>OFQP01000157.1_pt1 | contig 11080 bp, 10 predicted proteins | sample 1542771 | NCBI WGS metagenome assembly OFQP01 (sample SAMN05442509, study PRJEB24371) | freshwater metagenome | isolation source: Freshwater Lake | place: Canada: Niagara | collected 2012-08-09 | reverse complement strand
GCAGTCAGCCACAGGATCGCAGCCCGCCTCTGACAAACAATTCAAAATCGTTTGATCCGCAGCCACTTTCAATGTGCGCTGACTTTTGTTCAAAAAAACTTCAAAGGCCACATCACCAGAGATCGGTGCGGCAGGCGAAAACAACTCAAAATGTATATATTTTTTTGACCAACCAAGATATTCGGCGCTTGAGAGTAATTCAGCCAGCATGGCCCCTGGTCCGCACACATACAAGTGAGTAGTGCGCTCGAACGACTGAAGCAACTTATTAAAATCGAGCGGGCCGTCGGCTTCGTCATCTGCATGCACATACAATTGTTTACCCAATAAGGACTGAAGCTCTGGCAAATACGCCATACCTCCACGGCTGCGACCGGCATAAATCATTTGCACAGCTAAGCCTGATGCTTGCCGCTGCGACGCCATAGTCAGAAGCGGTGTAATGCCAATACCGCCCGCCACAAGCAATGCACGGCTGGCATGGTCGCCTATTGGAAAATCGTTCTGAGGCAACGCGATCGTCAACTCATCACCAGTCTTGAGATGGTTATGCATAAAGCTTGAACCACCTCGACCATTTGTCTCTAAGCGCACAGCTATTACATACTCTATTGGTTGAGATGCAAGTGCCTCTGGCAAGAGATGTATGAGTGAATAGTGGCGCCAATCTAATGCGCCATTTGCTAGCATCACTTGTATGCGGATATGTGCACCTGCTGTAAAGGATGGCAAAGTCAATCCATCTTTGGCACGCAAACGAAATTGTCGAATTTGCGGTTTAAGATCAATAATTTCGTACACATACATTGCACGAACCTGAGTAGTTAGATAGTCAAACGAACTCATTCAGACCTTATCGAGCAGGCGGTCGTTTGAGATAAGCGGACTGAAACTGTTTTTCAGGATCATTTCACAATGCTGCGCATCTCAATTCCAAAAAATTGTCACTATGAACATTGTTCAAATTAGTAAGCAAAGAATATTTCAGCAATACAAAATAGTGCAAGCCATATTCATATTTTTCGCCATATCCTTCAAAAACCGAACGCTCAGGAGTGCACACTTCAATAGGGCAGCGACCATTTGGTCGCTGCGATTTTCAAGTTACTTTTTAAAAGAAAGATGTTGCGGTTATACCGACAAAACGTGGCTCGGACACATGGGTAAATCGCGTTGATGCACCAAATGCAGCGCCATCAAATGGCAGTGAAAAGTTACTGTAGGTAGCACGTTTATCTGTGCAATTACGACACCAAAGTGCAATTTCCATCTTGTCGTTAGAGACACCGCCTCGCAGATTGAGCGATGAGTAACCTGCCTGTATAAGCGTTGGTGAGGGCGTCGTAAAGTTGTAGTATTTACTGCGATAGTTAAGATTACCGCTACCGAACATTCTCCAGCCATCACTGATCGCACGCGTATAGCTTAAGCCAATTCCCGTTGTGATTTTCGAAGAAAATGGTAATTGCTTGCCCGCCAGAGGTGTTCCATCCAAGGGCTTGGTATCGTCATTGAATTTCGCATCCGCATATTGCATCGATAAATTGGCCCTTAGCCCGGAACCGAGCACGAAGCTGCTTTCAGCTTCCACGCCCTGAGATGTAGCGCCTGCTGCATTGACTACAGCAAAGCTACCATCTGGCCGCAATGTTTGCATTTGCAGCCCCTTGAATGACGTGCTCCAGGCAGCAACATTCAGGCGAATAGTGTCCTTGGCCAAATCAGCCTTGTAACCAACCTCATAATGCATTGCCGTTTCTTTATCAAAGATAGGTGAACTCGCTGTGGGATTGAAGCAGAACGGTGATGCAGGTACAGCAGAAGTTCCAGTCGGACATGCTCCACCCCCAAAAAAGACTTGGGATCCTGCTGCATCGCGGGTCATGCTGATACCACCAGATTTATAACCCGTGGCCGCTGTGCCGTAAACCATGGTCTTAGCTTCTGGTTTGAATTGCAGACTCAATGTGCCGGTCGGACGACTTTCAGACATCGAAGTTTTGTAGTCATTCACGACAGGTAGAGGCAATGCATTAGGTTGTTGACTAAGCAAACTACCGCTCTTGTCGTCACTGGAATGGCGGACGCCGCCAGTCACTGCCCACTGCGGCGACATATTTAGGGTTGCATGGCCAAAAGCCGCCTTGCTTTTTATTTCCTGATCAAAGGTATGCTGGAATGCAACAGTATTCGGCGAAAAAGCCCATTGCGAACCCCAGAGGAAATCATTCAGAAGCTTGATGTTTTCTTTTGAATAATAGACACCAGCCATCCAATCGACTGACTTGCCTTCACTCATTGAAGATTTGCCTGATAAACGGACCTCTTGCGAAAGTAGGCTTACCTTCGGTAAGTCCTGTTGACTTTTTAGCACATCCACACCGGTGAAGTCATTATCTTTGTAGGCCGAATCCTTGTAATTGCGTGAACCAGTGAGTGACGTCAGGGTCATACCGCCATCGAGTTTCCATTTCAACTCAGCTGAAAAACCAGTATCACGCGCAGCGAAGCGTGGTGCAATGTTTGAATCGACACGCAGTGCTTTCAAATTAGGCGGATTCACGATTGATGCGCCAACGGCATTAGCGAGCACTAGATTGCCCGCAACTGCTGTCGGGTCGTTAATCAGGCGCATCGGTACTGCGGTTTTTTCTGTTAGGTTGGCATAATCGAAAATCAGATGCGCGCTGAAATCCTTAGTCGGGGCAATCAATACCTGCGCTTTGACTGACGAACGATCTAGATTGGCGAGTTTCTCGCCAGTCGGTTGGATAGTCTGCCACCCATCGCCCTTGGCCTGACTGGCAGCCAAGCGCATAGCTACTGTGTCGCTTACTGGGACGTTAATTGATCCTTTGACGCGCAACGTGTTGTAGGACTCATAACTCAGGCTGGCTGAGCCATCACGTGAATTCAGATCCGGTTTGCGTGAAATCATCTGCAAGATACCGGCCGTAGTATTTTTTCCAAAGAGCGTACCTTGCGGCCCTTTTAGCACCTCAATCCGCTCAAGATCGAGAAAGTCAGACGCGGCCACCAGGCCCGAACGACTGCGTGAAACACCGTCCACAAAAACCGCGACGGCCGGATCAAAACCCATGTTGAAGGCTGAACTTCCCAAGCCACGTAACATAATACTGGTACCCTGACCCGGAGGATCGACGGTGACGACTTGAAGACTGGGGACGACTGCTTGCAAGTTATAAATACTACTAACTGAATTTCGCTCAAGAGAGGCGCCTGTGACTGCCGTAATAGACGACGGTACATCCTGTAAAGATTGCTCTCGCTTTTGAGCTGTAACGGTAATGCTTTGCAACCCATCTGATTGCTGTGTTTGCGCCATCAAGGCACTACTGGTTAAAGTCAAGGCCACAGCCAGAGAAATTCTGCTTTGACGAGGTAATTTATTCATCAACATCTCCTTTATTAATAATTTGATTCGATCCGTCTTTTCCAATCAAGCGGTCGGATAAATCGTAACTGGACAGGTAACTTTGACTTATTAGAGATGCAGTTCGCGCTTTGCGTTATGTGCCCCGGTAACGAAAAACCAACTTAGTCTACGGTTTTTTCTGCAGGTGGCTTCCACATCCCTGCATGCTTCAACATGCCCAACGTACGGTTGAGGACATCACTGCGATAGGCCGCCAAATCACGACCCGCATAATCGTAGAAACCGCTTCCAGTCTTTAAACCCAATTGACCATTGGCTATCAGGCGATCCAGGATCGCCGGCGCCTTGTAACGGGCGGCATCCACAGAAAGCGACATCTCACGACTTGCATGATGAAGGATGTCTGCCCCACCAAAATCAATGAATTCGACCACGCCAAGTGCTGCAAAACGAAGGCCTAGCCCGTATCGGGTTGCCTTGTCGATTTCCTCTGCCGTAGCGGCTCCCTCTTCGATCATTCGCACTGCCTCGTTCATGATCAGTGCTTGCAGACGGGGTACTATATAGCCGGGCGCATCACTGCAAACCACGGGTAACTTTCCGATTTGCTCCATGATTGCCTTGGCTCGCTCAAGCACGGACGGCGCAGTCCCTGCATGCGTGCTCAATTCGACGACCGGGATGATGTAGGCAGGGTTGAGCCAGTGTATGTTCATAAACCGATCAGGCCCTTTCACCAGCGGGGCCAACTTTGAGACTGCAAGACTACTGGTTGTTGAAGTAATGATTGCATCTTCTGAACAGTAAGCCGATATTTTTTCAAAAGCATCACGCTTGGCAGCCATGGTTTCTGGAACGCCTTCAAAAACCAGTTCAGCGCCCTGCAATGCAGCAGGTGCGCCTGCCGCATCGACATACTTAACCCGCGCTGTAATTGCGCTTCGCTGCTCAGCATTGAGAACGCCTAGCTGGATCAAACTGCTCAGGCTTTGCTCGATTTCTGCTCTCGCTTCGGCCTGAAGCCGATCCCAGTCAGCTGCTGGGCGCGGTTTCAAATCAACCAGCACAATCTGGTGGCCTGCATAAGCAAATGCAATTGCAATTCCGCGCCCCATCCTACCCGCACCTACTGCTACGAATCGCGCCATACCTTTACTCCCCATCAATTAAAATTTGCTGCAACTGCTCTATTGAATATTGCGATAAACCGAGATGTTCAAAAGTCCGTTCGCCGAACCGCAAATCGCGCCCAAGAATAGCGCCCACAATGGCCATAATACCGAGAGAAATTGGCGCGTCGACTTTTGCCCAGCGCGCCAAAGAAGCCAATAGCGCGAGCCCAAGCTCGGTGTCTTCCGTAATGTAACGATGAGTATGCAAATCAATATGCTCGGACCAATCACCGGATTTTTGCAATTTTTTGTGCGCGTCTCCATACATCCATTTGTCATTGTTGTAATGGTCTGCCAAGGGATAATGTGGGCCGCCATATTGCAGCGCCTCACGAATGGCAATTCTTTCCAGATCCAACTGATCCGTCACAGAGCGAACTGAAGCTTGAGTCCCTTCAGTATGAATATCCCAACGCTCAAAATGCTCCAATGCAGAAGCGTTCATGACCATCAATGGTGGATGAATGATTGGACCAGCGTTCATCAGCGCGCCAGACAATGCATCGCCGCAAGCGTGTACGCTAGGATAAACTTGACGAATGACATCGATCGCGCGTTCAGACAAGCGTGCTGGGTAGACCCCAGTAGGCAAATGTATCGCTCTGATCGTAATATTGACTTCTGCTGGTCCGTGCTTGCGCGCAAGGTAAGGCAGAGTACCTGTTTCAGCCCAAGCTATTTCGGCCATATTGCCTGCAGCACGAACAATCCGAGACATCACCAAAGTACCAAAGGTTCCTGGAGGCAGGAATACAACCTGTCCCGAGACCAAATACGGCGCCATGGCGCGAGCAATATCGACTTGCGCAACAGCGGGTGATGGAATCAATACCAGTTCGGCGCCACGCATAGCGTCTGAGATATTTCCGGTGGCGAGAAAGATTTTTACTTCGCGCCTACCTTGCGAATCTTTGATAGTGATACAACCACTTTCAATGACTTGTTTCAGTGCAACAGCATCGCGACGCCATAAACGCACTTCATGCCCTGCTTCGGAAAGATCGGCCGCCGCCGCATAGCAACCGTGGCCGCCGCCAAGAATGGCAATTTTCATTTTCAACTCCGCAATTAGATTTAAACGGGAAGCCCAAGAAAGCCATGAAATAGCCCACCTTGATCATACTTCTGGCGTACCTGTCCCAAGCGATTCCAGGCCATGGAGGAGAAGCAATCGCGCGCCTTTTCTGGCGTCGCTTCAGCATCGATTTCGTTAATGTAATGGCCACTGGCAAAAGGCTGAATTGCGGCAGAGGCAGACCTTAGCCATGAGATATTATTGGCATTGTCTTGTTGCCCATCCCAGGTGGCGTAAAGCCCAAGGAATACTGCGTCATTGCGAGAAAATGCAGCATCTCCAGGTAATGGTCGGCCAGATTTGAAGGAGATCACAACATGAGTTTTGGGCGAAACTGCTTGCTTAAATTGTGCAGCGGCAACAGCAACAGCTTCTGAGGGCTTGGCCGTCCAAATCGTATCGACCGCATAACCGCCAAAGCCAAATCCCGTCATTGGATTCACGCTGTCAATGAGCAGCTTTTCAAGACTCATAGATTTAGTTTCCTGCTTGAAAACAGCTGCGCTGGCCAATGCACTGTTAGCAAACGGCGCCAAATTCGACCGCGCCTCATCCAGACTTCCAGCAAAGGTATTGACCATGACAATGGCAACCGGCTGTCCGCTTGGACCACGGGCCAAGACCATCAGAACTTCAACGCCCAGAGACTGTTCACCCAGCGCTTGTCGGATCCAGGTCACAGCATCGGCAGCCCGCTCCAGTGGCAGTACATACATGTCGCCTAAAACCTGCTTCGGACGGCTATGCATGCTCAAATGCAATTTGGTAACGATACCTGGAAACCCCTGCCCAGCGCCTCGAACTGCCCAGTAAAGGTCGCTATGGTGCTTTGCATCTACAGTGATCAACTCACCCTTTGCAGTGACTACATCCGCGCCGCGGATATTGAAGCATGCCATGTTGCCCCAACTGTCGTGATTTATCCCTATGCCGCCACCAAGCAAATATCCGCCCAGCCCAACCTGAGCGCAGTGCGCTACTGGGAATGCCAGTCCATGAGGAGCGGCTCGTTCAATCAAATGGTAGCCCCATAGGGCAGGCTGCACGACAGCGCTGCGGTCATCTGCATTGAAACTCGATTTTGTGAGCAACGACAAATCAATTAGCAAACCCTCGTCACGCATGAAAGATGCCCATACGCTGTGCCCACCGGTGCGAACCGCAACTTTGAGTCCATTTCGACGCGCAAATTTCACGGCTTCCATGACATCGGATTCATTGGCCGCCTGCACGATCAGCGGAGGCCGGCGCGATGGCTTACGCTGCTGCCAGACCATGCCTTCACACCAGCCTTGCCACGCTGCGCTATTTTTCCCGACGACATGACCGCGCACCAATTTGCGAAGCCCTGCAGCCATATCCGGGGTCGTGCCATTAGCCCAGGCATTCGCATGCGTCACCCCAGCAGCACCTAGCCCTGTTGTTGCCAATTGGCGTAAAAACCTACGCCGATTTCCAATGAGGGGCACACCCAGAGTCAGTTCTGGAACACGATGGGTTCGTGGCTGTTTCATTCAAGCGCTTTCATGTCAAATTCTTTTCCAAATCAAAATATACACTTGTGAACAGGTTAAGGGCTATTGCATATCTGGGCTATGGTTATGGGATTGTTGCGAATCTGCGTCGATGGGATGACTACCATAGTATTACGGCCTATCGAACGGGTACTATTGCGCTAATGAACTTAAGTTATGAACTTACGCAGCTTTACTTGTCCGAACTTGGGGTTTGATCCAGAATCTAATAATGAAAAAATTAGTTTCTATTACGCCTGCATCTGGCCCGGTTGCGCTAGGCCATTATTCACCCGGAATTCTCGCCGGCAACCTGCTTTTTGTGTCTGGCCAGATCGCCGTCACAGAAGCCGGCATATCACTGGCATCTGAAAGCCTAGCTGTACAAACTCGGCAAGCGCTAGGGAATATGCGGGCAGTCATAGAAGCATCAGGCGCCCAGCTTGACCAAGTTGCAAAGGTTACCGTGTATCTCGCTGATCCTGAAGGTTGGCCAGTATTTAATCAAATCTATGCAGATTTTTTTGGCGACCACAAGCCAACGCGTGCTGTCGTCCCGGTCAACGCTTTTTACGGCGGTTTTCTAGTCGAAGTGGATGCCGTCGTATTTTTGGGTAACTAGAAAAGGAAATTTGATGGACTCCTCCTCGCTACTGTTGTTAGATGACATGCGCGCAACTGCTGATCGCATAGCGCCATACATCGTGCACACACCGGTTGTGTCGTTCCAAGGCAAACATGCCGACACATTGCTAGAGGGTCTGGCTTCGGTACACCTCAAACTTGAACTTCTCCAGCGTACCGGCACCTTCAAAGCGCGTGGTGCATTGAATGCTGTCATGGGGCTTGATTCTGATCAGCGCAAACGTGGAATTACTGCAGTCAGCGCAGGTAACCATGCTGTTGCAGCGGCCTTCGCTGCCAATGTCCTCGGCGTGTCGGCCAAACTGGTGGTCCAAGCATCTGCAAATCCAGTGAGGTTGGCTGCCACTCGCAGGTATGGCGCAGAAGTGTTAATCGCTGCGGATGGTCCAACAGCTTTTGCGAGAGCTGAAGAGATCGTCCGCGATGAAGGCCGGTCAATGATCCATCCTTTCGACGGTCCGCTGACGTCGCTTGGCACATCAACAATCGGTCTGGAGCTAATGGCGCAGTTACCAGACCTTGATGCAGTTGTTGTTGCTATTGGAGGGGGTGGTCTTGCCAGTGGCCTGGCTTCGGCCATCAAGGCCATAAATCCTTCCTGCAAGATTTATGGTGTCGAGCCAGAAGGTGCAGATGCCATGAGTCGAAGCTTTGAAAGTGGCCACACAGAACGATTAGCAGTAGTGAATACAATCGCCGACAGCTTGGGCCCCCCAATGACACTAGATTACTCTATGGGACTGTGCCGGGCCCATCTGGAAAAAATAGTCACTGTCAGCGATGATGAGATTTGTCGTGCAATGGCCGTACTTTTTCATGATGCAAAGTTGGCTGTCGAACCCTCTGGTGCAGCGGCACTTGCTGCCGCAATTGGACCTTTACGCATTCAGTTGCAAGGTCAGCGCGTAGCTCTCATCGTCTGCGGTGCCAATATTGACATTGATGGTTTTAGTCGCTTTGTAGCACGGGGTGAGAATTTGTTGGCATGAATCAACTAAGTAATCAGTTACCCAGCCTTGAAGAGCTGGCAAAAAATTGGATTAAGGATTGTGCTCATCGTGTGATCTGGTTGAAGAATGTCTACAAAAGTGGGGGAATGCCAGGGTTTATCCACATAGCAGATGATTGACAACTAAAACAATCTGAAGTATTTTGGGTTGTTATCCCTTTTACATGTGCTTACTCTTTCCATCTAGGAGAACCACTTTATGAAGCTGCTGCCCATTCTTCGTCGACTTGCCAGCCCGCTGGCCGTGTCCCTGGCTACTACACTTTTGTTGCCTGCGCAGGCGCAGGAAGTCACTCTCAAGGCCGTGAACGCCTTTCAGGAAGGCACCTACTATGCACGCAACTTCGAGAAGTTCGTGCAAAAGGTCAACGCCGAAGGCAAGGGCGTGGTGCAGATCAACTACCTGGGCGGGCCGAAAGCCATTCCCACCATGGAACAGGGCGCTGCGCTGCGCAATGGTGTGGTCGACCTGTCCAACACCACCACCTCGTTCGTGGCCGGCGTGTCCCCGGAAAGCCTAGCGGTGAACTACGCCACCGTGCCCTGGGCCGAGATGCGACGCAACGGCACAGTGGACTACCTGAACAAGCTGATGATGGAAAAGGGCCTGTACTACTACGCCCGTACCGGCGATGGCGTGCCGTACCACATTTACCTGAACAAGAAAATCGACAAGGCCGACCTGTCGGGCCTGAAGATTCGCATCGCTCCGATCTACCGCGAGTTCTTCACCAAGCTGGGTGCATCCGTCATGCAGGTGGCGCCGGGAGAGGTGTTCACCGCGCTCGACCGCGGCGTGGTTGACGGTTACGGCTGGCCCTTGTTGGGCATCTTCGACATGGGCTGGCACGAAAAGACCAAGTTCCGTGTCGACCCAGGCTTCTACAACATCGAACTGGGCATCATCTTCAGCGCCAAGAGCTGGAACGCGCTGAGCGCGGCGCAGCGCGACTTCTTAAACAAGCAGGTGGCTTGGGTGGAACGCATGAACGTCGACATGGCGACGAAGGACGGGCCAGCTGACATCAAGCGTCAGGCCGACGCTGGCATTCAAACCATCAAGCTACCCGACGCTGAAGCCAAGCGCATGTTGACGTTGGCGCTGGAATCGGGCTGGGCGGGAGTCTTGGCCAACAGCCCGCAGCATGGAGCCGAGTTGCGCAAGCGCATGGCACCCTGAACCGGCATGCACGCTGCGCTGATGCGCGGCTGCGGCTACCTGGCCGCAGCCACAGTGGCCTTGATCACCTTGCTGGTCTGCTACGACGTTGTGGGCCGCAACTTGGGACTGCCGTCGCTGGTTTGGGTCAATGAAATCACCGAGTACGCGCTGCCCATCGCCACGCTGGCCGCTGCACCCTGGCTGATGTGGCGCAACCAGCACGTGCGGCTGGATTTGCTGGGCGCTGTGCTGTCAACAAGCTCTCAACGGCGGGTCGACCGCGTGGCGTCACTGCTGGGCCTGGTGATCAGCTTGGTCATGGTCTGGTATGCGGTGCGCATGCTGCTGGACAGCCGGCAAGCCGGTAGCCTGGTGATGAAGGCACTGGTTTTCCCTGAGTGGTGGCTATACGTACCGGTGCCGATCGGCTTTGCGCTGCTGGCGCTGGAATGCGGGCGGCGCGTGCTGCGGCCAAGCGGCCTTACCGAAGAGGCAGTACTGCGATGATTTGGTGGCAGAGCTTGGTTCTTCTGTTTGGCGTGCTCACTGTGCTGCTGCTGGTGGGGCTGCCGGCGGGCTTCGCCTTTCTGGCCATCAATTTGGTGGGTGAGGGTTTGAATGACGCACTGAACCCCAGATTGGCAGATCTATGAACCCGACACCCGCATTGATATCCGTTCTCGACATTCAACGTTTACAAATCAAGTTGCCGCCTTGGTCAGACAGGCCATATGCCGTCAACAATGTGTCGCTCAGCGTATCGTCCGGCGAAATCCTTTGCATCGTTGGCGAGTCAGGTTCCGGCAAATCTATGCTGGGCAAAGCATTGATGGGTTTGTTGCCCAAACCGCATGTGCATGTATCTGTTGGACAAATTCATTTTGAAGGTCAAAACATCACGGACCTTGATGAAAATGAATGGCGCCAGTTGCGTGGACACCGCATCGCCATGATCTTCCAGGAGCCGATGACGGCCTTGAGCCCCTTGATGCGCATTGGTCAACAGATTGAAGAGGTCATGCTGGTGCACACCAACATGACAGCAAACGAGCGTCATGCGCGCACGATGCAACTGCTCAACGATGTGCATCTGCCCGATCCTGATC
>OFQP01000156.1_pt1 | contig 11084 bp, 16 predicted proteins | sample 1542771 | NCBI WGS metagenome assembly OFQP01 (sample SAMN05442509, study PRJEB24371) | freshwater metagenome | isolation source: Freshwater Lake | place: Canada: Niagara | collected 2012-08-09 | reverse complement strand
GAGTTGGTGATGGCGTTGCGCTTACTGTTGGTGTTGGCGAGGGGCTAGGGCTTGGCGATGGTGTTGGTGTTGGTGTTGGTGTTGGTGTTGGTGTTGGTGTTGGTCTTGATTGCGAAATTGATTGAACTCTAAAACCAACTCCTGGCCCTGATGAAAACTTTGGGGCTCCCACAGCCTCAGCTAGATACTTCCAAGGCTTTGGTAGTGGATCTTTATCTTTTAACTTTAGGAATTTGGCAAATAGCCCGTTCTTACCAAGGACTTTAGAGCAAGATATGCCAAAGGCATTTATTTGATAGCTTCCTTTAGGAAATTTAACCCCTGCAATGACTTCATCTTTCTTTACTTTATATATTCCACATGGTGGGGTTTGTGGACCTGCGCCATGAGAATTTGAGTTAGCAGAGAAAGGAATTAGAGATAACACAAGAGCAAAAGCAATAAGAACTGCGCCTCTACTCTTGTTAATCATTTAATTTTCCTTTTTATTAAAGAGTTCTGTGACCTTATTCCAATTAACTACGCTCCACCATGCAGCAAGGTATTCCGGTCTTCTATTCTGGTATTTGAGGTAATAAGCATGCTCCCAGAGATCATTTCCGAGCAGAACTTTCTTTCCCTCACTTACTGGGCAATCTTGATATGGGGTGGTGGTTATTGAAAGCTCACTTCCATCTTGAATTAACCAGACCCAACCAGAGCCAAAGCGGCTCATTCCTGCTGCTTCAAACTCTTCCTTGAACTTGGCAAAAGATCCAAACTTGGCGTTAATCGCCTCTGCTACTTTGCCAGTTGGCTCGCCGCCACCAGTTGGGCTCATCCACTGCCAAAACAGGGAGTGGTTGTAATGGCCGCCGCCATTATTTCTAACCGCTGCTTTAATTTTATCTGGCACTTTATCAAGTGAGACCATAATTTCATCGATGCTCTTTGATTCCCATTCACTTCCTGCAATTGCTGCATTTAATTTATCAACATAGGCCTGATGATGTTTGCCATGATGAAGCTTCATTGTTGCCTCATCGATATGAGGCTCTAGAGCGTCATAGGGGTAAGGAAGTGGTGGGAGTGTGAAAGCCATTTTAATTTTCGCCTTTCAATGGGAGTAAAGTCAAGGTTAGTTTAGCCCTGGCTGCTTAAAGAGCAAGATAGATCAAGGCCTAGCTATATAAATAGAGCAGAAGAAGAACAAAGTTAAAGGTGCTCATCGCCATAAAGAGCGCGGCTAGAACTTTTAATTGAGAGCCGGTTTTGATTATTGACTGACCTAATGGGGTGAGTGATTTAAGGGCCTTTAGTGAATCAATTACAGAAAGGCTATCTCTAACTGCTGCCACCATAGCTGTTACTGAGAAGACTCCCCCTGAGGCAACAAGACCAACTAGAAAGAGCTTTAGATATTGATCGCTATCGCTAGTAATAGCACCTGTTGCACAGAGCGCTAATACTGCTGAGAGAAGAATTGTGGGAGCTAATTGAGATTTGACTCTAATAGCGCGTTGTTGATTCCAAGAATTAATCAGATTGTTTTCATCCATAGGCTAGATAATACAAGGGGTGGTTAGGAAAGCGCCTTAATTAAGCTCTTTTACTTGAGAAGGTATTACTAGAGCAGGCTTCTTACTCTCTAGCGCTTTGATCTCATCTTTAATCGTTTTTATTGTGGCGGGAAGGCCTTCCTCATAGCAGTAGAGAGCCATGGCAAAGAGCCTTGCAAAATAGGGACCATCAACTTTTGAAAAGCGAAGCCCTGAAGTTTTCTTTCTATTTGAAACTCCTAGAAGAAAGTCATTGCCATCCTCAGTTCTAACAGCTGAGAGTAATTTAGAAAAGGCCCACTCTGTTGTGGCAATGGAGCCTGAGAAGATAAGTCTTTGGTTGGTGAGTTTTACAAGTCCTTGATCTTTATCTAATTGCATCTCCTCACCTGGTACTACCTGACCACGAAATGATCCAACTCTTACTCTAATTCCAGCAACTACTGGGACTGAGAAGCCAGTTGAGCCGCCAACATATTTAGATGGAGTTCTTCCTGCTTCGTGATAAATCGCAGATCCAGTCCAAAGAACTAACTCGCCAGCTTTTTGCACCAGACCTTGATCTGATGGCTCCTCACCTTTTGAAGCATCGCTAAAGATCTCAAGTGCTTTACTTAATAACTCACTCTCAGAGTTATATTCGGCAAGCTCGCTATCAAAGAGCTTCTTAGCTTTCTTGGCAGCTCTCTTTGCTTTGAAGTTCTGGAAAAAGCTCATGGTTGATTATCTCTTGAAAGAGCTATTACTCGCTCTTACCTTGACCAAAGAGATCATCTGGAGTCTTGATCTTTCTAAGCTCTCGCTTCATGTTCATCTCACCTGCCAATTTAAGGATTGATTGGGGAAGCTCTTGCCTTGGTTTTTTCTTCATAAGAAAGAGAGGAATTAAGCACCAGAATTGGAAGAGATAAGCCCAGAAGGCCCAAATGAAAGGATTTCTTCCAAAGGCAAATGCGGTAAAGGAAACTATTGGCATAGCCATTACTGTCAGTATCACTTGCTCTAGATCCATGGCTTTAATCTAGAGGTAGGTGGGGACAAAGATAAGAGCTCTTGTCAGATGCAGGCCCTAGGCTCACTTTCATGAATCGATCCGATAATCCCTTTATAGCCTTCCTTGCAATCATCACAGCTCCCATTGCTGCTGGCGCTCTTTTATTATCTTGGGCACCTTCTAATCATTTCTTTGACTTTGCTCCTGAATTTGATGGCTATGTAGCAGCTAGAGATATTCGATCAGTTGTTGAGGTGACTCAAGATTCCACCCTGACTGTCTTCTGTGATTTAGGTAAAGATCGCGGAGGCATGGGAACGGCTTGGGCAATAGATAAAGAGATTCTTCAAGTTAAATCTGATAAGAGTGTTCTGATGACAAATCAGCATGTCATTGAAGATTGTATTGAAGGTGAATTTAAATTAACGGTTGCCAAGTTATATGGGAAAGAGCGGAGCGCAAGAGTTTTAATCTATGATAAAAAGAATGATCTAGCTCTCCTTGAAGTCGATATGAACCTTAAGCCTTTAGAGCTATCAGAGAATTTCATGTGGTCAGGATATTGGGTGATGAGCCTTGGAAGTGCTGCCGGTTATGAAGGATCTGTCTCTTTTGGCAATATCCTTAACACTACAAATGAAGATGTCTTAATTACCAATAATATTTCTGAAGGAAATAGTGGAGGCCCCTTAATAGATAATGAGGGCAAGGTAGTAGGGATTATTACCTGGGGCTCTTCAGATATCTATAAAGAGGACTTTAATGGAGCTCGTAAGTTAGATACTTTCTGTTTAAAAATTATTAAGTGTGAGTATGAATATAAAGGTGAGAAGACTTGGTATGACTGGAACGACTAATTAGAGTGAGGCAAGCTTTTCTTGAACTTGTTTAGCTGATGGGTTAGTCATAGCGCTACCATCTGAAAAAACTAGAGTTGGAACAGTTTGATTTCCCCCGTTTACCTTTTCAACAATCTCAGCTGTTCCGGCAACCTCTTCAATATTAATCTCTTCAAAGCTGATGCCAAGATCTGCTAATTGCGACTTTAGCCTCTTGCAATAACCACACCAGGTAGTTGAATACATAACAAATGACATGTGATAACTGTACTTAATGTTAGAGAGTAATTCTTGCGCTGGCTGCTAATTGAGAGCTAGGAGCGCCACGTAGTATATGAACTAAGCCACTTCCTATTACCTGCCAATCACTTTCTCCGCTTCGGTTTACTAAAGCTGTTAGCTCATCAATTCCTATCAATACTGTCTCATCAGATGTGCTCATTAATACCTTCGCTGCGCTCTCTGGAATCCATCTAAAGAAGCGGTCAAAGTGTGGGATTACTCTTACTTTAGGCAGAAAGTTAAAGCCTGGGGTTGGGCTCTTTTTACTAAATCTAAAGTTTGGAATATGGGTAGAGAGCGCCATCGCACCTGCGCTGCAGCCTGCAAGTGATGAACCGCTAGCCCAGCCTTGATAGATGGCATCAAATACTGGGGTGCCTGCAAGTGAATCTGCTAGATGATGGGGATCTCCTCCAGAGAGATAGATAAGGGCGCTATCTGCAATAAGTGTTGCTAGCTCTTTATCTTGCGCATCTTGCCTATTTAATATCTCTAGGAATTCAACCTCCACCCCTAAACGCTCGCCTTGCGCTCTTCCAAGCTCTCTCCAAAACGCAATTCGATCCGCGCTCTCTTGTCCTGCCGCGGTTGGGATTTGAATGAAGCGCGCCTTCTTACCATTTTTAACCCCATCTTGAATAAGAGATTGCTCTAAAGAGGCCATCGCTGGCAAATATTCACCAGAACCAACTAGCGCTAGAGATCCCTTAGGCATCCTTTATCACTCCTTAAAATTCTTCTTCTTAATTATCGAGCTACTTCTAAAGAGTTGGATCGACTTTATTCTCGACAATTGTTGCAGCATCCACGCCCCATTGCCCATTTATTTTTGAGAGGACATATTGCATGGTAAAGCTCTTATTTTGATTATCAATTAAATCCACTTGAAATACATAGCCATCATCTAGGGCAACGCAGCGGCCAATCTCAAAGCTTTTTAGAGTTAGTAGAGCGCTATATTGGCCAGAGATTATTGCAACAAAATCATCTAGAGATACACCTTGTCTAAATTGCTCTGAGGCAAAATTATAAGCATCACTTGGGTCAGCGCTACCAAAGGCATTTAATTGACCCGTGATCCAAGCAGCGCCATCAGATGTATCCTCCTGGCTACATTGACTTACTTGTGAATTAGATTCATCCTTCTGCTCTGGCTCACTCGAACAGGCTGAGAGTAATAAGGATAGAGGAAGTAATAGCTTTATTAGGCCAAAGCCTTTAGGACCCATGACACAAGGTTACTGCCCACTTGCGCCTTTTGTGTATTGAGAGTTTAGATATATTCACTTCTTAAATCAGAGCTAATCGGACTATTAATCAATATGGCAGTGACAATGATTAAGAGTATAAAAATAATCAGTATTGAAACTCTCTTGCCAACTCGCTGCGGAAGGCCGCCAATTTTGCTATCTCTATCTGCGCTTAGATCCTTTAAGACATTGGCAAAGTGAAAAGCAACTCCAAGAAGAGAGCTAGTTGCCAAGACCCAGAGCGGTGGATTTCTATCAACAGCATAGAAAATACTTGCCGGAAGCGCTGCAAGGGCAATGAAGTAGGCAAGGGCAGATGTAATACGAAACTTAAAATAGAAGTTATAGGCAATGCCGCAGCCAACTCCTAGTAGATAGACCGCCCCGCCTTTTAAGCCAAGTGGTCCAAGTAAATTAGCAATTACTGCAAAGGGAAGGAGGATAAATGTGGCTCTTCTTAGCTTCTCAATCTTTAATTGGCCACTTACTAAAGGTTTACTAACTCGATTATGTTTTAGATCATCTTGATAGTCATAGACATCATTACTCCAGCCAATTAAGAGCTGGCCGAGAAAGACTGTAAAGGCGATTACATAGGCCGGCCCCTCCCACCAAAGCCTTGAAGCTAGAAGAAAGGAGATGGCGGTGATAAGCATTGTTGGGCCAAAGTGAGCAGCCTGGGCATATGCCTTCAGCGATTTCATTTCCTAATAGTGTCATATAAGTTGGCTCTTCTTTGATATGGGGTTAGATTCTCTATTGTGATGAAGGTTAGGGAGATCGCTAGCTCTGATTACGACCAATGGCTGAATTTATGGCGTGGATACTTGGAGTTCTATAAATCTGAAGTAAGTGATGAAATAACAGCTAATACATGGCGTGAACTAAATGATTCAAAGAGTTTAATTACAGGATTTGTTGCAGAAATTGATTCCACAGTGTGCGGGATAGCCCATTGTTTTCTCCGTCCATCTACTTGGCATCCAGTTGGCTATCTATATCTAGAAGATCTCTTTGTTGATCCAGAATCTCGCGGGGCTGGAGTTGGAAGAGCCCTGCTTGATAAGGCTGCCTCCTATGGAAGAGAGATTGGCGCTGAGCGGCTTTATTGGATTACCAAGGAAGATAATGCTCAGGCTAGAGCTCTATATGATTCATTTGTAAAAGGCGCAGCTACTGGTTTTATCCAGTATGAATATCTACTATGAAATCGGTGAATTAATTGGCAAATCTATTTGATCCATTAACGCTTCGCGGTCTTACTTTTCAAAATAGAGTCTGGGTCTCCCCTATGTGTCAGTACTCCGCCAATGATGGGCTAATTTCTCCTTGGCATCATGGCCATTTAATGGCATTTGCTACTGGAGCACCTGGCTTAGTAATGGCTGAAGCAAGTGGTGTGGTTATGGAGGGAAGAATCTCCATTGGTTGTCCCTCACTTGAAAGTGATGAGAAGGTAAATGCCTTTAAGCCAATTAATGATTTTGCAAAATCTTTAAATGTGAAGATGGGAATTCAATTAGCTCATGCTGGACGCAAAGCTTCAACGATGCTTCCTTGGGATGATCATCGAATCGCATCACTTGATGAAGGTGGTTGGATTCCAGTTTCATCATCTCCTCTTGCCTATCACGGCATGCTTGAGCCTCATGAGTTAACAGTTGCTGAGATAGCAGAGCTGGTTAAGGCCTTTGCAAGCGCTGCAAAAAGATCTGTAGCGGCAGGCTTTGATCTAGTTGAAATTCATGCCGCCCATGGCTATCTATTCCATCAGTTCTATTCACCTCTTTCTAATCAGAGAAGTGATAACTACGGCGGCTCTTTTGATAATCGAATCAGATTCTTACTTGAAACTATTAAGGCAGTTAGATCGGTAATTCCTGATTCCATGCCGTTATTTGTTCGTATTAGCGCAAGTGATTGGGTTGAGCAGGGCTGGAGTATTGAGGAATCCGTTGAGCTCTCAAAGTTAATGAAGGAGCTAGGCGTTGATCTTGTTGATGTCTCAAGTGGTGGCAATCTACATAACGCGCCAATAAAAGCTGTTCCTGGTTTTCAAGTGCCATTTGCTCATGCGATTAGACAGGGAGCAGATATCCCAACATCTGCTGTTGGTTTGATAACCGAAGCTAAACAAGCAGATGAGATCATCTCTTCAGGAAAAGCAGATGCAGTGTTTCTTGCAAGAGCGATGATTAGAAATCCTCGATGGGCAATGGCAGCAGCTGAGGAGCTCGGGGTAAAGATTGACTGGCCGTTGCAGTTTGATCGGGGAAGAACGCTTACCTAGATTTACCGATTGCGGTGCGCTGATTTAGATAAGAAGATGGCAAAGACCAAGGCCACCACAATTATTGCATTGAGGCCCATTTCATAGATTGATCTTTCAAATGCAGTGTCACTCTTTCCTGATTCCAGCGTAAGTGATGCGCCGACGGTAAGAATGTGCCGGACAGCAGCGATAACTCCAATAATTAAGAACTTATCTAATTGATAAACACCATCAGTGAAGCGGGAAATAACCGTTCTTAAAATTTCAAGGATAATGACAATAAATAGAATGTCGTTAACGCCTTGAATCATTCCATTTGGAAAGAAAGGCTGGGTTTCAATAAGTCGTTTGCCGCTATAAAAGAAGGCGCCTATTCCAATTCCAAGTAGCGATATTGCCAAGATCGCGTGAAATACATCTTCAACTACATCTACATACTTGGCAGGAATTATCGATTTTTCGCCATCTTGAGATTCATTTTTGGCCATAACAAACTGTATTACCGCTGCGAGGCGATGTCACCTCTATTTTGTAATTATCACTCGGCGTGTATCGGGGCGCCTCTTTATCTAGAGGGTAACTTGAGCCTATGAGTAAAGAGATAACAATGCAGGGACTTCGTAAGGTAAACATCTTGGCAGGCCTACTCCATCTATTTCAGATGGCAGCAGTTCTTGCCCTAAGTAGTGATTTCGCACTTCCAGTAACAGCTACCTATATGGCAGGTCCTCCAGGATCTTCATTTGCTCCTTCAGTGATCTTATTTGAGACACCAATTGGGCTAACAGTTGCAATATTCCTAGGTTTATCTGCGCTAGCTCATTTCATTGTGGCTAGCCCTAAATTCTTTCCTCGCTACAGCGCAGGTCTTCTTGCGCAGCGTAATTACTTCAGATGGGTGGAGTACTCCATCAGCTCATCGGTGATGATTGTATTAATTGCTCAAGTCACTGGAATTGCTGATATCACCGCACTGATTGCAATATTTGGCGTTAATGCTTCAATGATTTTATTTGGCTGGCTTCAAGAAAAGTATGAAACACCAGGAAATGGTGGCTGGCTGCCATTTATCTTTGGTTGTATTACTGGAATTATTCCCTGGGTTGCGCTGCTATTTTATGTATTTTCAATTGGCGGGGTTGGTGAGACCTCAGCTCCAGCCTTTGTCTATGGAATCGTCCTAACTATCTTCTTATTCTTTAACTCCTTTGCCTTGGTGCAATGGTTGCAATATAAGAAGGTTGGTAAGTGGAGTGATTATCTAAGAGGTGAGCGCAGCTACATCACGCTCTCACTCATTGCTAAATCAGCTCTGGCTTGGCAGATCTTTGCCAACACCCTAATTCCACCTATGTAGCTACTTTCCTGCCTTACAGCGCGTTGAACAATACTTAACGCTGGCCCAATCTCTGGCCCACTTCTTCCGCCATTCAAACTCAAGGCCGCAGCGCTGACATATCTTGGGCGGGAATCCGTTCTTGATTTTTGCTTTCATGGAGTAATGATTATCGCACCACCTAAATTAAGTATCCACTTAAAAGGCTGCTTGGATTTATGCTTTAATTCCATTATGGAAAATGAAAATCTAGAAACTTCTACCCCTGCCCCTGAGCAATTGGCTTCTATTCAGGCACGTTTTGGTGCCGCGCTTCTTGATGCTGCACTTCTAGTTGTGACTTTAGCTATTGGCTGGATTGTCTGGAGCTTATATACCTGGCAGAGCGGACAGAGCCCTGCAAAGCGAATCTTGAAGCAGGTAGTTGTTGATGCCAACACTGGAGAGCGTTTTACCTGGGCACGCATGGCGCTACGTGAATTTGCCGTTAAAGGACTTGCAGGACAACTGCTCTCAGGTGCAACTAGTGGAATTACATTTGTTGTTGATAGCTTATTTGTATTTCGTAGTGATCGAAGAACGGTCCATGACTTAATCGTTGGAAGCAAAGTCATCCAACTCTAGTTCTACTCGTTAAAGTCCCCGCCACGGCCAGTAATCTTTGGCCCACGCTTAGTTGGGTGATCAAATCTAAATATGACCACGCCAACTAAGAGTGCAAATATTAAGAAGATCGCTACCGCTATCTCCATATTTAAGCCATTACCGCCCAAATAACTAGAGCGAAAATTGATAGTCCAAGACCAATTACTGCAATTGCAGTTAGTGATAGGAAGTCTCTTGATGAGGCAATCTTCTTTGTTAGGGCTGATGGATCTTTAACTTTACCCATATCAAGAAGTAGGGCCTCTGCCTCACGAATAGCTGCATATTGGGAAACAATTGCTAGAAATCCAGTCACCGCTGCTACTGCAATTGTGAGATATCCGGCTGCATCACTAGCGGTTGCAAAAGTTCCTTGGGCAGCAAGAACAAATACTGCGACCAAGACTAGGGCTGGAGCAATTTGAGCGATGATGATCTGCATCCGCTTGTCGTTCCAGAGTTTTAATAGGGCTTTCTCGTCCATTTGAATTTTCTCCTTATTCAGGCTGGCGCCTGCTACGAAGAGAGCCTAAGGCACAATGGTCATTAAGGCTCACTTTATGGCTTCATCTGCCATTTACTAACTCTTTACCATCCTTATACCGGGCCAGCCCATAATTACCTTGCTTCCCCAGCGCCAAGTTTTATCTGGAAGGGGGAGTTATGTCTAAACTGCCAAGCATCGCCACTTGTCTGCTCTGCCATTCACAAGAGCTGACCTTGGTGATGAATGACAATCAAGGACCAATGTTGCAATGCGATGATTGTGGATTTACACGTCAAGCAGAAGCAGTAGATATGTTCCAAGATTTTAACATTTGCGCTTAAATTAACGTTTAGTTCATTGAACCGACCACGCTAGTACTTTCTATTCTCTTAAACTCTGTCCATGAATATTGAATTCCGTTACCGACTCTCTGAACTCAACGCTCAAGGTGAAAATTTTCATGACTTCTTCGAGCATGAGCACCGAGCGAAATTTGCTCGCCAACGAGCAGCAGAAGATTGGCTTCAGACTATGCGCAGAGAAGTCCCCAAGTTGTCTAACAGATCCAGCGCCTAATTAAGCTGTTGGAGCCTCTGCTAGATCTTCAGGAGAATCAGGAAGTGCTTCGCGAGGCACACCTTTGAAGGTCAATGTCTCTTTGCCTTCTTCTCCCTCAACATCAATAAGGATTATCTGGCCGCTCTTGATCTCACCAAAGAGGATCTTCTCTGAAAGCACATCTTCAATCTCTCTTTGAATTGTTCTGCGAAGAGGACGCGCGCCTAACACTGGGTCATAACCGCGGTGGGCAAGAACTGCTTTTGCCTTTGAGGTTAATTCAATTCCCATATCTTTTGCCTTAAGGCGAGTCTCAAGATTTGTAATCATCAAATCAACAATCTGAACGATTTCAAGTTCAGATAACTGGTGGAAGACGATTACATCATCGATGCGGTTGAGAAATTCTGGTCTGAAGTGGGTCTTTAGCTCATCTTGGACCTTATTCTTCATACGCTCATAATTTCCTAGAGCATCATTAACGTTAGTAAATCCAAGTGCTAAGGACTTGGAGATATCGCGAGTTCCAAGGTTGGTTGTCATGATGATTACAGTGTTCTTGAAATCAACTTGACGTCCTTGAGCATCAGTTAAACGACCTTCTTCTAGAACTTGTAGAAGGGAATTGAAGATATCTGGATGAGCTTTTTCAATCTCATCAAATAGAACTACCGAGAATGGACGGCGACGAACTTTCTCAGTTAATTGACCACCCTCGTCATATCCAACATATCCAGGAGGAGCTCCAAAGAGGCGAGAGGCGGTGTGCTTCTCAGAGTACTCAGACATATCAAGTGCGATGAGTGCATCCTCATCACCAAAGAGGAACTGAGCAAGAGTTCTTGAAAGTTCAGTCTTACCCACTCCAGAGGGGCCTGCGAAA
>OFQP01000144.1_pt1 | contig 11551 bp, 15 predicted proteins | sample 1542771 | NCBI WGS metagenome assembly OFQP01 (sample SAMN05442509, study PRJEB24371) | freshwater metagenome | isolation source: Freshwater Lake | place: Canada: Niagara | collected 2012-08-09 | reverse complement strand
CCCAAGATACTGGTTTGGCAGTTGTCTATCTCAATATGGTGGGCGGTCAAGATGAACTGGTGTTTGATGGCGGCTCTTGTGCTCTGAACTCCAAAGGTGAATTAGTGATGGCCATGCCTCAGTTTAAAGAGGCGCTTACTGTTCTATCAATCCAAGATGGTCAACCCTTGCACGGTGAAATCACTCCGCCTAAAGCTCTTGAAGCTCAGGTCTACTCAGCCTTAGTCATGGGGACGCGGGATTACGTTCGTAAAAATCGATTCCCAGGGGTCATCATTGGCTTATCGGGCGGGGTAGACTCAGCCTTAGTACTAGCCATTGCGGTTGATGCTCTCGGGGCTGACCATGTTCGTGCGGTGATGATGCCCTCACCCTATACAGCTGAGATTTCTTGGATCGATGCGCGCGAGCTCGCCAAGAACTTAGGCGTGCAATACGACGAGATCCCAATTAGTCAACCGGTTGATGCAATCGAAGGTGTTTTACAAGAGCAATTTGCTAATCGCAAACCCGATGCGACAGAAGAAAATATCCAGGCACGGGTACGAGGTACTCTGTTAATGGCGCTCTCGAACAAGACTGGACGCCTCGTATTAACGACCGGTAATAAAAGTGAAATGGCCGTTGGCTATTGCACCCTCTACGGAGATATGGCCGGCGGCTTTGCGGTCATCAAAGACATCGCCAAGACTTTGGTGTACAAACTCTGTCACTACCGCAATCAAATCCAATCGGTCATTCCGGAGCGTATTTTGACCCGCGCTCCATCCGCAGAGTTGCGCCCCAATCAGACCGATCAAGACAGTCTGCCCCCGTATGAGGTCTTAGATGCCATCTTGATGCGCTATATGGAGCAAAACCAATCGAGCGCTGAAATTATTGCTGCTGGCTTTCAGTCTGCAGCGGTTTTCACAATAACCCATTTAATCCAACTCAATGAATACAAACGCCGTCAGGCTCCGCCAGGCGTTCGGATTACCGCTAGAGCCTTTGGGCGGGACTGGCGCTACCCCATCACTTCTGGCGCAAAACTCTAGGGCTTAAAAGGATATCCCAGAATTCGTAATCCTTGGGTATGATTGGGTCCATAGGAGGCCTTTATGAAACTCATTACATCCATCATCAAACCCTTTAAAGTAGACGAAGTACGTGAGGCTTTGGCAGAAATTGGGGTTACAGGCCTAACGGTCACTGAGGTCAAAGGATTTGGTCGCCAAAAAGGCCATACAGAACTTTACCGTGGCGCTGAATATGTCGTCGATTTTTTACCCAAAGTGAAGGTCGAAGTTGTCGTTCCAAACGATCGCGTTGAAACAGTTACAGAAGCGATTGTCAAAGCAGCTCGTACTGGCAAGATTGGGGATGGCAAGATTTTTGTAAGCCCAATCGAACATGCTATTCGCATTCGAACAGGCGAGGAAGATGACGCTGCGGTCTAACTACCCAAACTAGTAAGAAACTTCTTCTAACATAATGCTATTGGCATTCTGATCGTCGATCCGCACTTTATACCCCTGAAAAAAGATATCCGCTTGAGAAATTCCTGAGGTCATCAGCACAAAGGGCGCTTTACCAAAAAAGGAGTGGGAGCCGTTAACATCTAGGGCTCTTTTCTCAAGCTTACCGGTCGCATCTTTCACACAGACCACTTGTTTAATTCTTGTCGAAATATAGACCATATTCCCTGCCTTTGAGGGACTTGGGGATCGGTAAGTAAGCTGATTGGCATCAGGAGGAGGACAATTTTCGGCGCCGACCCCAGCTGTCACAACAGGGACGACCGCAGGAGAGGATGGTGGGCTAACCGAGATTGGGCTGATAGGGGCATCCTCTTTCTTGGCATTATTTTCAATGGACTCGGTTGGTAATTTTGCAACGATCGGTTCAGTACTCTTATCTTTTGCTGGTAGATCAATATTCAAAACGATAGCCGCAATCATGGCAGCCAATGCAAAGAAAATATATTTCGTCTTTGATCGCTTCACTTCTTTTTCTTCAGCGGGAGGGTAAAAGCGTTCAAGGCGCTCTGGCATTTTCTCGACAACAGCTGGCTTAGGAGTTGCCGGCGTAATCACTGGAGTAGATTTGGACTCCGGCAAGGTAGTTTTTTCAGGGACAATTTGCTCATCAGGAGATTGGATGGCTTCGAACAAATCGGGGCCAAAATCAAAGACCTCTTCGACTGGAAGTCCTAAATATTCAGCGACTCGTTTGGTCGCAGAAACCTTAATTGCCAAAGAATAAAAATGGCTTCTCTCACCGGACTCGATTTGCTCAATTTGCTTGACAGAAAAACAAAGGTCTTTTGATATTTGAGGAATAGAAATTCCTTTGGCTTCGCGAGCCTTTTTAATAACATCTGCACGAATATCAGGCAGTTTTTGATCGTTAGCCAATTTGTCTCTTTTCGTATAAATATCAACTATTTAGACACTATTCTTATTTTTAGACACTATTCTTATTTTTAGACACTATAACCTAGGTTTAAGAAGAAAACTATGTTCTATAGGGCTAATTGAGCTCTAGGTGATATCGAACAAGGTCTTGGAGCGAGCTTGCCCTCATTTTTTCCATGACACGTGCCTTATGGACCTTAATGGTGGCATCGGTTGTACCAAGTTGCTCGGCAATTTCCTTGTTCATCAGTCCTTCTACTAATAAGGCACAAACCTCTTTTTCTCGGGGGGTCAAGGTACTAAAGTTTTTCTTAATCTCGCTGACTTTTAAGATTCTCTTAAATTGCTTTTGGTCGTAATCCAAAGCATCACGGATTGCATTTAATAGCTCCTCGAGATTGAACGGTTTGAATAAGAAATCTAAGGCGCCCTTCTTTAATCCCTTTACGATCTCTTGCGGATGACTTTGACCACTTAAAAAGATAATGGGTGTTGTAAAGCCGATTTTTTTAAGGCGATCCATTAACTCTAGCCCACTGAGATCAGGCATTTGCATGTCTAATAAAATAACGGCTGGGGAAACGAATTTATTGCTACTTAAAAATAAGGATGCGCTCGGATAGTCGTAGACTAAATAACCAACGTCGCGCAACATTCGCGATAGGGAACTACGCATTGAGTCGTCATCGTCAATTAAATAGACTGTGCCAATTAAATCGGATTTGACATTCATGGCTTAAAGGTCTGATCAGATATATTCATTTTAGGAATTTAACCATCTCGGGGTGCATTAGATATTAGCTTTAGAGCCAATGAAGCGTATTCTTTTAAAATGACATCTTTACTAAAAATCTAGAAATTACCCATGAAAACCTATTTATGCATTGTTTGTGGTTTTATTTATGACGAGTCTAGCGGACGCCCTGAGGATGGCATCCCTCCTGGAACAACCTGGGATCAAGTCCCGTCAGACTGGGCTTGTCCGGACTGTGGAGCCGGTAAGGATAGCTTTGAAATGATGGCGATTTAGGCAGATCGCCCCTACGCCTCACCACAAGCCCGAAAAATCGCTCCGTGAGGCAAAATAAGCCCTGTCTAAGCCCCTTGACCCTTATTTTAAGAGAGTGCCCAAATGTCAAATAGCAACAATGCATCATCACCTAAGCGTCTGAATGAGCGCTCCCGCATGGTTACAGAGGGGGTAGCAAGAGCCCCCAATCGCTCCATGTACTATGCCATGGGCTATCAGGAGGAGGATTTTGTGAAGCCCATGGTGGGCGTTGCTAATGGCCACTCCACCATTACGCCGTGTAATAGTGGTTTACAGAAATTAGCCGATGCTGCGGTCGCAGCGCTTGAATCCTCGGGTGCTAAGGCCCAAGTTTTTGGCACCCCCACTGTATCGGATGGTATTGGCATGGGCACCGAGGGTATGAAATACTCCTTGGTCTCACGCGAGGTCATTGCGGACAGTATTGAAGTGTGTGTCAATGGCTTATGGCAAGACGGGGTTGTTGTGATTGGGGGGTGCGATAAAAATATGCCCGGCGGCATGATCGCCCTTGCTCGTACTAACGTGCCAGGCATTTATGTTTATGGCGGGACCATTAAAGCAGGTCACTACAAGGGCAAAGATCTTAATATTGTGTCCGCTTTTGAAGCTGTTGGGGAATTTACCTCCGGACGATTGACTGAAGAAGACCTCAAAGGGGTCGAACAAAACGCCTGTCCTGGTAGCGGTTCTTGCGGAGGGATGTACACCGCAAATACCATGAGTTCTTCGTTTGAAGCCTTGGGAATGAGCCTGCCCTACTCTTCAACCATGTCCAACATCGATCAAGAAAAAGTCGATAGTGCAGCCGAATCAGCACGGGTTTTGGTGGAAGCTATCAAAAAAAATATTCGTCCGCGCGACATCATTACTAAGAAGTCGTTAGAGAATGCTGTGAGCGTCATCATGGCTGTTGGTGGCTCTACCAATGCAGTGTTGCATTTCTTGGCCATTGCCAGTGCCGCAGAAATTGATTGGACCATTGATGATTTTGAGCGGATTCGCAAACGTGTTCCAGTCATTGCGGACATGAAACCCTCAGGCACTTATTTAGCGCCCGATCTTCATCAGGCGGGTGGCATTCCACAGATCATGAAAATACTGCTTGATGGTGGACTTCTCCATGGTGACTGCATCACCATTAGCGGACAAACGATTGCTGAAGTTTTGAAGGACATCCCCTCAAAACCACGTGCTGATCAAAAAGTAATCCGCACTCTGGATAACCCAATCTATCCGCATGGTCACTTAGCGATTCTCAAAGGCAATATCTCACCAGAGGGTTGTGTTGCCAAAATTACAGGCCTCAAGAATCCGTCCATTACGGGTCCGGCGAGGGTATACAACTCCGAAGATGATGCTATGGCAGCGATCATGGCTCAGAAAATTAAAGCTGGTGATGTGGTTGTTATCCGCTACGAAGGCCCCAAAGGAGGTCCCGGTATGCGGGAAATGTTAGCGCCCACTTCTGCACTTGTTGGACAAGGGCTTGGGGAAAGTGTTGGGCTCATTACCGATGGCCGCTTTTCGGGAGGTACATGGGGTATGGTTGTTGGGCACGTTGCCCCAGAGGCATTTGTCGGTGGTACGATTGCGTTAATCCATGAAGGGGACTCGATCACGATTGATGCCCACCGCTTACTTATTCAACTAAATGTCGATGAATCTGAAATCATGAAAAGACGCCAAGCGTGGTCCCCCCCGAAGTCTAAGTACACCCGTGGTCTTCTAGCCAAATATGCACATCTAGTGAGTAGTGCTAGCAAGGGTGCCGTCACTGATCACAATTTAGGATAAGCGCATGCAACTGATTTGGATCGGTGGATCCACCGCACAAGTTAAGAAAGTTAGTGTCACTGGCAAGGGCCTAATCAAGCTCACAGTGATCATTTGTTTATTTCTGTTCTTCACTGGTTTTGGGCTCCATTTTTTAGGCTATCGTATTGCCTTTCACTTTAGTCCTGAACTAACGCGTGCGATGGGTGGTGCCATCTCCATTCAGCAAAAAGAAGTGATCGAAGCGAAGTACAAAGAGAATGTTCAAAAACTAGAAGCAAACATTGCTCAGGCTAATCAAAAAATTGAGGAATTGACTGTTATCAAGGATCAGTTTGCGGATATCGCAACACCCGCTTCAGTCAAGAGTAAAACCAACGATCTCAGCGCAAAATAGGCGTATTGAGCCAAATCAGGGTTGGTCTATCCTAAGCACCCTTCATCAATGAACGACTTAAGGCAGCTCTTGCCTCGGGCACACCCAGATCCATCGCTAATTGCAATAATTGGATTGCCTTTGCTTGATTTCCAGTATGGTCCATGATCAACCCATAGTTGAAGGTTGCTCTGGGATTACTGTTCTTTACCTCACGCTCTAACTCATGAGTCAGTAAACCCATTTGGGCGGGCGTGAGGTGGTTGTCTATCGCCATCTTACAAGGCATTAAGTACGAGCACTCATAACTACCCACCTCTAATGCCATAAAGGCTTCAAAAGCCTGTGGATAGAGGCCTAATTTTAGCAAGCGCTCCGCTTCATAAAAATCAGCATTTTCCATTGCTTAACGCTTAATGGCTGTGGCAGCCTCTTCTTTAGCTTGTTTTCTAATTAATGCTTCGCGAGCTTCTTCCTCTTCTTTGGCTTGTAAGATTTTATTGCGCTCTTCAATATAAATATCGAAGCTAGCAAAGGTCTCAACAAACTCAAATTGCTCGACAAACTCCTGAACCGGTAAGAAATAAAGTTCTGGTGATCCAATCAGCTTGTACTCTAAAAACATCACCCCAGCGGTGTTGGGTGCGATTACATTATTAACTACGGCCTTAGCCCCCTCAGGATTTACATACACATCATTTCGTTGTGGATTTCTCATGACGATTTCACCTTTACGAACTTTCAATCTGTTTATAGATTTTTAAACGGGGGTCGTTCGGATAAACAACGCTTGATTGCATTGATGTGGACAGGGGATTAATATCCACAATCACCCCGCTGGCCTTTGTTGTTCCTTTAATGGCATTCGAGTCTGGCACAAACTGGTAGTCCCCCTGCTCCTCAGGAAGGCCTAATTTCAATTCTGCCAATGTCGCGCCGCTTCGTAGATTAGATGTACCTACGAAAGGGGCTTGTGTTGAACCAATTGTGTAGTCAGCCATAGATCACAGAGAGTAAAGAAGATAACCCTATTCTAGGCTAAATTGATTAAAAATAAAAGAATGGAGCCTAAGGAAAAAACAATAAGTCGTTGTTTTATAAATATAAACTTACAACATTTAGGTTCTTAGGGCTTCTTTTTTGTCTGCTTAGCGATGTATTCCCAAGTCTCCATCTGGAAATCAGTGGTATGTTTTTTATCCGAAAGGTATTGATTCAAGCGCTCATGATCAACGCTGTGGGCCAGTTGTTGGATCTGAGCTAATAAGATCTTAAATTGCTCTCCCGCTGCTTCTGGATGCTTTGAGAGATAGTTCAAATCCATTGACTGACGCTGACTTTCATGGTGCCCATGAGTATGATGAAGCTCTTGATGGGTATGGCCTTTTTGCTCTGGGTGAGCGACTAGCCCGAGTTCTATTTTGGCCTTTTCCAACAGGCGATCCACTTCTGCTTTAGAGAGATGCAGGCGCTTAGCCTCTGCATCAATAATTACTCGCTCCTCAGGGGAAATTTTTCCATCGCCGAGCATTTCATAGAGCTCTTGCTTCATGGTCTCGCGCTCAATCCGCAATTGATCACTAAACGCAGAAGCAAGAATCGCAGCAGGAATTGCAAAGATGCCAATACCCAATAATGCCAAGATAATCGTAATAGTTCGACCCGCTGGAGTCACTGGTGAAATATCCCCATAGCCAACGCTAGCTAATGTAATCACTGCCCAATAAATTGATTGGGGAATATTCTCAAATTTATCAGGCTGAGCCTCATGTTCAAATAGATATCCCAAGCATGCTGCCAGCATCACGAGCATCAGCATGATAAAAATTGCGGCCTTCATCACTGGCCATTCGCGCTGAATCACATAGAACAGGGATTTTGTTGCTGCAGAATGGCGTCCCAATTTAAATAAACGCATCAGACGGAATACTCGCAAGAAACGCAGATCAAAGAGATGGTCTAAAAGGCTTTCAAGGAAAAATGGTAAGATCGCCAAGATGTCGATCAGACTTGTAAATTGTCGTGAGAAGTTAATTCTTCCTGCTAGCCAATGTTGGTATTTTGGGTTCTCTGTGCAACTGTAGATGCGCATGAGGAATTCTGTGGAAAAGATAGCCACGGCGATGGTATCAATCACGATGAATTCAACATGAAAGTAATAATTGATTGACTCGACTGATTCTAAAATCACACAGGTTACTGAGATCAATACCCAAAGCACAATGATGAAGTCAAATATTTCATGCAGTTTGCCGCTATCCGGTGTTTCATTCACAATGGCATAGACCTTTTGGCGCAATGTTTTATCGCGATTGCGCTCTCTAAATTCAACCACCGCAGGGTAAACAGCACGCAAGAGCTTAAAAAGTCTTAACAAACGAAGCACTCGCAGTGCGCGAAGATCTAAATTAAAGAGTGCCGCAAGATAAAAAGGCAATATCGCAACTAAATCAATGATTGCAAATGGACTTTTAATAAATCGGAGTCTGGGTAATTTGTCCTGATTAAAGTCAGGATCTTCAGGAGCCACATAAAGGCGCAGAAGATATTCAACCGTAAAGATGGCGACCGAGACCACATCAAACCAATGGAACTGTCTTTCCCGAGAATCATAAATAATCGGAATCGTTTCAGCGAGTAATGCCGCTACATTTACCAGAATGATAATGATGATTGTCTTTTCAAAAACACTGCTATACCCATCCGGGTTGTCTTTATTGAAAAGAAGGTCATACACTAACCTTCGAATCGATCGATGTTTTTGACCGTCTGATAACGGAGCGCTACTCATAGCTTAGCCTCACCAATCTTGATTAACCGAAAACCGCGATCGCAAAGATTAATCCTAAATTCCATTCCACTTAATAAGACATCAGTATCCTTAAGCTCTGAGACCACTGGAGATCCGGTGGGGCCAGGCTGAAGACGCTCAAATAGAAGTGCGCCTTTAGACTCAAAGTGCTCCCGATCGCATTTTTTAACCCATATGGGTCCATCCTTTACAAAAGTATTTGAGATCTCCGGAAACTGACCCTTAGGTCCAAATAAATCGGCAAGGCACTCTCCCCACGTATTTGGCAGGAACTTGGCAGTCTTTAAATCTTTATCCGTAGCTGGGGTGCATTTTGGCGGAGAAATTGGTTTGCCGGCATCCATGTCCTCATCGACCCCATCAGCCCAAGCCACCACAAACTCTGCGTTTTTGCGAGCCTGTTCTAATTTATCCCCTTGAATATAGATATTACGACCCAATAAAATGACGCCAATGAGATTAATACAGAGCAAGCAAATGAATACATAATCTGACCATTTCAGCGGGGGGCTTACACGCGCATGCTCTAGCTTACTCATTTTTTATAATTTAATAATAGGAATTACTTGTTAATATTAATGACTATACCAAATATAATCTTAACTAATTCTATCCCTATGTAACGCCCCTCCCCACATTTACCCTTACACACTAATTATGTTCTTTCAGACCGTTTTGCAATCCTTATTAAAAAAGAAAAAGGGTGGGTCTATTCAGGACACTGACCCCAGTAAAAAGCAACCCTCCCCCTTGGTGCAACGGATATTGATGGAGATGAGAAAGCATAGTACCGCCAAGAAAAGCGGTGCTTCCCCCGAAAAAGACTTCCCGGATCAAAAGCCAAAATAAATCCCTAGCTTATTCCTAGGATGGGTCCTTCTTCTCGACTTGCTTTTCTAGATTACTTTTATAACGCCGATACAAGATATTACTAGCGATGATGATGGCTTCGTGCGAGTCAAGTGCCTCAACCGTTTCAAACTCCATAACGCCTGCTTTATTGATGTAATCGACTCGCCACCACTTACCTCGAATTTGCGTCGCCAAGATAATGTCATAGTCTTTTTTCATTTTCTGTCGCGCATTCGTATGGTCTTCATCGTTTAAAAATTCGGTACCACTGATATTGAACCCAAATCCGCACTTTGGGTGAAAAACTAGCTGCAAAAATGAGATCGACGGCTAGCCAAATAAAAGACCCACGGGATAACTCAATGACTGCCAGTACAAGAAACAGGGCCATTAAAAACCGTCTTAAGCGATCTTTTGGAAATAAATCGTGCATTTATTTAAATAGTGGGGATGTAATTAATCTGCTTATTTGCAGTATACAAATTATTACTTGATTTTCACAATTAAGGCAAAATAGATTCTTATCCCAATCGTCAAGGATCGGCATTTGTGAGCGTTCGCATTTACCCCCCTGAAGCTGGAGAATTAAATCCTAATTACTGGATTGATCCCCGCTTTATCTATAAAAACCTAGAGCGGTTTTTTGAAGAGGCACGAGTTTGCGGTCTTTTTAAAGATGCCAATGATGCCAATGGCATTGCCATTAACTTGCTTGCTGTTGAGCCAAACGGTCTTGTACTAAAAGTGATCCCAACGGATGATGGCTCCCGTCCTTCTCTGATGCATCGCTACACCCTGGTCACCTTTGTGGATGGTGGGAAGGTGCAGTTTGAGATTAATAAGCTCCGAGCGACGCAAGAGGGCTCCTATATTGCTGACCTTCCTATAGCAATGGCTGTGATACAAAGACGCAAAGGATTTCGAACTCCCGGCCCAGGTAACTTTGATCGTGATTTCAAGCTCCTCATCTACTTTTCGCAGGGTAAAGAAATGATTGCGCAAGTTGTTGATATTTCAGAGGATGGTTTACAGCTGGATTTACGCTTGAATGCTACCGAGATGTCGGTTGGCACCATTTGGTCAGGCTGCAGCTTTGAGCGTCTCAAGGTTCGATCTGAGCCGTTTGATTTAGTGATTCGCAATACGAGGCCTAGCGCTGAATCCTCCAGAATTCGGGTGGGCTGCCAATTAGTCAATCCAACTCAATTGAACCGCAATGAGTTTGAGAGTACGCGTAATGCCATTCATTCCGCAAGGATCCAAAGACGTCTAAAGTTTTGGTTTCAGAATGTGAGCTGGTATTCCTAACAATTATTACAGTGATTACTCACCCCTTCAATCTCAATCCGTTTTATTGTCTACTTGCCTGTCTTGTTCTAATTGGTCCACAAGCGGTTCATGCTCAATCCAGCAATCCCCCATGGGTTGAATTTGGGCAATTAAGCAATAGTGATGTCTATGTTCGAGAAAATTCTATTGAACGAGTGGGCGACTATTTAAAGATCTGGGTCTTATACAACTATCACAATGCCCGAACGAGCCCTAGCGATGAGGCTTATCGCTCAGCGATTACCTTGTTTCAATTTGACTGCCAAGATAACAAGTCACAAAAGCTCAATAGTTATGGTCATGAAGAAGTAATGGGCAAAGGCCGGCAAATTGACTTACTAGAAAAGAATCCTTCCTGGATTGAGTTGCCCCCAAACTCCATTGGAATGCACCTGATTGAGGCATATTGCCTCAGCCCCGTTACCAATATAAAAAGTCTATAAATCTGAATACTCATTTATAATTTCTACATGGGATATAACAATGGCGCAATTGAACTAGGTCGCTTGAACCTTGATAAAGGCAAGGTCGATATTGCCTTTGATATCTTCTTTGATCTAGCCAAAAACGATCTCGACGAAGATGCTCTGTACATGCTAAGCCGCATGACTTTTGATGGGCAGTTAAACCCCGAGCAGATTGAACTGTTCTATGAATTGCAAAATTCTGCCTCGTCATATGGCAATGGCTACGCCCTCTTTAACGTTGGCTTAATGCATGAACGCGGGCTTGGTAAAATAAAACAAGATTTTAAAACTGCAGTTCTTTATTATGAAAAAGCGATTAAAGAAGAAATGCATGATGCTTTCTGTAATCTCGGTAATATCTATGCCTTAGGTTTGGGCATGGAACAGGGGGTGCCACGCGATATTTTCAAAGGGCTTGAATTGCTTACCAAGGGAGCGGAGTTTGGCAGTCGTCAATCCGCCTATACAATTGGCTCTCTTTACGGGAAGGGG
>OFQP01000143.1_pt1 | contig 11693 bp, 8 predicted proteins | sample 1542771 | NCBI WGS metagenome assembly OFQP01 (sample SAMN05442509, study PRJEB24371) | freshwater metagenome | isolation source: Freshwater Lake | place: Canada: Niagara | collected 2012-08-09 | reverse complement strand
TTTGAGACCGTCCTCTCTACCGTTGGAGTACCGAGGCGAATTACCGTAGTAGTTTATAGTGGATATCTTTTTATACTAAATTACTTGCGATAAGCAGGCGCGACGCCACCAACTGCGTCACCAATTTTATGAACTCTCATCGCATTTATTGATCCAGGTATACCCGGAGGGGAACCAGCAACAATCAAAACTAGATCGCCAAGGTTTACTCGTTTGGAGTTAATCAAAATAGTATCAACCTGCATAACCATTTCATCAGTGTGATTAACTACTGGTGTTAACAAAGATTCAACGCCCCAAGAAAGTGCAAGGCGGTTATATGTTCCATTATCTGGTGTTAAGGCCAACATTGGAATAGGTGAACGCAACCTGGACATACGTCTTGCCGAATCCCCGCTTTGCGTGAAAGCAACTAAAAATTTTGCACCAACTGTAAGGCCAACCTCGGTAGCGGCCTTAGTAATTGCACCACCTTTTGTAGCTGGTGAGTGCTTTAAAGGTGGTATTTGATCTAATGCAATCTCTTCAGTTCGTTCAATAATACGAGCCATAATTCTGACAGATTCAATTGGGAATTCGCCAACACTAGTTTCACCTGAAAGCATTAATGCATCCGCACCATCCAAAACTGCATTTGCACAGTCTGTTGCTTCAGCGCGGGTTGGTTGGGAGTTACTGATCATTGAATCAAGCATTTGGGTTGCCACAATAACTGGCTTTGCAGATTCACGAGCCATAGTTATGCATCGTTTTTGAACCATTGGTACATCTTCAATTGGAAGTTCAACACCTAGATCACCACGTGCAACCATGATTCCATCAAATGCATCCACAATCTCCTGCAGGTTTGCGACCGCTTGTGGTTTTTCAATTTTTGCAATTACCGGAATTCGAATTCCTACCTCATCCATAATCTTATGGACATCCTTAACATCACTTGCATTTCTTACAAATGAAAGCGCAATAAAGTCGGCTCCTGCCTTTAGACCCCACCTCAAGTCTGCAACATCTTTTTCTGACATGGCAGGCACCGAAACAGCGACTCCTGGTAAATTCAATCCCTTATTGTTACTCACAGCTCCCGGGTGAATAACCTTTGTCACCACATCATTTCCATTTACTTCAGAAACTTCAACAGTAACTTTTCCATCATCAATCATTATTTTGTCACCAATTTTGCAATCACCAGGTAAACCTTTATAGGTAGTACTTACTCGATCTTTTGTTCCTTCAACATCTTCAGTAGTGATAGTGAATTTATCGCCACGAGCTAAATCATGTGGACCATTTTTAAATCTACCCAACCTTATTTTTGGTCCCTGTAAATCAACTAAAATTGCAACCGCTTTATTCGCTTTCTTTGCAACTTCACGAACATTATTCAATCTAATCTGATGTTCTTCATGGCCGCCATGTGAAAGGTTTAATCTGGCCATGTTCATACCAGCATCAATTAACTCAGTAATTTTCTCAACCGATTCAACAGCTGGTCCAATAGTGCAGACAATTTTCGCGCGACGCATAAGAAAAACCTTAAACCATCAACGGGCGAGCAGTTGGTTCAATCGGATAAGGCAACTGCGTGTTCCCTGTTAAGTACTTATCAATTGCTGCAGCGGCACTGCGCCCCTCGGCAATAGCCCAAACGATCAAAGATTGACCACGACCGGCATCCCCGCAAACAAAAACTCCTTCACTCGCGGTTGAGTACTCATGATCTCGGATTATGTTTCCTTTCTCATCCAACTTCACTTCAAGCTGATCAAGTAATTCATTCTTTTCTGGCCCCGTAAAACCGAGTGCAAGAAATACCAAATCAGCAGGAATCTCTTTTTCACTTCCTGCAACAGGTTGGAATTTTCCATTAACTAATTCAGTTTCAACTAACTTTATTGCTCTTAAATTGCCATTAGCATCCTTCAGAAATTCTTGAGTAGATACAGAGTAAATCCGCTCACCAGCCTCTTCATGAGCACTACTAACTCGATACAACATTGGGTACGTAGGCCAAGGTTGAGTTTCAACTCTTTCATCTGATGGTCTTGGCATAATTTCTAATTGGGTAACTGATGCAGCTCCTTGTCTTATTGCTGTTCCTAAACAGTCTGCGCCAGTATCCCCACCTCCTAAAATCACAACATGCTTTCCGTCCGCATTAATCTCTGCCGGAGCAGTCAACTCGCCAAGTGCTTGCTTGTTTCCCCAAGGCAAGTACTCCATAGCCTGGTAAACACCTTTTGCATCACGTCCTGCAATATCTAGATCACGCCAATTTGTTGCACCAACTGCAAGTACTACCGCATCATATTTACTTCTTAGTGCTGAACCCGTTAAATCTTTACCAACATTTACACCAGTTCTAAATCTTGTCCCCTCTTGCTCCATTTGATACAACCTTCGATCGACGATTGATTTTTCCATTTTAAATTCGGGAATTCCATAACGTAATAGGCCACCAATTTTTTCAGCCCGTTCATAAACCACCACGGTATGTCCAGCTCGCGTTAGTTGCTGTGCGGCGGCTAATCCAGCAGGTCCTGAGCCAATTACTGCCACAGTTTTTCCTGACAAGCGATCTGGAATCAGTGGCACAATTCTTTTCTCAAGAAATGCCTCTTCAATAGTTCTTAGCTCTACTTGCTTAATAGTCACAGCTTCAGCATTAATTGCCACAACGCACGCAGTCTCACACGGTGCTGGACAAAGCCGACCAGTAAATTCTGGAAAATTATTTGTTGCATGAAGACGATCAATCGCTTCTGGTTTTTCTCCGCGCCAAATCAGGTCATTCCATTCTGGAATCAAATTGCCTAGTGGGCAACCTTGATGACAAAAAGGTATGCCACAGTCCATGCACCGACCAGCTTGTTTTTGGAGATGTGAAAACTCTTGATCCTGGTAAACCTCTTTCCAGTCTTTTATGCGTACATCTACCGGTCTACGTTTTGGAACTTCACGAGGTGTATTAATAAAACCTTTTGGATCAGCCATTTATCTCCGCCATAACTGCGCTATCTACTGGCAAGCCTTCGCGTTGTGCTTTAGCCATAACTTCCAAAACTCTTGCATAATCTCTTGGCATAATCAGAGTAATTCGACTCTTACTCTTTTCCCAATCAGCCAATACATCTTTAGCAATCTGGGAACCTGTTTCTACGAAGAAGTTAGAAATACTGCTTTTTACAAACTCTTCCTTATTTGCTGGAAGTGAAAGTAAATCCACCATCTCGGTATTAACTAGCGATGGTTGCAAATCCAAGACAAACGCCATTCCACCTGACATGCCAGCTGCAAAATTTCGCCCAGTAGCTCCGAGCACAATTACTGATCCCCCAGTCATGTATTCACAACCATGATCGCCCACACCTTCCACGATTGCATGCGCGCCAGAATTGCGGACACAAAACCTTTCTCCCACCACTCCTGAGATCATGATTTCTCCCGAAGTAGCTCCATATCCAATTACATTTCCTGCAATTACATTTTGATTTGATTTAAAGCTGGCTTTTTCATCTGGTCGAATTATTACTCGACCGCCAGATAAACCTTTTGCCACATAATCATTACTATCGCCATAAAGACGTAGTGTCAGGCCAGATGGAATAAAAGCTCCGAATGACTGTCCAGCCGAACCGTGAAAAGTTATGTCGATCGTATCTGCTGGGAGCCCTGCCCCACCAAACTTTCTCGTTATTTCACTGCCGAGCATGGTGCCAACTGTGCGATTGACATTTCTGACTGGTATTTCTAACCGTACGCTCTTTGCATTTTCTAAAGCATCCTTGGATAACTTAATCAATTCATTATCTAACGCACCTGATAAGCCATGATCTTGTGTTGTTGTATTTTTGCGATCACCATTACCTGCTGGTGCTTTCAAAATTGGTGAAAGGTCTAATCCACTTGCCTTCCAATGATCTGTTGCAGCTTTAGTATCGAGCATTTCTACTTGACCGATTGCATCCTCTAATTTTCTAAAGCCTAACTGGGCGAGCAACTGCCTAACTTCCTCGGCTATGTATTCAAAGAAAGTTTCCACAAACTCAGGCTTTCCAGTGAATTTCTTTCTTAGCTCAGGGTTTTGTGTGGCAACTCCAACAGGACAGGTATCTAAATGACAAACTCGCATCATTACGCAACCAGAAACAACCAATGGCGCGGTAGCAAAACCAAACTCTTCAGCTCCGAGCAAGGCTGCGATTAACACATCTCTACCGGTTTTCATTTGGCCATCCACTTGCACAACAATTCGATCTCTTAAACCATTAAGCATTAAAGTCTGCTGGGTTTCAGCTAACCCTAACTCCCATGGAGCACCCGCATGTTTTAGTGAGGTTAATGGTGAAGCACCGGTTCCGCCATCATGTCCAGAGATTAAAACAACATCAGCATGGGCTTTACTTACTCCGGCTGCAACTGTGCCAACGCCAACCTCGGCCACCAACTTAACGTGAATTCGGGCCTGATCATTAGCATTCTTTAAATCATGAATTAGTTGTGCTAAATCTTCAATTGAGTAAATATCATGATGAGGTGGTGGTGAAATCAATCCCACTCCAGGAGTTGAGTAGCGAACCTTTGCAATCCATGGGTAAACCTTGTTGCCAGGTAATTGCCCACCTTCACCAGGTTTGGCCCCTTGTGCCATTTTTATTTGAACATCATCGGCATTAACTAAATACTCACTTGTAACACCAAATCTTCCGCTGGCAACTTGTTTAATAGCAGATCGTCGTAAATCTCCATTGCTATCTGCTTTATTTCTAGCTGGATCTTCACCACCTTCACCAGTATTTGATTTTCCACCAATTCGATTCATGGCAATTGCTAGTGTTTCATGAGCTTCTTGTGAAATTGAGCCATAGGACATGGCGCCAGTAGCAAATCTTTTAATAATTTCAGAGGCAGGTTCAACTTCATCAATTGAAATTGGCTTGCGCACGTCAGATTTAAAATTAAACAATCCCCGTAAGGTCATTAATCGACGAGATTGATCATCGACTCGGTTGGTATATCTCTTGAAAACATCAAATCGCTTTGAACGTGTTGCATGCTGGAGAGTGAAAACAGTTTCTGGATCGAATAGGTGTGGCTCACCTTCTCTTCGCCATTGGTACTCACCACCAATTTGTAATTTCTTAGCACCAGGAATCTCTCCTCCTGGTGGATATGCAATGTGATGACGTTTTATAGTTTCCTGCGCGATGATTTCAATACCAGCCCCACCTAAACGTGAGGTGGCGCCTACGAAGTATTCATCAACTACTTCAGATGACAAACCAATTGCTTCAAAAATTTGAGCTCCGGTATAGGAAGCAATAGTTGATACTCCCATTTTTGACATTACTTTCAATACGCCTTTGCCTAAAGATTTTATTAAATTCCTAACTGCCTTTTCTGGAGTAATTCCTGTGATAACTCCCTGTCTTACCAAGTCTTCAGCGCTCTCCATAGCTAGGTAAGGATTAACGGCCGCTGCGCCAAAGCCAATTAGAAGTGCAACATGGTGAACCTCTCTTACCTCACCACTTTCAACAACTAAGCCCACCTTAGTTCTAGTTTTTTCACGGATCAGATGATGGTGTACGGCAGAGGTAAGCAGTAGTGATGGAATTGGTGCATTTTCAGCATCACCATCTCGATCTGATAGAACAATAATTCTTGCGCCCTCATTAATTGCTGAAGATACTTCCGATCTAATTTGCTCTAATCTGGCAACAAGTGATCTGCCACCGCCTGCAATTGGAAACAATCCCCGTACAACATGAGTTTCAAATCCTGGCTGATCTCCATCTGCATTTACATTTATTATTTTTGCTAATTCATCATTATCGATCACGGGAAATTGAAGGGAAATCTGCCGGCATGATGATGCACCTGGATCTAAGAGATTGTGTTCTGGCCCAATTGAACCGCCAAGTGAGGTTACTAATTCCTCTCTAATTGCATCCAATGGTGGATTAGTTACTTGAGCAAATAATTGAGCAAAGTAATCAAATAACAATCTTGGTTTTTCAGATAATGCAGCAATTGGTGTGTCAGTTCCCATGGAACCTAGTGGTTCAGCGCCATTCTTAGCCATCGGAGTAATAATTAAACGTAACTCTTCTTCGGTATAACCAAATGCGCGCTGACGACGAACTACGGAGGAGTGCGGATAAACAATGTGCTCTCTGGAAGGTAAATCACTTAATCTAACCAAGCCAGCATGTAGCCAGTCAGAGTATGGCTGAGCGGTTGCCAAAGTATCTTTAATTTCATCATCTTCTATTATTCGACCCTCTTCTAGGTCAACTAAAAACATCTTGCCTGGTTGCAATCTTCCTTTTCGCACAATTGATTCTGGCTTAAAATCTAAAACTCCAACCTCACTAGCTAATACCACTAGCCCATCATCTGTAACCCAAAATCTTGATGGTCGTAAACCATTGCGATCTAATACAGCACCTATCTGATTGCCGTCGGTAAATGTCACACAAGCCGGTCCATCCCAAGGTTCCATCAGAGCGGAGTGAAAAGCGTAAAAATCTTTGCGAACCTGCGACATAGTTGCATGGTTTTCCCACGCCTCAGGAATCATCATTAAAATTGAGTGCGACAAGCTTCGACCACCTAAATACAGAAGCTCTAGTACTTCATCAAAGGATGCCGAATCACTTCCTGAGTTATTTACTATCGGGAATAGTCTTTTTAAGTCACCTGGAATTAAATCACTTTGCAATAAAGTTTCGCGTGCTCGCATCCAATTTCGATTTCCCTTTACTGTGTTTATTTCACCGTTATGAGCAATAAACCGATATGGATGGGCTAATGGCCAAGAAGGAAATGTATTAGTTGAAAATCTTGAATGCACTAGTGCCATTGCCGAGACTACCAATGGGTTTGAAAGATCTGGGAAAAATTCCTCAAGTTGGCCGGTAGTTAACATGCCCTTGTAAACGATTGTTCTTGAAGAAAGGGATGCCACATAAATTGGCATGGTGTGTTCAATCCGTTTTCGTAGACAGAAGACCATCCGCTCCAATACAAGATCACTCTCATCTTTAAGGCCAGCAACAAATATTTGCTTAAAGGAGGGCATAACTGACAAAGCTGTCTTACCAATTGATTTTGAATTAATGGGAAGATCACGCCAACCAATTATGCACAAGCCTTCTTCGGTTGCAATCTGTGAGATTTGCTCTAGATAATCTGAGTTGCCTGCTTCAATGAAAAATACACCAGTCGCGTAAAAACCTAAGTTTGGTAGTTTGAAATCAACTACCGATTTATAAAACTCATCTGGAATCTGAATTAAAATTCCAGCTCCATCACCACTATCTGGTTCAGCACCAGATGCGCCTCTATGCTCTAAATTTCTTAATGCAGTTAAAGCTTTGCTGACAATCTCATGAGTTTTGGTTTTATTTAGAGTAGCAACCATCGCGACACCGCAGGCATCATGCTCATTTGCAGGGTCATATAAACCAACTGCCTTTGGCACGCTTGAGAATTTAGATTGCAATTTAAAGGGCCGATCCCGCTAAGGGTCGGGACGACAATGGCCCAACTTCAAACAAGTTACAAGGTAAATAGTATCAGGGTTATCAAACCCCAGTAAGGCCTACTAACCAACCTATTCCTGCAGTAATTGCAACGCCTAATGCACCACCAAGAAAAATTCTTGTAATTGTTTTAAGAAATGGAGATGCGGCGATCTTGGCCGAGATAAACCCTGCTGCAATTAAACCGATTGCCGTAAACAGAAGAATCGCACTTACTTGATTAGAGGTGGCTATCAAGGCTCCGATTAGTGGCACTAATCCCCCGGCGGTGAATGCAATAGCGGATGCAACGCCAGCTTGAACTGGTCTAGCTCTTGTGTGATCAAAATGTCCGAGTTCATCTCGAAGGTGGGCTGCAAGAGCATCCTTCTTATGCATAGATGTAACAACCTGTTTTGCTAACTCTTCTGTTAATCCTCGTTTAACATAAATATCAACTAATTCTTCAAATTCACCTTCTGGATCCATTGCTAGTTGTTTGATCTCAATTTCACGATCAGATTTTTCAATATCATTTTGCGATTTAACTGAAACATACTCACCAACAGCCATGGACATCGATCCGGCTGCAATTCCAGCCAAACCAGCCGTAATTATAAATTCACTTTTATTCGCAGCTGCAATACCAATCATCAAGCTTGCAGTTGAAACCAAGCCATCATTTGATCCAAGAACTGCCGCTCGTAGCCAGCCGGCTCGATTTGCCCGGTGCTCTAGATTTCTCATTTGGACATCTTCTAAACCCATTGCTAAATACTAACTTGGTATGTGATTTTCCTTGGTATTGCCACGGCGCTTGCTTGCAATCAGGTACGCAGATGCGGTGAGTAGAACGATTAAACTAACCCAGATATTCAGACGTAAACCAAGAATCAAATTGGCCTCATCAATGCGCAAGGATTCAATCCAGACTCTGCCTAATGTGTATCCAAGAATATAGAGGGCGAAAATATCTCCCTGCTTTGAAGTAATTTGCTTTAGAAATCCAGGTAGCTTAATTAAGAGCACTGCTACTACTAGACACCATAATAATTCGTATAAGAAAGTTGGATGAAAAGTGCCATAACTTTCAAACCCATCTGGCCTATTAACTGGATCAATCTCTAAGCCCCAAGGTAGTTCTGTAGGTTTACCAAACACCTCTTGATTAAAGTAATTTCCAATTCTTCCAATTGCTTGCGCTACAACAACGCCAGGAGCTAGAGAATCCAGAAGTTGGCGAAAATTTAAAGTGGTTTTATGAGTTCTAAAATATAAATAGGCACCAACCGCACCAAGTGAAATTGCCCCCCATATGCCTAATCCACCTTCCCAAATTTTCAGCGCATCTACCGGATTTCCATTTGCACCAAAATATTGTGCTGGTGAAGTAATTACGTGGTAAATGCGTCCACCAATAATTCCAAATGGCACTGCCCAGATGGCAACCTCTGAAACATCATCTGGATTACCACCTAGATTTGCATAACGTTTGCGACCAATCCAAATTGCAGCGGCAATGCCCGTGATTATGCAAAGGGCATAGAAGTGAATAGTTAATGGGCCTACTGAAAATGAAGAAAGTGATGGGCTAGGAATTAATTGCTCCATTTAAGGTTAAGTAAATTTACTTAACGCCACCGGCAGCAAGTGCAGCTCTGAACTTGGCTTGATCGCCATACTCAGTATTTCTGTCCAATTGCTTACCATTTACAAAAATTGTAGGAGTTCCGTTTACATCAGCCTTTGCTGAAGCTGCTGCGACATTGCTTGTCCATTTAATATATTTACCATCATTTACGCAAGTTTCAAAGGTACCGGAGTTAATGCCAATTGATTTTCCAAGTTCAACAAGGTACTCACTTGACCATTTTCCAGAGTTTTCAGAATCTGATTGATTTTGAAATAGCGCTAAATTCATATCTACGAATTTGCTTTCATCTGCTGCGCACGCTGCTGAGTTCGCAGCTAATATCGATTCAGGCCCGATGAATGTCATTGGATGAAATACTACTTTTGCCTTTTTCTGAGCAATAACTTCATTTAGATATCCACCATTAATTATTTCAAACACGCGGCAGGCTGGACATTGATAATCAACATACACATCAATTCTTGGGGAGCTCTCTGGATTAAGAACTATGCCATAACCATCAGCCTCTGAGACTGTGGCAGGAATTGCTGCAGTTGAATTTGAGCGACTACTAATTAGCGAGAAAACAACTCCTACAACCACAATGAAGGAGATCATTACGATCACTAAATTGCGAGTTCCTTTATCTCCACCAGATGTAGTTGCCATAATTTCTCCCTATTTATCCAATCCAAATTTACCTTTTGGAAAGTAGTAAAGGTAAATACCCAATGCCAGTAATCCTATATCCCTAATTATCTCAGACAAATACTTAGTATCTTCTGGGTCTACTGCTCCGCCACCACCAAAACATCCACAGTCAATACTCAGCCCGCGAGCCCATGCTTGAGAGATCGCAATAATGAAAGCAAGCATTGTGAATGCGCCAAGCAAACCTGAGATCGCTACAGCCACGCCAACTATAAGAAGTAAGCCAATTCCAATTTCAACCCATGGCAGGACATAACCGAGAAAATTAGCTAGACCAACCGGCAACATTTCATAAGCCCGTACCGCCATTGCTGATTTTTGAAGGTTTCCAATTTTCAATCCGCCTGCGGCTAATAACACTCCGCCCAAAATTAGTCGCGCTGCCAATGTTAGCCATGGCTGATAAATATAAAACTTAGCTCGCATTTCTAACTCCTTCAGATAATGATTTGGCAAGTTGCTTAACTTTTTTCAATCCGTTCCTGCCAGAACCATGCTCTTGGATAATTTTAATAAAGGCAGATCCTACTATTACGCCATCTGCGTATTGAGCGACTTCCTGTGCCTGAGTCTTTGTTGAGACACCAAGTCCAACAGCAACTGGTGTCTTACTCACCTTACGAATGCGTTCAACTAAAGATCTAGCATTTCCAGAAACGGCGTCCCTAGTTCCAGTAACACCCATAAGACTTGCTGCATATATAAAGCCAGAACATTTAGCAGTTACATCGGCGAGACGTTGATCAGTTGTGCTGGGCGCAACTACATAAATTCGATTTATTGAATTACCGGTAGATTCAGTTTGCCAATCTTCGGATTCTTCAATAGTTAAATCAGGTGTGATTACTCCACTGCCACCCATTTGAGCCACTTTTTTTGCAAAATTTGCAACACCATACTTTTCAATTGGACTCCAGTAACTCATGATTACCGACGGTGTTCCAAGTGCTGCTGTAGTTTGTAGTAAGTCAAAAACTTCATCTACTCCTGCACCATTTTTTATGGCTTCCTCTGACGCGGCTTGAATAACTGGTCCGTCCATAACTGGATCTGAATAAGGAAAACCAATTTCAATCGCGTCCACACCACCATCGATCATAGCTTTTATGATTTTGGCTGAACTTTTTTGATTGGGATACCCCGCTGGTAAATAGCCAATTAGTGCTGCTCTTTTTTCTTGTTTTGTCTTTTCAAACAGTTTTTCAAGTGCAGTGCTCATCAGAGCGGTAAACCAAAGTACTCAGCCGCAGTTTGAACATCCTTATCGCCACGTCCAGAAAGATTGATCAACAAAGTCGCATCTTTACCCAACTCATTTCCAAGTTCTAAGGCTCCTGCCAGGGCATGTGCTGTTTCAATTGCTGGAATTATTCCTTCTGATTTACAAAGTAATGAGAATGCATACATAGCCTGATCATCTGTAATTGATCTGTATTCAGCACGACCAATATCATTTAGATAAGCATGTTCTGGTCCAACTCCTGGATAATCTAAACCAGCAGATATTGAATGTGACTCAACAGTTTGCCCATCTGAATCTTGTAAAACATATGATCGAGTTCCATGCAAAACTCCTGGCTTGCCACCAGAAATAGTTGAGGCATGCATTCCAGTTTCTATCCCTTTACCACCCGCCTCTAATCCAATTAAGCGAACAGATGAATCATCAATAAATGGGTGGAAGATTCCAATTGCATTTGATCCACCGCCAACACATGCTAAAACCGCATCCGGTAATTTGCCAGTTAAATCTAGAACCTGTTGCCTAGCTTCAACCCCAATAATTCTTTGAAAATCTCTAACCATCGTTGGGAATGGATGAGGAC
>OFQP01000140.1_pt1 | contig 11928 bp, 11 predicted proteins | sample 1542771 | NCBI WGS metagenome assembly OFQP01 (sample SAMN05442509, study PRJEB24371) | freshwater metagenome | isolation source: Freshwater Lake | place: Canada: Niagara | collected 2012-08-09 | reverse complement strand
GCCTTATGCAAAAGAGATAGCAGCAAACTTCTCTGGTAGTAAGGACTTTACCGGCGGAGTAATAGAGCGCCCAAAGTGGCGTCCGCTAACTAAGTTTGAAAATAAAGGCTTAGGAAAAGAGCATCTAGTAACAGATCTGCAATACTCTAAGAATTAAAGCTGGCCTTTTTCTTCATACTTTGAAATTAAGCCAATTCTTCTTATATGGCGCTCATCTTTACTAAAGGGCGTTGAAAGAAATGTATCAACCAGCTCTAAACAGAATTTCTCATCATGCATTCTCCCGCCAAGAGATATGACATTGGCATCGTTATGCTCTCTGGCGAGCTTTGCAATCTCAACGCTCCAAACTAAAGCAGCTCTTACTCCTTTAACCTTATTTGCTGCCATCTGCTCGCCATTTCCTGAGCCCCCTAGAACAATGCCAAAAGAGCCTGGATCGTTAGCGGTTGCAAGCGCTGCTGGAATACAGAACTCTGGATAGTCATCGAGCGGATCAAAGCTATGTGGCCCATGATCTGTTACTTGATGGCCTTGGCTTTGAAGATGAGCGATGATTTTTGCTTTAAATTCCAGCCCGGCATGATCACTGCCAATATGAATCCTCATAGGGCTACCTTCTCAAATAAAAATAAGAACCGCTGGCATTTCTACCAGCGGTTCTTATTCGAAGGGGGAGAGACGAACTTATCTAGGCTAAAGCCTTATCTACCGCCACGTCCGTGACCCTTTTTGCCAAAGCCTTTAAGGGCTTTGCCAATCTTGGCTTCGTTATTGACCATGGCAGTAATTCCAGCTGATAGCTTTGATTTAAGAGCGCTAGCTTGCTCAGCGCTTAGCTTTCCATCAGCTAGGGCAGCATCGATTTTTTTACTTTCATATGCCACCAGAGCAGCAATCAACGCATCTTTCTTATCGCCTGCGATAGCGGCAAGTGTTTGACCTGCCTTACGTTTGGCTTCAAGAGTTGCTGCATCAATGCCAAGAGCATCAGTAATTACTTTGATTCGCTCAGCTTTTGCTGCTTCATGGGCAGCTTTATTAGCGCCTCTTGCATCCTGCATCGCTTTAGAAATTGCATCTACTTGTGTTTGTGTCAAAGTTCCGTTTTTAACAAGTCCACTGAAGATATTTGAAATTCCTTTACCATCTCTAAACTTGTCATCAGCTACAGCGCCTGTAGTACTGCCAAGTGAGAGAGCAAGTGCTGCGATTGCAGATCCTGCAATTAATCTTTTCTTCATTGATACTCCTACTTCACTCATTCATCTAATCAAGGGCCCTTGCCCCTGATAGGTATGATGTAAATCTATCAACCTGAGATAGGTAGGACAATTACCTGAAAGAGGGCTTAAAGTTTTTCTTCTATTACGCGCTACTTATACGGCCAGATGGTAGAAATTGATATAGCTAATTAGTTCTACATATCTATTGAAGGCCTTGCCAGGCTATAGCTCCACATCCCTATCTAAGGGGTCCTAGCCCCCTATTAGGAGGGGTATTTATGGCTACATGGCTTTATCTAACTCGCATCGTTTTGGCGCTTTCATTATTTACTGCAGTGGGAATAACTCCACTATCTGCTGCTGGCAGAACTAATAAGTCTCTAGCAAACACCATCTTAAGTGGCAAGGCTGTTCCAACTTCTAAAGTTGGAATTGATGGAGATTTTTATATCAACACCAACACATTTCAAATCTATGGGCCAAAAGTTAATAATCGCTGGCCAGCTCCAATAAGTCTTATTGGGCCAACTGGAAGTGCGGGAAGTGATGGCAAGCAAGGAGATAAAGGATCAAGCACTAGTGGTGCTACGGGATCAAAAGGTGAGAAAGGAGAAAAGGGAGATAAAGGCGATACTGGCGAGAAAGGAGAGAAGGGAGAAAAAGGTGAAGTTGGAGCAGTTGGCGCAAAAGGTGATACAGGTTTAACTGGCGCAACTGGATTAACTGGAGCGACTGGATTAACTGGAGCAACTGGATTAACTGGAGCAACTGGATTAACTGGAGCGACGGGATTAACAGGTGCAACTGGACCCATTGGCGCAACGGGATTAACGGGCCCGACAGGTGCCAATGGTGCAACGGGAGCAAATGGATCTTCTGGATTAGCAGGTGCCACTGGTGCAACAGGACCAACAGGTGCTACTGGTGCAACGGGAGCAGCAGGTGCCACGGGCGCAACTGGAGCTACTGGGCCTTCAAATGTTCAAGTGGGAGAAATTTCTTACACATCTGCTCTTGTGGGAAATGCTGGCGTTTCACTTGCTTCAACCAACTTTGCAACTCTTGAAGCAGGCAAGAGTTATTTGTTTGATGTATTAGTTTGGGGTAAAACAAGTAGCTCATCTCTGGATCTTGCACTCGCTGTCTCTGCGATGGGTCAAGCGCCAACAATTACAACTCATTGGATTTCAACAAATTCGCGAAACTATCGAGGAAATACTGGCCAAAGGGAACTTTCTTTTTTTGGAAGAGTGATCATTAACGGAAGTTCAACCATTACTAATTATCAATTAGCCGTCACCGTGAGCAGTGGGAGCACGATAGTTTCGTTTGATCAAGTGACGCTAGGTGGAGGTTTTTCAGGTCAACTAGTTGGAAGCGTCACTGGATGATTTAGAAAAGATTGGAGCGGGCGACGGTAATCGAAACCGCGTGGCTAGCTTGGAAGGCTAGGGCTCTACCATTGAGCTACGCCCGCACTTTTTATCTTCCTAAGGGGGCGCTAATGCTCCTCCTTAGGGGCGCAAGGGTATCGCTTGGGGTAATTACTTGTGAATTTTTCATCTAGACTCTGCTCTCTGCGCCGCGGGGCGTAGCGTAGTGGCTAGCGCGCCTGCTTTGGGAGCAGGAGACCGTGGGTTCGAATCCCTCCGCCCCGACCAGATCTTCCTCTTTTTATTAAGTCAGGAGCCATGTGAAAAGCGCTGTTGAGACAATCTCAAAGACTCGAGTTCGTATTTTAATTGATATCGATTTCACAGATCTTGAGCCACATATTAAGACGGCATATCAGAGTATCTCTGAGCGCATTGTCATCCCAGGTTTTCGCAAAGGAAAAGTTCCAAGAGCGATGATTGATCAAAGAGTCGGCCGGGGAGCAGTCCTTGATGAAGCAATCAATAACGGCCTGCCAGAGTTTTATAGCCAGGCTGCCAGAGAAAATGATCTTCTAGTTCTTGGTAGGCCAAGTGTTGATATCAAAGAGCTTAAAGATAATGAGGCAGTTAAATTTGAAGTTGAAGTAGATATTAGGCCTGAAATCAGCCTGCCTGATTTTTCAAAGATTGAAATTAGCGTTGATGATGTAGCCGTTAGTGATGATGATGTAAAAGAGCAGATTGAAGCTTTGAGAATTCGCTTTGGAACGCTCACAACTATTGAAAAAGATGTTGAGAAGGGCGACTTTGTCACCATTGATTTAAGTGCAAAGGTTGATGGAGTAGAAATCGAAGGCGGAAGTGCTAACGGTATCTCCTATGAAGTTGGCTCAAATCGCATGGTTGATGGCCTTGATGAAGCTTTGATTGGAATGAAGCTAGAGCAGTTAAAGAAATTTAATACTCAATTAGTTGGAATGGATGAAGGACAGAGCGGCGAGGTTGAGGTCACTTTAAAATCTGTTAAAAAGCGTGAACTTCCTGAGCTAAATGATGAGTTTGCAAAGCTTGCAAGTGAATTTGAAACACTAAGCGAATTAGAGGGCGATGTAAGACAGCGTTTAACTCGCTTAAAGACAATGGAGCAGGGCGCGCAAGGACGAGATAAGCTCTTGAAATTACTACTAGAAACAGTTGAAATTGCAGTACCTGAAAATCTAGTAAAAGAAGAGGTCGATGTTCACCTTGAAAAGGAAAATCGCTTAGAAGATAGCGAGCATAGAAGCGAGGTAAGCCTTGAGATAACTAATTCTCTTAAAGCTGACTTTTTACTAGACACAATAGTTAAGGCTGAGGCAGTTCAAGTCTCTGAGGCAGAGCTCACCGAATACTTAATTAGAAGCGCTGCTAGATATCAGATGAGCCCTGATCAATTTGCGCAAGAGATTTCTCAAGCTGGCCAGATCCATGCCCTCATGGCTGAGGTGGCAAGGAGCAAAGCCTTAGCTGTAGTTCTAGAGCGAGTGGCGATTAAAGATGGTTCAGGTCGAAAAGTTGATCTAGCTGCCCTTGCTGCAAAGCAAGAGAGTGGATCTGAGCAGTAGTTTCTCTGCTCTAAGCGAACAAATCACCTTTTTCCATATTGCAGGAAGCATTTTCCTACTCTTGGCGTTAGCCTAACGGACATAGATATACATATCAGGAGGAATTAGTGGAGCTTATTACCCCCCGCATGGCCAGCAGTAATGGCGGCGGATTAGATGATCAGGTCTATAACCGATTACTAAAAGAAAGAATTATCTTTCTAGGTTCTGTGGTTGAAGACAGTATGGCAAATTCTATTGCTGCCCAGATGTTATTACTTGCAGCAGAAGATCCTGATAAAGATATCTATCTTTATATTAATTCACCAGGTGGTTCAATCTCTGCCGGTATGGCGATCTATGACACTATGCAATACATCAAAAACGATGTAGCAACAGTTGGTATGGGCCTTGCAGCTTCTATGGGCCAATTCCTTCTCTGTGCTGGAGCACCTGGAAAGCGCTACGCGCTGCCACATGCTCGCATCATGATGCACCAACCATCAGGCGGTATTGGTGGAACAGCATCTGATATCAAGATTCAAGCAGAGCAGATGTCATTTACTAAGAAGAAGATGGCAGAGTTAATTGCTTTTCACACCGGCCAGAAGATGGAGACAATCACAGCAGATTCTGATCGTGATCGTTGGTTTAACGCCGAAGAGGCTAAGGAATATGGCTTTGTTGATCATGTTGTTAAATCTGCAGGCCAAGTATCAGGAAGCGGTGGTACAGCGCGATGAAAATAAACGATATTCAAGGCCGTTATGTTCTTCCAACAATTGAGGAGAGAACTGCTTATGGTTATAAGCGCCTTGATCCTTACACCAAATTATTTGAAGAGAGAATTATCTTTCTAGGTCAAGGAATCGATGACACTGTGGCCAATGATGTTATGGCTCAGTTATTAACTCTTGAGTCGATGGATCCTGATAGAGATATCATGATGTATATCAACTCACCTGGCGGCTCATTTACCGCCCTAACTGCAATCTATGACACGATGCAATTTGTTAGACCTGATGTGATGACAATTTGTCTTGGACAAGCTGCCTCTGCTGCTGCAGTTTTACTTGCTGGCGGAACGGCTGGAAAGCGTTATGCGCTAGAGCATTCAAGGATTTTGATTCACCAGCCATATAGCGAGGGCGGCGGTCAAGGCTCTGATATTGAGATTCAAGCAAGAGAAGTCTTGCGGATGCGCGAATTGCTTGAAGAGATTCTTGCGAAGCACTCTAAGAAGAGTAAAGAAGAAATTGGTAAAGATATTGAACGAGACAAGATTCTTACCGCAGCAGAAGCTGTTGAGTATGGTCTTGTTGATCAGATCCTTGCCTCAAGAAAAGCCTCTGTTACCAAGTAGGGGTAATTACTCTCAGGGCGAACGCGTTTAGCCATCCTTTGCTGGACTAGAGGATTTATTCTTATCTTCTTCCCCTCTAGAAAGTAGGCTCATCTTGACTCGCATCGGTGAAAGCGGCGATCTGCTTAAGTGTTCATTCTGTGGCAAGACTCAGAAGCAAGTTAAGAAGTTAATTGCTGGTCCTGGCGTCTATATCTGCGATGAATGTATCGATCTCTGTAATGAGATTATCGAGGATGAATTAAGCGAAGCAAGTACTGCTGGGATTCAAGAGCTACCAAAGCCACAAGAGATATATGAGTTTTTAGATCAGTATGTAATTGGCCAAGATAGAGCAAAGAAGTCGCTCTCAGTTGCTGTCTATAACCACTATAAGAGAATTAAAGGGCCAGATCGCCGTATTGAAGATGGCGTGGAGTTATCAAAGAGCAATATCTTGCTTCTTGGTCCAACCGGATGTGGCAAAACTCTTCTAGCTCAAACTCTTGCTCGCATGCTTAATGTTCCTTTTGCAATTGCAGATGCAACAGCACTTACTGAGGCAGGTTATGTTGGCGAAGATGTTGAGAATATTTTGCTTAAGTTAATTCAAGCAGCTGACTTTGATGTTAAAAAGGCAGAGACTGGAATTATCTATATCGATGAAATCGATAAGGTGGCAAGAAAGAGTGAGAATCCATCAATTACAAGAGATGTTTCAGGCGAGGGAGTTCAGCAAGCACTTCTGAAAATTCTTGAGGGAACTACTGCCTCTGTTCCACCGCAGGGAGGAAGAAAGCATCCTCATCAAGAATTTATCCAGATTGACACTAGCAATGTGCTCTTTATTGTTGGTGGCGCTTTTGCAGGTCTTGAAAAAATTATTGAAAACCGCAAAGGCAAAGCTGGCGTTGGCTTTAATGCCACGCTGCAGAGCGAGAAAGATAAGAAGGCTCAAGATCTATTTGCAGATGTTATGCCAGAGGATCTTCTTAAATTTGGCATGATTCCAGAGTTCATTGGCAGGCTTCCAATTGTGACCTCGGTTGAATCTCTAGATAGGGCAGCTCTTCTTAAGATTCTTACCGAGCCAAAGAATGCTCTAGTTAAGCAATATCAGCATCTCTTTGAGATGGATGATGTGGAGTTTGAGATTACTCAAGAAGCTCTTGAAGTTGTAGCAGATCAGGCAATTGCCAGGGGAACTGGAGCAAGAGGACTCAGGGCAATCATGGAAGAGGTTCTGCTTCCTGTGATGTATGAGGTGCCAAGCAAAAAAGAAGTTGGCAAAGTTCTAATCACCCCTGAGGTAATTAGTCATAAAGCAGCGCCGAAATATCTCGAGCGCGGACCAAATAACCCAAAGCGTTCGACTAAACGAGGCGAAGAGAAGACCGCGTAATAATCGGTAGTATCTACATCTTATGTCTGAGCTACCTGCGCAATTTAATCCAAGTCAGATTGAATCTGAGCTATATCAAAAGTGGCTTAGCGCTGGATATTTCACAGCAAATGCAGATTCGGATAAAGAGCCTTTCTCAATAGTTATCCCGCCACCAAATGTCACAGGAAGTCTCCATATTGGCCATGCGCTAGATCACTCGATACAAGATTTATTGAGTCGAATGAAGCGGATGAAAGGCTTTGAAGTTTTATGGCTTCCAGGAATGGATCATGCAGGAATTGCAACCCAAAATGTTGTTGAGAAACAGTTAGCAGCATCTGGAATTAGTAGACATGATTTAGGAAGAGAAGAGTTTGTAAAGAGAGTCTGGAAGTGGAAAGAGGAGTCAGGCGGGGCGATATTAGGCCAGATGAAGCGCCTGGGAGATAGCGTTGATTGGTCTCGCGAGAGATTCACTATGGATCAGGGCCTCTCTGATGCAGTATTAACAATCTTTAAGCAGCTCTTTGATGCAGGGTTAATTTATCGCGCAGAGAAGATTATTAATTGGTGTCCACGTTGCTTAACTGCGCTCTCTGATATTGAAGTTGAACATAGCGATGATGCTGGAGAGTTTGTGCAGGTTAGATATGGCGATGATGAGGTGAGTATTACTGTTGCCACAACCCGTCCTGAAACAATGCTTGGCGATGGCGCTGTTGCAGTTAATCCAAAAGATGAGCGTTATAAACACCTAATCGGTAAATCAGTTCTTCTTCCCCTGGTTAATCGCATGATTCCGATCATCGCCGATGAGCTTGTTGAACCTGACTTTGGAACTGGAGCAGTCAAAGTCACAGCCGCTCATGACCCAAATGACTTTGAAATGGGAATGCGCCATAACGTTCCGCTAATTGTGATCATGAATGAAGCGGGAGTCATGGAGGGAACTGGCACTGAATTTGATGGGATGGATCGCTTTGATGCAAGAGTTGCTGTAGTTGAAAAACTTCGCCAGATGGGAAGAGTTGTCTCTGAGGAGCGTCCATATATTCACGCCGTTGGCCATTGCTCTCGCTGCGAAACAACAGTTGAGCCTCGTTTATCTAAGCAGTGGTTTGTCAAAGTTGCTCCTCTTGCTAAAGCTGCAGCAGATGCAGTTCGTGATGGAAAAGTAAAAATTGATCCAGAATCTATGGAGCCAAGATATTTTGAGTGGGTCGATAACATGCATGATTGGTGCATCTCGCGCCAACTCTGGTGGGGACATCGCATCCCGGTTTGGTATGGCCCAGATGGAGATGTAATTGTTCTAGGTCCAAATCAGAGCGCTCCTAAGGGATATGAACAAGATCCTGATGTTTTAGATACTTGGTTTTCATCTGCGCTCTGGCCATTTTCAACTCTTGGTTGGCCCAATGAAAGTGATGATTTAAAGAAGTTCTATCCCACCAGCGTATTAGTTACTGGCTATGACATTCTATTTTTCTGGGTAGTAAGAATGATGTTATTTGGCTTATTTGCAATGGATGGAGTTGCTCCATTTAAAGTTATCGCTCTTCATGGTTTAGTTCGAGATAAACATGGCAAGAAGATGAGTAAATCTCGGGGAAATACTGTTGATCCATTGGAGTTTATGGATAAGTATGGCTCTGATGCGCTGCGCTTTACCTTGGTGCGCGGGGCTAACCCTGGAACAGATCAAGCGCTTGCTGAGGAGTGGATAGCAGGATCTAGAAACTTTGCTACTAAAGTTTGGAACGCTGCGCGCTTTGCCATGATTAATGGAGCGCATGTAAATGGCGAGCTACCAGATAGATCTGAGCTAAACCATATTGATCGCTGGATTTTAAATCGTCTCGATAGCACCATTGCTAGCGCTGATAAGGGATATGAAGCCTTTGAATTTGCTAAGGCTAGTGAGGAGATTTATCACTTTGCTTGGGATGATCTATGTGATTGGTATTTAGAGTTAGTTAAAGAAAGTTTTGCTAAAGGCGGAGAGCAGGCCGATAAGAGCCGCAGGGTTTTAGGCCATGTTCTAGATCAACTACTTCGTCTCATGCATCCATCGATGCCATTTATCACCGAGACAATCTGGTGTGAATTAACCGGGGGAGAATCACTTGTTATTGCAAAATGGCCAGCAGTTGATAAAGCGCCGGAGGATATTGCAGCCAATAAAGTAGTTGGGGATATGCAGGTTCTTATCACTGAGATTAGAAGGTTTAGAAGCGAGCAAGGGATTAAAACTTCAGCGAAAATTAACGCTCAAATTTCAGGTTTAGAAGGAGATCTACTTAATTATGAAGATGCGATTAGATTCTTAGTTCGCCTCGATAAGGCGGGAAGTGATTTTAAAGAGAGCGCAAGAATTGAAATCGGCCAATTTAGTATCGCCTTTGACCTTAGGGGAGCAATTGATGTTAAGGCTGAGCGAGCACGGCTAAGTAAAGATCTTGAGAGTATTAAGAAGGATTTGCAGAGCGCAGTTGTTAAGTTGGAAAACGAGAACTTTATGGCAAAGGCTCCGATGGAAGTTGTTAAAGAAATTAGAGAGCGTATGGAATTTTGCGAGAGTGAAATTACTCGAATCAACACTCTTCTTGCTGCGCTTCCAAAAGAATAAAGATGAGCTCTGCTGAAGATCTCGCGCGCCTTGATGCTATTGAAAAGGCGCTACTTAATAGATGGCCGGAAAGTAGAATTGCTCCAACACTCGAGCGGATTTCATCTTTAGCTGATTACCTAGGTTCACCTCAGCTCTCTTATCCAACGATTCATATCGCTGGAACTAATGGCAAAACCACAACTACGCGCTTAATTGATTCACTCTGTTTTGAATTGGGGATGCGCACCGGAAGATTTACCAGCCCTCATCTAGAGAGTTTCTTAGAGCGAATCACTATCAACGGCCAATCAATAACTCCAGAATTTATGATTGCAACTTATAACGATATTGCGCCATATTTAGAGCTAGTTGATTCTAAGATGGCTAACAAGCTCTCATTCTTTGAATCAATGTGTGCTCTTGCCTTCGTTGCTTTTGCCGAATTTCCAGTTGATGTTGGAATCTTTGAATGCGGAATGGGGGGAGAGTGGGATTCGACTAATGTTATAAATGGCTCAGTCAATGTCATTACTCCAATAGGTTTTGATCATATGGAGTATCTAGGAGATACCCTTGAAAAGATTGCTCAAACTAAATCAGGAATTATTAAGCAAAACTCATTTGTTGTTCTAGCTGAGCAAGAAAGTGATGTAGCAGCTGTTTTGATGCGAGCTTGCGCTAAGGCTGATGCCACTCCAATTAGGTCAGGTATTGAATTTAGCCTCAAATCAAGGGCTCTGGCTTTAGGTGGACAGATGCTGACTATCTCTGGAGTTTATGGACAGTATGAAGATTTATATCTTCCGCTCTATGGTCAGCATCAAGCAAGTAATGCTGCTACTGCTCTTGCTGCTGTTGAGGTCTTTTCAGGTGAGACAAAGCTTGATGAAGAAATTGTGCGACAGGCATTTGCTAAGGCGAGCTCCCCTGGAAGATGTGAGATTGTTGGGAGAAACCCGACCATCATTATCGATGCAGCTCACAATCCTCATGGAGCAGAGTCTTTGAAAAAGACGATAAGTGAGGAATTTGATTTCTCAGCGTTAATTGGAGTCATCGCGCCAATGGGCGATAAGGATGTAACTGGAATCCTTGAAGCACTTGAGCCAGTTTTAGATCGAGTGATAGTTACTAGGAATAGCTCGCATCGCGCAGCTGATGTAGATGAACTAAAATCAGAGGCTATGGAGATATTTGGAAGTGATCGAGTTTATGTATCCGATGATTTAGAGCAAGGAATCACTCAAGCAGTAGAGATGGCAAAAACTAGTAGCGCCCTTAATGATTCAAGCACAGCAGTCTTAATAGCTGGATCAGTTGTTAGCGCTGGTGAGGCGAGAGCGATAATCCGAAGAAAAGGAATCTAAAGTAATGTTGATGCTTGCAAGAAGTGTTTTGATTATGGAGTTTTTAATTATTGGCTTTGCTCTTCTTGTTGCTAAAGATCTCTCAACTACCAATAGTCTTTACTTCGGCGCTCTAATTGCGTTCCTAGCTTTTATCTCATCTGGCCTTTTGAAATATAAAGTTGGCTGGGCTTTAGGTTGGCTGACCCAGATTCTGCTTATTGCTTATGGTTTCTTTATCCCAACGATGTTTATTCTGGGATCCCTATTTCTTGGACTCTGGGTGGCGGCAATTATCTTGGGTCGAAAGGGTGAGGCGGCCAAAGCGGCCCATATAGCCAAGGCAGAGGGGCCAGATTCGGGGAGTTAGAAATGAGCATAGACTTACCCCGTGAGTAACTCGTCAGCGCCAGCAGAGCGCACCCTTATCTTGGTTAAACCAGATGGAGTGCGTCGTGGTTTAGTTGGCGAAGTAATCAGACGCATTGAGAGTAAGGGATATAAAATCGCTGCGCTTAGAATGCTGACAGCAGATAAAGATCTGCTCGCTACTCATTACGCAGAACATCAAGGCAAGCCGTTCTATGAACCGCTTCTCGAGTTTATGTCCTCAGGTCCAATCGTTGCGATGATTGCTGAAGGCCAGAGAGTTATTGAGGGCTTTAGATCTCTTGCAGGAGTAACTGATCCAACACTTGCCTCACCTGGTTCAATTCGGGGAGATTTAGCCCGTGATCAAGGAACAAAAGTTGTGCAAAATATCGTGCATGGCTCTGATTCAGTTGAATCAGCGCAGCGTGAGATAAAGATTTTCTTCCCTAACTTGTAAGGAGCGATTAAATGGCAAAGTTCAAAACAGACTGGTCCTTCCTAGGACGAGATATGGCTATTGATCTAGGAACAGCAAATACCCTCGTCTACGTTCGCGGCAGAGGGATCGTTCTTAATGAGCCAAGCGTGGTTGCCGTTAATCAAGATACTGGCGCAGTTCTTGCGGTCTGTCTCTTATACACATCTCCGAGCCCACGAGACCAGAGAGGATCTCGTATGCCGTCTTCTG
>OFQP01000136.1_pt1 | contig 12110 bp, 8 predicted proteins | sample 1542771 | NCBI WGS metagenome assembly OFQP01 (sample SAMN05442509, study PRJEB24371) | freshwater metagenome | isolation source: Freshwater Lake | place: Canada: Niagara | collected 2012-08-09 | reverse complement strand
AAAAACGGCAAACCGGCAATAAAAAAGCCCCTGAGACAAGCTTGTCTCAGGGGCTTTTTTATTGCCGGTTTGCCGGTTTTGGGTAAAAAGCGGCAATTTCACGCCACTTTTAGTCGATCTTTTGACACAAAGTGGCAACCAAAAGCTGGCACACCTCTTGCTCCATACCTTGCATTCGCATCAGCAACTTGTTTTCATTCAAGTTACAGATGTTTATTCACTAAAGGAGCTAGACATGCACATTGAATTACAACAGGCCATGCAACACTTGGTCGCAGAGCAATCTTTGAACCTCAAAGAAGTTTCACGCTTTACCCCCGTTGATTTCCGCTTGGGTATTCAATGGCTAGTATCACAAGACCAAACCGACCTGGCACAGGCCTTGGCCGAAGCAGGTTTGGCTTTGTATCCATTAAGTGAAGACATTCTGGCAATTTCTGGCCTTTTGGCTATCACACGTGAGGACTGGCCCCTTGCTGTAGAAATTCTGCAAGACCTAGTCTCTGTGCAGGACAACCGTGTCCAGCCTATGACTTATCAAATGTTGGCACGCGCTTTAGCTTGCAACCTAGACGTAGCCGAAGCACATCAAGTGCTAGAAGCTGCCCTTCAAAAGTGGCCGAACGATGCCACTTTGATTCAAGAACGCAATGCAATGGCCGCAGTTCAGGGTGCCATGCCCGTATCCACACTTACCAACTAATCCAATAGTTAATTGAACTAACGGCAATGAAAGCGGCAACGTGTTGCCACAAAGCAATCCATCGCAATACCTTGCCACTCGCCCCATTAGGAGATTCTCATGACTGTAATCAATACCAACGTTAAAGCACTGTTCACTCAAGCGGCCCTCAAAGTGGCTGGTCGGGATGGCCAAATTGCGATGGAGCAGCTTTCAACTGGTAAGCGCATCAACAACTCTAAGGATGATGCTGCTGGCCTGGCCATTGCCGCTAGGATGACGCAAAACATTCAGGGTCTAAACCAGTCCATAAGGAATGCGGGCGATGCCATCTCCATGATTCAAACGGCTGAGGGCGCAACGCAAGAAATTACAGTCATGCTGCAACGTATGTCTGAGCTTGCCGTTCAGGCAGCCAACTCTACCTACTCCGCCGACCAGCGCAGCTACCTAGACCAAGAGTTTCAGCAACTCAAGCAGGAGATTATTCGTGTCTCTGAGATGCACGAGTGGAATGGCTTTCCTATTCTGAACGGTAAGGCTGGTACGCCTGTGGGCAATCCTACAACTACTTCTATTGTAAGAGCAGGCGTCGAAGCTACTGCCACCGGCAAACAGCTCATGGATGGTGACTTAGAAATTAAGACAGATAAGGGCTCTTTTGCTATACCCGCATCTGTTGCTGCAGCCGACTCTAAGAGCAACACCATTGCCGCTGGCAGCAACAACGCGGGCAGTGCCATTGCGATTGCTGCGGCCATCAACTCACAAGTGGGTAACACTGGTGTCAGCGCCGTAGCAGGCGCAGCTTCCATTAGCGCCACCAAAACCACCGTGGGCAGTACCTCCGCTCAAACCGACTTGTATGTCAACGGTGAGAAGGTCTCCCTTAGCTTGGCTGCAAGCCACACGCTCAGCCAGCGCCGACAGTACGTGATGGAGAGTATCAATGCGGGCACCGCGGTGCACGGGGTGGTAGCGGGCGACAGCGGCACTGGCGGCTTAACGCTAACAACACCGGACGGCAGGAACTTGTCTGTTTGGTACGACTCAACTTCTGTGCAAGGCTCCGACTTTGGTTTGGGCCTAGACACCACACCGCCCTCCAGTCCTTTGGGTGTAACGGGCGTGTCTGCTGCTGCCGCTAGTGCATTTGGTGCTAACGAGACCACCGCCATCACCTTTCCAGCGCTGACCAGGGGCGAAAGCTTTACGCTGAACGGAATGACATTTACTTCCACAGCTACAACCACCGCCAACGAGTTGGCTGCGGCGTTTTCCAATTTGAAGTCTGGCATGACCGCCTTGGCAGCTGCCGCTGCCAACCCTGCTGCTGTGACGAAGGGCAGCTTCAGTGGCACCTTTGCTGAAGGCTTTACAACTGGCTCAAGCAATGGAGTCAACGTTGTCACCGCCACCGCCACCAGCAAAGGTAATGTAGGCGATATCGTCACCAGTCCGATCCTTACTTTTACCACCACTCAAGGTGCAGCAGCAGCTACTGTTGCAGCCACCACAGCTGGTGTAGGTTCAAATCAACAACAAGAGTCCATAGCGACGTTTGTCGATCTTAAAAGAGGTCAATCTGTCTCGTTCGCTGGCCTGACTTTCACGGCAGCAGCTGACATCACTGCAGATAAGGTAGCTACTGCTTTTAAAAGCGTGGGAAATACTGGTGGCGCAATAATTGCAGCTGATGCACAAACAAAATGGGAAATTGTCTCTGGTCATGCTGCTATTGGTAGCTTTACTTCCGGTACATCACTTGAAGGTACATTTGATGATGCTTCAATTGGTACTTCTCAAGTGAGATTTACTGTGACAACACCAGCAGGCAACGGTACTGCTTACACAATAACTTCAGCAGGAGTAACAGGGGCAAATGCACCTAATGTTGCAACAACACCAGGTAAAGCAGTGCAGGCTCAGGTTTCTACGGCTACGTTTACGGATCTTGATGCAGGCGCGAGTGTTACTTTTGCTGGCTTGACTTTCACGTCAGGTACAGCGGGTACAAAGGCAGCCGAGTTACAAGCTGCCTTTGCAAGCATTGCTGGAACTTCAGCTTCAGCTACTACTCCGCAAACGTTTACTCAAGTAAACACCACCGCAGGTGCTCTTGTTGTTAACGATGCTATTGGCAGATTTACAAGTGGAACAGCCGTTACCGGTGGTACTTTTGCCGCTGGCGGTAGTACTGGCCAAGTGACTTGGACTGCGATAGCGCCGACAAGTACATTCGTTGTGGGAGCAGCTATTCCTACAGCGCCGACATTAGGTACATTCAATGCGGGAACTAGCCCTAATAAATCAACTGTGAGCGTTACTTTCCAATCTTTGACCGCTGGCCAATCAGCCACCGTTAAGGGATTGACTTTCACCGCGAAAGCAGCAATGAACGCGGCTGATGTCGCAAAGGCATTCTCAGGTCTATTACTCGGCGAAACCGCAGCACAGGTCACCACTAGAAACGCTGCAACAAGTTCTTTGCTGGGTACTTACACCGGTACGAACGAGAGCGTTGACGGCTATACTTCAGGAGCAGCGACAGCCGCCACTGTGACTTACACATCTGAAGCTGCAGCCGCCCAACTCGGCACTTTTGCTGCACCGACTGCCGCTGGTACTAAATCAACTGAGACCGTTGTTTTCAGAGAATTGAGTGCTGGTCAATCAGTCACAGTTAATGGCTTGACCTTCACCGCGAAAGCAGCAATGAACGCTGTTGACGTCGGAAAGGCATTCTCAGGTGTATTGACCGGTGAAACCGCAGCAGATGTCACCACCAGAAACTTTTCGAGTGCTTTGCTGGGTACTTACACTGGCACGAACAAGGCTGGCTATGCTTCAGCAGCAACGACAACCGCCACTGCCGTTTACACATCTGTCAGTGATGCAGCCGTCTCTTTTGGTACACCGATTACTGGTAGTGACACCCAGACTGTTGTAGCATCAACAGGTTCGGTGGAGTCCTCTGTTTTTACTTTCAGTGCATTGAAAACTGGCCAATCTTTCACTCTCAACGGGCTAGAATTCAAAGCAAAGAAAGACCTGACTAGCGCTGAAGTGGCGTCTGCTTTTGGATCACTTACCTCTGGTACTTCTTCCACGCCTGCAAATACTGCTAACGGCGATTACACAGGTTCCTGGAAGGCAGGATATTCCACTGCTGCCGCATCGGGTGCAACAGTCACAGCCACAGCAACAGTTGCTGGTTCTGCTGATATAGAATTCAAGAGTAGCAAGTCCGTCACAGCCCAAGGCTTCACAGTACCTGCCTCAACGGTTTACGGCACCGTGACCTTAAAATCTCAAAACACTTTCATCATCAAGCCTGGTGCAAATGCTAATGCCACTGCAACCGCTAACGCAACAGACCCCACTTTCGCAAACTTCTCCGCACTTGGCTTTGAAGCCAAGACCATTAATGCCAAAAACATTGGACGTTTAAACTTCCAAGTAGGCCCTGCTGCGAACCAGCTCATCTCCATCGACTTGGCAGACTTTGGTAAAAACGGTGACATCACAGGCCTCATCACCAGCGACAGGGCGCCCACGAATTTGCTCACCGTCAACTCGGCCAACGACGTGATCATGAACGTTAACATATCACTGGACCGTATTGCCTCAACGCGTGCCAACATGGGTGCCGTCATGAACCGTTTAGAGCACGTCATTGACAACTTGACTAACGTGGTGATGAACTCTGAAGCATCTCGCAGTCAGATTGAAGATGCCGATTACGCAAAAGCCTCTACCGAATTGGCACGCACGCAAATCATGCAACAAGCTGCAACTGCGGTGTTGGCTCAGGCCAATACCTCGCAGCAAGGCGTTCTCAAGTTGCTGCAAGGTTAAGACAAAAGTTGAGGTCTAAAGGCAGACCCTGCTTGTTTTTTCAAGCGGTGGTTTGCTTTTTTCGCATCATACAAAGTGTCGGTAAATTGACTAACAAGTTATTTATTAGTTAACAAGTACTCAATTTAAAATGGCACGGCTATTGCTTATCTTCATGTATTCCTGTGAACATGAGGCACCAGAAAGCAATGAGCTCTTTACATACTGCGCAACAAGTTTTGTGGCTAGACCCAGTCCAGCCCCTGAGCGCGCCTGAGCACGCACAACTTACAGCAGCCGGCCTGTCTGTTCGTTGTATCAGCACGCTAGACGAACTTCAGTCTGCTTTAAGCCATGGCCAAACATTGGCCCTGGTCATTCGGCATGACACCGGCTTAGATTTACTGCAAAGCTGCCAAAACCTCATGATGCGAGCAGGTTGCTCGGTGCCTATGGTTTGCCGTGTAGACCGCAGGCACTTAGAGTTGGCCGTGCAAGCCATGCGACAAGGTGCTGCCCACGTATTGGCCACAGACGATTGGTCTGACACTTCTTGGCAAATGGCCCATCAGGCCATTCAAGCATTGCGTTTGTCATCTTCTGCAGCATCCATGGTGGCACGCATGTCCCCTGCCACAGAGGTAGTGGCCGCAGCCACACCCCAAAAAAGCGTGGTGTACGTAGACCCCGTCAGCCGTCATTTGTTGGCGCTGGCCCAGCGTGTGGCGCAAGCCAATGTAACCGCCCTCATTGAAGGCCCCACTGGTGCAGGTAAAGAAATTTTGGCGCGTGTGTTGCACGAGTCTTCTAAGCGGGCACGTGGCCCGTTTGTTGGCCTCAACTGCGCCGCTTTGCCCGAGCAGCTGATTGACGACATGTTATTTGGCCACGAAAAAGGCGCATTCACAGGCGCCCAAAAAGAATTCAAAGGTTTGTTTGAACAAGCCCAAGGCGGTACTTTGTTCTTAGACGAAATTGGCGAAATGCCTATGCACTTGCAAGCCAAGTTGCTGCGTGTGTTGCAAGAACGTTTGCTCACACGCTTGGGCTCTGAGCGCCAAGTGGCCATTGATGTTCGCATCATTGCGGCCACCAACAAAGACTTGCGTGTGGCCATTTCTGATCGCGAGTTTCGTGAAGATTTGTATTTCCGTATTAGCACTTTTAAGCTGCGCGTGCCTCCGCTGCGCGAGCGCAAAGGCGACATCTTGCCTTTAGTAGCCAGCCTGTTGCTGCGCCATGCACCCAATGCGCAAGACTTTACGCTCAGCGATGAAGCGCAAGCACAACTGTTGGCCTACCCTTGGCCAGGCAATGTACGCGAATTAGAAAACGTGGTTCAGCGTGCTGTGGTGCTGTGTTCCGACCAGCACATCGAAACCCATCACCTCATGTTTGACGATGCTGCCGACATGAACCTTCACTTGTCTCAAGAGTCCATTGCAGGCCCTGCGGCTACAGAGGCATCCAAGACGTCTATATCGTCAATGTTGCCTGTATCGCAATTGGGCATGCCCAACGAAGCCTTGCGATTTCCAGACACCAGTGCCACAGAAGACAACGCGGTCATCGCTTCCAATTTGCAAGAAGCCGTAAAAACCAGCGAGCACCAAATGATTTTGGCAGCCATTCAAACCACCGAAAGCCGCATGGAAGCCGCAGCCAAGCTGGGTATCAGCCCACGCACTTTGCGTTATAAGCTGGCCAAACTCAAGGCTGATAACAGCAACTTGGCTTGGGCCGCTTAAGGGAGCACATCATGGTCGACAAAATAAATTCCCAGAGCAACATTCAATCAATGTTGCAAACACTGCGCTCCTACCAATCGCAAGCTGCAGGCGGTATGGACAGCGATGGCAATAAGGTCGGTGGCGGCCTGAATGGCCTCAATGGTTCACAAGCGCCACAAGGCCCCTCTGGCTTTGGCGACTTGGTGCGCCAAACGGTTGACAAGGTCAATGCCAACCAAATGCAAGCCAGCAAAATTGCTTCTGCCTACGAACGTGGCGAAGGCGTGCCCCTGACAGATGTCGTGCTGAGCATGCAGAAATCGTCCTTGAGTTTTGAAGCCACCTTGCAGGTGCGCAACAAAGTGCTCAAGGCTTACGAAGACATTTTGAACATGCCGGTTTAACGCTTTAAAGATACGACAGAGAGATTCAAAAAATGGCCACCACTACATTAGCTCCTTTTCAGCCCGGACTAGCCTCCGGGGGTTCGAGCAGCACCGCGCTTGCCACCTCGGGCGGCGCAGGCTCTAACGCCGGCGGTGCTTTGGCAACCTTCACCCCTGGCATGGACATCAACACCAGCTCGGGCATGGGCGGCGCTTCGGGGCCACTGGCCTCTATTCAACAGTTGATGCAGCAGCCCAGCGTGAAAAAGGCTATGCCCCTCATTTTGATGGGCTTGGCCGTTTTGCTGTTTGGCATTATTTACATCCTGATTAACATGCCCAGCTATCGCCCCCTCATGATCACCATGAGTGAGGCCGATCAGCAAACGGCCATGGAAGCTTTGCGAACCTCCGAATTTAAACCTGTCATGGACCCAGCCACTGGCCAGATTACGGTGCCCTCTAACAAGTACCACGAAGCACGTATTTTCTTGGCCTCCAAAGGCATTCCAAAAACAGGCAACTTGGGCATGGAGTCTTTGAAAGACCAATCGGCCATGACCACCAGCCAGTTCATGGAGCAAGTGCGCTACACCTCGGCCATGGAGCAAGAGTTGGCGCGCACCATCATGCAAATTGACAGCATTCAACAAGCCCGCGTGCACTTGGCCATGCCCAAGCAATCGGTGTTTGTGCGCGACCGCACTCCTCCCAAAGCCTCAGTCATCATTACCCCTCATGCTGGCCGCTCGGTGTCGCAGAACCAAGTTCAAGCTTTGGTTCATTTGGTCGCTTCTAGCGTGCCCCTCATGACGCCTGAAAACGTGGCTGTGGTGGACAACCAAGGCAAGCTCATTACCGAGTCAAGCACAGCGGCTACTTTGGGCTTAACGTCGGCGCAAAGCACGCACAAGCAAAAGATGGAAGAGTTGTATCGCCTGCGAGTGACCCAGATTTTGGCACCCATTGTGGGCGACAACAATGTGCGCTCGCAAGTGAACATGTCGCTGGACTTTACGCAAACCGAGGTCACTACAGAAGACTTTGACACCCGTGATAAAGGTCCCAAAACCCGCTCTGAAGCTTTAAGCGAAGACAAAAACTCAGCTATGGAAGCCGCTGGCATACCAGGCACTTTATCCAACACGCCGCCGCCAGCGCCCTCGGCCACTACCGATTCTGCAGCCTCTACGCCAGCCGGCGCAGGCTGTGGTGCCAGCAACACCACGGCACGAAGCACACGAAATTATGAACTTGACCGCTCTGTGCGCCATGTGAAAAATGCAACGGGCACTTTAGACCGCTTGAGCGTGGCGGTATTGATCAATGAACGTGCGCCAACACCTGGTGCCAAAGATGACAAAGGCGTGGCAGGTCCATCCACTCCTAACCCTTATACCGAAGAAGAAATTACCCGCATGCAAAATTTGGTGCGTGGCGTGGTGGGTTTTGACGAAAAACGAGGTGACGTGGTCACCGTGGTGCAAGCCAAGTTTGAGCCAGAAGCTGTTTACGACCTGAGCATTCCTTGGTACAAAGACGAAACGATGCAAACCTACATCAAGAGTGGTTTGTTGGGTCTGATGTTCTTGGCCTTCCTGATGTTGGTTATTCGCCCTGCCGTGTTGCGTATGTTGGGCTTGCTCAAAACGCCAGCCGAGTTGGAAGCCGAAGCATTGGCCTTAGAAGAAGCCACCAAGAAACAGTTGTTGGCCGATGGCGAGTTGTCACCAGAAGACATGAACGCCATCCAGTTGGGTGAAGGCGAAACTTTGGAAGAAATCAAAGCCAAACTCAAGCCCAAGAAATCAAGCATTTCCATGGAAATGTTGGACACAGCCAACACCTACGACGACAAGGTGGCGCTGGTGCGCATGATCGTGGCGGAAGACACGTCACGTGTGGCCAGTGTGCTGAAGAAGATGATCAAAGAAGCTTAAGGAAAGACCATGGCAGAAAAAGTACCTCAAATGTCGGCCGCAGAAGCCGAGGCTGCAGAAAAACTTCGCGTCGAAATGTCCAACATCAGTGGCGCTCAGCGCGCTGCGGTGCTCATGCTCTTGCTAGGTGAACAACAAGCTTCTGAAATTGTGAAGTTTTTAAACCCCACTGAAGTGCAATCTTTGGGTGGCGCCATGGTGGATGTGTCTGACGTTTCTCAAGAAGCGGTGAACGCCATCTTGGATGAGTTTGTTGCCACCATTAAAAAGCAATCGAGCTTGGGCTTAGGCTCTACTGATTATGTTGAAAAAGTATTCAAGCGCGCATTGGGCGACGACAAAGCAGCATCGGTTTTAGGCCGAATCTTGCCAGGTCAAAGCACCAAAGGTTTGGAAATTTTGCAGTGGATGGATGCCCGCTCTATTGCCGACATGATCAAAACCGAACACCCACAGGTGAACGCCATTATTTTGTCCGTGCTAGACCACCAAGTGGCAGCCGATGTGCTGAACTTCTTGCCTGAAGAAACACGCCCTGAAATTATTCAGCGTGTGGCCAGCTTAGAAACGGTTCAACCTTCTGCCATGCAGGAACTTGAATCGATTATGAAGTTGCAGTTCTCTACCAACACCAGCTCGAAGTCTTCTAGCTTCGGTGGTATCAAAGCCGCTGCCTTGATCATGAATTCGACCAAGACAGCTTTGGAAGCTTCAATCATGGGCGGCCTGGAGAAAATCGATGCCGACTTGATGATGCGATTGCAAGACAACATGTTCACCTTCGAGAACCTCAACGCGGTGGACAACAAAGGCATTCAGGTGCTTATGCGTTCAGTGGACAACAACCAGTTGATGATTGCCATGAAGGGTGCCAGCGACGAAGTCAAAGCACGCTTCTTCGACAACATGTCAGAGCGTGCCCGCGGCATGTTCAAAGACGAGATGGACGCCAAAGGCCTCATGCGCTTGTCGGATGTGGAAGAAGCCCAGAAACAAATCATGCGCTCTGCACGCAAACTTTCTGACTCGGGTGAGTTGGTCTTAGGCGGAGGCGACTTTGTATAACCCCCTGCCCGCAGGCAAGTCTGCCAAAACAGGGGCACCTCGCGGTGTCCCAATGTGGCAACCACTCAAGCCGCTCAAGCCCATAGAGTTGCAAAACGCTGGCTTTGTCCAAGAGAATTATTTGCAACCCAAGTCTACGCATTTTGCGTTGTGGACTGTTGAAGAGCAGTTGGCAGCTGGCAAGATTGCAGATGCGAATGACGAGCTCTCGACGGCTGACGGCGCTGCCAATGGCGATGGCCAAGCATTGGGCGCTGATGCATCTTTAGAAACCAACACGGCCCAAGACTCTTTAGCTTCTGTCTCTGGCTTAGACGCAGAGTCGCTTGAAAAATTCAAGCAAGAGGCTTTTGAGCGCGGTGTGGCTGAAGGCAGAAGACTGCAGCAAGAAGCCGAACTTGAAAAAGCTACGCAAAACGAAGCTGACAGCCTTGCAGCCTTGGCTGACAAAGCCAACCAACTCTTGGTCAATATTGAACAAGCTGTGCTGGCTTTGCAAGAAAGCCCTGCCGATTGGAACGAACCCTTAAAGCGCTTGGCATTGCATTTGGCCGAGCAACTCACGCTGACTGAACTCAGTATTTCTGCAAACGGCATTCAAAATCTGATTGACCGCTGCATTGAAACTTTAGACGTGCAATCTGCTTCTAGCGTGGTGGTTGAACTCAATCCCTCCGACATGGCTTTGTTGCAAAACCACAAGGCGGCACCAGGTGAGCAAACACACTCATGGCGTTTGGTAGCCGATGCGCATTTATTGCCTGGCAGCGTGCGCGTGCGCGCTGACGATGCGGTGGTGAGCGATCTGATAGAGCACCGCCTTGAAACTTTGGCCCAAGCCTTGTTGCAAAACACCAAGCCTTGGCAAGCGCAAACCGCGTTCCAGCCCGAGCGTCTTTCAGCACGCAGAGGCAAAGCGGAAACAGTTGAAGATGCCTTGCCACGCGATACCAATTCTAGGTTTGCACAAGCAGAGGTTTTGGATACCGCAGAAGATGTGGTCGAGGCACCCGCACCTGCTTCTGAATTGACCGAGCCCCTGAATTTATCGTCTTTAGATTTACCCGATTTGGACTTGCCTGATTCAAAGCCCCCAAAGAATGAAGACACTTCTGGGGAAGCTCATGACTAACTTTGCAGCCGAAGTCGCTCGCACCATGTCGCGTGCGCGGGCCTCTAGCCCTGAGCGCTGTGGCACCCTAGTTCGCTTGGTGGGCTTGCGCATGGAGGCGCGTGGCATCATGGCACCCGTTGGCTCTAGCTGCGAAGTGATTGGCCAAGATGGCCACAAAATTGAAGCCGAAGTAGTTGGCTTTAACGACAAAACTTTGTACCTCATGCCCCTAACAGAACCAGTAGGCATTGGCCCTGGCTCTTCTGTGCGCATGGCTTATGACTTGGGCACTGCTTGCCTGGGTCCTGAACTTTTAGGCCGCGTGATTGATGGCCGCGGCGAACCATTAGACGGCAAACCCAAGCCAGCTTGCAAAGCACGTTTGAGTTTGCTGGGCTTGCCCATCAACCCCATGGAGCGCGGCCCCATAGACAGCGTGCTCGATGTGGGTGTAAAAGCCATTAACGGTTTATTGACACTGGGCCGCGGACAGCGCGTGGGCTTGGTAGCCGGTTCTGGTGTGGGCAAGAGTGTGCTCTTGGGCATGATGACCCGCTTTACCAAAGCCGATGTGGTGGTCATTGGCTTAGTAGGTGAACGTGGCCGCGAGGTACAAGCCTTCATTCAAGAATCTTTGGGTGAAGAAGGCTTGGCCAAATCGGTGGTGGTGGCCGCACCTGCCAATGTCTCACCCGTGCTGCGCTTAAAAGCCGCGCACATGACGCATGTCATTGCCGAATATTTTCGCGATCAAGGCTTGAATGTTTTGATGCTGGTCGACAGCCTGACACGTGTGGCTCATGCCCAACGTGAAATTGGCCTGGCCATTGGCGAGCCCCCTACAGCCAAAGGCTATCCACCTTCTGTGTTTGCCTTGCTACCCAATTTGATTGAGCGCGCTGGCGTTGGCCGTCATGGTCATGGCTCTATTACCGCCATTTACACAGTATTGGCTGAGGGCGACGATGCCAACGACCCTATTGTGGACATTGCACGCGCCTCTCTAGATGGCCAAGTGATGTTGTCTCGGAAATTAGCCGATGCAGCGCACTACCCGGCCATTGATTTGAATGGCTCTATTTCTAGGGTGATGCAAAGTTTGCTGTCGCCTGAAGATTTGAAAATGGCCAACAAGTTCAGGCGACTGTGGTCTTTGTACCAACAGAACATGGACCTGATTCAAGTGGGCGCCTACGAAACTGGTAGCAACCCCACGCTGGATGAAGCCATACGTCTGCGTGAATCCATGGAACAATATTTACGGCAAGACATGCACGAAGGCAAGGACGAAGCCAGTACACGCCAAGACATTCGCAACATGATGGCAGTCAACACATGAACGACAATGTTGTAGCT
>OFQP01000131.1_pt1 | contig 12255 bp, 11 predicted proteins | sample 1542771 | NCBI WGS metagenome assembly OFQP01 (sample SAMN05442509, study PRJEB24371) | freshwater metagenome | isolation source: Freshwater Lake | place: Canada: Niagara | collected 2012-08-09 | reverse complement strand
CTTTATTCTTAAGCCCCTATCAAAACACTCTTAAGAAAGTGATGTAACTGGTGTCGCAAAAAAAGAGTTTTAAGTTCCCAAAATTCAAGGGATTGAAAAACACTAAGAAACCAAACAAAACTTCACCGGCTGCTGCCCGAAAGATTCTGCGCGGTCCACTGTTTTGGATTATTGCTGCATTAATTGCTGTAAGTATTTTTGGCCAAATTTCAGCAACTGGTGAAGAGTTTAAAAAGGTTGAAACATCAGTAATTTTAAATGAGATTTCATTAAATAATGTTAAATCAGCTTTAGTAATTGATCGAGAGCAAAAAGTTCAAGTTGTTTTAAAAGATGGTGAATTTGTTGATGGAGCTGCAAAAATTGAGGCCTCCTATGTTGCTGGCCAAGAGGCACTTATAGTTGAACTGCTAACAAGTAATCCTCCTTCAACTACCTGGGATATTAAAGTTCCCAAGCAATCACTATTTGTTTCATTAATTTTAAGTATTTTGCCAATTCTGTTAATTATTTTCTTACTTCTTTTGTTTATGGGCGGCGGACAAGGCAGTCGAGTTTTATCCTTTGGTAGATCAAGGGCTAAGTTACAAAATAAAGAGATGCCTACCAATACATTTGTTGATGTGGCAGGTGCTGATGAAGCAGTTGCTGAGTTGCGTGAAATTAAAGATTTTCTAGCCAGTCCAGAAAAATACAAGGCAATTGGTGCCAAGATTCCAAAGGGTGTTTTACTTTATGGCCCGCCAGGAACTGGAAAAACATTACTTGCTAGGGCTGTTGCTGGTGAAGCAAAAGTTCCCTTTTATTCAATCTCAGGCTCTGAGTTTGTTGAAATGTTTGTTGGTGTTGGCGCATCTCGTGTCCGTGATTTATTTGCACAAGCAAAACAAAATGCACCTGCAATAGTTTTTGTTGATGAAATTGATGCAGTTGGACGTCAACGTGGCGCAGGTCTTGGCGGCGGAAATGATGAGCGCGAGCAAACCTTAAATCAGCTTCTAGTTGAGATGGATGGCTTTGAAGCTAATGGTCAGGTTATTTTAATTGCCGCTACAAATAGACCAGATGTTTTAGATCCAGCACTTTTACGGCCAGGCAGATTTGATCGACAGATTTCGGTAGATCGTCCAGACTTAAAGGGAAGAGCCGCAATTCTTGCAGTGCATGCAAAGGGTAAACCAGTTGCAAAAGATGTTGATCTGACTTCTTATGCAAAGCGAACACCTGGATTTACAGGAGCTGATTTAGCAAATGTGTTAAATGAAGCAGCATTGCTTGCAGCACGTCAAGAGCGCAAAGCAATTAGAAATAGCGATATTGATGAAGCAATTGATCGAGTAATGGCTGGCCCACAAAAAGTTTCTAGATTAATGACAGAAGAAGAACGAAGAATTACTGCTTATCATGAAGGTGGACACGCACTCGTTGCTCACGCACTGCCACATACAGATCCAGTTCATAAAGTAACAATCATGCCAAGAGGTAGGGCGCTTGGTTACACGATGGTTTTACCTGATGAAGATCGTTATGCAGTTACTAGAAATCAAATGCTTGATCAACTTGCATACACAATGGGTGGACGGGCAGCTGAAGAATTAATTTTCCATGATCCAACAACTGGTGCATCAAATGACATTGAAAAGGCAACAAATCTAGCCAGAGCGATGGTTACGCAGTATGGAATGACACAGCGGTTAGGTGCAATAAAACTTGGTATTTCAGATTCACAACCGTTCTTAGGCAGAGATTATGGACATCAACGTGATTACTCAGAAAATGTTGCAGCCATTGTTGATGGTGAAATCAGGGAGATGATTGAGAATGCTCATCAAGAGGCATTTGATATTTTGGTAGCAAATCGTGAAACCCTTGATCGGTTAGTTGAAGAATTACTAGAAAATGAAACTTTAAATAAGGAAGAGATTGCAGCAGTCTTTAAAAAAGTAAAGAAAGTTAAATCAAGAGCGCCATGGACTGGTTCTCAAAATCGCACACCTTCAAACCAACCACCAGTTGCTCTAAAGCCAGCAAAAATTAAGGTGATTGAAGAAGATAAACCAGTTAAGAAAACCGTGGCAAAGAAAAGTGAAAAAGATTCAACCAAGGATGTAAATGAGTGAGATCAACTCCGTATCCATGGGGCCACATGATGGTGGCGCTAAGAAGGAGTTTGATCAAGCTAGGGCCGAAAAAGCTGTAACCGAGTTATTACACGCCTTAGGTGAAGATCCAGATCGTGAAGGTTTAAAGGACACTCCAAAGCGAGTTGCAAAAGCATTAGCTGAAAATTTTGCTGGTCTTTGGCAAAAACCAGAGGATGTATTAACTACAACATTTGATATAGGCCATAAAGAATTAGTAATTGTTAGAGAGATCGAAGTTTTCTCTCACTGCGAACATCACTTAACTCCATTTCATGGCGTGGCACATATTGGTTACATTCCAGGTGAAAGCGGCCGGATAACTGGTATTTCAAAATTAGCTCGGGTTGTTGATTTATATGCCAGACGCCCACAGGTGCAAGAGCGATTAACATCTCAAATTGCTGATGCTGTAGTTGAAATCTTACAACCAGGTGGCGTTATAGTAATTATTGATTGTGAACACCTATGTATGTCAATGCGTGGCGTTAGAAAATCACAAGCTCGAACTACAACAAGTGCTGTTCGAGGTCAGCTGTTAAATCCTGCAACTAGGGCTGAAGCAATCTCACTTATTAATCAAAGCAGGTAGTAATTATGTCTCGTACTTTAGTAATGGGAATTTTAAACATAACACCAGACTCATTTGCTGATGGCGGAAAGTATTTATCTAAAGAGGATGCAATCACACAAGGGCGAAGATTGATCGCAGAAGGTGCGGACATTATTGATATTGGTGGTGAATCCACTAAACCAGGAGTTGATCGAGTTAGTGAAGCAGATGAACTAGAAAGAGTTATCCCAGCAGTCACTGAATTGGTAAAAGATGGCGCAGTTATAAGTGTTGACACCATGCGATCTGAAGTAGCAAAACAGGCAATTGCTGCTGGTGCTAGCTATATAAATGATGTTAGTGGTGGGTTAGCTGATGAGAAGATGGCTTCAGTAATTGCCCAAAATCCAAAGGTTCAATACATAGTGATGCATTGGCGCGGACATTCAAAAGAAATGCAGAAAAAGGCCGTATATAAAGATGTGGTCAAAGAAGTAAAAGATGAATTAGATGAGCGGGTTTCAGAGTTATTGAAAGCAGGAATTGATCCAGAACAAATCATCTTGGATCCAGGAATTGGGTTTGCCAAAGAGAGTGAACATAATTGGGAGATACTAAAAAATATTGAAAGATTCCAACTACTTGGCTATCCACTATTAATCGGTGCCTCACGCAAAAGATTTCTAGGTGAATTATTGAACGCAGCGGAGCCAGACAAGCGAGAAGCGGCCACCATTGCACTAACTACTGAACTTGCAAGGCTTAAAGTTTGGGGTGTGCGCACTCATGCCGTAAGGGCCCATCAAGATGCTATTGCTGTTATTGAGCGGCTGCGAAAATGAGTGATTTAATAAAAATTGTTGGCGTAAAGGCAAAAGGTTTTCATGGCGTATTAGAAAGTGAACGAGAGCGTGGCCAGAAGTTTATTGTCGATGTTGAGCTAAGGCTGAACTTATCAAAACTAAATGATGATTTGAATAAAACTGTTAATTATGCGCAGGTTGCGATGGTCATAAATGATCAAATAACTGGTAAACCTCAAAAACTAATTGAAACCTTGGCGGAGAATATTGCGGTAAAAATCTTAAAAGATTTTAAGAAGGTAAAATCGGTAAAGGTGACAGTCCATAAGCCAAAGGCACCAATTGCATTAAATTTTAAGGATATTCAAGTTGAAATAGAAAGAAGTAGATGAAGGCAGTAATTGCACTGGGCTCAAACCTTGAAAATAGGAAATTAAATTTAGATATTGCTGTCACTCATTTAGAGGGACTTTTACAAAATATTAAAGTTTCTCCATATATTGAAACTAAACCTGTTGGCGGACCAATTCAAGAAGATTTTATAAATGCTGTTGTAATTGGTGACTGCCAGTTAACACCTGAAAATTTATTAACAGAGTTACTTAAAATTGAGGATCAAATGGGGCGGGTGCGCGAGGTTAAATGGGGCCCAAGAATTATTGATTTAGATTTAATAGTGCATGGTGAGCAAGTGGTTGATTCACTCTTTTTAAAGCTGCCCCATCCATTGGCGCAATCAAGGGAGTTTGTTTTAAAACCATGGTTAGCCATAGATCCAGAAGGGGTTATTCCCGGAGTTGGTGCAGTAAAAACTCTGTTGGCATCAATTCAAAGCGCAAGTTAAACTCTTCCTCTAGCCCGGTACCCGGAAAGGACTGGAGCCATGATTGAAGTCATTAAATCTGTCGATGATTTGTCGCGCCAAAAATGGGATGTATTAGTTCCGACTATGGGAGCACTTCATGCTGGTCACCAATCCTTAATCAAATTAGGTAAAAATCTTGGTGAAAAAGTTATTGTGAGTATTTTTGTTAATCCTCTTCAATTTGAAAATAAATCAGATTTAGAAAGTTATCCAAAAAGCTTTGAACAAGACTTGCAAATCGCTAAAGAAGCTGGGGCAACGGCAGTATTCACACCATCAGAATCAGATATTTACCCAGGACAAATTCAAAAAATAGAAGCTGGAATACTCGGAGATATCTTTGAAGGAAAATCAAGGCCAGGACATTTTTCTGGTGTGTTAACTGTAGTTAAACGGCTATTTGATTTAGTTAAACCTAAGCATGCAGTTTTTGGTGAGAAAGACTTTCAACAGTTATTTCTGATTAAAAAAATGGTGAAAGAATTTAATCTGCCAGTAAATGTTGTTGCAGCGCCTACGATTCGAGACAGCAGTAATCTGGCACTCTCGTCTCGTAACTCTCGGCTATCTGGTGAAGATAAAAAAGTCGCACAGGTGATTTACCAAGCATTAACTCAAAATAACATTGATGAGGCCAGAGATTTCCTTAAAAAAATGGATGGTTTTTCGTTGGATTATCTGGAGCAAATTGATGAACAAAGTTTTAATCTGGCAACTCCTGAAACCAAAAATAAGCGTCTAATTATCGCCGGTTGGGTAAATCAGGTCCGATTGATCGACAATATGGCAATGGGAAGTAAGTGATGAAACTATTAACTGGTTCACCAGGTTGGAGCACATCAGCTGATGTAATTGTTATTGGATCTGGTGTTGCAGGACTTACTACCGCACTTAATCTTCGCTCTTATGGGATGTCTGTTTTATTAGTAACTAAAGCAAGAATTGATGAGGGCTCAACTAAATGGGCACAAGGTGGAATTGCTGCAGCACTTGGACCAGGTGATACACCAGATCAACACAAGAAAGATACTTTGGCAGCTGGCGCAGGATTATGTGACACAAAAGCGGTTGATGTTTTAGTTTCAGAGGGACCAGAAGCTGTTAGAAAATTGATTGCTCAAGGTGCGGTATTTGATAAATCTGAAACTGGTGAAATCGCATTAACCAGAGAAGGTGGACATCTTCGAAATAGAATTTTGCATGCAGGCGGTGATGCAACTGGCGCAGAGGTTTCAAGAGCATTACTTGCAGCTGTCAGAGATGATGATGGCATAGAAATAATTGAACACGCACTTGCAATTGATGCGTTAAAAAGTCCTGCTGGCAGAGTTTGTGGAGTCACATTGCATGTTATTGGCGCCGGTAGCAGGGATGGTGTTGGCAGAGCATTAGCAAGAGCGGTTGTTGTTGCAACAGGTGGTCTAGGTCAGGTTTATTCACAAACAACTAACCCTGCGGTTTCAACTGGTGATGGAGTTGCATTGGCATTAAGAGCTGGGGCAAAAGTTGCTGATGTTGAGTTTGTGCAATTTCACCCAACTGTATTGTGGCGAGATCTAGCAAATCGTGGACAGCAACCATTAATTAGTGAGGCAGTACGTGGGGAAGGCGCAATTTTATTAAACAACAAAAACGAACAATTCATGGTTGGTAAACACCCACAAGCAGATTTAGCTCCTAGAGATGTTGTTGCAATAGAGATTTTTAATCAAATGCAGATTAGTGGACAACCACATGTTTGGTTAGATGCAACTAAAATAAATGATTTCACTCATAGATTCCCAACCATTTATGCATCTTGTATTAAAAACGGAATAGATCCAACTAAAGAAAAAATCCCGGTAGCACCAGCATCTCACTATGCCTCAGGCGGTGTGTTAGTTGATTTAAATGGTAAGTCTTCAGTTGATGGGCTTTATATTTGCGGTGAATCAGCTTGCACCGGAGCGCACGGCGCAAACCGTCTGGCATCTAACTCTTTGCTTGAAGGATTAGTTTTTGGAGCCCGAATTGCAGCAGCACTTTCAAAGTATTTACCTGCCCAGGAGCAACCAATTGAAGATGGAAAAAGTATTTTGCTTGATCCTAAAATTCTCCTTCCACTTCAAATTGCGATGAGTGAAGGAGCAGGTGTTTTAAGATCAGAAGCATCCCTTACAAAAACTCTGCAAACCTTAGAAGAGCTTTCTAAATTAACAAGTAACGATCCAAGAATTGAAGCATGGGAAGCAACAAACCTTCATCTACTTGCAACTGTAATTGTGAAATCTGCATTACTGCGAACTGAATCAAGAGGTTCTCATTGGCGAAGTGATTACCCACAAACACAAAGTGATTGGGTGAGTAGGATCATCCAACAGATAGATTCTGATGGAAATTGGCAAAGCAAGGCGGAGGTGATTTAAGTGAATCAACTTCGAGATAACTTAAAAAAGCTAGGACTTTCACCAAATCATATTTTCCAATTGGTTAAAGATTCAATTGGTGAGGATTTAGCAGGTGGAGAAGATATAACTTCGGTTGCAACCATCTCTAACTCTCAGGTTTCTACAGCAGATTTCACAACAAGAGCAGCTGGGGTAGTTAGTGGCCTGCATGTAGTAGCTGCAGTCCTTGAGTACTGCGGTGTTACACATTATGAAGTTTTAGTTGATGAAGGAGCAAAGGTTGCCGCTGGAAAGGTTTTAATTACAGCACAAGGCAACACTCAAAAGATATTGTTGGCAGAGCGAACTGCTCTTAATTTTCTATCTCATTTAAGTGGAATTTCAACTCTAACTAGCAAGTGGGTGGCTGAAGTTGAAGGAACTAAATGTCAGATCAGGGACACTCGTAAAACAACACCGGGACTTCGAACTTTGGAAAAATTTGCAACCAGGATGGGTGGAGCTACTAATCACCGACTTTCACTTTCAGAGGCTGCTTTAATTAAAGATAATCACATAGTTGCCGCAGGCAGCATCAGCGCAGCTTTTACTGCAACAAAAAAGATGTTTCCTGGAAAACCAATTGAGGTAGAGGTTGATTCAATTGATCAACTTAAGGAAGTAATTGAGTTAAAACCAGATGTAATTCTGCTCGACAATATGAGTGTGCAACTATGCCAAGAAGCGGTCGCACTAGCTTCAGGTGCGGTAAAGCTTGAAGCATCAGGTGGCTTAACAATTGAAAACGCAAAAGCTTATGCAAATACAGGTGTTACTTATTTAGCGGTGGGATCACTCACACACTCTGCCCCAGCTTTAGATATTGGCCTCGACTTTAGAAAGGGTAAATAATGTTGCTCACAATTGACGTTGGAAATACCAATACAGTTCTTGGAGTTTTCAATAAAGATAAGTTAGAACAGTCATGGCGAGTAAAGACTGATCCAAGAGATACCGCAGATGAGTTGTGGCTGCAGTACTCAGCGCTAGTTGATGGATTTGATATCACTGGAGTTGCGATCTGCTCAACTGTGCCGGCAGTTCTTAGAGAGATTAGAAAGTTACTTGATGAGCATTATCAGGATATTAAGACCACAATCATTGAACCGGGTATTAAAACAGGTGTTCCACTACTAGTAGATAATCCAAAAGAGATTGGTGCTGATCGAATTGTTAATTCATTAGCTGCGTTTACTTTGTATGGCTCAGATGGACCAGCAATTGTGGTTGATTTTGGTACCTCAACAAATTTAGATGTGGTCTCACCAAAAGGAGAGTTTCTAGGTGGTGCGTTAGCACCAGGTATTGAGATCTCAGTTGATGCGTTAGCTGCTCGTGCAGCTCAACTTCGAAAAGTTGAATTAATTAAACCAAAATCAGTTATCGGTAAGAACACAGTGGAAGCACTGCAATCAGGAACAATCTTTGGTTTTGCTGGCCAAGTGGATGGATTAGTAAATCGAATAATCGATGAACTAGCTGATCTATATCCTGATTCTGGCGACGTCTGCGTAATTGCAACCGGCGGGCTTGCACCATTGGTGCTAGGAATTAGTGAGATGATTGAATTTCATGAGCCAGATCTAACATTAATTGGATTGCGCCTAGTTCATGAGCGAAATTAAATCATTACCGCTCACCTCACCCGCTAAGATTTAATACATCATGGCTGATGAAGATGATCTACCCGAACAACTACGCATCCGACGAGAAAAGCGAGCTGCGATATTAAAACGTGGTGGCCAGCCATATCCAGTATCTGTTCCTAGAACAACCACTTTATTAGAGATTAGAACAAAGCATAAAGATCTTCCAATCGATGTTTCTACTGGAATAATCGAATCAATTACTGGTCGAGTCATTTTTAAACGTGATACTGGAAAATTATGTTTTGCTAATTTACGTGAAGGTGATGGCACAGAGCTGCAGGCAATGTTTTCACTAGATAAAATTGGTGAAGAGCAACTCGAAATTTGGAAATCTGAAATTGATTTGGGCGATATTGTCTCGGTAACAGGTGAGGTAATTACCTCAAAGCGTGGTGAGTTATCTATTTTGGCTAATTCCTTCACACTCGCCGCAAAAGCATTGAGGCCACTGCCAGTTGAACACAAACCACTCTCTGAGGAGAGCCGAGTTCGTATGCGTTATGTGGATTTAATTGTTAGAGAAGAAGCAAGAAGTAATGCCAGATTGCGTCCAGCAGTTATGAAATCACTACGCCAAACTTTTAGCAGCAGAAATTATATTGAGGTAGAAACTCCAATGTTGCAGGTAATGCATGGCGGAGCAGCTGCTCGACCATTTAAAACCTTTAGTAATGCTTATGAGATGGATTTGTTTTTAAGAATCGCACCCGAGCTCTATTTAAAACGATGTGTAGTCGGTGGCCTAGAAAAGGTTTTTGAAATTAACAGAAACTTCCGTAACGAAGGAGCTGACTCTTCCCACTCACCTGAGTTTGTAATGATTGAAACTTATGAGGCATATGGTGATTGGAACACCATGGCTGAACTAACCAGAACTTTGGTGCAGGATGCCGCCAAAGCGGTCTTTGGTTCCCACAAAGTTAAGCACCATGATGGTCGTGAAATAGATCTTGGTGGAACTTGGAATGAGATTTCTTTATTTGATGCTATTTCAGAATCAGTTGGTGAAAAGGTAACGGGTGAGAGTTCAATTGATGATCTTAAAAAGATTGCTACAAAACTAGGACTAAAGCTTGATCCTAAGTGGATTAAAGGAAAAATTGCTGAAGAAATTTTTGAGCATGTGGCGATTGAGAAATTAACTAAACCAACATTTGTTAAGGGCTTTCCAATTGATACCTCCCCATTAGTTAGAGCACACCGTGAATTACCAGGGGTGGCAGAGAAGTGGGATTTATACATTGAAGGATTTGAGTTAGCTACTGGATATTCAGAGTTAATTGATCCGGTAGTACAACGTGAGCGATTAACTGAACAAGCAAAACTTGGTGCGTCAGGTGATTTAGAGGCGATGGGATTAGATGAGGATTTCTTAAGAGCCATGGAACATGGCATGCCACCAATGGGAGGCATGGGAATGGGCGCTGATCGATTGTTAATGGCGCTAACTGGACTTGGAATCAGGGAGACAATTTTATTTCCACTAGTTAAGCCAACTGCAGGAGATGAGTAATGACTGCGGTAATTAGATCTGCAAAAACCTCTGATGTTAAAAAAATTAGAACAATTATTGATACTTATGCAGTAGAACGTAAGCTCTTATCAAAGGAAACAGTTACCTTATTTGAAAGCGTTCAAGAGTTCATTGTTGCTGAAGTTGATGGTGAGGTAGTTGGCTGCGGAGCTTTGCATGTGCTCTGGGAAGATATAGCCGAAGTTAGAACAGTTGCGGTAGTAGGAAAAATGCATGGCAAAGGTATTGGTCATTTAATATTAGAAAGTATTTTGGCAAAAGCTAAAGAGGTTGGTGTTAAGAAAGTTTTTTGTTTAACCTTTGAAACAAAGTTTTTTGGTGCACATGGCTTTGTGGAGATTCAAGGTGCGCCAGTTGATCCTGAAATTTACGCCCAACTTCTGCGTTCCTATGATGAAGGTATTGCTGAATTTCTTGACCTAGAGAGTGTTAAACCCAACACACTGGGAAATACCAGAATGCTGAAAATTCTTTAAGTTTCTGGGCATAAACACCCCAGTTATGGGGTTATAGAGGGATGACACACCCAATATATGGGTGAGTTATTCACAGCCTATTTAAAGTGCACAATGTCGCCTCTTGGTATTAGGCTATTTACATCAAGAGAAGAAAGGTATGAGCAATGTTTGAACGGTTTACCGATCGTGCCAGACGCGTTGTTGTGCTGGCGCAAGAAGAAGCACGCATGCTCAACCATAATTACATTGGTACTGAACATATTCTTTTAGGTTTAATTCATGAAGGCGAAGGCGTTGCAGCAAAAGGACTTGAATCACTTGGCATCTCATTAGAGGCGGTTCGCTCACAGGTAGAAGAGATTATTGGCCAAGGCCAACAAGCACCATCAGGGCATATTCCATTTACACCACGTGCTAAAAAAGTTTTGGAGTTATCACTTAGAGAAGCTTTGCAATTAGGACATAACTACATCGGCACTGAACATATTCTTTTAGGTTTAATTCGCGAGGGTGAAGGAGTTGCAGCGCAAGTTTTGGTAAAACTCGGCGCAGATCTTTCTCGAGTTCGCCAACAAGTTATTCAATTACTTTCTGGTTACCAAGGCAAAGAGGCGGTCGCAGCAGGTGGACCTGCAGAGGGCCAGCCATCAACATCATTAGTTTTAGATCAGTTTGGTCGAAACCTTACGCAAGCAGCCCGTGAAGGAAAGCTTGATCCAGTAATTGGTAGAGAAAAAGAGATCGAGCGAGTTATGCAGGTGCTATCTCGTCGTACAAAAAATAACCCAGTTTTAATTGGTGAACCAGGTGTTGGAAAGACTGCAGTTGTTGAAGGATTAGCACAAGCAATTGTTAAGGGTGACATCCCAGAGACGCTTAAAGATAAGCAGCTTTATTCACTAGATCTTGGCGCGCTAGTTGCCGGCTCTAGATACCGTGGAGATTTTGAAGAGCGATTAAAGAAAGTTCTAAAAGAGATTCGCACCCGTGGCGACATTATTTTGTTTATTGATGAAATTCACACATTAGTTGGCGCAGGGGCTGCTGAAGGTGCAATTGATGCAGCTTCAATATTAAAGCCAATGCTTGCTCGTGGTGAATTACAGACAATTGGTGCAACAACTCTTGATGAATACCGAAAACATTTAGAAAAAGATGCAGCTCTTGAGCGCCGCTTCCAACCAATCCAGGTGGCAGAGCCAACTGTTGCGCACACAATTGAAATTTTAAAAGGACTGCGTGATCGTTATGAAAGCCACCATAAGGTTTCAATCTCAGATGGTGCGCTAGTTTCAGCTGCCACATTGGCAGATCGTTATGTTTCAGATCGTCACCTACCAGATAAAGCAATTGATTTAATTGATGAGGCAGGATCTCGCTTGCGCATCCGTCGGATGACTGTGCCACCTGAAATTCGTGAGTTTGATGACAAAATTGCTGCTGCACGTAAAGAAAAAGAGTCTGCTATTGATGGCCAAGATTTTGAAAAGGCTGCATCCTTGCGGGATAAGGAAAAGAATTTAATCACTGAAAAAGCTGATCGAGAGAAGAATTGGAAAGCCGGTGATCTTGATGTGGTTGCAGAGGTTGATGAAGAGTTAATTGCTGAAGTTCTATCAACTGCAACTGGTATCCCAGTATTTAAATTAACTGAGGCAGAAACCGCTCGCTTGCTAAAAATGGAGTATGAGTTACATCGCCGTGTAATTGGTCAAGAACAGGCGATCAAAGCTTTGTCACAGGCAATCAGACGAACTCGCGCAGGCCTTAAGGATCCAAAGCGTCCAGGTGGATCATTTATATTTGCTGGCCCATCAGGTGTTGGT
>OFQP01000130.1_pt1 | contig 12271 bp, 10 predicted proteins | sample 1542771 | NCBI WGS metagenome assembly OFQP01 (sample SAMN05442509, study PRJEB24371) | freshwater metagenome | isolation source: Freshwater Lake | place: Canada: Niagara | collected 2012-08-09 | reverse complement strand
CAGGTTGCGGTAAGTCAACATCACTTCGTATGTTGGCAGGTCTTGAAGAAGTTGACGAAGGTCGAATTCTTATCGGAGACCGCGATGTAACAAATGTCGCACCAAAAGATCGCGATATCGCAATGGTCTTCCAGTCATATGCGCTCTATCCCCATATGACAGTTGCTGAAAATATGGGCTTTGCTCTAAAAATTGCTGGCGTTGCTAAAGAAGAACGTGAACGCCGCGTATTAGATGCAGCCAAACTACTAGATCTTGAACCATACCTAGAGCGCAAACCAAAGGCTCTATCAGGTGGACAGCGTCAGAGAGTTGCTATGGGACGCGCCATTGTTCGCGAACCACAAGTCTTCTTAATGGATGAGCCTCTCTCAAACTTAGATGCAAAACTTCGCGTAGCAACTCGTACCCAGATTGCAGCGCTGCAGCGCCGCCTTGGAATTACTACTGTCTATGTCACACATGATCAGGTAGAGGCTATGACAATGGGTGATCGCGTAGCAGTTCTTAAAGATGGACTCTTGCAGCAGGTAGATACACCAAGAAATCTCTATGACAATCCAGCAAATGCATTCGTTGCAGGCTTTATTGGCTCACCTGCTATGAATCTATTGACCGTTCCTGTATCAGGCGGAAAAGCAAAGCTTGGAAGCCTTGATGTAGATGTTCCATCATCTGCAGGCGCATCAGTCATTGTTGGTATCCGCCCAGAAGGATTTACCTCGTCAAGCAAGGGCTTTGATGTTGTAGTTGAAGTAGTTGAAGAGTTAGGCGCAGATGCCTTCGTTTATGGCAAGCCAGCTGATGCGACTGTGAAGTTTGCCAACGCTAGCGATGAAGGAGCTCAGATAATTCTTCGTTGGGATCCAAAAAATCCTCCAAAGCCAGGACAGACAGTAACTGTCACAGCTAAGGCTGAGGTTGTTCATCTATTTAGCACTGCAGATGGCAAGCGTATTAAGTAGTTAAAACGTATTAAAAAAGCCCCCATAACCGGGGGCTTTTTTATTTCCTAATTTTTCCTACTTCATTTCCTTCTGCAGATTCTCATCAATTGCTGCGAGGAACTCTTGAGTATTTAACCAAGGAGCATCGCTACTAATTAGGAGCGCAAGATCCTTAGTCATCTTCCCACTCTCAACAGTTTCGATACAGACTCTCTCAAGTGAGCTGGCAAATTTGGCTAACTCTGGAGTGTTATCAAGCTTTGCACGGTGTTGTAGCCCTTGAGTCCAAGCAAAGATTGATGCAATTGGATTGGTTGAAGTTGGCTTGCCAACTTGATGATCGCGGTAATGGCGAGTAACTGTTCCGTGAGCTGCCTCTGCCTCAACAGTTCTGCCATCTGGCGACATAAGAACTGATGTCATAAGGCCAAGTGAGCCATAGCCCTGTGCCACGGTATCTGACTGAACATCACCGTCATAGTTCTTACAAGCCCAGATATAGCCACCTTCCCAGCGAAGAGAGGTTGCCACCATGTCATCAATTAGACGATGGTCATATTCCAGCTTCAATTTCTCAAACTCTGACTTAAACTCTTTTTCAAAAACTTCAGCGAAGATATCTTTGAATCGTCCGTCATAGGCTTTCAAAATTGTGTTCTTTGTTGAGAGATAAACTGGATACTTTCGAGCAATTCCATAATTAAATGATGCTCTAGCAAAGTCACGAATGGAGTCATCAAGGTTATACATCGCCATGGCAACACCGGATGATGGAAAATCAAAGACGTTGAACTCCATTGGAGCAGATCCATCCTCTGGAGTAAAAGTTACAGTGAGCTTTCCAGGACCTGGAACTCTAAAATCTGTTGCGCGGTATTGATCTCCATAGGCATGACGGCCAATAACAATTGGCTTACTCCAATGAGGAACAAGCCTTGGAACATTCTTAATAATAATTGGCTCACGGAAAATAACTCCACCTAGAATATTTCGAATTGTTCCGTTAGGGGATTTCCACATTTTCTTTAGCGAGAACTCTTTGACTCTCGCCTCATCAGGGGTGATGGTTGCGCACTTAACGCCAACTCCATGCTTCTGGATGGCTTTGGCGCTATCGATAGTTACCTGATCATCTGTGGCATCGCGGTGCTGGATACCTAGATCGTAATACTCCAAATTGATATCAAGATAAGGCAAGATCAATTGCTTCTTAATAAAGTCCCAGATGATTCGAGTCATCTCATCGCCATCAAGCTCAACGACGCTGCCTTGCACCTTTATCTTGCTCATCTATCTATCTGCCTCTCTTGATCTTTACTGGTTTATAGATCTTTTACATCTGCTTGCTTGGCGCGCACTGCTTCAGCAGCCACTTTGAGCTCGGCTAATTCAGTCGCAGTTAAATCACTTTCGACAACTTTAGTAATTCCAGCTCTACCGATTTGGGCTTCAACTCCTAGATAAACCCCAGTAATTGAGTACTGGCCATCAACCCAGGCACATACCGGCATTACCTCACCCGAGTCTTGAATTACTGCCTTTGCCATACGAGCTGCTGCTGCCGATGGAGCGTAATAAGCAGAGCCAGTCTTTAGAAGAGCTACAACTTCTGCCCCACCATTTCTAGTCCGCGTTACTAACTCTTGGATTTCAGCATCACTTAGCTTTGTAGATAGCGCAGCGCCATCTACTGTGCAGCGAGAAGGAATTGGAACCATAGTTTCTCCATGGCTTCCAAGAGTTAAAGTCTTTACTGATGCAACTGGCACATTGAGTTTCTCTGCTACAAAGTGAGTAAAGCGAGCAGTATCAAGCATTCCTGCTTGTCCCATAACTCTTTGATAAGGAAACTTAGTAGCAATTTGCGCAAGAGCTGTCATCTCATCTAGTGGATTAGAAACAACAATGACAACGGCATTTGGTGAGTGCTTAGCAATATTTTCTGCAACTCCTCTAACGATTCCCGCGTTAACGCCAATTAGATCCATACGAGACATTCCAGGTTTTCTAGGAAGTCCTGCGGTAATAATTACTACATCAGATCCTGCAGTTGCTTCATATCCTTTGCCTTCAGCAGTAGTTGTGGCTCCAATTACTCTGCTTTCAAAGCCTTCAATAGATCGTGATTGATTGATATCAAGCGCTATGCCTTCTGGCTTTCCATCCAAAATATCTGTTAAAACTACGCTTTCAAAGATGTCATATTCGGCAAGACGTAGCGCTGTGGTTGAACCATAGAAACCAGCTCCGACTACCGTTACTTTTCCGGATCTACTCATGGCGCGAAACCTACCTTCTATCCTCTAGGAAGCGCCAATGCGATGGCAATTAGCGCGATAACCAGTGCGATAGGAATCACTCTCGCAATCGGGCGCATTGATCTGATATCCGGGCTTAGAAAGAGAATGAAGCCGGCGGCAATAATTAGCGCCCCGATTCGCACTGAAAGCAGCGCTCCAGTTAATACCCCAGAGAGTGCCAGGGCATAGGAAATTTGCTTGATATTCACCTTGGCTTTAATCCTTATGAAGCGTCAATAGATTCGACAATAGCATCGCTCTTGTCATTGGCCCTACCCCACCTGGCATTGGAGCAATTGCGCTAGCAACTTTCACTACATCAGGATCAATATCTCCAACTAGCCCTTCTGAAGTTCTAGTGATTCCCACATCAATTGCAACCACGCCTTCTTTAACCATATCTGCGGTAAGAAAGTGGGCACGTCCAAGGGCAGCTATCACAATATCTGCTCGCTTAGTATGAGATCTAATATCACTACTCTTACTATGAAGAATTGTCACAGTGGCATCGATGCCTTTACTAGAAAGTAAAAGACTTAAAGGCCTTCCAACGGTTGTGCCTCGACCAATAATTACTACCTCTTTGCCACTTAGAGAAATCTCATTTTTTCTAAGCAGCTCAACAATAGCTCTAGGTGTGCAAGGAATTACCCCGCTTTGGGAAAGTACTAACTTGCCTAGGTTTATTGGATGAAGTCCATCAGCATCTTTATCTGGATCAATCGCACTTAAAACTTTATTTGTATCAATATGGGATGGAAGTGGAAGTTGAACAATATATCCAGAGCACTCATTAGAGCGATTTAAATCGTCAATCTCCTTTAATAACTCTGCTTGACTTACATTTTGTGGCAGCTCAATTCGAATTGAGTTAATTCCTACTTGGCTGCAATCTCTATGTTTTCCATTCACATAGGAGCGTGAGCCGGGATCTTCTCCAACTAATACTGTTGCTAAACCAGGCTTATTTTTTAGCTTTGCTACCGCCTGGGAAACCTCGTGCCTAATAACTTTCGCCGCAGCAACACCATCTAATACTTTTGCTTGGGCCATGGAGATATTCTAGTTCGAAAGAGGTAGCGCTATTTCGCAAGCCTAAAGTTGCGCACCTTGGAAATGGCTATTGGCGAATATAGAAATATTGCCACTCCAAGGCCAATTTCAAGGGTTAGGGCCAGGGGCATCAAATACCAATGGGGGCCAACTGATTCAAGATTTGGAGATAGGAGCTCGCCACTTGATGCCCGAGCAATAAATAGCGTTAACCCGGCAGTAAGTCCAAGAAAGGCCAGGATAAATCTACGTAGCTCAACTTGGTCTTGATATTTACTTACTCCATATTTTCCTATAACAATTCCTAATCCAACAATAACAAGAGCAAGCAATATAAATAACGGCTGCGCCCCAACTGGTAATCCACCAAGTAGTGATATTGCAGGTATCTCATCCAGGCGATGAACAAAGGGGTTTAACCAAGTTCCATTACCTATTACAACCCCACTTCCAGCAATATAGCTAAGAGTTGAGATAAAGAAGTTTGGCAGGTAAAGAATTTGAATAAATAGAAATGCTAAACCACCAAAGACTCCCGGTTCAATAACTCTTGTTAAATCAAGAACAGTATCAAAATGCCAGATGAGAGAGAAGCTAAAAACTAATCCAGCAAATCCAACTAAAACCAATAATAAAAGCGCTGCTAACTTAAGAGCTCTCTGCCAGGGAAATTCCATCCCTTGATCTGGAAGAAGATTACTTGCAATATATCCTGAAACGAATGAGACAAGAAAGAGAATTGGAAAGACAATATAGAAAGGCGCCTTTACTGTGCCTCCAAGTGATGCAAGTGAGAGCAGAGTTCCAAGAAGACTATAAGTAAATGAAAGCGCCAGTAAGTGAGCTCTCTTCTCGCTTGCTCTACTAGCTCCAAGCCGCTCGCTCATTCGAAGTAAGGCATTTTTAATCACAAGAAAGGGAATTATTAAGGCTCCAATTGGAAAGAAGGTTAAGCGCCCTGAGATAGTTTCATTTGAAAGTGATAGATCAAGTGGAATGTGATGGGCAATTAGGAAAAACCAGATTGCAGCCCGCATTGGATCTGCGGTATTTCCAGTAGAACTTCCAGCTGTAGCCCAGGTAATAAGTGAGATAAAGGCCAGCGGAAGAAGAATTAAAGTTATCCCTCGCAAGCCTTGGCCGAAAGCAACTTTCAGCAGTGGCAACATCTCTTTATTCTTGCTTATCCTTTAAGGATTGCACGGAGCAGTTCTGCGGTCTGACTTGGTGTCTTTCCAACTTTAACCCCAGCTGCCTCTAGCGCCACTTTCTTTGCCTCCGCTGTTCCAGACGAGCCAGAGACGATGGCTCCAGCATGACCCATAGTTTTTCCTTCAGGTGCGGTGAAGCCTGCAACATATCCAACCACTGGCTTTGTCACATACTCTTTTATAAATGCTGCCGCTCTCTCCTCAGCATCCCCGCCAATCTCACCAATCATCACAATTGCTTTTGTCTCTGGATCATCTTGAAAAGCCCTTAAGCAATCTATATGCGTTGTACCAACTATTGGATCTCCCCCAATTCCAACTGCAGTTGTAAAACCAATATCTCGCAATTCATACATCATCTGATAGGTGAGAGTTCCTGACTTTGAAACCAGACCAATACTTCCAGGCCCTGTGATATCAGCTGGCGTAATTCCAATATTGGATTTACCAGGGCTAATCAAACCTGGGCAATTAGGTCCAATGATCCGTGACTTTCCAACCTTAAGGCTATGGGCATAAAAGCTTGCTGTGTCGTGAACTGGTATTCCTTCGGTGATAACAACAATTAAGGGCAGGTGAGCATCAATAGCATCAATGACTGCGCTCTTGGCAAACTTTGGTGGCACAAAAATTACTGAGGCATCAGCTCCAGTTGCAGCAACTGCCTCTGTGACAGAGTTAAATACTGGAAGAGATTTTCCTTCAATCTCAACTACTTGACCACCCTTGCCAGGGGTTACTCCACCAACAATATTAGTTCCACTTAAAATCATTCGTCTGGTGTGCTTACTTCCTTCAGAGCCAGTAATTCCCTGAACGATGACTTTAGTTTTCTCAGTTAGAAAGATCGCCATTATTTAGCTGCCAACTCTGCAGCTCTTGCAGCCGCTCCATCCATGCTATCAACCTGCTGGATTAAAGGATGATTAGCCTTATTTAGAATTGCTCTTCCCTCAATAACATTATTACCATCGAGTCGAACCACAATCGGCTTACTTGCTTTATCGCCTAATATCTCAAGAGCTTGAATAATTCCATTAGCGACCGCATCACATGAGGTAATACCACCAAAGACATTTACAAAAACTGACTTAACATCCTTATCTCCAAGAATAATTGAGAGTCCATCTGCCATTACTTGAGCTGATGCTCCCCCGCCAATATCAAGGAAATTTGCTGGTTTTACCCCGCCAAACTTCTCGCCTGCATATGCCACAACATCAAGTGTGCTCATCACAAGGCCTGCGCCATTACCAATTACGCCAACCTCTCCTTGCAACTTCACATAATTTAGGTCGCGCTCTTTGGCAAGTGCTTCAAGTGGATCTGCTGCTTCATGATCAATGAGGGCTTCAAATTCAGGATGGCGGAAAGCGGCATTGTCATCAAGTGTTACTTTTCCATCGAGTGCAATTACTCTGCCATCAACTGTTTTTACTAAAGGATTAATCTCAATCAAAGTAGCATCGCAGCTTTGAAAGGTCTTCCAAAGAGTTACTAATATATCGGCAACCTGCTTTTCAACATCGCTACCAAATCCACCTTTTCTAATTATCTCTAAAGCTCTTTCTTGGCTCATTCCTTCATTGGGATCAATATGAACTTTAGCTAATTTCTCTGGGGTTTTATGTGCAACTTCTTCAATATCCATACCGCCTGCAACAGATGCCATCACTAAGAAGGAGCGGTTAGAACGATCAAGAAGAATTGCTAAGTAATATTCACTCTCTATTGGAGCAGCAGCAGCAATCATTACTTTCTTTACGATATGGCCCTTGATATCCATGCCAAGAATTGCCTCTGCCTTTGCATAAGCATCATCACCATTTTCAGCAAGCTTTACGCCGCCAGCTTTGCCGCGCCCACCAATTTTTACTTGAGCTTTAACTACTACTTTTCCGCCAATTTCCTGGGCTGCATCTCTTGCTTGGGCAGGAGTTGTTGCAACTTTTGCTTTTAAAACTGGGATTGAGTTGGCCTCAAATAGATCACGGGCTTGATATTCAAAGAGGTCCACGGGTCATAACTTATCTACTGGGGCATATCGGAGCAACAATCGCTTATCTCCATAGCTACCAAAGTTGATTGTGGCCTCTGCTTTCTCTGCCTCACCTGAGAGCGCAATCACAGTGCCAAGACCAAATGTGTCATGACTTACTCGATCACCGATATTTAATTGCAAGGTATTTGACTTAATCGCTGCTTTTGGTAGCGCATTTGGTGCATATTTTCGTTTTGTCATGGGAGATGAGATATATCCACTCTCACTCTTATTCCAATCAATTAAGGCATCAGGAATTTCATCTAAGAATCTTGAAGGTGGGTTGTAATTCGGAGCTCCCCAAGATGATCGATATTCAGCCCTTGATAGATAGAGCCTCTCTCTAGCTCTTGTTAGGCCAACGTATGCCAGCCTTCTCTCCTCCTCCAACTCTTTCTTCTCACCTAGCGTTCTTGAATGAGGAAAAATTCCCTCCTCCATTCCAGTGAGAAATACTGTTGGAAACTCCAAGCCTTTAGCGGTATGTAGCGTCATTAGAGTTACAACGCCGCCATGATCTTCGCCCTCTGGAATCTCATCTGCATCTGCAACAAGTGCAACATCTTCTAAAAATCCAGCAAGTGAGATCTCTTGACCTTCATCAACTTCTCGCTCTTGATACTCCTCAGCAACTGCTACTAACTCCTCAAGGTTTTCAATTCTTACCTCATCTTGTGGATCATGGCTATCACGGAGCTCATCTAATAACCCTGATTGCTCAAGAACTGCAGCCGCAATGATTGCTGGTGGTCGATTTGCTTCAACTAATACTTGAAGAGCTGCAATCATCGCAACAAACTCAGATACAGCAGATGATGCCTTAGCTCCAAGGCCAGCAGCGCTTGCTCTATTTAAACCTTGCCAGAACGAAATACCTTCAGCTTTTGCAAAATCATCAATAGCTTCAAGGGCCCTATCGCCAAGTCCGCGCTTTGGGGTGTTGATGATTCGTCGCATACTTACCTCATCATCAGGGTTTACCAATACTCGAAGATAGGCAAGTAAGTCCTTTACTTCCTTGCGTTCATAAAAGCGCACTCCCCCCACAACCTTGTAAGGAATGGTGGCGCGCATAAAGACCTCTTCAAATACGCGTGATTGGGCGTTAGTCCTATAAAAAATAGCGCTCTGGCCAAAGTTTGAAAGACCTTCCCTCTCCAATCTAAAGAGCTCATCTCTAATGTATTCAGCTTCATGATGTTCATTCTCGCCAACAAAGCCCATTAACTTTGCTCCACTGCCGGCATCAGACCAGAGGTTCTTCTCTTTGCGAGCCTCATTGAGTGAAATAACGGCATTAGCTGCGCTTAGAATATTTTGTGTTGAGCGATAGTTCTGTTCAAGCAAAATTGTTTGGGCATCAGGATAATCCTCTTCAAATGCCATTATGTTTCTAATAGTTGCCCCTCTAAAGCCATAGATAGATTGATCAGCATCACCAACCACACAGAGCTCAGCTGCTGGGATTCCCTCTCTATCGCTTCCAACTAGCTCTCTAATTAGGATGTATTGAGCATGATTAGTATCTTGATACTCATCAACCAAAATATGCTTAAAGCGATGGCGATAACGAGATCTAGCCTCTGGAAACTTCTGTAATAGATCAACAGTTTTCATAATTAGATCATCAAAATCCATCGCATTAGCACTTGTTAACCTAGCCTGATAGATCGCATAGATCTCAGCAACTACCTCTTCAAAACTATTTTGCGTAGCATTTCTATAATCACTCGGGCCTAACAAATCATTCTTAGCCCCAGAAATTACCGATGCAACCCCTCTTGGGTTATATCTTTTAGGATCTAGATTTAGATCTCTCATAACCAAGGTAATTAGGCGCAGCGAATCTGCTTGATCATAGATAGAAAATGTTGATTTATATCCCAGTCTTCCAGCTTCCTGGCGAAGGATTCTCACCGATGCTGAGTGAAAGGTTGAGACCCAGATTATCTTGGCGCGATTTCCAACTAATTGCGCAACGCGTTCTTTCATCTCGCCAGCTGCTTTATTGGTAAAGGTAATGGCCAATATCTCGTGGGGATCAACGCCTCTTGCTGCCATTAAATAGGCGATGCGACTAGTTAATACCCGGGTCTTTCCAGAGCCTGCTCCAGCAACAACAAGTAGTGGAGTTCCAGAGTGGGTGACAGCTGCTGCTTGCTGCGGGTTTAGCCCTGCTAACAATTTATCTTCATTAAGCGCTGCCATAGTGGTAAGTCTAGGATAGGCGGGTGACCCCAATTGATGATCAAGAAATCAAGCGCATTCTGGTCGTTATGGCCCATCCCGATGATTGCGATTTTGGCGCAGGAGGAAGTATCGCTAAATGGCGAGAGGCTGGAATTCAAGTCTCTTACTGCATCATCACAAATGGCGATCAAGGCGGAGAAGAATCTGATGTGCCTGTTGAAGAAATGGCAAAGGTTAGACAGAGAGAGCAGAGAGCGGCAGGCGCTGCCCTTGGAGTAAGTGAGATAACTTTTTTAAATTACCGAGATGGTTCACTAATTCCAACTATCGAACTTCGGCGAGATATTGTTAAAGCAATTCGCATCGCAAAACCAGATCGAATGGTGGTCCAATCACCTGAGCGAAATTGGGAACGTATCTATTCAAGTCATCCAGATCACCTCGCAGCAGGTGAGAGCGCAATTCAAGCAATCTATCCTGATGCAAGAAATCCTTATGCCTTCCCAGAATTAAAGTCAGAAGGACTTGAACCATGGCGGGTAAGAGAGGTCTTTATTACCGGCTCGCCTACCCCAAATCACTTCATCGATATCACCGAAACAATTGATAAAAAGATTGCAGCGCTAAAGGCCCATGTCAGCCAAACTGCTCATAATCCCGAGCTTGATTCAATGGTTAGGCAGTGGGGAGAGAAAAATGCTGAGGCAAATGGACTAGCGGCAGGAAGAGTTGCTGAGATATTTAAGGTTGTAAGTACTGATTAAGAATTACTAGTTATAGCTCTTTCAATCCCAATTGTTCGAAGTGGAGCTCCATCCACTCCTCCATCTTTAACGCCACCTTGAGCAATGTATTTAACAATTTCAAGTCCTGAAACTATCTTCCCCCAGAGGGTGTAATTAGGCCCAAGTGTGGTGTCCTTATAGACCAGAAAGAACTGAGAGCCATTGGTATTTGGTCCTGAATTGGCCATAGCTACGCTTCCTTCAGGATAATTATTTTCAGCAGCCAATGGCAGATTCTCATCACGATATCTAAATGTTGGTCCACCTGAACCAGTTGCAGTTGGATCGCCGCATTGGAGAACGAATATGCCCTCTGTGGTTAGGCGATGACAGAGTGTTTTATTGAAATAGCCGCCTTTAGCTAGCTGAGACATAACAGTAATAGTTACTGGGGCAGCTTTTGCAAAGGTTTCAATAACTATATTTCCACAATTAGTCTGCAAAGTTAAAAACTTTGGCGCTCTTTTCATGAGATTCTCTGGAGCAGGTATGCGCATTGGAGATTGCGCTAATGCTTTAGTCACTTTGCACTTAACTTTTTTATCCGGAGCAGCTACCTGTATTTCTTTACTATCAGCACTCGTTGGAGCAATTGGAATTAAGAGCGCAGCAGAGAGAAGAGCGATGACAGTTACTTTACGCTTACTTCTCACTCTTCCTACTCCCACTCAATAGTTCCTGGCGGCTTGGAAGTTATATCAAGAACAACTCGATTAACTTCACTAACTTCATTGGTAATGCGATTTGAGATTTTGGCGAGTACTTCATAAGGCACTCGCGACCAATCTGCCGTCATCGCATCCTCACTTGATACCGGGCGAAGGACTATGGGATGGCCATAACTTCTGCCATCTCCTTGAACTCCTACGCTACGCACCTCAGCAAGTAATACCACTGGAGATTGCCAGATCACTTGATCTAGACCGGCTAAGTGTAATTCCTCTCTTGCGATTAAATCGGCCTGGCGCAAAATTCTAAGTCTTTCTTCAGTAACTTCACCGACAATACGAATCGCTAGGCCTGGACCTGGGAATGGTTGGCGCCAAATAATCGCATCTGGCAAGCCTAGAGATAGCCCAACTTGGCGAACTTCATCCTTAAAGAGAGTGCGAAGTGGTTCAATTAATTCAAAATCTAAATCATCTGGAAGGCCGCCCACATTATGGTGAGATTTAATATTTGCAGTACCGCTTCCGCCCCCTGATTCAACTACATCTGGATATAGCGTTCCTTGAACTAGAAACTCTATTTTGCTATCTGCAGATAACTTCTTAGCTGCATCTTCAAATACTCGAATAAATTCCCTGCCAATAATCTTTCTCTTTTCCTCAGGATCTTTTACGCCCTTTAGAGCATCTAGAAACCTCTGCTTTGCATCAACAACCATAAGTTCAACGCCAGTTGCTGCAACAAAGTCTTTTTCTACTTGCTCAGCCTCACCCTGCCTAAGCAGGCCATGGTCAACAAATACGCAGGTTAACTGCCCTCCAATAGCTTTTTGAACAAGCGCTGCAGCAACTGCTGAATCAACCCCGCCAGAGAGGCCGCAAATCACTCGTTTATCTGCAACTTGAGATTTAATATTGATAATCTCATTTTCTACAATATTTTCAGAGGTCCATGTTGGCTTACATTTAACAATATCAATTAACCATTTGCGCAGAATCTCCTGGCCATTTTCGCTATGGAGAACTTCTGGATGAAATTGCACTCCAGCTAACTTTCCATCGCTACTTTCAAAAGC
>OFQP01000117.1_pt1 | contig 13516 bp, 12 predicted proteins | sample 1542771 | NCBI WGS metagenome assembly OFQP01 (sample SAMN05442509, study PRJEB24371) | freshwater metagenome | isolation source: Freshwater Lake | place: Canada: Niagara | collected 2012-08-09 | reverse complement strand
CCCGAGCGGCCAATGGGAGGGGACTGTAAATCCCCCGGCTCTGCCTTCGAAGGTTCAAATCCTTCACCCGCCACCAAAGAAATTAAAGCGAGTATTTTTCGATTAAAGTTTTTAGATTTATATCATTTCTTTCTTTGTTCCCGTTATTCCATAAACCAGTTTCTTGAGTTCCATCTACATAGTTTAAAATACTTTGGCCAGGTAATCGTTTTGTCTTTGTACCAATGCGTTTACTTTGAATAAACCACCAAAGATCATCTGTGTGAAATGCTAATTCTGTATAAGCTTTTTCATCAGTCACATCATTATGGAAAAATTCTGCCTTATATAGAGTGCCAGCCCCTGAAGTAGCAAATAGATCCATTGATGGTCCATTACTTAATGAGTAGTTTTTTTGCCATTTATCATAAGCAGATATTTTGCCTTCTGGGGTATGAATTATTTTGTGTACACGAGATGCGATTATTGTCCCTGGAGATAAATGATGCGCAATCATAAGTTTTAAGGTTAAATCAGTATCAAAAACCAAATCATCATCAACGACAATGATAGGAAGACTTTTTTCTAGTTTCAGTGTCGGAATCAACTTTTTACCTGGCCCTAAGTTTTCACAGGTATTAATCTTTATAAGCCCACTAGATGCTAAATCCTTTACTGAATCTGGAAGCTTGTTAATGTCTTCTTGTGCAATATTTAAATATATATTTTTTGCAATAAGTCTTTGTGCAAGCAAGGAATTAAGCGTTTGGCTTAAGGTATTAAATCTTTCTGGATGGCTAGTTAATGAGACCACATACTCCCAATTAACTGTCTTAAACTCCTTACTATTAGGAATCAATAATTGATTTAGCAAGATTTCACTAGTTGCTGCCCTAATTTGACTTATATTATCCATCACAACTTTATGGTTTTTAGTAGCTTTACTACCTAGATTACGAGCAGTTCTAATTAAGTAATAAACAGCAAATACTTGCAGAACTAAAATTACTAGTAATAGCGAGGTATTCATTAGGTCTGCCTAACTTTGATGTAGTTATACTAATTTCATGGATAAGCCAACCATAATTCTAGCCACTAGTAACGGTATTGGAATGGGACATTTAACCAGAGCAAGTGCAATCGCTTCAGAATTGAAGAGTTTTGCTAATCCAATCATCATCTCAATGGCTTCCGGTGTAGTTGAAGTGCCAAAAATTGCTGGCGTTAGATTTGAATACATTCCAGGTCGTGATCGCAAGTGGATGGGCAGGCACGAATGGGATGCCTACTTAAGAGATCGTATTGTTGCTTTAATTGATGAAACAAATGCAAAGATAGTTAGTTTTGATGGGGTTGTTCCATATCCAGGCATTATTGGAATTAAAAGCGTAAGACCAAATATTAATTTAGTTTGGGTTCGAAGAGGTTTTTGGCAAAAAACACCCACTAGATATTTACTTAATCTTCAATCAAAGATGATGGATTTAATTATTACCCCAGGAGATTTTGGTCAAAGCTATGACAAAGGACCAACTGCTAAAAGAGCAGATTCAGTTATGGTTAAACCAATATCAATATTTAATCCTTTAACAACACTTAATAAAAGTGATGCCCGCAGCACACTTGGTTTAGATCAAGAGCGCCCAGCAGTATTGGTTCAACTAGGGGTAGGTGAAGCAGATCTAAATGCAAAGATGACTGCCGCACTCACCGGCTTAATATCTTGGCCAAATCTGCAAGTGGTATTAACTAAAGATCCAGTTGACTCTAATGGCAATAATCTCGCTCCAGCTGGCTTAGATATAAAAATAATTCGTCATTTTCCATTAGCAAATGTGCTTAATGCATTTGATGCAGCAATTTGTGCTGCTGGGTATAACAGTGTTCACGAGGAGTTGGCCGCAAAAATACCAACACTATTTATTCCAAATACGAGGGGTACTGATAATCAAGCTGCCAGAGCTTTATGGGCCGCAGATAATAAAATGGCGCTAACTGTTGATCAAAGTAATTTACTTGAGATTAAAGAAAATGCAGCCAAATTAGCCTCGGCTAGTATTCGAGATGAACTTGCAAATAACTGCGGCAAGCTTGAAAAGGTTACCGGAGCATTAGATGTAGCTAATTTATTTAAAGAGTTAGTAAACAAACCTGCAAAGAATGAAGAGCAGTTATCTAGTACTTTGTTTAAATTAAAATTACAGGATTTATTTGGTAGGGGTTGGCGAGGTAGCGTTTATTCTTTATTACAAGCTTTAACACTAGTTTATCGATGGTTTAAACCTCATAAGGATGTCCAAGTCATGCATGCAAATGACGTAAAAGTTTATGAGACAGATAAAGCAGATGAGTTACGTAAATTAATTAAAAGCGGTAATCCATTTGAACATCTAATTATTGGTGCATCAGAGTCATATAAAAGTAGGCGGATTGAGATTGCAAGCAAGGCTTACCTAAAGTAAGGGCTCAATTCGTAAATACTAAAGACGGGTTGTATCCTTAGTCAGCACTTCGCCCCCTTAGCTCAGTTGGTAGAGTGTTTCCATGGTAAGGAAAAGGTCAACGGTTCGATTCCGTTAGGGGGCTCGATTAACAAATAAATAATGAAGGATTTAAAAACTTGGCGGGGTAGCTCAGCTTGGTAGAGCAAGCGGCTCATAATCGCTGTGTCGTGGGTTCAAATCCCGCCTCCGCTACAAGTAATAAAGATGTGAAGTAAGGTGAGAATTACGCATCAATTTCAGTAAATGATGCAGGTCAGGTAATCTCACCCAAGAAATTAACAACAGTTAATTTAACTACAAGGCTAGGAGCTCAACCATGGCAAGTAAAAGCGCAGATGTTCGTCCTAAAATTACAATGGCATGTGTTGAGTGCAAAGAGCGCAACTACATCACACGCAAGAATCGCCGTAACGATCCTGATCGCTTAGAACTTAAGAAGTTTTGCCCTCGCTGCAAATCTTCACAACTTCACCGCGAAACTCGCTAAATAAACCCGCCTAATGGCTGGGTCAATTCGCATCTGCATAATCGCAGAGGGTTTTACAGAAGATTTAATTACCTGCGTTAGTTCAATAACAAAACACACTCAAACCCCGGTAAGTATCTATGCAAATGGTAAAAGTAATTGGTTAAGCGATGATTTATTTAAATCTAATCAGATAAACATTACTCAAGAGAAAAACCCACTTGGTTGGGGAAATGTGATTAATCATTTTTTAAATACTAGTAATGAGGATTACTTAGTAATAATGGATCCCTCCACAATTTTTACAGACGATCCCATCACAGCAACTCTTACTCAACTTGAATCTGGCTACCAAGGTGTTGGTTGGAAGGGTGGACTTGTTAATTTAGATGATGAATGGCGTAGCACTGATGATAAAGGCGTAGGTGAAGTAGATGTGCTTTTTAGTTACTTCCTAGCCCTTGATCGCGTATTTGCTCAAAAAGCTGGCGGAGCTAACCCAAGTGCTAAGTATTATCGAAATGCAGATATTGAACTCTCACTTGCTATTAGGGCTGCTGGTGGAAAGTTAATGCAGATTGATCTACCACTTACACAGGAGCGCCACCATGGTTACTACGATGTTGATCCAGATTATCGGGATAAGAATTCTCGCAAAAATTATCAAAGGATCTTAGAAAGATTTAGAGGAAAAAATGAGATCCTCTCACCACGTCGGTAGGCTTAGGTAATGGAACAGTTATCAAATTTCACAACACTTAAGGTCGGTGGGCCTGCCCGAAAGATTGTGCATGCTCATACCGAAGATGAATTAATTGAGTTTGTGAAAGCTGCAGATAAAGCTGGTGAGCAAGTATTAATTTTAGGCGCAGGCTCTAATTTGTTAATTAGTGATGCTGGTTTTGCTGGCACAGTAATTAGAGTTGAAAGTAAGGGAAGCGCACTTGATTACGATGCCTGTAGTGGCGGAATGATTGAAGTTTCAGCCGGTGAAGACTGGGATAAATTTGTGGCGTTAACTATTGAAAAAGGCTTTGCAGACCTTGAATCATTAAGTGGAATTCCTGGAACTATTGGGGGAGCACCTATTCAAAATATTGGTGCATACGGACATGAAGTAAGTGAAACTATATCTAGGGTTAAAGCCTTTGATCGTAAAAAAGGTGAAGTTGTAAGTTTTGCAAATGAGCAATGTAAATTTTCATACCGCAACTCTATTTTTAAAGAAGAATCTGGTCGCTACGTAATATTAAATGTTACTTTTCAACTTAGAAAAGGTGAACAATCTCTACCTATTGCCTATGCAGAGTTAGCTAAATATTTGTCAGTAAATATCGGAGATAGAGTAAGTGTTAAAGCTGTTCGCAATGCTGTATTAGAACTTAGAGGGCGTAAGGGAATGCTGATAGATTCAAAAGAAAATCAAATTCATTCAGCTGGTTCATTCTTCATTAACCCAATATTAAGTAAAGAAGCGGCTGATAAATTACCAAGTGATGCACCACGCTGGCCACAAGCAGATGGCAAAGTAAAGACTTCAGCTGCTTGGTTGATGGAGCATTCTGGTATTACAAAGGGCGAAAAATTAGCCGGTGCTCAAATTTCTAGTAAGCATGTTTTAGCACTTTCAAATTCAGGTAGTGCGACAGCAGATGACATTATTGAGTTAGCAAAAATGGCCAGAGCTAAAGTTGATGAAAAATTTGGTATTAAATTACAAGCAGAGGTTCAATTAATTGGAGTAGATTTAAACTAAATTGCCTCACTAAGTAGTTTTTTAACTCTACCAATTCCTTCAATAATATCTTCATCTCCTAAGGCATAAGAAAAGCGCAGATAACCAGAAGGACCAAAAGCTTCACCAGGAACTGCTGCCACCTCAACCTCTTCTAATATCAAGGTCGCAAGTTCAGCTGATGTCTTAGGGCGCTTACCTCTAATTTCTTTTCCTAAAACTCCTTTAACTGAAGGGTAAACATAAAACGCACCAGTTGGATTTGGACAAGAAACTCCTGGTATTTCATTAAGAAGCTTCACAATTAATTTACGACGGCGATCAAATGCCTCACCCATTTTATGCACGGCAGCTAAGTCACCAGTAAGGGCAGTGATTGCTGCACGTTGTGAAATATTTGAAACATTTGAAGAAAGGTGTGATTGCAAATTAGTTGCAGCCTTAATCACATCCTTTGGCCCAATCATCCAACCAACTCGCCATCCGGTCATAGCGTATGTTTTTGCTACACCATTAATAATTATTGTTCGATCAGCAAGTGCTGGAACTGCAACACAGATACTTGGAGCAGTGGCACCGTCGTAGAGTAGGTGTTCATAAATTTCATCCGTTACTACCCATAAACCATTTGCGAGCGCCCAATTACCAATCGCCTTTACCTGCTCAGGTGAGTAAACCGACCCAGTTGGATTAGATGGTGAACAAAACAGCAACACCTTTGTTTTTGGTGTTCGCACTTTTTCTAGTTGCTCAACTGAGACTAAGTAATTTTGTGACTCATCAGCAAAGACTTCAACAGATACACCACCGGCTAATTTGATGCACTCTGGATATGTTGTCCAGTATGGTGATGGAAGTATTACCTCGTCCCCTGGATCTAAAATAGAAGCAAATGCTTGATAGACCGCTTGCTTACCACCATTAGTTACTAATACTTGATCAGATGTAATTTCATAATTTGAATCACGTTTAGTTTTTTTAACAATCGCATCCCGCAGTTCTGGTAATCCGGCAGCTGGTGTATAGCGGTGATTAGCTACAACTTTTACAGCTTCAATTGCAGAGTTAACAATGTAATCAGGAGTTGGAAAATCTGGTTCACCGGCGCCAAAACCAATTACTGGCCGACCGGCTGCCTTTAGCGCTTTAGCTTTACTATCAACTGCAAGAGTTGCTGACTCTGCGATAGCTGCAATTCGTTTTGAAACTCTAGGTTTTTCAGATGCGCTCATGGGGCTTAAGTGTGCCATCTACGCTTAAAAGAGGCTTCATATTTATCTCAGTTTTACCTTCGACTACTACCTCCTCTACACTTTCGCCCCCGGCGCTTGTATTAGGTCATGATTTTTCATGCCTTAATTCGGGACAAAGGGCAGTAGCTCAATTGGCTAGAGTTGCCGTCTCCAAAGCGGCCGGTTGGGGGTTCGAGTCCCTCCTGCCCTGCAAGTAGTTCGGTAATTAGTAAGAAGTAAGTAAGAACTGAAAAGAAAAGGAATAGGTAGATGAGCGAAGAGATTGTCTCAACTGAAGAAGCCAAAGGGCTCTTTGGTCGCATCGGCCTGTTCTACCGCCAAATTATTTCTGAATTAGTAAAAGTTGTTTGGCCAACTCGAAATCAATTAACCACCTACACAGCTGTGGTTTTAGTATTCGTTGGATTTATTATTTTAGTAGTTTCAATATTTGATTTAGTTTTAACAAAAATTACCTTCTGGGTATTCGGCTAAGGGATCTAGGAAAATATGATGTCAATTGATACCCCAGCTAATCCACCAGTGGATGCATTTGAAGCAGCACTAGCTGTTACCGAGGTAGCACCAGTTGTTGAAGAGGTAATTGCGCCAGTTATTGAAGATGTAACTGATGAGAGTGTTAGTGAAGAAAATGATGAGAACGCTGAGTTTCGCGCCGCCCTTCGCAACGCACCAGGTGAGTGGTTTGTTGTTCACTCATACGCCGGATATGAAAAGAAGGTTAAAGGAAATTTAGTAAACCGTATTCAATCTTTAAATATGGAGGACTTTATCTTCCAGATTGAAGTTCCTGAAGAAGAGGTTCGCGAGCTTAAGAATGGCGCAATTAAAGTAGTAAAGCGCAACGTATTTCCAGGTTATGTATTAGTTCGTATGGAATTATCTGATGAGTCATGGTCATGCGTTAGAAACACACCAGGTGTTACCGGCTTTGTTGGTAACGCTCATCATCCATCACCACTTACGCTTTCTGAAGTTGAAAACATCTTAGCTCCACGCCCACTTAAGAAGGGCGGCAAGATTGAGATGAAGGATATTGATTATGCAATTGGTGAATCCATCACTGTTATGGATGGTCCGTTTGCAACCTTGCCAGCAACTATCTCTGAGATCATGCCAGAGCAAGCAAAGTTAAAGGTATTAGTCTCTATCTTTGGCCGCGAGACTCCAGTTGAACTTTCATTTCATCAGGTACAAAAGATTTAACGAGAAGAGAAAAGGAAAAAACCATGGCACCAAAGAAAAAAGTAACCGCACTTATTAAGCTGCAGATTCAGGCTGGAGCAGCCACACCGGCGCCACCAGTAGGACCAGCATTAGGCCAGCATGGTGTGAACATCATGGACTTCGTTAAGGCGTATAACGCTGCGACTGAAAGCCAAAAAGGAAACATCATTCCAGTTGAAATTACTGTGTTTGAGGATCGCTCATTTACTTTTATTACTAAAACTCCACCAGCTTCACGATTAATTCTTAAGGCTGCCGGAATTGAAAAGGGATCAGCAGTTCCCCATAAAGATAAAGTTGCAAATCTAACTAAGGCACAGGTTGAAGATATAGCCAAGCAAAAGATGGTTGATCTAAATGCTAATGACTTAGAGATGGCTTCACGAATTATTGCCGGTACCGCTCGTTCGATGGGTATTACCGTCTCTAGTTAAAAATAAATAATGTGGGAGAACCTCGCTGGTTCGCAAACACCACAACCCCAATCTTGAAAACCCTTTCAAGATTAATTAAGAGGAGAAGAAATGAAGCGCAGTAAGAAATATAAGGCCGCCGCCGAGAAGATAAAGTTAGAAAATCTTTATATGCCAGGTGAGGCGATGAAGTTAGTTAAAGAGACTTCAACTGTTAAATACGATGCAACTGTTGATATCGCATTGTTTTTAGGTGTGGATCCAAAGAAAGCAGATCAAGCTATTCGTTCCACCGTTAACTTGCCACACGGAACTGGTAAGACTGCCAGAGTTTTAGTTTTTGCCGGTGGTGAGCGAGCTGAAGAGGCACGTGCTGCTGGTGCTGACATTGTTGGCGCAGATGAATTAATCGATGAAGTTTCAAAAGGTCGTCTTGATTACGACGCAGTTGTATCAACACCTGAATTAATGGGAAAGGTTGGCCGACTTGGAAAAGTTCTTGGACCTCGTGGCCTAATGCCAAACCCAAAGACTGGAACTGTTACAACCAATGTTGCTAAAGCTGTTACTGATATTAAAGGTGGAAAGATTGAGTTCAGAGTTGATAAGAATTCAAACCTGCACTTTGTAATTGGTAAGGTTTCATTTACTGCTGAACAACTTGCTGAAAATTATGCTGCAGCAATTGAAGAGGTAATGAGAGCAAAGCCTGCATCATCTAAAGGCCGCTTTATTAAGTCAGCTACTGTTTCATCAACTATGAGCCCAGGAATCCAACTTGATACCTCAGTTGCTCGTGATGGTGGAGCCCAGATCCAATAAATAAGTAATTTTGACTTGGGTAGGCCTTACCGCCTACCCTTGGCTTATTCAGTCAGGCTAATTAATAAAATAATTAGAAAGACAGAAAACCAAAGACTGCAGGTCTTTTAAAGTAAATCTTTAAAAGGTAATTGTTGAAAAACAGCCCGCATAGGTGTAATCGATAACCTCGAGTGCATTTATGCGCCGAGGTTTTTCTTATTTAGAAAGGATGCCAAATGGCAACCCCAGATAAGAGCGCTGCTGTTGCAGAGATCGCAGAAGATTTCCGCACCGCAAATGCAACTGTACTTACTGAGTACCGTGGTCTATCCGCTACATTATTAAAGCAACTACGTCGATCACTTGGTGTAAAAAACAAGTACTCCGTAGTTAAGAACACTTTAACTAAAATTGCAGCAAAGGAAGCCGGTGTTGATCTAGATCCAGCAATGCTAGCTGGACCATCTGCTGTTGCATTTATTAAAGGTGACCCAATTGATGCTGCTAAAGCATTACGTGATTTTGCTAAGGAAAATCCACTTCTAATTATTAAGGGTGGAATTTTTGATGGTAAGGCAGTAACAACTGCTGAGATTATGCAACTTGCTAATCTTGAATCTCGCGAAGTTCTACTTGCCAAGATTGCCGGTGCACTTAAAGCATCAATGTCTAAGGCTGCTAGAACATTTGATGGTCTTCGCATCAAGATGGAGGCAGGTGCACCAGCACCAGTTGCTCCACCAGTTGCGCAAGCAGCTCCTGAAGTTGTAGCAGAGGCAGTCGTTGCTGAAGCAGCTCCTGAAGTTGTTGCAGAAGCAGTCGTTGCACAAGATGCAACACCTGAAGTTGTAGCCGAAGCGGCACCTGCTGCTGAAAGCACAGAAAACTAAACCGACCCCCAACCCCCGTACTCATACCAAGAGTTGGAGTCGGGATTAGAAGAAAAGGAAATGAATATGGCAAAGCTAAATACCCCAGATCTATTAGGTCAGTTCAAAGATATGACTTTGGTTGAACTAACAGAGTTTGTGAAAGCATTTGAGACAGAGTTTGATGTAACAGCAGCAGCACCAGTTGCTGCAGCAGCAGCCGGTGGCGCAGCTGGCGGCGCAGCAGATGCTGCTCAAGATGAGTTCACAATCATCCTTGAGGATGCTGGTTCTCAGAAGATTGCAGTTATCAAAGAGGTACGTGCACTTAACTCCAGCCTTGGCCTAAAAGAGGCAAAGGATCTAGTTGATGCCACACCAGCTACCATCATGGAGAAGGCTGATAAGGCAACCGCTGATAAAGCTAAGGCTGCTTTTGAGGCTGCTGGCGCTAAGGTCACTATCAAGTAAGTACTTGAATTAGACAGAAGGGGCAGAGGTTAGATACTCTGCCCCTTCATAATTTTCAATCCAAAGGGTCAGGCATATAGCGGCTATGACCTAGCGGTAGCCGTGCGTTTTAATGCAGTTTATTACTGGAGGAAACTTTGGCCGCTTCAAAAATTAAATCTCAAGCACCAGCACGTGTTTCATTTGCAAAAATTCGCGAACCACTTGAAGTTCCAAATCTACTTTCATTACAACTAGAAAGTATTGATTGGTTACTTGGTAACGAAGCATGGCGCGCTCGCTTAAGCACCGCTGAGAAATCAAATCGTGGCGAGGTTCCTAAGCAATCTGGACTTGAAGAAATTTTTGAAGAGATCTCACCAATTGAAGATTTCCAAGGATCAATGTCACTTTCATTTCGTGACCACCGCTTTGAACCACCTAAGTACACAATTGCAGAGTGCAAAGAGCGCGACATTACTTACGCTGCTCCACTTTTCTTAACTGCAGAGTTTACAAACAACATAACAGGTGAAATTAAATCTCAGACAGTTTTTATGGGCGACTTCCCATTAATGACACCTCGTGGAACATTTGTAATTAACGGAACTGAGCGCGTAGTTGTTTCACAGATTGTTCGCTCACCTGGCGTTTACTTTGAACGCACAATTGAAAAAACATCTGATAAAGATGTTTACACAACAAAGATTATTCCAAGCCGTGGTGCTTGGCTTGAGTTTGAAGTAGATAAGAAAGATATGGTCGGTGTTCGTATCGATCGCAAGCGTAAACAATCTGTCACAGTTTTCTTAAAAGCACTTGGTTGGAGTAGTGCACAAATTCTTGAGCAATTCGGAGAATTTGAATCAATTAAGTTAACTCTTGAAAAAGACAATGTTGAAACTCAAGATGAGGCATTGCTAGATATTTATCGCAAACTTCGTCCAGGTGAGCCACCAACTAAAGAAGCTGCTCAAAACTTAATTGAAAACCTTTACTTCAATCCAAAGCGTTATGACTTAGCAAAAGTTGGCCGTTTTAAAGTTAATAAGAAGTTAGGACTAGAGCTTGATCTAAACCGTGGTCTATTAACTATTGAAGATATTGTTGGAACAATTAAATACTTAGTAGCACTTCACCGTGGTGATGCGTTAATGGAGTACGGCAAAGAAGTACGTGTTGAAACAGATGATATTGACCATTTTGGTAATCGCCGCCTTCGTACCGTTGGTGAGTTAATTCAAAACCAGGTTCGCACCGGTCTTTCTCGAATGGAGCGGGTAGTTCGTGAGCGTATGACTACTCAAGATGTTGAAGCGATAACTCCACAAACTTTAATAAATATTCGCCCAGTAGTGGCATCTATTAAAGAGTTCTTTGGAACATCACAACTTTCACAATTTATGGATCAAACAAATCCACTATCTGGTATGACACATAAGCGTCGTCTATCAGCACTTGGACCCGGCGGACTTTCTCGTGAACGTGCTGGCTTTGAGGTTCGAGATGTTCACCCATCTCATTACGGTCGTATGTGTCCAATTGAAACACCAGAGGGTCCAAACATTGGTCTTATTGGATCTCTTGCAACATATGCACGTGTTACACCATTTGGTTTTATTGAAACTCCTTATCGCAAAGTTGTTGATGGCAAGGTTTCTGATCGCATCGATTACTTAACTGCTGATGAAGAAGATGAACACATTATTGCGCAAGCAAATGCACCTTTAACTGATGATAATTTTTTTGCTGAGCCAAGAGTATTAGTTCGCCGTCGTGGTGGTGAGGTTGAAAATATTCAAGCATCTGAGGTTGATTACATGGATGTGTCACCTCGTCAGATGGTTTCAGTTGCAACTGCAATGATTCCATTCTTAGAACATGATGATGCTAACCGTGCGCTAATGGGTGCAAACATGATGCGTCAGGCTGTGCCACTTGTTAGAGCTGAAGCACCATTAGTTGGAACTGGCATGGAGTTTCGTGCTGCAGTAGATGCTGGTGATGTATTACTTGCTCGCAAATCTGGTGTGGTAACTGAGGTTAACTCTGATGAAGTAACTGTTAAAAATGATGACGGTACAACTGAAACTTATTTTGTTGAGAAGTTTGTTAGATCAAACCAAGGAACTAGCCGTAATCAAAAGGTAGTTGTTTCTGTGGGAGAAAAGATCGAAGTTGGCGCAGTTGTAGCAGATGGTGCTAGCACCGAAATGGGTGAGATGGCGCTTGGAAAAAATCTACTTGTGGCATTTATGTCATGGGAAGGTCATAACTATGAAGATGCGATTATTCTTTCACAACGCCTTGTTCAAGATGATGTGCTTACCTCAATACATATTGAAGAGTATGAAGTAGATGCTCGTGATACCAAACTAGGAGCAGAGGAAATCACTCGTGATATTCCAAACGTTTCTGAGGAAGTATTAGCAGATCTTGATGAACGCGGAATCATTCGCGTTGGAGCAGATGTTGTACCAGGTGATATTTTGGTTGGAAAAGTAACACCTAAGGGTGAAACTGAATTAACACCGGAAGAGCGCTTACTTCGCGCAATCTTTGGTGAGAAGGCTCGTGAGGTTCGCGATACTTCACTTAAGGTTCCACACGGTGAATCAGGCAAAGTAATTGGCGTTAGCATCCAAGATTCTGAAGAGGGATTTGAATTAGCTGCTGGTGTTAACCAAGTTGTTCGAGTCTACGTTGCACAAAAGCGTAAAATTCAAGATGGTGACAAACTTGCTGGCCGTCACGGTAACAAGGGTGTTATTTCAAAGATTTTACCTGTTGAAGATATGCCATTCCTAGAAGATGGAACTCCAGTAGATATTGTATTAAATCCACTTGGTGTACCAGGACGTATGAATGTTGGTCAGGTACTAGAAACTCACTTAGGTTGGGTTGCTAAGTCTGGTTGGAAATTAGAAGGTAATGAAGATTGGCAACAATCACTGCGTGCTAACGGTTACGCCGAAGCACCAGCTAATACCAAGGTAGCAACACCAGTATTTGATGGAACTAAAGAAGAAGAGTTATCTGGTCTTCTTGGTTCTACTTTGCCAAATAAAGATGGCATGCGATTAATTGGCCCAGATGGTAAAGCACAATTATATGATGGCCGAACTGGTGAACCATATAAGCAACCAATTTCAGTTGGTTATATGTACATCTTAAAGCTGCACCATTTAGTTGATGACAAGATCCATGCTCGTTCAACCGGTCCTTACTCAATGATTACGCAACAACCGTTGGGTGGAAAAGCACAATTCGGTGGACAGCGCTTTGGTGAAATGGAAGTTTGGGCACTTGAAGCATATGGAGCTGCCTACACACTACAAGAATTGCTAACTATTAAATCAGATGACGTGCTTGGTCGAGTTAAGGTTTATGAAGCAATTGTTAAGGGTGAAAATATTCCAGAGCCAGGAATTCCTGAGTCATTTAAGGTTTTGGTTAAAGAAATGCAATCACTTTGTTTAAATGTTGAAGTTCTTTCATCAGAGGGTGTGGCAATTGAAATGCGCGATACAGATGAAGAAGTCTTTAGAACAGCCGAAGAATTAGGTATCAACTTATCCCGAGTTGAACCAAGCTCTGTAGAAGAAGTGTGAGGAGAGGATAACCATGTTAGACGTTAACTTTTTTGATGAGTTAAGAATTGGTCTTGCCTCAACTGACAATATTCGTGAGTGGTCATTTGGTGAGGTTAAAAAGCCAGAGACAATTAACTACCGAACACTAAAGCCAGAAAAAGATGGTTTATTTGACGAGAAGATCTTTGGACCAACTCGTGACTGGGAATGTTATTGCGGTAAG
>OFQP01000113.1_pt1 | contig 13845 bp, 14 predicted proteins | sample 1542771 | NCBI WGS metagenome assembly OFQP01 (sample SAMN05442509, study PRJEB24371) | freshwater metagenome | isolation source: Freshwater Lake | place: Canada: Niagara | collected 2012-08-09 | reverse complement strand
TAATGTGCGAGCGCGCAGTAAAGATGTTGTTTCTATGTTTGCGTCTTGTGCGCTCCATGTTAACTCTCTAACAGCGAGTCGATATCTATCTGTTGCGGCAAGTGTTATTTGGTTTTTATTTATTTCAACAAAAACTCCAGTAAGAGTTGGTAGGGAATCATCTTTACCCGCTGCAATAGCTACTTGGTTAACCGCTGTTGCAAATAAATCTGAGTTTAAACTTCCTGATGCCGCTGGTAATTCTGGAAGTGTTGGGTACTCACTAAGTGGCAAGGTTGGTAGTGTAAATTTGGCACTTCCGGCGCTAACTAAAACTCGGGTGCCTTCTAATACAAAGCTGATTGGTTTAGCGGGTAGTGACCTTGAGATCTCTGCAAGTAATCTTCCTGGTACTAAAACTTTTCCTTTTTGGGAAACCTCTGCTTTAAATTTTGCTTTAGCTGATGTTTCAAGGTCAGAGCCGGATAAAGTTATTTCTTCACTGGCGTCAATAACAATTCCGAGGAGCGCGGTGGTGATTGGTCTGTTTGAGATCGACTTTGAAACCCAGTTGACCGCGTCAACTAAGGAATCTCTTTCAACTACAAACTTCATTTGCCCACCTTTTCTTTTTAAATCACTTCTTAATCTGAAAATCTTAACTACTTAAAGTTTTATCCAACAGTTCACTATCCCAACCCTTTATCTCTTTATATAGTGGTTAGTAGTAACCAAAAGAGAAAATGTGGAAAGGAAGTAAAACCGCAGGTCACCCCGCATAAAACTACCCCCAAAAACTGTTACTAAGTTGTGGGTTACTTGTTTAAAACCACCCAAATAACCTTTATAAACAGCTTTATACACACTTATCCACACCTTATCCCCAGACTGGGGGTTGTTGGTTGGGGGTAACTTCTTCTGTATTTAGTTGTTTAAAACAATTACTTCTTTGACTGTTGTTTAATCCGGTTGGTTAGCTCAGTTACCTGGTTATAGATCGAGCGCCTCTCAGCCATTAAATGGCGGATTTTTCTATCCGCATGCATAACCGTGGTGTGATCTCTTCCCCCAAAAGCCTGACCGATCTTAGGTAGTGATAGTTCAGTCATCTCCCGGCACAAATACATAGCGATCTGGCGGGCGTTTACTAAAACCCTAGACCTTGATGTGCCACAAAGATCATCGACTGAGAGTGAAAAATAAGAGGCAGTTTGAGCCATGATGGTTGGCCCGGTTATTTCAGGTCCACCCTCCTCTGGGATTAAATCCTTAAGAACTATTTCAGCAAGTGATAAATCAACACCTTGTCTATTTAAAGATGCAAAAGCGGTAACACGAATTAACGCACCTTCTAACTCGCGAATGTTTGTTGAAATTTTACTTGCAATATATTCAAGCACATCATCCGGTGCGTTTAATTTATCTTGCGCAGCTTTCTTGCGAAGAATTGCAATTCTTGTTTCAAGCTCCGGTGGTTGAATATCAGTAATTAATCCCCACTCAAAACGAGAGCGAAGGCGATCCTCCAGAGTTGTTAATTGTTTTGGCGCTCTATCACTTGAAATTACTATCTGTTTATTAGCGTTATATAAAGTGTTAAAAGTATGGAAGAACTCTTCCTGGGTTCGCTCTTTATTTTCTAAAAACTGAATATCATCGATTAACAAAATATCTAGGTCGCGATAACGCTTCTGGAAAACCGATGCTTTATCATCTCGAATAGAGTTAATAAAATCGTTAGTAAATTCCTCACTAGATACATACCTAACCCGGACTGAGCCATATAACTCTTTGGCGTATGAGCCAATCGCGTGCAATAAGTGGGTTTTACCAAGCCCGGAATCACCATAAATAAACAGCGGGTTATAAGCCTTTGCTGGGGCCTCAGCCACCGCAACAGCTGCTGCGTGAGCAAATCTATTTGATGCTCCAATTACAAAAGTTTCAAAGATATACCTAGGGTTTAATTGCGCACTTTCATTATTAACCAACGAGGTTGAGTTCCTACCAGTACCACCTTTAACCTCATTTGAGCTTTCAATGAAATCTTCCTCCACCACAACAGAGGCCTCTGAATCGGAAGAAAACTTAGACTCACTAGTAACTGTCACAGCAATATTTATCTGCTCACCTAATTGATTACTTAGCTCTTCAGTTAAAATTCCACGAAGGCGAGTTTCTAAAACATCTTTTGTGAAAAGATCAGGAGCTGATAAAAGTAGGTTTGAACCCTCTTCACCTTCACCCGGTAGTAAACCAAGCGGTTTAGTTCGGGTTAAAAATGCTGCGTACTGCGGGGTTGAAACAGCAGAGATGACCTGCTCCCACAATTTTTGTAAATCAACCTGCGCCAAAGTGGCCATTTACATCACCCTCATTCTGGTAAAAACCCTTAAAAAGTTACCCACAAAGTTATCCACAGGCTGTGGTCTAAACCTGTCCTTTAAACTTCAATTTCTAGCCATAGAGGGGAAAATCTGTGGATAGAGGGCGAAGATAGGTGCTATCCCTCAGGATTGCAAGTGGTTATCCACAAAACCGACCCCTTCGGCAATCTGCGGTGGGGGGAAAAAGATGGTTTGACCCACCTTGTCCTAAACCCTTACCCTTACCACCCATACCGCTGTGACCCTTAAACGGGAGATAACGCAAAAATTTAGGAGATATTTATGAAGCGCACCTTCCAGCCCAATGTTCGCAAACGGGCTAAAAAACATGGTTTCCGTGCTCGCATGGCCACAAGAGGCGGGCGAGGTGTTCTATCAGCTCGTCGCGCTAAAGGCCGCGCCAAAATCTCTGCTTAATTAATAACTAAAACGTGTTACCTAAAACTAACCGGCTACGGGCCGGATCAGATTTTAATCGCATCACAAAAGCTGGCGTTAGAGTCAGTAGTGAAAACATAGTTATCTATGCATCCTTAGGTGAGCAAGAGCAGCCACGAGTTGGCTTCATTGTTAACCGCTCAGTTGGAGGCTCTGTAAGCAGGCACCTTGTAACTAGAAAACTTCGTCATAATTTTGCTACCCATATTCCATCCCTACCAAAGCAAAGCATGTTGGTTGTTAGAGTTCTTAAACAACAAAATGATTACACAAATGAGGTAGCGATCGCTGTTGAGAAAGTGATTTCAAAACTTGCCAGTTTTAATAAAAAGGCGGACGCGTGAGAAAAATATTTGTATTAATGATTAAGGCATATCAAAAACTTATCTCACCACTTCTAACACCTCGTTGTAAGTACTACCCATCTTGTTCAACCTATGCCGAACTAGCAATAAGTGAGTTTGGAGTTAAAGGATTTTTTATGGCCATCATTCGATTGGTAAGGTGTAATCCTTTTTCAAATGGTGGGGTTGATTATCCATCTAAAAACGCATCAATTAAGATTAGAGAGCGGCAGGTAGTGTAATGGGAAGCATCCTAAACCCCTTATATACCGCTGTTTCTTGGGTAATGATTACCTTCCATGATCTTCTTGCTTTTACCAACAATGAGGATTTGCAGTGGTCAGTTGGAATTATCGCTCTAGTTATTGTTATCCGAATCATTCTAATTCCATTATTTGTTAAGCAAATTAAATCCCAACGGGCGTTAACGGCGCTCGCCCCTCATATGAAAGAGATTCAAAAGAAGTATAAGGACGACCGGCAGAAACAATCCGAGGAAATGATGAAGCTCTATAAAGAGCACAAAACAAATCCACTAGCCTCTTGTTTTCCAATCCTGGCGCAGGCGCCTATATTTTTTGCACTATTTACAGTACTAAACGGAATTAGCCAAAATAGACCCCACGGTTTACTAAAAGGTGAGTACCTGCTATCCGCTCAAGGAGCCAATTTTTTTGGTGCCCCACTTTCTGGCACATTCCTAGGATCCAGTGATGCAACTACAAAACTAGTCACCGTTATTTTAATTATCTTTATGTCAGCAACCACCTTTACTACCCAGCGCCAATTAATGGTTAAGGGAATGCCAAAGATGGACTCTTCAAATAACATGATGCTGCAACAGCAAAAAATCATGTTGTATTTATTCCCAGTCATTTTTGCTGTAACTGGTGTTAACTTTCCAATCGGAGTTTTAATTTACTGGTCAACTACAAACCTTTGGACTTGGGGACAACAGTTCTACGTAATTAAAAGAAACCCAACACCAGGTTCACCTGCATATGAAGAGTTACAAAAGAAAAAAGCTGCCAAAGGTTTAATTGATGATAAAAATGAGGGCCCTAGCGGTGACACAATTGTTGAAAATCCAAACGAGCAAACTGGGCAAAGAAAACAACCAAAAAAGAAGAAAAAGAAGCGTAAATAACTAAATCAGTACAAAAACTATCAAACTAGTATAAATCGTATATTGGAGGAAAAATGGCTAAAAAGAGTGAAGTAGTAGAAGAGAAGGTTGTAGAGAAGAAGAGCTTGATCGCCCAACTTGAAGAAGAGGGCGATGTTGCAGCCGACTACCTAGAAGGATTACTAGATATTGCAGATCTTGATGGAGATATTGATATTGATGTGGAAAATGATCGAGCAGCCCTAGCAATTGCCGGCGGCAAACTTAGCCATCTAGTTGGTGGCCGAGGTGAGGTTCTAGATTCCCTTCAAGAGCTAACCCGCCTAGCGGTGCAGACCTCACTAGGTGAGCGAAGCAGATTGATGCTAGATATCGACAACTTTAGAAGTGATAAAAAGGCTGAATTAGCTGAACTAGCTAAACAGACCGCTGAAGAGGTTAAGTCAACTGGAGAGGCGATAAAGCTTCGCCCAATGAACGCCTTTGAGCGAAAGGTCGTCCACGACACCATCCAAGAGATTGGCCTAACTAGTGAATCTGAGGGTGAAGACCCAGATCGCTGCGTGGTAGTACTTCCTGCCTAAAGTTTCACGTGAAACCAACCGCTGATCTACTCGCCTTTTTTAAAGGTGGGCAGGATCAGATTCAAGCCTTTGCCCAAATCTTGGTAACAAAAGGGATTGAGCGAGGTCTAATCGGCCCCAAAGAAGGGGATCGAATCTGGGATCGCCATATTGCTAACTGCCTTCCCGTAACAACCCTTATCCCGCAAGGGGTGCGGGTAGTAGATATTGGCTCAGGAGCCGGTCTTCCTGGAATCGTAATTGCCCTAGCCAGGCCCGATCTAAAAATGACCCTAGTTGAGCCCCTTCAAAGGCGGGTAGATTTTTTAAATGAGGTAGTAGTTGAACTTAACCTTCCGATCGAGGTAATTAGGGGAAGGGCGCAAACCGTTAAAAAACAGTTTGAAGTAGTAACCGCTCGGGCAGTTGCCCCCCTTGAAGAGTTAATCAAAATTAGCTGGCACATGATTCCAAGAGGTGGGGCCTTGCTCGCCATCAAAGGAGCCTCTGCCGAGACTGAACTTGCTGGCACTAGCCTTAAAAAAGGGTCAACTGCCAAATTACATGAGATATCACTACCTAATCTGCCTGTGGCTAGGGTGGTTGAGGTAAGGAAAGGTGCTTAACTTCCGCCCATGAGGGCAGATGATGTTTCACATGAAACAAATAACCAGGGGGCACCTGGGCCAAAGCCGGTAATTGGGGTTAGGCGTCTTAAGGAGCCAATGATCGCTCCACTTAAAACCCGCATCTTCACCGTGGCCAACCAAAAGGGCGGGGTTGGGAAAACCACAACCGCAGTAAATCTAGCCGCAGCCCTTTCAATGGGCGGCCTTAAAGTTTTATTAATTGATTTAGACCCACAAGGAAATGCATCAACTGCATTTGGAATTGATCGGGTAAACACGGCCGGAATTTATGATGTTTTAATTAATGATCTGCCAATGGCAAATGCTGCAGTTAAGGTTACAAACTTCCCATATCTTGAAGCGATCGCAGCAAACTCTGATTTAGCAGGAGCTGAAATTCAACTAGTTCCAGCTGTTGCTAGAGAGTTTAGATTACAAGCGGCTCTTCAAACATTTTTAACTGCTAAACAAAATGCCGGACAACGCTTTGATTATGTATTTATTGATTGCCCACCTTCCCTTGGCCTACTAACAATTAATGCATTAGCAGCAGCTGATGAAGTATTAGTACCAATTCAATGTGAGTACTACTCACTTGAAGGAGTATCGCTATTACTAGAAACATTAGGTGAAGTACAAAAGCGATTGAATCCAAAAATATCCTTAACCACAATCGTATTAACTATGTTTGATAGCAGAACCAGACTTGCAAATGATGTAGCAGATAATGTTAAAAAACACTTTCCAAATGAGTTAATTAATATTCCAATTCCTAGAGCAGTTAGAGTTTCAGAGGCGCCTTCATATGGGCAAACCGTAATGACATATGACGCATCCTCACCAGGTGCCATCGCATACATGTCAGTTGCAAGAGAGATTGCAAACAGAGGTGGTGCGCCAATTAAAATTAAAAATGAGAGTGCTTAATTAAATGAGCACCCGCAAAGGTGGTTTAGGTAGAGGACTAGATGCCTTAATCCCGCAATCAGTTATTCCAACTGAAATTAAAACAAGTAGTGGCGTAATTACTGCTAACCGGGATGAGATAGAACTAAATAACATTAGCGCTAATCCAAAACAACCAAGAACTAATTTTGATGAAGATCAATTAACCGAATTAGCATTATCAATTAAAGAAGTAGGACTACTTCAACCACCAGTAGTTAGATCACTTGGAAATGGTAAGTATCAATTAATAATGGGTGAGCGCCGCTTTCGGGCAGCAAAGCTTGCAGGATTAAAAACTATTCCAGTAATTATTAGACAAACAAGTGATGATCAATTACTTCGGGAGGCGATAGTTGAAAATATTCACCGAAGCCAACTTAACCCACTTGAGGAGGCAGCTGCATATCAACAATTATTAAATGACTTTAACTACACCCATGATGAGCTAGCAGTGAAGCTAAGTAAGTCTCGTCCCGTAATTACAAACACAATGCGCTTACTTAATTTACCCGTATCAGTGCAACGAAGAGTTGCAGCAGCAGTTATTTCAGCAGGACATGCCAGGGCGCTTTTATCACTTACGGATGAAAAAGAGATTGAAAATCTTGCCAATCGAATTGTGGCTGAAGGTTTAACAGTTAGAGCAGTTGAAGAGATTGTGGCAAGTGGTGGGGCTAAGGTGAAGGCTGGCTCAGTTCGAAGTGGAAAAATTCTTGCGCCTAAACTTAAACAAATCTCAGATGATTTAGCAGATCACTTAGATACCAGAGTCAGTGTTGAATTGGGTAAGAAAAAAGGAAAGATAGTAATTGAATTTGCAACTATTGAGGATTTAGAGCGGATAAGTAAGGTAATTAAAAACTAATTTATCTGCCGGCTATCCATCTCAGTTTTAATAACTCCTGCTAAAGATTTAATACCTTCAGTAATTCGCTCAGCTGTTGGGTAGCAGTAGGAGATACGAAGTGACCAAGAACCAAAACCATCTGCATAAAAAGCAGTTCCCGGTACATAGGCCACCTTGGCTGCAATTGCCTTTGGAACTAGGGCGTTGGTATCAATTTCAGGGGGCAAAGTAATCCAGATATAAAAACCACCGGCCGGCTTAGTCCAAGTGATATTTTTTGGAAAGTACTTATCTAAAGCAGAAAGAGCTGCGTCCCTGCGCTCTTTATATAACTTAGCAAAACTAGCTATTTGATCACGCCAAGGTTGATTAGCTAAGTAACTTGAGATCACAAGTTGAGTGAAATTTGATGGACAAAGTATTGAGGATTCGGAGGCAATTACCATCTTATCTTTTAAAGATTGAGGAACTAATGCCCAACCAACCCGCAGGCCTGGCGCAATTGTTTTTGAAAAAGTTCCAAGATAGATAACATTTTCAGAATCACTTGCCCGCATTGCATTTGGAGATGGTTTATCAAATCCAAGTAAGCCATATGGATTATCTTCAACAATAAATATCTCTTCACTTCGACAGATCTCAAGGATCTCACTTCGCCGATCCGCTGGCAGTAATACTCCAGCTGGGTTTTGGTAATTTGGAATTAGATATAAAAACTTAATCTTTCTACCAGTTGCTTTTGTAGTTTTAATTGCATCCCTTAGTGCTTGCGGAATTAAGCCATCTTCATCCATACCCACATGCACAACCTGAGCTTCATATTGTTTAAATGTGCCAAGGGCGCCAACATAGGAAGGAGCCTCAACTAAAACCACATCACCTGGATCAATAAATATTCGAGAGATTAGATCAAGTGCTTGTTGTGAGCCGGTTGTAATAATTACATCATCTGGGTGAGCTTTAATTCCTTCTAGCGCCATCACATCACAGATTTGCTCTCGAAGTTTTGGATGTCCCTGCCCACTTCCATACTGCAAAGCCTCTGCGCCATTTTCTAAAATAAGTTTTTGGGTAACCGATGCCATCATTTCCATTGGTAGGGCAGAAAGATTTGGCATACCACCAGCTAGGGAAACAATCTCTGGTCGACTCGCTACTGCAAATAGCGCGCGAATCTCACTAGCTTTCATTCCTTGGGCGCGATGAGCAAAACGTTCTGGCAGATTCTCTGGTTCACCGATTTGAACGCGAGTGGCATCAACAGGTGGCACAACTCTTAAATCTCTACCGGATTTCATTAACCTATTTTGCCATACAAACTAGCGCTTATAAAACTAATTACGAAGGCCAGCACGCCTAAGGTCAGATATGCGCAGAGTTCCAGTTTTAGCGTCATCATCGGATGATAAATAAAGCCGCTGAATTGCCACAATCATTGCCTCCGCTAATTGATCACGAAAGGCAGGGGAACCAAGTCGTTTAGCATCTTGTGGGTTAGACAGATATCCAAGATCAAGACGAACGGTTGGAGCAGTAGTTAATTTAAGTAAGTCCCAACTTTTCCCATGGGTTCTGCAATTTAATAGATCAGTTCTAGCGCAAATTTCTCGCTGGATTAAATTAGCAAATCTCTCACCAACAACTGAGTGCACACCAGCACCATCTCTACCGTAGTAGTAAGTAGCAACACCATTTGCTTTTTCATTTTTATAACTATCAACTTTAAGCGCGATAACTAGATCAGCATTTACCGAGTTAGCAGTTGCGATTCGATCCTTTTCAAGTGGTGAGTTTTTAGCGCTCCTTGTTAAAACTACATTCACACCCAGTGCTATTAATCTTCCCTCTAAACGTTGGGCTAAATCAAAAACCACCTCAGACTCAATCACGCCATTTTGATTCTCTCCTGTGAAATCACCACCCCAACTTGGATCAATCACAATTACCTTACTTGCAAGTGCTGGTGAAGCAACAGCGTGGCGAACACTTTCTCGCAGCGCAGTGGGTGCACCACCTGAAACAGTTTTTACTAATCGCATTAATGAAATTAATGTCACCGGACCACACTTACCATCTACTACTACCCCAACTGATTTTTGAAACTCTTTTACCGAAGCCTCAGTTTTACTGCCATAAATACCATCAACTTTGCCACAATTAAAACCCATTTGGATTAATCGGTCTTGCAGATTACTAACATCATCACCACGCATTAATGAATCAGATTGCAGAGCTAATATTCGATCACCAAGTTTCCACCTGGCCTCATCTAAACAACGTTGGGTGATTTCATTTATTAAGCCAGTTGCAGTTAAGCCACGCTCTTGTTGGAAAGCTTTTATCGCTTGAGCTAATCCTTCATCAAATAAGTCAGTTGGGTTGCTATGAATTCCTAGCCGAGTTAGTGTGTTAGCAATTACTGCAACCGCATCTGAGCGATCACCGATTTTTAATTGATCACTCATATAAGCCCTAAATTTATTATATTAAATGTTACTTAATATAACTTTCAAGATCTTTAAGCAAAGCTGGCTTTGGTTTAGCTCCAACAATAGTTTTAACTACCTCACCATTAACAAAAACATTCATAGTTGGGATAGAGGAAATGCCATATTTCATAGCAATACTTGCCTCTTCATCAGTATTTAACTTAACAATTTTAAGTTTGGCGCCGTACTCATTTGAAATTTCTTCCAAGATCGGGCCAACTGCTCGGCATGGACCACACCACTCTGCCCAAAAATCCACCAATACTGGCGTAGAACTTTTTAAAACAACTGATTCAAAATCAGCGGTTGTTACCTTTGTTGTTGCCATTTTCTTATCTCCCTTATTATCTGCTTATCCTACTTTTAAAAACTAAAATTAATGACCAGATAGAAACCGCTCTGCGTCCAAGGCTGCCTGACAACCTGAGCCTGCTGCAGTAATAGCCTGGCGGTAGGTGAAGTCAACTAGATCACCGCATGCAAATACGCCAGGTATTTTTGTTTTAGTGCTTCTTCCCTCAACTTGAACGTAGCCTTCAGAATTTAATTCAACTTGTTTGGCTACTAATTCACTTCTAGGAAGGTGGCCAATTGCAACAAATAAACCAGTAAAATCTTTGCTACTTTCTTCACCAGTTACAGTGTTCTTAAGTTTTAATCCAGTGACCTTATCTTCACCTAACACATCAACTACCTCATGATTAAATAAAAATTCAATCTTTGGATTATTACTAGCTCGTTCGATCATAATTTTTGATGCTCTAAATGAATCACGACGGTGAACTAAAACTACCTTGCTAGCAAACTTAGTTAAAAAGTTTGCCTCCTCCATTGCTGAATCACCACCACCAACTACTGCAATCACCTGATCGCGGAAGAAAAAACCATCACAAGTAGCACACCAAGAAACACCTCTACCGGATAAACGTTTCTCATTTTTTAATCCAATTTCTTTATACGCCGAACCCATCGCCAAAATAACTGCCTTAGCTTTAACAGTATTACCTGAGCCATCAGTTAATTCTTTTATATCACCAGTTAATTTCATTTCCACAATATCATCGGTAATAATTTTTGCATCAAATCTTTCCACTTGCTTGCGCATAGATTCCATTAACTCAGGACCCATCACACCATCTGCAAAACCTGGAAAATTTTCTACCTCAGTTGTATTCATTAACGCACCACCGGCAGTAACGGAACCTTCATAAATAATTGGCTTTAATTGCGCACGGGCAGCATAAATTGCTGCGGTATAGCCAGCAGGGCCTGAGCCAACAATTACTAGATCATTTATCTCACTCACTGCCCCACCCTAAACCTTTCTACTCCGAATTACTTTGAGCAAATCTGATACTTCAGATATTTTTAGCAGCTTTGCAATAAGTAGATAAAAAATAGCCGATACAGATATAACCAATAATAGTGATATTAAATTCCCACCCGGTATAGCTCCCCTAAGTAGCCAAATCGGTGTTATTACCAAGGCGAAAATTGCTATTAATTTTAAGTAATACAACATAATTGAAAGTAGCGGCAACTTAACCTGGTGCCGCTTTATTAAATAGAAAGAAATCCCTACTCCAATAAAATAGTGGAGAGTGAATATTGCTGCTAAGCCAACTGTTACCCATTTAGGCTCGAGCCATACGGCAACCAAATAGGAAAGAACAACAGAGACTAGATTCATTATTAAATTACCAATAACTTGAGATTTTAGATTTTCAAAAGCGTTTAAGCCACGAAGTAAAACTAAATTTATACTAACTGGAATTAGGCCAAGTGCGAAGGCAGATAAGGTTAAACCAAGATAATTTGCATCAGCATCTGAGATGCCAAAGTAAAGTGTATTCGCAACTAATTGACCAAAAGCTAAAAACAAAAGAGCCGCTGGAACAGTAAAAATTCCAATTAATTTAATCGCTCTAGCTAATGAATTAGTTAACTCTTCATGTTTTTTATCAAGAACATAATTTGAAAGTCTAGGCAAAAGTGCGGTAACAACTGAGACAGTAATTATTGAATGAGGCAGAATTAAAATAAGGTATGCATTCGCATAGGGAGTAAATCCAACACCAGTACTATCACCTAGCACTTCAGATTTTACTGCTGCAGTAGTTGCAATACTTACAGTAACCAAATAAGAAACCTGTGAAATAATTGCATATAAAAAACTCCAACTAGCTAGGCGAAAAGATTTAATAATTTGACTGTTATACCAATCAAATCTAAGAGTTAATCTAACTCCACTTTTTAACACAACCGGTATAAGTATTACCGCTTGCGCTAAGTAACCAGCGGTAGTGCCAAGACCAAGCCAAGTGATATCAGATTGCGAGATATTACCAAGCGTTAAATCATCTTTATTAACCAAAAACCAAGAGAATAAAATAATCGCAATTAAATTATTAATAACTGGTGCCCACATCATTGGCCCAAACTTTCCCTTTGCATTTGCAATCTGACCAAGTAGGGCAAATAAACCTAAGAAAAAGATCTGCGGCAGGCAGTAACGCATAAACGATACGGTGATATCAAACTCAGGGCGATTAGAAAACTCTGGGGCATAAAGATTCACAATCATTGGCGCAAGTGCGATACCCAGTGCGGTAAGTAGTAAAAGAAAAGTAACAGTTACAGTAAATAACCGAGATATAAAAGCTGCGCCTTGATCTGAGTCACGTAGTGATCTAACTATTTGTGGCACAAACACTGCAGTAAGTGCTCCACCAATTAATAAGTTATACAAAATATTTGGCATGGTATTTGCCACGTTATATGTGTCACCTAATATTGCAGTTCCAAGAAGTGCGACTAATAAAAGATTCCTAATTAATCCAGTAACACGAGATGCAATAGTTCCAACTGCCATTACAGATGAGGCACGAAATAATTGGTTATCTGACATTACTTTCGCCTCCTAACTCTACGAAGACTTTGAATAAGTGCAGCCACAAATAAAAGTATTACAGCACCTGATGTGATCCAGGTGGCAACTGGGCTAATTACTGAAAGTTTTAAACTTATATTTACTGGATAACCAACCGGTTTATTTTCTAGGTTTGTTAATTGCGCAACTACAGCTGATTGCCCAGTTGCAAGAACTTCAACTGGTAAAAGAACCTGCAGTTTGGATTTACCTTCAATCTTAAGTTGTTCAATTGGAGTCACAATTACCTTGCTATTGATTGTTCTGATACTTAGTTTTAAGTTAATTGCAGATTCAAAATCATTCACCAACGTAATCGGTAACTGTTCTTTTGATGAGGTGATCGTGAATTTAGTTTTAGTGATCTTTAGTTTATTGCGCAGTTGAGTAATTGATTTATCTAAATCGTTAATTAAATCTTGTAATTTATTCTTTTCAATATCTGGATTTAATAGCTGGCTGATACGTAATTGGTAACTCAACAACTCTTTTTGGTCAACTAAAGTGCTAAACAAATCAATTTGGCGCTGGGCATACTTTAGATATTCAATATTCCGTTTACTTAAATCTTGTTTTTCACCATTTTGAAAAGCACTTTGTGTAGTGGCTTTACCAAGAACGCCCTCCAACGAGATCTCACCACTGGCATTTATGTATGTAATTTGTTTTTCAAAAAGCTGATCAACCCAGTACCTAGATGGGTTGCCATAAGTTAGTACAGATATTTTTTCATACCGAGACACTTTTAATAATTGTGCCAGCCATGCTTTAGCAACATCCTGCCCACTGACTTGTGCATCCTTGATTTCCCAACCATCTAAAATTACGTAGCCATTACTCATCGCCACAATTTCTGACAATGTGGCTGGATCGACCAGCCAACTTCTAGTACCTCTGCTTGGTGAGTAAATAAGTAAACCTAACTCCCCAGTGGGATTTAGTTTCGTAGCCAACTCATCATCAAAGAAGACACCATCAGACAGGCGATGGGTTGGCTCAGTAATTACTATCTCTTGCACTGCTTGTGCTGGAGTAATTAAGAAAGTATTTGAAAGGAGTAGGACAGTAAGAAGAGTTAAAAGTTTTCTCACGGTGTTAATTTTCCAGATTTTGCAATTAGCTTTCGCTCATCTGGATAAGCTAACTTGCTAACGATCTCATCAATT
>OFQP01000099.1_pt1 | contig 15075 bp, 12 predicted proteins | sample 1542771 | NCBI WGS metagenome assembly OFQP01 (sample SAMN05442509, study PRJEB24371) | freshwater metagenome | isolation source: Freshwater Lake | place: Canada: Niagara | collected 2012-08-09 | reverse complement strand
TTCGATAACAGATCCAACCCAGTGGTTGATCGCAATTAATGATCTGCGAATCGCGTTGGCAGTTAGATTAGAGATTGATGAGGATGGATATAAGAAGTATGAATTAATGCCAGATTCAGATCCACAAAAGCATCTACACGCTGTTTATTACTGGCTAGGCGGCATTCAAGAGAATTTGATAAGCCACCTTTAAAATAAAAAAAGCGGGACCAATCTCTTGGCCCCGCTTTTTAATTAAAGAGAATTAAGCGTCTTCCTTCATTCCCTCAGCTACGGATTTCATCCTTGCAATCTTTAGGATTGTTAGACCAAATACGCACTTAGCTGCTACATCTGCAATTGTGTAACCGATCTGACGGTTAACAAATGCACCTGGATCCAACGCGTCTGATCCCAAAATTGGAAGCAGGTAAGCGATTGGATATACGCCCCATGTTGCGATCAAAAGCAAACGTAGGCGACCAATGGTTGCAGCTACGCCAGCTGGTTGACGATCTAGGGACTTTGAAAGCTCGACGAACAATACATACAGAATGTATAGGAAAGGTATTGTTGATAGAACACCCCAAAGAATCTTGGTGTTGTTATCAGTTGAAATCTCACCTGGGTAACCAAGTGCGATCATTGCAACTGCAGCTGGTACTAAGCGGTTGATTAATGAAGAAGCCGCTGCCTTAGCAAGAGCTAGTACTGCTACTACCTCAACTAGTAGAAGAGGTACAGTAAGGATCCAGTCAACGTAGCGATATCCTTCGTTGAAGTCACCCTTTCCAGTTCCTACCTTTACTGCGCCATCAACATATGAACTCTCAAATGAATTGAAAATTCTCCAGTAGTGGTATGCCGCAATGAATGTAACCATTGATGACATAACTAGGGCAGTACGGTATTTAGGAAGTACCCGTGATTGTGAAACTAGTGTGTAGATAGTGCAAGCAAGCATTGATACAAGTCCAAATGAAAGGACGTTGTATACCAGCCCGAACTGATCTGCATTAAGTGCAATTGAGTTCATCTAAATAAGCCTCCATAGGCATTTAGTTTGCTCATATCCTTTTGGATATAAGCCGGCACACTTTCATAACCCCATATGTAAGCTATGACAGAAGTGCTTAGGTAAAGGGTGCTCCCTACTGGTGAGTCCATCAAGCAAATTGACCACAATTTCTCTTGAATTTTTAAGAAATATCTATATTAAATAGGGGCAAATCGGACATCAACTGAGGATTGGCCGATACGAAGGGATATCAAGCAGTGCCATTTAGACTTACACAAATGGCAACCTCTCAGAAACCAAGCAAGGCCGCTCCGATTGGAATCTTTGATTCTGGGGTTGGTGGCTTAACTGTGGCCAGGGCAATTATTGATCAATTGCCTGGTGAATCAATCCTCTACCTAGGCGATACCGCACGTGGGCCTTACGGCACTCGCCCTTTAGCTCAAGTTCGAGAGTTTGCCTTAGAGATTATGGATCAACTAGTTGCAGCTGGGGTCAAGGCGATTGTGATTGCTTGCAATACTGCAAGTGCTGCGATGTTGCGAGATGCCAGAGAGCGATATCAAATTCCCGTTGTTGAAGTTATTCAACCTGCAGTAAGACGAGCGGTCTCAGCAACTAGAAGTGGCAAGGTTGGCGTGATTGGCACCAATGCCACGATCGACTCCAAGGCGTATCTAGATGCTTTTGCTGCTGCGCCGCAATTGAGTATTACCTCAAAAGCTTGCCCACTTTTTGTTGAGTATGTTGAAAGCGGTAGGACATCAGGGGATGAGATAACCAAAGTAGCTCAGGATTATTTAAATCCAATGAAGAGTGCTCAAATCGATACCTTAGTTTTAGGCTGTACTCACTATCCATTGTTAACTGGCGTTATCTCATATGTGATGGGAAATAATGTGACCCTAGTTTCAAGTGCGGAGGAGACAGCAAAAGATCTATTTCGCACCCTGGTGGAGGCGGATTTGCTAAGTGATCAACCGAATCAGGTGAGCCATCGATTTGTGGCAACTGGAGATCCCGATAAGTTTGCTACCTTGGCTAGAAGATTTCTAGGCCCTGAAGTTTTAACTGTTAGCAACAAGATTTAATTTTTTTACCAAGTTTTAACTTTACTTAAGGGAGAGCAATTATGAGCAGAGCAGATGGCAGAGCTAATGATCAGTTGCGCCCAATTAAATTTACGAGAAATTGGCTAAATAACGCTGAAGGATCAGTCTTAGTTGAGTTTGGAAACACCAGAGTTTTATGTGTGGCTTCATTTACTCCAGGAGTGCCAAGATGGTTAGTTGGCAAAGGGGAAGGCTGGGTGACAAGTGAGTACGCCATGTTGCCAAGAGCTACTCATACAAGATCAGATCGTGAGAGTGTAAAAGGAAAGTTAGGTGGCAGAACACAAGAGATCTCCCGATTAGTTGGCAGATCCCTTCGCGGCATTGTTGATATGAAAGCATTAGGTGAGAACACAATTGTGATTGATTGTGATGTTTTACAAGCAGATGGCGGCACTAGAACTGCAGCAATCACTGGTGCTTACGTGGCCCTTGCTGATGCGATCACTTGGGCGCAAAGCAAAGGTCATATCGCTGCCGGTAGTAAGCCACTTACTCAATCTGTTGCAGCAGTCTCTGTTGGCATCATAAATGGTAAGCCGGTGCTTGATCTTTGTTATGAAGAGGATGTAAGTGCGCAAACAGATATGAATATTGTCTGCACCGGTGATGGTAATTTTATTGAGGTGCAAGGAACTGCTGAAGGTGAGCCATTTGATCGAGCACTGTTAAACCAATTGCTAGATATTGGCGCAGCTGGCTGTGCTGAATTAACTAAGTTACAAGTATCTGCTTTAGCTAAATAGATACCAGGTAGATGCTTAAGTTAGTTTTAGCAAGTAAAAATCTTGGCAAAATCGCAGAGTTTGAACGGATGCTCGGGCAACAAGCAAACTCAGTAAAAGTATTAGGCTTAAATGACTTTCCAGATATGCCAGATGTTGAAGAGAGTGGAAAGAGCTTAAGTGAAAATGCAAGATTAAAAGCGCAAGCGATTGCTAAGTTTACAAATTTGCCAGCGCTAGCCGATGACAGTGGCCTATTTATTGATGCCCTAAATGCAGATCCAGGAGTTCTCTCTGCCAGATGGGCTGGCTATCAAGGAGTCAATAGCCAGGAGCGAGATCGTGCCAATATTCAGAAGGTGTTAGCGCAATTAAAAGGTGTTCCAAAGCCAGAGCGAGGTGCTCAATTTAAATCGGTGGTGGCTTATTGCGATCTTCGTGACCAGCTGCAAATGATTGAAAAAGAGGAGTTAGGAGTGCTCAATGGCGAAATACTTCTTGAGCCAATTGGTGATGGTGGATTTGGGTATGACCCAATATTTATGCCAACTGGATTTGATAAATCTTTGGCACAACTTCCACCGGGGGTGAAGGATGAGGTTAGCCATCGCGGTATTGCCTTTCGGGCGATAATTGCCTTTATAAAATCAAATCTCTAGCAGTTGGCGCTTGTCCCCATTACTGCCTAATCTTTGTGATGTATCCTTATCGCATCCTTCCCTAAGGAAACGATCCAACCTCACACTGCTAATAAGTAGGATTTAGTTAGTGCCTAAATTTAAGGAGTTTTAAGTGGCCGCAAAGAAGAAGGCAGCAAAGAAGTCTGCTGCAAAAAAGAGTTCGGCAAAGCGCAGCGTTAAGAAAGTTGCTAAGCGCTCAACTGCTAAGCGAAGTGCAAAAAAGAGTGTTAAGAAGAAAAGTAAGTCAACAGCACGGTATTCAATTCCATCAGTTCCAGTAAGCGGATCTGGTAGATCATCAGTATCAACAATCTCAACTACTCCAAAACCAAATAGCGGTTCTTACTCTTCAAAATCAACAAAGAGTTCAGATGCAGGTTCCTCTAAGGGAATTGTGATCGCTGTTGTCTTGGGTATTTTGATTTTGGCAATCGCAGTTATTTCTCGAGGTTCAGATTCAGAGTCAACTACTGTTACGCCAACACCTGCTGCTTCAGAAAGTGTTGCTCCAACTGAAGAGCCAACAACTGAGCCAACCTCTGCACCACTGGCTGCACATGAGCCACCTGCAGGAATCGTCTCTCTTTACAATGCAACTGGCGCAACTGTTAACTGGAAAGCACCTGCTGCCTCAGAGGGAATTACCGGTTACAACATTGAGCTTCGTGACAATGGTGCGGGTGAATGGAAGTTAGTAGCAACAGTTCCTGCCACACAGTTCAAGCAACAAATTGTTAAGAATAACGAAACTGGTTGGGTGCAAGTTAAGGTCTCAACAGTTTATTCAGATGGCGTAGTTTCTGAAGGAAAAGTTCACGGCCTACCAGGTAGCTGGTCTTAGTCGGAAGTAAATACTTTAATGGCCCTCAAGAAATTGAGGGCCATTTTTAATTAAGCATTAGTTTTTGTTAGAACACTTACAACTAAATCTACATAAACATCAGAACCAGCCGGACTTAGATGAACACCATCTGGTGCAAATAACTCAGGTCGACCAGTTGAGATCTTATTCCAATCGATGACTATTACATTTGGATACCTGGCAGCAACTGATGAAATAATTGCATTGTTTGCATCTTTCCAAGATCTTGGAACTGCGGTGTTAACTACAATTATTTGCGGTTGGTTTTTTAGAATTTCAAATATTTCAACAACTGTCGGTTCAGATAAAGCATTATTGTTTCCAAGATTAAACACCACAGGAGATTCTGGTACTGAGGTTTGATCAACCCGCATAACAGCTAGTAACTCTGGTGCTTGCCTGCCTACTCGGGCATTTACTAGTGAAATATGCTGCTTAGCCTCTAACTTACTTCGAATTCCTAAAATTACACTGTCGCCAGTTACCCAAAGTCCGGTGGTACTTGCCAAATCTTCAATTGGCTTTATTGGTTCATTACTTTGCGCTAGCAATTCATTAGCAATCTGATCTGATTTAGTTATTGCCTGTACTGAGATAGAGGTAGTTATGGCCAAGGTGATAACTATTGAGAAAATTACCGATAATTGTTGGCGCAGCCGAACCTTTGAGGATCGATACTTCATGCCACGAAACCAATTTTGAACTACACCTTGTCGAAATGGAATTTCAACCCAGCGAAGAGAGATATCAGCAAGAGCTAGAACTAGTAAGACTCGTGCAAGATATAGAGCCCAGGTTTGTCCCGATAGATCAACTGATGGTCTAGTTACCTGGAAAATTACCCAGTGCCAGATGTAAATACCGTAGCTGCGCTGGCCTATCCATCGAAATGGGGCGGTGCTAATTAATGGTGCAAATCTAGATGCTGGATGGACCAGTGAAATGATTACTAAACAACCAAATATTCCTGCCAGCGGGAATGCGATTCGATACAAACTAGCATTTGATTGATCAATAAATAAAAATACTGAGATCAAACCAAGTAGCCCAACCACGCCAATTGCATCAATCACATCTTGTGCACGTTTTTCAATATTTGCACTCAGATTCTGCGGAATCCAAGATACCGCTAGCGCTGCACCTAGAAATAGACCAAGTGAGTGGGTATCAGTTCCAAAGTAAATGTGGCTAATCTGTTTAGCATTTGCCTGATCTAACTGTAAAGAAACGAAAAATAGAGCGGTGCCGGAAATCATGGCAATAATAAGGGCAATACGAGCAATGTTTTTCTTACCGAAATACTTCAAGACTGTAAGCAAGATGATTGGCCAAATCAAGTAAAACTGAAGTTCAACTGCCAGTGACCAGGTATGTTGAAGCAGTGGTGGACGGCCGATAGTTTCAAAGTAATCTTGATTACGAGCAACTAATAACCAATTTATAGTTCCAGTTAGTGCATACGGCAAGTCAGATAAGAATCGCTTTATGGCCTCTGGAGCCCAAACACCAATAAAGATAATTGTGCAGATAACCATGAAAATAAAACCAGGAAATATTCGTCTGATACGTGCGGCATAAAATGCCCGCAGATCTAAAGCACTTGATTGATTTATTGAATCAAGAATTAATCTGGTAATTACATAACCGGAGATTACAAAAAATAGATCAACGCCTAAGAATCCGCCTGGTATCCAAGAAATCCCAAGGTGATACAAAACTACTGCAGTAACAGCAATAGCTCGCAAACCATCAATTGATGATATGTGCCTGGTACTTTGTGCACCTTTAGAACTCATTTGAATTATCCAATGCTAAAGAAGTTAAGCATTGTTAACCTCTATTAAAACTACTTGGTTTTCTTTTTGTTTGTCTTATTTTTCTTGTTTGCAGCTTTTTGTTTTCTTGCAGCCGCTTGGGCAGCCTTCTTACCGGCACCTGGAACAAAAACTTTGCCAGTGGGTTTGCTTTCAATATCTAAATTCGCATTGATATCTGATTGAAGTTGTGAAAGCCGATCAAAGGCATACTTTAACTTTTGTCTTGATTCAGCAATTGCATTCTCAGCAGCGTTTAGTGAGGCATTCTGCGCACGGTGCAGACGCTCTGCTTCAGAGATTGCTGAGGACAACCAAGATCGGTAATCAACAATATTTTTTGCAGCATCTGAAATCAATTTTTGTGCATCACGTTTTGCAGCAGCTGTTAACTGCGCTGCGTCCCTAGCTGACTGATTGAGAAGCTCATCTGCTTCTCCTTCTGCTGTGAGGATAAGATCGGCAGCATCATCTTCAGCAGCTGAGATGTATTTTCTGCCTCTGGACTCTGCTGAGGACAAAATACTCTTTGCCTTACTTTCTGCTGCTTCAAGCTTTTCTTTTGTACTACGTGTAGTTTCGTTAATGATTCTTTGTGCGGCTGAGTTAGCTTTTGCTTCACGCTGTTGAGCAGACTTAATCATGGTCATGGCAGTTTCAGTTGCCAAGATTTCAAAATCTTCGCGGCTCAATCCGGTGATGTCACGGCGAGAGCGCAAATCATTTAATTGGTTCTCTAATTCGCGGATACGATCCAAAGCATTTTGTGTTGGCGCAGGCTTGCTTTCATCCTCGCCTTTGAATCCAACCCAACTTAAAAAATTCTTTTCAGCCATGTTCTTAGCCTTCCCTAACTACAAATTAAATACAACTGGTGCGGGAGGTGGGACTTGAACCCACACGCCGAAGCACAGGTTCCTAAGACCTGCGTGTCTGCCATTTCACCACTCCCGCATTTATTACTTGAGTGAGGGGGAAAGATTACGGCGTAAGTGGCGGCATCACCAAAACCCAACGACCTTTAGCAAGGGTAAGCGGGTAGCCTTGCTCAAATGAGTGCAGATTCAGTGCAAAGTAAGGTCGCTTTGGCAATCTTAAGCGCGCTGGAATTAGCCGAAAAGACAGGCTTAATTAACTGTCAGCTCCCAGAACAAATTATTTTGGATCGACCGAAAAATCGTGATCATGGAGATTATGCAACCTCGATTGCGTTAACACTTGCTAAAGCTGCCAATCTGCAACCACGGGTGATAGCAGAGGTGATAATTAAAACTCTTAATGAAAACAATCTCTTAGAACCAGCCGGAATCAGCAAAGTAGAAATTGCAGGCCCTGGTTTTATTAATATAACTCTAGAAAGTGCTAGCCAAGGCAGCGTAGTAATTGAGATATTAACTGCTGGTAAAAAATATGGTCAAGGTCAATCACTTGCTGGTAAAAAAATAAATCTTGAATTTGTTAGTGCAAACCCAACAGGACCAATTCATCTTGGCCACACTAGATGGGCACCCGTTGGTGACTCACTTGGTCGAGTTTTATCAGCAGCCGGCGCACAAGTAAGTCGAGAGTTTTATGTTAATGATCGTGGAAATCAGATGGATTTATTTGGCCAATCCCTTAGGGCGGCCGCACTTGGTATTGATCGGCCCGAAAATGGGTATCACGGTGAGTACATTGCTGATTTAGCAAGTCAGATAACTAAGGTGAATCCAGAATTTACCAAGTTAGATGAAGAATCATCGATGGTGGCTTTTCGAGAAGCTGGCTATAAATTGCAACTAGATCTGCAACGTGAGGTTTTGGAAAATTTTGGCACACATTTTGATACCTGGTTTTCTGAGCGAAGTTTGTATGAGAATAACTTTTTCAACCACACATTAGATAAATTGAAATCTAATGGACATGTTTACGAGGAAGAGGGCGCCATCTGGCTGCGCACAACAGATTTTGGTGATGATAAAGACCGAGTAATGATTAAATCAGATGGATCATTTGCCTACTTTGCATCTGATTCTGCTTACTATATTAGTAAGCGAGAGCGTGGATTTAATTTGTGTATCTACATGCTGGGAGCAGATCACCATGGATATGTTGGTCGAATAAAAGCAATTGCAGCATGTGCTGGTGATGATCCAGAGAAAGATATCGAAGCTTTAATTGGCCAGATGGTGAAAATTATTGAAGGCGGTCAGGAGTTAAAGCTTTCCAAGCGAGCTGGCACAATTATTACATTAGAAGAGTTAGTTGAAAAAGTTGGAATTGATGCTGCTCGTTATACATTAATTAGATATCCAACCGATACGCCAATGGTTATGGATGTGGATTTACTAAAGAAAAATACTAACGATAATCCGGTCTATTACGTTCAGTACGCACATGCCCGAATTTGCGCGGTGCTGCGAAATGCTAAAGATCTTGGTATTGATTACGGCTTAAAGTTTTATTCACCAGAGTTACTAGTGCATGAGCGAGAGCGCGAATTAATTGGTTTACTTGCTGAGTACCCAAGAATTGTTGCCGCAGCCGCCTTCGCGCGTCAACCTCATCGAGTTTCGCGATACATTGAAGATTTAGCTGCCCAATATCACCGTTTCTATAATGATTGTCGGGTACTGCCATTGGGTGAAGAAAAACCAACGAAATTAAACTCAGCCCGCGCCTGTCTTTCAATGGCAACTGCGCAAGTAATCAGTAATGGTTTAGATTTACTTGGTGTTAATGCTCCGGAGAGAATGTAATGCCAACTAATTATCCAACCTCACTTTTTTCTTCAAACCTAAAATTTACTAGTGAAAATCAATATGGTGGCTCACTTTCTATCGCTGGCTGCTCTGCTGAAAAATTAGTCAAAGAGTATGGCTCACCTATATTTGTATTAGACCAAGATGATTTTTTTGTGAGAACTAAAGCTTGGCAAGCAGCACTAAATGAATCATTTGGGACCGGCAAGCTTTATTACGCAGCTAAATCATTTATTTGTGTAGAGGTAGCAAAATGGCTTAAAGAGTTAAAGGTTGGCTTAGATGTTTGCACAGGTGGGGAATTAGCCGTTGCCCTTGCAGCTGATTTTCCAGCAAGTGATATTGAGTTTCATGGAAACAATAAGTCTGTAGCCGAAATAACCACTGCGATTAAAAATGGTGTTGGCACTATTGTGATTGATTCCTTCGATGAATTATCGCGGGTAGCAAAGATTGCATCAGATTTTAAGAAAGTTCAAAAGGTTTATTTAAGGCTCACGCCTGGTATTGACGCACATACTCATGAGTTCATTTCAACTGCTCATGAGGATGTGAAGTTTGGATTTTCGATTGCATCAGGAGATGCGCAAATCGCAATTGATAAATGCATGGCAGAGAGTTCCTTAAACTTAGCCGGTATTCATTGCCATATTGGCTCACAAATATTTGAAGTATCGGGATTTGAATTAGCAGCACAAAGATTAGTTGCAGTCTTGGCTGCCTTTAGAGATAAGTATTCAAAGGAGTTAGCAGAGTTAAATATAGGTGGTGGGTATGGAATTGCTTACACAAAGAATGAAAGTGGGATATCACCAGCACAAGTTATTCCCGCAATTGCACAGGTAATCAAATCAGAATGCGCAAAGGCAAAACTTTCCGTTCCTAAAGTTTCAATTGAGCCAGGTCGAGCAATTGTTGGCCCAACAACAACAACTATTTATGTTGTGGGAACAACTAAATCAGTTACCTTAGAAAATGGTGCAAAGCGCCGATATATTTCAGTAGATGGTGGAATGAGTGAAAATATCAGGCCAGCACTTTATGGTGCGGCCTACTCAGTATTTTTAGCAAATAGAGATTCAGCAGCAAAGGCAATCAACTCTCGAATTGTAGGAAAGCATTGCGAGAGTGGGGATATTTTGATTTCTGAAATTGATATGCCAGAGGATGTAAAAGCTGGTGACCTATTGGCAATTCCAGCAACTGGTGCGTATGGTCGAAGTATGGCTAGCAATTACAACCATATGCCAAGGCCATCTGTGATTGCAGTAATAAATGGCACCGCTCGAGAGATTTTACGCAGAGAAAATGAGGATGATTTGCTAAATCTGGATGTAATTCAAGCGCCACGGCAACTGTCATAAGTTTGAGATACTTCTCCAATGAAATCTCTTAAAGTCGGCATGCTTGGCTGCGGCACAGTTGGCTCTCAGATTGCTCGGCTGCTGGTCGCAAATAAAGCAGACCTAACTTCACGTGCTGGAGCACAGATTGAATTAGTTAAGGTGGCGGTAAGAGATGCCAAAGTTAAACGCGATGGCATACCAGATAATTTAATTACTACAGATGCAAACTCAATTGTTAATGATCCAAACATTGATTTAATCATTGAAGTTATTGGTGGCATTTCACCTGCAAAAGAATTGATTTTAACTGCATTAAAAAATGGTAAATCAGTTGTAACTGCTAATAAAGCATTACTAGCCAAATCTGGTGCAGAGCTTTATGAAGCAGCAAGTAAGGCAAATGTTGATTTGTATTACGAAGCAGCGGTTGCTGGCGCGATTCCAATCTTGCGACCACTTCGTGAATCATTAGTTGGTGATCAAGTTGTTAGAATCATGGGAATTGTAAATGGAACTACAAATTACATACTTACCAAGATGGATGAAAGCGGCACTGCATTTGCTGATGCGCTCAAGCAGGCACAAGATTTAGGGTTTGCTGAAGCTGATCCAACTGCTGATGTTGAAGGTTTTGATGCAGCTGATAAAGCAGCAATATTAGCGGGCTTAGCATTTCATTCTAGAGTTACAGATAAAGATGTTTACCGTGAAGGAATTACAAAAATAACAGCAACTGATGTCAAAGTAGCCAAAGCCATGGATATGGTAATTAAATTATTAGCAATTACAGAGTTAACTAGTGCTGGTGAAATTTCGGTAAGAGTTCACCCAGCCTTAATTTCTCGTAATCATCCGCTTGCATCAGTTAGAGAGTCATACAACGCAGTATTCGTAGAGGCAAAATCTGCTGGTCAGATGATGTTCTATGGCAGAGGCGCTGGTGGTGAACCAACAGCAAGCGCTGTACTAGGTGATTTAGTTGCTATTGCCCGTCATAAAATTTCAGGTGGAATTGGTCCAAAAGAGAGTGATTACGCATCATTAAAAATTGCACCGATTGGTCAAACAAAAACAAAGTATTTAATCAGATTAAATGTGGCTGATAAGCCAGGTGTTTTAGAGTCTGTTGCCCATGTCTTTGCCGCCCATAGTGTTTCAATTCAAACTGTTAGACAAACTGGCGCTGGTGATAAAGCCTGTCTCTTATACACATCTGACGCTGCCGACGAAGAGGCACTTTCTGCCACTGTTAAAGATTTGAGCAATCTACCTGCAGTAACTGATGTTGCAAGTGTGCTTAGAGTTGAAGGTGCGATGTAATGAGTTTATTTGGCAAAAAAGGCGCACACCAATGGCGGGGAGTAATTGATGAGTATCGACGTTGGTTACCTGTAACTGATCAAACTCCAGTTATTTCACTGCGCGAAGGTGGCACACCACTTGTTTATGCATGTGTCTTATCTGAAATGTTAGGCAATCAAGTTTGGTTAAAGGTAGAGGGTGCTAACCCAACTGGATCATTTAAAGATCGCGGTATGACGATGGCAATATCTAAAGCGGCCGAAGATGGCGCTAAGGCAGTAATTTGTGCATCAACTGGAAACACAAGTGCCAGTGCGGCAGCTTATGCAAGCAAGGCAGAAATGAAGCCAGTTGTTTTAGTTCCACAAGGCAAAATTGCAATGGGTAAATTAGCGCAAGCAATTGCACATGGTGCAATGTTGTTACAAGTAAAAGGAAATTTTGATGATTGCTTAATATTGGCAAGACAACTATCTGAAAATTACCCAGTCTCACTTGTTAACTCAGTAAATCCATATCGAATTGAAGGGCAAAAAACTGCAGCCTTTGAAGTAGTTGATATGTTGGGATTCGCACCAGATATTCATGCAATGCCAGTTGGTAACGCAGGAAATATCACTGCTTACTGGAAGGGCTATCAAGAGTATAAGAAGGCGGGAATGTCTAAAACACTTCCGATGATGTGGGGATTTCAAGCAGCAGGAGCTGCGCCGATTGTGAAAAATAAAATTATTAAGAAACCAGAAACAATTGCAACTGCAATCCGAATTGGAAATCCTGCATCATGGGATCAAGCGGTTGCCGCTCAGGTTGGCTCAAAGGGATTAATTGATTCAGTAACAGATAAAGAGATTTTAAGTGCCTATCGATTGGTAGCAGCAAAAGAGGGCATATTCGTTGAACCATCAAGTGCTGCCGGAATTGCAGGTTTAATTAAATTAAAAGCACTGAAAAAACTGCCAAAGGATAAAACAATTGTGATTACTGTGACTGGCAATGGCTTAAAGGATGTTCAGTGGGTTTTAAACTCCTCAGCTAAACCAATTGTTATTCCAGTTGATCTTAAAAAAGCAGCCAAAGTTATTGGACTTAAATAATGGCAACTAAACGAAACGCGAGTGGTTTAACCTTTAAAGCAACTATGGCGCAGATCAGCGTGCCAGCAACTAGTGCAAATATTGGCCCAGGATTTGATTGCTTTGGATTGGCGCTAGAACTACGAGATCGATATGCCGCACAGGTCTTAGATGATGAAACCTTTGATGTTGATGTAACTGGTGAAGGCGCAGATGAAGTAAAAAAGGATTCTAAAAACTTAGTTATCAAATCTATGCTGCGCGGGTTTGAACACATGGGCGGTAAGCCAAGAGGTATAGCACTGCGTGCTCTAAATGTTATTCCACATGGCAGAGGGCTTGGATCATCGGCAAGTGCAATTGTCGGAGGATTAGCACTAGCAAGATCTTTAGTTTTAACTGGTGAGCAATATATGAGTGATGAAGATTTGATTACGTTAGCAACTGAGTTAGAAGGACATCCAGATAATGTTGCAGCTGCCTTTTATGGTGGTGCCACAATTGCTTGGCTTGAATCAAAGATTAATCATGATGGCTCAAATGCAAATATTGGTAAAGCAGTAAGTCTTAAAGTCGATGATCGAATCAAAGCACTTCTGCTAGTGCCAGATAATCAATTAGCAACAGCTAAGGCTCGAAAGTTATTACCAGAGAGCATCTCTCATCAGGATGCAGTTTTAAACTCATCTAGAACAGCTTTGCTTGTGCATGCATTAGCTGAGCGACCTGATTTACTATTTACTGCAACCCAGGATTTATTGCACCAAAGTTATCGGGCACAGGCGATGCCAAAAACGATTGCATTAGTTGATAAGTTAAGAGGAGCAGGTCTTGCTGCAGTTGTTTCTGGTGCTGGACCGTCAGTAATGGTTCTTTACTCCGGTGGTGAGGATGAGATTGACCAGCTGCAATCTATCGCCCCAGGGTTTAACGCCATGAAGTTATCGATTGCAAAAGCAGGGGTTCAATAGCGGATTTTCCCTATATATCTAGGGTGTGGTAGATTTACCTCTGTCGGAAAGTGCGACAGATAAATAAGCAAAAAAATCCCAAATAAAAATACTTTTTTTCGCGGGATCACCCTCATACGGGTAATAAAAAATAACAAGAAAGAATGGCAATATATAAATGGCAGAGAAAAAATCAACCAATCGCGCAGACGCGGTTGAGTTAGTGGATATGGCGCTTGGTGATCTTAAAAAGGTTGCTGGTCAACTAGGAATTGAAAATGCCGCCACACTTAAAAAAGCAGAGCTAGTCCAATCTATTGGCGATCTGCAGGCCGCGAATCGCGAAGCCGCTAAAAATGAACGAGAGGCTCGTCGTATGGAACGACAGAACAATCGAAACAGTAGAAACAATAATGCTGAGGCAGAAGATAACGAATCTAGCCAAGACAGCTCACCTAACAATTCAAATAACAACTCTTCAGGTGGCTACGGCGACTCTGACCGAGGAGATAACAATCGTAGATTTGGTAACCGAGATAACAACCGGCGAGATCGTGGACGTGACCGTAATCGAGATCGCAACCGTGACCGAGGACAGCGCGAAGAGCGTGAAATTGTTGTTGGACCAGATGATGTATTGCTACCAGTTGGAGGCTTGCTAGATATTTTAGATAGCTTTGCATTTATTAGAACTGGTGGATATTTACCATCACCTAATGATGTTTATGTCTCACTACAACAGGTAAGAAAGTATGGCCTGCGTAAAGGTGATGTAATTACTGGATCTGTTCGCGAGCCTAAAGAGGGTGAACGCCGAGAGAAATTCAACGCTCTCGTCAGAGTAGAGACTGTAAATAGTGTTGAGCCTGAGAATGCTAAAGAGCGAGTTGAGTTTTCAAAGTTAGTGCCACTTTATCCGCAAGAGAGATTGCGCTTAGAGACTGAACCAAATGTTTTAACCACCAGAATTATCGATTTGATCTCACCAATTGGTAAAGGTCAACGTGGATTAATTGTTTCACCACCTAAGGCTGGTAAAACTATGGTTCTTCAAGCAATTGCAAACGCCATCACAACAAACAATCCAGAGTGTCACTTAATGGTTGTCTTAGTTGATGAGCGCCCTGAAGAGGTTACTGATATGCAGCGCTCTGTAAAGGGTGAGGTAATTGCCTCAACATTTGATCGTCCAGCCGATGATCACACCACAGTTGCTGAGCTTGCTATTGAGCGTGCTAAAAGATTAGTGGAGTTAGGTCATGATGTAGTTGTTTTACTAGATTCAATTACTCGACTAGGTCGTGCATATAACATCGCAGCGCCAGCCTCAGGACGAATTCTTTCCGGTGGTGTTGATTCAGCAGCGCTATATCCACCAAAGAAGTTTTTTGGTGCTGCCCGTAATATTGAAAATGGCGGATCATTAACTATTTTGGCAACAGCATTAATTGATACTGGTTCAAAGATGGA
>OFQP01000098.1_pt1 | contig 15301 bp, 18 predicted proteins | sample 1542771 | NCBI WGS metagenome assembly OFQP01 (sample SAMN05442509, study PRJEB24371) | freshwater metagenome | isolation source: Freshwater Lake | place: Canada: Niagara | collected 2012-08-09 | reverse complement strand
AGTGCAGGATTTCCTTCGCGCTTGGCGTGCTGGTATGAGGTAGATATTTCTGCTCTCATGGAACGACAAGTGATGACCACACTAAACCACGAGCACGGTAGCCCCGCAGAAACCAAACCTGACTCAACGATTTATACGCAGAGGTGAAAATCGGCGGCATTCTTCTAGACCCCAAACTTTATTCAAAAGTACCGACCAAGCAAACGGGTAAACACTCAGTGACACCACAAACCGACCGTGTGCTAATAGAACTGTGCTTATCCGAATTGCAATTGACCTAAGCCACCCATCTTGCTAGCAGAACAATTCAAAATTAAGTTTGCTTTGCACATAGGAGATAAACAATGAACCATCTGCGTGAAGGCGGTTGCCAGTGCGGGGCTATCCGATATTCGATCGACAAACAGCCTAGACTCACCTTTGCTTGCTATTGCACAGACTGCCAAAGGCGAAGCGGGAGTGCGGTTGTTGTCTCACTTTTAATACCTGACAGTTCATTTCACATCACACGTGGCAACCTGACACCGCAAACACGAACGAACGACAACGGTCGGGTTCTGAAACATTGGTTCTGCAGCGAATGCGGCACACAGATCCTAGGAATGGAGCGCGGCACCTCCCCTGACATTTACCAGACAGTCCGAGTCGGGACACTGGACAATTCACGTGGTTTCCCCCCGCCTGTCCATATTTGGACTAGAAGCGCTCAAGATTGGTTCGTCTTCCCCGCTGACGCAAAGTGTTTCAAAGAGAATCCACCTGTACCTTTACTGCAGCTTATGAATTGAGTTGCTTGGAGCCACGAGTACAGTAGACCCGCAGAAACCGAACCTACCTCAACGATTTGTGCGTAGGTGTTAGATTTTCAAAAAATTATGCAGGATTTTCGTAAGAATGGCATGTTGAAACACGTCTAATGAGAATGTTTTAACAAGAGGTCTTTATGAAATATTCTAAATTAAGCGTTGTCATTTTAGGTCTTGTCATGTCAAGTGTCACTTGTACCGTCCTAGCTGCCCTACCAGAACCACTAGACCCGCGCGATGTATCCAGTATGAATTTCGAGCAACGCCTGGCGCATGGGCGAATGATTCGAGAGGAAATGAATAAAGCCACGCCAGATGAACGAAAAGCTTATAGAGACAAGATGGATCAAAAAATGCAAGCACTTGCGCCTCAAGAGCTTAAAGAATTGTATCAAAAAATGTATGCTGAATGGAAAACCCTCAGTCCAGCTCAAAGAGATCAACTCAAGCAAGAGCGCAAATCAATGATGGAGATTCTCACGCCGCAGGAGCGCAAAGAGCTCAGGGAAGAACGCCGTCGAGCCTTTGAACTTATGAGCCCAGAGGATCGCAAGAAATGGCGCGACGAAATGCACCGTCCTGCCAAAAATGAATAATTTGTCGATTTATTTAAACTCATTCAATGTGGCAGACACTTAAGTCTCGTCTTTTATCGGCGAGCATAGTGACGCATCAAGCGGACGCAGCTGCTTTCTACAGTTCATTAGAAGGCGACACTAAAGCAGCGCGCAAATTGATAGCCAGCCTAAGTCCAAAAGCCCACGCATTAGCATGGAGGATCTTGGGAGATTCAAGTGAAGCAGAGGATATTGTTCAATTAGCATTCATCAAACTTTTTGAAGCTAAGCAATACGATGGCAAAGCTGCGCTTTCAACTTATCTGCACACCATTGTGACGCGGCTCTGTCTTGACAAGCTAAGAATCAGCGCAAGTCACAAGTTAGACTATGGATTTGAGTTCGATGAGTTAGTTTCAGATGGCAAATCAAACCCTATTGAGTCACTTGAAAAAAAACAGTCAGATTCAAACGTACAACATGCCATGCAGTTTTTGAATGCTAGGCAACGAGCTGCACTTGCACTATGGGCGTATCACGACGCTAGCATTTCTGAAATTGCAAAGGCAACAGGCTTAGAGGTCAACGCTGCACATCAGTTGTTGCACAGGGCAAAAATTAATTTACGCAAAAAAATGGAGCAGCTTGGCTATGAATAACGACGACATGAAGTTAAAAGACAAGATTGCTTTTGATGTTCATCCTAAGCTTTCTGAAGAGTTTTCAACAAAGACTTTGAATAATATTTTTATCAATAAAAATTTGATTAGCTCTAACATCGACGGCACTTTAGGTCTTTTTTCTTTTGTTGGCAGGCATAAGTTCTTGTTATTAGGGTGCCTACTTTTAGGAGTATTTGTCTTACAGCAAGGTCATCAGAAATCTGTATACGAAGAGTTGCTACAAATAGACACCTTGTCGATGTCAAGCTTCTCGGTTCTTTGAGTTAAGCATAAATCACCCTCTGTCGTGTAACACGACACTTGCAGACCACTAGAAGCCACAAGCACGGTCTCTACGCCGAACTCAAACCTGCTTCAACGATTTTTGCGCATCGTTTGTCCTTTTAAAGGACAACTTCTAAAGATCCTAAACTTTGTTCAAAATTTCTGACCAAGACACTGGAAGTGTTGGTCGATAAATCAGTTATTTCACAAGGGGTCATGAGGCTCAAGACTGAGAGCATATTTTTTGTGGTTTGCTAAATTTATCTTGCCTTGTAAGCCAAATCCATAATGAGCTGTGTCTGAGTAACCACTGCACACAATTTACCTTGGTCGTTTTTTATCATTGTTTGCCATACCATCGTGGTTCTGCCCCTATGTAAGGCAATACTTTCACCTACCACAAGTGATCCAGATTTGGCGCCAGCAATGAACTTTGTGCTTGAGTCTGTTGTCGTTGTTCTTTGCCCATCACTCAAATTCAATAGTGTTCCAACAGCCCCCAGGGTGTCAGCGAAAGCCATGTAAGCGCCTCCATGCATTATGTCGCCTGAAGTGCATAAGTCTGGTCGAACATTGAGCTCGGCTACAACTCTGTCTAACTCTAAGACTTTGAATTCGATGCCCATTAGACCAGGAAATAATGGCGCAATAATTTTCTGTATTGAAGCAAGATTTAGCATGAAATAAGCCTCTCGAAAGCAAAAAACTGCATTTTCTAAGTTAACACTTTAGGGCGATGTTTATGTTCTTCGCCTTAAGGTAGCAAGATCACATCACCTTTTGTATAGTTACATACTTTTCCCGCGATATCAATCGCTACTTCACTTTCAAGCATCTAGCCAATGTGCAGTAGCTAGACCCACACCAACTGTCGTGTAAAACGACACCTTATCTCCACGACAAGCCACGAGCACGGTAGCCCCGCCAAAGCCGAACCTGACTCAACGATTCGTGCGCAGGGATAAAAATGGATGACATCCTTCTAGATCCCAAACTTTATTCAAAAGTTTTGTGAATCAAAAAAAGATTTCAGATCCGTTCAACCAAAGTAATACCTTCAATGATTTGAATAGACAACCACTGCTTTGCTTTCACTGAACAACAGCTTGATTTTTATTCAAACGAGCCATAGAAATCACATCATCAAAGCGACCGCCAATTATCCATAGCAGGCATACGCACTCACTACCTTCCCATGATCGTTGAATTCGAAGGTCTCTGCGACCGTTTGATTACGATGATTCCGATAAAGGACGGTCACGGTTTGAAAGCCAATCAGCACCTTGTCGAGTTCGAATTGCAGTTCGGGCTGTGCTGTGAGACCTGCGCTCCAGTAGCTGCGCAGTGCTTCTCGTCCAATGACTCGACCATTGCCAGTACGCTGAGCAGCGACGGGCGATAGGAACACGACATCGTCACCGTAGTGGGAAAGGATCGCTTCAATGTCATGGCTGTTCCAAGCGCCGATCCAGTGTGCGGCAAAGTCTTCAGCCGAAGTGCGTGACGCGTCGTTCATTAATATGCGTTGGTTCAAATGGCGGCAGGTTGAGAGGGCTTTGTGGGGTGGCAGTTGGTGTCGCCGTTAGATCACAAAGTCCGCCGCAATCGGTTATTCATCGGATGATTGGACGTGGCTTGACCTGCCAAAACGGCGCTATTGAAAGCGTGTGTGTTGAACTGGTCTGTGAACATTTGGAAAATTTTGAATTATTAGATTGTGTTGGTCAAGGAAAATTTCGCAGAAGCAAGCATTGCCAATTTCACACCGCATCCTTCTAGACCCCAAACTTTATTTGACTAACGTGTACCTAATTGATTGCAGTTCAGCGACAGTAAAAGGTCAAGCTAGACTGGATCATTTTTAAGCAGCCGATCGCTGAAGACTTTCCAATTACTGCGCCACGGAAACCGACGTAATACAAAGAAAAAATACCAAGGCATCTGGCATTCACATCATCTAATTCAGCTTCCTTGATCCATTTCGCTATTGGTGCAATGAGACGACTCACTTGATCAAAGTTTTTCATTTCGTACTCACTAGACCAACTCCACCCGTGCGCAGCACCCACTTGTCTCAGAGCCAGGTGCTCAATATCAAATTCATACATTTTTAATAAGTACTTACCGACTTTCTCTTGCAAAGTACCTTTTGTTATTTTTGAAGTTATTAGCGGCAATCTCTCAATCTGCTGTGCATTCAGTTCAAGTATCAATTCAGCAAGGATGTCTGATTTTGATAATTTAAGGCGATAGACCTGCGTTGGTTGTCGTCCCACAGCCTTGGCAACATCACGCATTCCGACGTTTTCATATCCGTTAGACATAAAAAGTGTTCGGGCAGCTGACAGAACTTCAGATTTCAAATTCTCTTTGTCAACCATTTTTTACTTCAAATTAGCATATTTTCGTATTTTAAATGCCTGATAATCCAGTCAATTGTAAACTTGTTTACAATGTTTGATAATTTAAATCCTTTATCCAAAATGTCTAATACTGATTTGAAGCCGATTTGGACAGACGCAGACGCTGATTGCTTGAGGGATGCAAGAGAGTCTGCAGGCAGTGATCTCTATACAGTGGCACGCAACAACAGCCTTTCCAATGCTCAGTTATTGGAACTTGAACAAGGTGGCGAGAGCTATTTCTATTCAGCTTCCATCAAATACTACGTAGGCAAGAAACTACTTAATTCTTTAGGTGGGCAAACTGAATTTGACAGATTGATTGAAAAAACTAAGACTCAATCACACAACGACACAGAAGTCGTTGAGACTTTACTTGAGGAGTCAGCGCAACACTTGCAAGCCCAACAAAACCTTGAACGAACCAATACGTCTAAAACTTTGTTGTACTCAATTGCTATTTCGGCAATCTGTATTGCTATTGCCTTTGTGGTTTATCCGATTTACACAAATAAATCTAACGCAGATAAAACAATCGCAAGCCCACAATTTAGTCAATTGGACAAATTTACTGAAACAGCAAATTCGACCACGCCATCAAAGCCAGACTCAATACCCGTAGCCCAAACCCAAGCCAACAAAATTGAATCACTGTCTAACGATTGTGTATGGTCAGAAAACCCGCCCAATCTATCAGTTCAAAACGCAACTAAAGTTGGCAACTATGTCTATCTTGTCGCAATGAAAGATCTTGTAGTTTGTGTCAAAGACAAGACAAACAAATTGAGTATTGTGAGTCTTAAGGCAAATGAACCACAAACTCTTTATGGTGAAGCTCCACTAAAAATACAGAGTAAAGATTTAGACAATGTGAATATTTTTTATCAAGGCAGTAAGGTTCAACTGCCAAACAAAAACACTACAGAAGTCAATCTAGTAGCGATTGAAATCCAGTGAGTTGAATGAATGTCCATTAAAAGGACGAAATAAGGCAACCTTTGTCGTGTTAAACGACACCTGATCTCCACAGCAAACGCATAAGCACGGTAGACCCGCCAAAGCCAAACCAGCTCAACGATTTCTACGCAGCGGGTAAAAATGAGCTACATCCTTCTAGCCCCCAAACTTTATTCAAAAGTTCTAACAACAACACCAACTGTCGTGTAACACGACACCAGATGAACACATCAAGGGTATTCACTGCTTTTGAACCAGCAAGTGCCTATACATTGTGAAAATTCAGATAGGTTTTAAATGACGATAGTTTGAGTTCGGTCGAATTAACAATCACGAAATGGAATTCATATGTCCAACATCACCGCAACTGCTCAAAGTTTTTTTGATGCTTGTGAAACTGGCAAAGCTTGGACTGGTTGCCAACAATATTGCACGCCGAACGCTACGTTTTCATCGCAAGCCAATCCTCTGCTCAATATAACTACCCTTTCAGCATTGCGATTGGATGCGAGATGTGCTGACAGGCTTGACTGATGTGAGTTACGAAGTCAAGTCTTTTGCTACAGACACGGCACGTCATAATGTTGCAGCCTTTGGTGTGTTTTATGGCACACATCTAGTAGATGGGCTCGTATCACCCACTGGCAAAAAGATTGCTACCGATTATGTTTATGTCATGCAATTCACCGATGACAAAATAAGCCATATGACCAAAATATGGCATGCTTAAATCGAATGAAGCTGCTTGGGATTGCCACTCACCATCAACCGTAGTGTTTAATGACACTTGATGACCACTACCAGCCACGAGCACGGTAGACCCGAAGAACTCAAACCTGACGCAACGATTTGTGTGCACAGGTTGTCCTTTCAAAGGACATCCTTGAAGACCCCAGACTTTATTCAAAAGTTCTGTGAATTTGAAGATTGCTCAAAAATTGAGCACAATAGGCGCTGCTAGGACGTGGCTCACTCCAGCAGTTTGAACAGAATTGAACACAGAAAACCTGTGAGTGTGAACAGGCCGACCAAGTTCGGACTTGCGAGGTGAGCAGCTTCGGGCAACATGGCGGCACAGATCATGGTCAGCATAGCACCGGCGGCCAAGCCCTCGACAAATACCAAATAACCATGGGGCACATGTTCGCCGACGTAAGCGCCGATGGCAGCTCCGATCGCAGTCATCAATACCAGCGATGTCCACAACAGCAGAATCTTGCTGACTTTCATGCCTTGGTTACGCATCTGAACCGAACTTGACAATGCTTCGGGCAAATTGGAGAGGAACAACCCAGCAATCAAACTGTATGGCAAAACGCTCAAGAAAGTAAGTTCAGCGCCACTGGCGGTTTTCAGAGCTATAGATGCCATCAACGCCGTACCAATGACAAAAGACTCTGGTATGCCATCAAGCAATATGCCCAGCCAGATGGCTAAGGCGGCGCCGCTATGGGCACCATGTTGTTGTTTCAAATCGGTCGAACTGGGCATCTGATGCCCGTGATTGATGGCGGCCATGGCTAAATTTGCCCATTGCTGCTTTTCCTGCAAGAGGACCGAGGCCTGAGACTTGCGTTGATCTAAACGTTGGGTGGCCAAGTCTTTCAGACCTTGGGCAAACTCGGGAACTTTTTGAATGAGCAATTGATAGTCATTCCGATTTAAGGTCAACAACTCCACATCATCTGCGGCCGTACAGGTCGCGGTATGAGGTGTACCCCCTAAAAAACTGACCTCACCCACAATTTCTCCGCGCCCGAGTTCATCCCGCCCATAGGTATCTGTATCAATGTACAAGCCCCCTTTGCGGACGATGTAAATTAGCTCACTTGGCTCTCCTGGCTTAAAAATAGACTCATGCTGCACAAACAGGCGGGGCTTGAGGTAGCGCATCACGATGTCCATGTGCTCGGGATCGAGCTTGTAAAACAGCGGTATGTTGGCGATTTCGGCAATCACTTGCTTGTGAATACTTGCGCGTTCAACTGATGCTCTGGATATCACATACGCGGTTTTTCGCAGGTAGCCTCCGCGCTGATTGACCAGTTGATCGAGCAACACAAACAACAATCCACCGCAAAAACAGCCCACGACCATGGCTAAAAAATGATGTAACTCAGTGTCTTTAGCGCTTTCATCTGCGCGCATGTAACTGCTAACAGTTGGGGCCACCAGTTCAATCGCAAGCGCCGATAACAAGGCGCCAGCGCCAAAGGCAGCCATGAGTCCCGTCACGCTTTTGGGTATTTTGAAACTAACCCCAACCAATGAGCCAATCAGCAGGGAGATAGCGCTCAAGCCCCCCAGAATAAATGCCCAAACGACATATTGATCCATGACTACCTCCAATTGTTTTGGTGTTGGCAATATGTCGTTTGACACGACACCCAGACCTTTTAGCTACTCTTGCGCAATGACCTTGACATTCCAATTCGAGTTGTCTGAGTTATCGCTTCTGCGGTTAGTGAAAAAATAAGCTGCAATTAATAAATCTACTGCCATTTAAAAAGTAATTTTATAAATTCGATGAATCATATTACATGCATTTGTAGTCCAAGGTTCTTGATTCATTTCTCAACCAATTCTGCCGTCGGTCAATCTTGACGGTTGAATGATCACGTTTGCCGAAACAGCTTTTGACAGCAGAACCAATCAAAATGACAAAAGGGCAGGGAAAACCACTAATAAAGTGTTTTGGAATTTGTATACAGTAATTTATACAAAATAATTTAATTTTAGGAGTGCATATGAAACAACGCAATCTCGACTTTTCCCGCCGTCATTTCGTTCAATCGCTCGGTACTGCTGCTGGAGTTGCTGCTTTCCCAGCGCTTGCTCAGAACGCTGATGTGAAGGTTGGGTTTTTACTGCCCTTGACAGGATCTTTTGCTGAATCAGGACAACTTATTAAGATGGCTGTGGAAATGGCCATAGAAGAGATCAATGGATCTGGTGGAATCAAGTCCCTAAAGGGTGCCAAGTTGGTAGCCGTATTCGGCAATTCGACCAGCGTGGACGAAGCTAACACCGAAACAAACCGAATGATCTCACGCGACAAAGTATCAGCTATCGTTGGGGCATATTCTTCGGGCGCAACAATCTCCAGTACTGTGATTGCAGAGCGTAACAAAATTCCATACCTTGTACCAAATGCTTTGGCCGACGAAATTACCGCTCGTGGTCTTAAGTTCGTTTTCAAGACAGTTCCCCACTTTTCCCAATACGCCATCAACTCGGGTGAAATGGTGATGCAACTCAGCGGTGGGCAAGCAAAGACCTGTGCGCTTGTTCGTGAGAACAACTTCTTCGGCAATGTTGTGTCGCGCGAGTTCACTAAACATATTGGTAACTTCAACCTAAAGCTACTTAAAGACAACGTCTTTCCAACAAACCCGACAACCTTTGAAGACGTGATTATCTCACTTAAGCGAGATAACCCGGATGTAGTGTTTGCATCCGGAGAACCGTCATCAATCACACTGCTTTTCAAGCAATTGGCGGAGTTGAAGTACTGGCCGAAGATGGGTTGGGTAGGCTTGGGAGGCGGGTACACCAACCCTACCACTTGGTCTAACTTGGGTAAGCAGGGTGATGGTGTGATTGTCATCAACGATTGGTTCCCCGATATCAAATTGCCAGGCGCCAAAGAGGTTAACGAGCGCTTTTTGAAGCGCTCTGGTGGCAAGGATATGTTGGGTAATGCAAACACCACTTATGCTGGTGTGCACATTCTTCGCGCAGCGATCGAGAAGGCGGGATCAGTTGAGGGCGTGGCAATTCGTGATGCTTTAGCTGGGTTAGATTTGGTACTAGGATCACAATCTTTCATGTACGAGCGCGTCAAATTCGATAACACTGGCTTCATGCCGCGCACCACACTGGTGGCCGCCCAGGTCACTGGCGGTAAGCCCAAAGTCATTTGGCCCTCTGCTTATCAGACAACAAAAGCGGTTTGGCCTGTGACGCGCTGATTTTTGCTTTTGCCGTTTATTTAACTCCAGGCAATCTTGTTCAGACAAGATTGCCTAGTCCGGGCTCTATCCATGACTTTTGAACTAATTGTCCAAGCCGTGCTTCTAGGCTTGCTGCAAGGTGGTGTCTACGCGCTCGTTGCCTGTGGATTGACACTAATTTACGGTGTCATGAAGATTGTCAATTTCGCGCATGCCGAGTTTCTCACGCTGGGCATGTACCTCGCTATGGCAGCTTTCCATCTTGGGGCATCGCCTTATTTGGCGGCGTTGCCGATTTTTGGAGCAGTGGCGGTTATGGGCGCTGGCATTCAACGTTTACTGATTCGCCCCGCGTTGCAACACCCTCAAATTAATCAGATGCTGATCACCATCGGCCTGTCGACAATGATGATTGGCGCCATGCAACTAATTTGGGGCCCGAATAACCAAGTGCTGAAGCTTGAGTGGAGCGGAGAATCCATGGAACTCGGGGGCGTTCGATTGACTTATGTACGCCTCATTTCGTTCGCTTCAGCTGCAGCCATTGCCGCGATGGCCTGGTGGTTCCTAAAACACACCCGCACTGGAATGGCCATGCGCGCTGCTTCACAAAACCCGCAGTCTGCTCGACTCATGGGTATCGAGGTCATGCGGTTAAACATGATTACCTTCGGTGTGGGCACTGGTCTGGCTGCTTTGGCCGGCGTGTTGATAGCGCCCGCATTTTTCGCCAATCCTACCTTTGGTACAGACTACTTCATCCTGCCTGCTTTTGTGATCGTGGTGCTAGGCACCATGGGTAACTTTGCGGGGGCGTTGATAGGAGGCTTGATCATTGGTGTCGCAGAAGGTCTGGGGGGGCTGGTCTTTGGCCCAGCGCTCCGCCAATTGGTGAGCCTTCTGCTGTTCGTGGTGGTGCTGTTGTTCTTGCCGCGGGGCCTGTTCAAAGGCAAAGTTACCTGAAGTAAGGTTGATCACATCATGACTAAATTTCTATCCGAATGGAACAACTGGCAACTGGTCGTTGCGTTGGGCTTTGTTTTGCTTTGCGCTTTAGGGGGCAGCGCCGTTGAATCTGACTACGTGATCCAGGTTATGGTTTTGGCCGCTGTTTATGCGGCTGTGGGCACTGCTTGGTCAATAGCGGGCGGCTTGTCGGGCCTCCTGCTTCTGGGCTACATCAGCTTTTTCGGGTTGGGTGCTTACGTGGATGGTGTATTTTTCACCAAGTTGGGACTGAATCCCTGGTTGTGCATCGTGTTGGGATTTTTTTCGGCGGCTCTATTGGCTTGGCTGATTTCGCTGGTGACACTGCGATTTGGTCTGGGCGAGGATTACTTTGCCATGTTCACTGTTGCATTGTCACAAGTTTTAAAATATATACTACTCAACTGGGATTATGTGGGCGGTGCGACTGGCATTTACCTAACCGTGATTGAGGACAACTTCTGGACTTTAAGTTTCGTCGAGCGCAAACCTTATCTGTATATCGCGCTAGTCATGTTGGTGGGTGTAATTCTGATCAATTACAGCATTCAGCGATCGCGAATGGGATACTACCTGGCGGCAGTCCGCGAGAATGATCAAGCCGCTGAAGCTCTGGGCATCAACGTGCACAAGGTGAAGACCCAAGCCATGATCATCAGTGGAGGCTTGGCAGGCAGCATGGGTGCTTTTTACACCCAATTTGCGACCTTCATCGATCCAAAGCAGGTCTTCAGCTTGGCGACCAACTTCGAGATGCTCCTCGGCCCGGTTTTGGGTGGTCGTTTGTCAATCATCGGTCCGGTTATGGGCGCATCGTTTCTCAAACCGATGCAAGATTTTTTACGTGGCTGGATGGGCGGTGATGCTGATGCGCTCTACCTCATTCTCTATGGCGCGGTACTGGCGATCGGCATATTGCTGTTGCCAAAAGGTGCGGCGCATTACGTACAAATTTGGCACCGTAAGCGCTACACCGCGACCAACGGCGAGGAGAAGCAAACATGAGTCACGCTTTACTTGAAGTACGTAACATGGTCAAACGATTTGGCGGTTTGACGGCCGTAGATCATGTCAGTTTTGAAGTTATGCCTGGGCGCATCATTGGCGTCATCGGACCGAACGGATCCGGTAAGACCACTTTATTTGCGAACGTCTCTGGATTTCAGACTCCAGAAGAGGGTGAAATCCGATTTGACGGACGGTTGATCACCGGGATGCGACCCTCGGTTCTTTGTGAGCTGGGCATTGCCCGAACCTTTCAAATTGTTCAACCATTCGCAGGACTGACCGTTTACGACAACGTGGTGGCAGGTGCCCTAAGAGGGGGGCGAACCAGCTTGACCGAAGCCAAACAAAAAGCCTCTCAAATCATAGAAATGTGTGGATTGCGTCCAGTTTCTCAGCAAATGGCGGGTTCTTTGCCAATTGCAGGTCGCAAACGATTGGAGGTTGCGAGGGCACTGGCCACAGGTCCCAAGCTTTTGCTGCTTGATGAGGTAATGGCCGGTTTGCGGCCAACAGAAGTGGATGAAGCCATTGCTCTAGTGCGGCAGATACGCGACAGCGGCGTAACCGTGATTTTGGTCGAGCACCTGATGCGTGCAGTGATGGCGCTGAGCGAGGAGCTGCTTGTATTGCAGCAAGGCAAGCTCATCGCACGAGGCGACCCAAAGACGGTATGCAACCAACCCGAAGTCATACGTGCCTATTTTGGCGAGGCCAAGGTTCCCGAGACAACGACCAACCACCAGGAAGTCACGCTCCATGCTTGAAACTCGTAATCTACAAGCCTGTTACGGCGAAATGACCGCCCTGTGGGGAGTCGACCTGAATATTCGACCAGGTGAACTCGTTGCCGTTGTAGGCCCCAACGGCGCAGGGAAATCCACCTTAATAAACGCTATCTCTGGCCTGGTCGATGTGCCTGATGGCCAGTTGCGCTGGAATGGCTCTGATATCGTTCAGGCCAGCGCTGAGTCGCGAGTGCGCAATGGCATCATCCAGTGTCCTGAAGGACGCAAACTTTTTCCAGAAATGACAGTTGAGGAAAACCTTTTGATGGGGGCCTATTGCCGAATTGATCGTAGTAGCGTCAACGAAAGCCTTGAAGAAATTTACGTTCAGTTCCCTATCTTACGCGATCGTCGTAGACAAATTGCCAGCACTATGTCGGGCGGCCAGCAGCAAATGGTAGCTATTGGTCGTGCACTGATGGCTCAACCTCGCTTGTTGATGCTCGATGAACCTTCTTTAGGCCTAGCTCCTATCGTGGTCAATGAAGTTTTTGAGCTATTGAAACGCATCCACAAGGCTGGCATGACCATTTTGCTTGTAGAACAAAACGTTCACCAAACTCTGGAAATAGCCGACCGCGCCTACGTGCTTGAAAACGGCAAAATTGCATTAGAAGGTACGGGGCACGATGTGTTGCACAACCCGCACATGAGAGCGGCCTACCTCGGTCACTGATGGTCAACATTGCCCTGCCTACGCGAACTTCCATTCAACCCTTCAAACGTAAAACCATTTAGCCAATTTCTCTTTTAAGAAATTAGCCCATCTCTCTCAAACTATTTGAACACTGACAATCTAATGCAAATTGACGGTTGGGGTGGCTCAAATTTGGATGCAAATTCTCTTCAAAGTGGCTCAGTTTTGGATGCCATTCAACATAATGATTCAATGGACAAAGTAATAGACCCTTCAAAGTGCCCCATTTGCGGCGAATCTAACCAGTGTGCCCAAGAGATTGCCAAAGCCACTGGAACGCCGCCCGAGAGGTGCTGGTGCATGACTGCAACCTTTTCGCCAGAGGTTCTTGATCGGGTGCCGGTAGAGGCAAAAAACAAGGCTTGCATTTGCTCAAAATGTGCAAGTCCGTTGGAGTAAAGGGTAATCCTCCCCTTTTGCAAGGGAGTCAGAAGTAGAAACGTTATGCAGCCATGGCCAGTTTCTGCTTCGGTGTAAATCCACCCAGAGCCGAGGGTGTCCGATTTTTTGTGTAAACGGAGTTAAGGGTCATTGATGAGGGACCCGGTCCTCAAACTCAATACTAAACCGATTCAGTGCCGCCTTCCAGTCCCGAATTGGCATGTTCCATTTCTGGCTAATATTTCTCAGTGCCAAGTAGAACAATTTGCTCAGCGCCTCATCGCTTGGAAACGATCCACGGTTCTTTGTAATCTTGCGCAGGCTCATGTTCACAGACTCAATTGCATTGGTTGTGTAAATCACCTTGCGAATCTCTGGCGGATAGTCAAAGAACGGAATGATGCGTTGCCAGTTACGTCGCCAGCTTTGCACAATGGACGGATAGTCTTTGCCCCATACAGTTTCAAACTCATCCATGGCTTGTGACGCTTGCTCTACCGTGGCGCAGGCATAGATTGATTTGAGCGCCGCTGCCACTTCTTTGCGAGTCTTCCACGACACATAGTTCAAACTGTGGCGCACCATGTGCACAATGCAAAGTTGCACCTTAGCCAAGGGGTACACCGTTTCAATCGCTTCAGGAAAGCCCTTTAAGCCATCTACACATGCAATGAGGATGTCTTGCACCCCGCGGTTCTTGAGCTCCGTGACCACTTGCAGCCAGAATTTGGCACCCTCGTTTTGTGCAATCCATAAGCCCAGTACTTCTTTGTTGCCCGTCATGTCGATGCCAATGGCAAGGTAAACAGCTTTGGCTTTAACCACGCCAGAGTCACGCACTTTGACGTGAATGCAGTCTAGATAAACAATGGGATACACGGAATCAAGGGGTCGGGACTGCCAGGCTTTAACTTCCTCCACCACGGCATCTGTGACAGACGAGATCAAGGTGGGCGAGACCTCTGTGCCATACATTTCTTCAAGGTGGCTTTGAATCTCTCGCACCGTCATGCCGCGCGCATAGAGCGACAAAATCTTGTCGTCAAAGCCCGCCCAGCGAGTCTGGTGTTTGGGTATCAACTGCGGCTCAAAGCTGCCTTGCCGGTCACGGGGAATGTCAATGGGCAGCTCACCGAACTCGCCTTTGAGCGTCTTCTTGCTCTTGCCATTGCGGGCATTGCCACCCGGGTTGGTGACAGGTGCGTTCTTGTCATGCCCAAGGTGCTCAGATATCTCGGCATCTAGGGCACGCTCGACAAGCAGCTTGGTTAACTGCTTTAAAAGTCCATTCTCACCAATCAAATCTTCTGGCTTTTTGTAATCAGCCAGCAAACTATCGATGAGATCTTTGGGTACTGCTTTCTTTGTGTTTAAGGTCATATCCAGTCCTGGAAGTTCGACGGTTACCCGCCATTAGACCGTTTACACAAAATTCAGTACACCCCCAGCCCTAGAAATGATGGCGCTTCACAACATTGGGGCATTGCTGGTTTTGAAAGAGCAAAAGTTAGTGGGTATTTTCTCGGAGCGTGACTACGCAAGAAAAGTTTTCCTAAAAGGAAAAAGTAGCAACGATGCCAAGGTGAGTGACGTCATGACTTCTAAGGTCATCACCATCGATACAAAACACTCTATTGATCAATGTATGCAAATCATGACTGACAACCACATCAGACACCTGCCCATTGTCAATGATCAGAAAGTGATGGGGCTCATTTCTATTGGCGATGTAGTTCGTGAAATGATTGCGTATCAGAAATCAATGATCGAACAATTACAAAGTTATATTGCTGGATAGAAAATTCCCAACATCTTCTATCA
>OFQP01000097.1_pt1 | contig 15308 bp, 9 predicted proteins | sample 1542771 | NCBI WGS metagenome assembly OFQP01 (sample SAMN05442509, study PRJEB24371) | freshwater metagenome | isolation source: Freshwater Lake | place: Canada: Niagara | collected 2012-08-09 | reverse complement strand
AAATCCAGATCAACAGTACCCCATTGATATGCCGATGGAAGTACTCTTGGGCAAACCCCCCAAAATGCATCGGGATGTTCACACCACACAAGAACAGTTTCCCCCATTTAATTGCAATGCAATCGAACTCAAAGAAGCAATCGAGTTGGTTTTGCAACAACCTACTGTTGCCAGTAAATCATTTCTGATTACCATCGGCGATCGTACGGTGGGCGGTCTTAACTCACGCGACCCCTTTGTGGGTCCATGGCAAGTACCTGTGGCAGATTGTGCGGTGACCACCATGGATTACTCTGGGTATCAGGGAGAAGCCATGAGCATGGGTGAGCGTACCCCAGTAGCTCTTTTTAATGCACCAGCAGCAGCCAAGATGGCAGTGGGTGAGGCGATTACTAATATTCTGGCTGCTGATATTGCTAGCATCGAAGACATTAAGTTATCAGCGAACTGGATGGCAGCTTGTGGTCAACCAGGCGAAGACGCCAAACTTTATGAGTCTGTTAAAGCTGTGGGCATGGAACTCTGCCCAGAGCTGGGTATCTCGATACCCGTTGGGAAAGATTCTTTATCGATGGCAACCACCTGGCAGGATCACAATCAAGCCAAGCAAGTGGTCGCACCTGTATCACTCATCATCTCGGCATTTGCTCCTGTGCGTGATGTGCGCAAGACCCTCACACCACAACTGCAACTCCAGACCGAGACTGAACTAATCCTGATTGATCTGGGACGCAATCAAAATCGGATGGCTGGCAGTATTGTGACCCAGGTATTTGAGCAAACGGATACACACGCACCGAATGTCGATCAGGCGAGTGATCTTAAATCCTTTACGAATGCCATTATTACCTTACGCGAGCGTAATACTATCTTGGCCTACCATGATCGCTCCGATGGTGGCTTACTGGCCTGTATCGCCGAGATGGCCTTTGCAAGCCATTGCGGCATCTCACTTAATGTCGATCTCTTGTGTATTGATCCACAGACCGAACCAGATTATGGCGATGCCAAGAACTGGGCTTCTCAGGTCAGCGGTCGGCGTCATGAGCAAACCATGCGGGCATTGTTCAGTGAAGAGCTAGGTGCGGTCATCCAAATTGAGCGATCACAGCGTGACGTTGTATTTGCAGTCTTGCGTGAATGTGGCATTAGTGCCTTTAGTCATGTGATTGGCAAACCCAATCAAAGCGATGTTTTAGAGATCTGGCGTGATGCCAAGTGTGTTTATACCGAAAGTAGACTGCATCTTCAAAAACTCTGGCAGAACACCAGTTATCAGATCGCTCGCTTGCGCGATAACCCCAACTGTGTGGATAGCGAGTATCAAAGTGTAGAGGATGTAAGTGATCCTGGGATGAGCCCCATCCTGCGTTTTGATCCTAATGAGAACCCCAGCGCACCATTTATTAACAAGGGCACACGACCCAAGATGGCTATCTTGCGAGAGCAGGGTGTTAACTCCCATCTTGAAATGGCCTACGCGATGGATCTCGCTGGCTTTGCTAGCCATGATGTGCATATGAGCGATCTACTTACTGGGCAAGCAAAACTTGAGGACTATCAAGGCTTGGTAGCCTGCGGTGGATTTAGCTATGGCGATGTGCTCGGTGCCGGTGAGGGCTGGGCCAAGACCATTTTGTTCAACCCACAACTCAGCGAGCAATTTGCAAGCTTCTTCCAACGTAACGATAGTTTTGCCTTAGGTGTTTGTAATGGCTGTCAGATGATGAGTAATCTAGCTAGCCTAATACCAGGTGCTAAGGCATGGCCTAAGTTCACACGCAATCAATCGGAGCAATACGAAGCGCGGCTTGTGATGGTAGAAATACTACAGTCACCGTCCCTATTCTTTAGTGGAATGAGCGGTAGCCATTTACCCATAGCGGTCGCGCATGGTGAAGGCTTTGCCAACTTTAAACACCAAGGTAATGCACGTAAGATTGAACAAGACCAATTAGCCGCCATGCGCTTTATCGATCATCATGGTCAAGCCACCGAGCGTTATCCCTTTAATCCCAATGGCTCTCCACTGGGATTAACCAGCGTGACCACCGCAGATGGCCGGTTCACAGTGATGATGCCGCACCCAGAGCGTGTCTTTAGGAATGTGCAAATGAGTTGGTATCCCAAGGAGTGGAACCAAACTCAGGATGGTGCCAGCCCCTGGTTACGTATGTTCCGCAACGCCCGCGTTTGGGTGAATTAAGTGGCACAAACACGATTACCCGCTGAGCCGGTCACGTTATCAGAGACCGGCGGGATTCGGTATTTACATTTAGGAACGCCGTGGATACAAGGGGCTATGCGTATTCGGGATCCGAGCGAGATCTATCTCGAGTACTCGCAACAGATGATGGCCTGGTTACTCTTTTTACAGAGTAAGCCCAAGATGCAAATTGCACAATTAGGCCTAGGTACCGGCTCACTCGCCAAGTTCACCCTTGAGCATTGCCCGGGCGTAATCAATACCGCAGTAGAGCTGAACCCAGCGGTCATCATTGCAGCCAGAACCATGTTTGATTTGCCTCATGATCATGACCAGTTAAAGGTAGTGCAAGACGATGCCCTGAGTTTTGTGAAGAATAAACGCCATCACCAGCAGTTCGATGTCTTGCAAGTGGATTTATATGACGCGGATGCCAAAGGACCTGCACTGAGCTCATTGGAGTTTTATAAAGGCTGCTTTTACACCCTCAAGGCTACTGCGGTGATGACCGTTAATTTGTTCTCACAGCACAAAAGTTTTGATATCAACCTCAATAATATGTGCAAAGCCTTTAAGGGCAGGGTGCTGATATTCCCGGAATCGCACGATTGCAATGCGGTCGCCATCGCCTTTAAGGGCCCCATGATTAATGCCAATTGGAAGAATATTGAGCAACGCGCCAAAATAATCCATGATCAGACTGGCCTACCGACTAAGTCCTGGGCTAAGGGCTTACAAGCGGTGAATGCGCGACAGGAAGAGCGCTTACAAATTTAATGAAGATACGGATGAACTTTCTGGGAAGCCCAATCACTAAGAAAGTTAAAAACTATCTGTTCATCCTGATTAGCCTCTTTATTTGCTTTGCGCAAATATTAAATGCAGAAAGTGTTGGTAAAAATACAGAAACTGTGACTGTAGCCAGTAAACGCTTTACCGAATCGTATATCTTGGCCGAGATTATCGCGCAGACCCTAAAAAATAATACCGATTATGAGATTAAAACCAAATTAGGACTTGGTAATACAACCATTCTGTTTAATGCCCTTCTACAAGGCAATATCGACGTCTATCCAGAATATCTTGGTACGATTACGAAGGAGATTTTAAAAGAGGATGCTACTCTCTCTTTGGAACAGATCAACAAAAGATTGCTGCCACTCAAATTACAGGCAGGTGTATTTCTGGGCTTTCAAAACTCCTATGCCCTTGCAATGAGAAAAGATCAGGCAATGCAGCTTGGGATTACAACAATTGCGGATCTTGCAAAACATCCAAGCCTAAAGATTGGTTTTTCACATGAGTTTCTGGGTAGACCTGACGGATGGCCTTCCATACAAAAAATTTATGGCCTTTCAAGCCTGAGTGCTAAGGGACTGGATCATGGCCTGAGTTATTCTGCTCTTGAAAAGAAACAGGTTGATTTAATCGATGCATACACCACCGATGCGCAACTCAGTAATGAAAAAATTGTCCTTTTAATCGATAACCAAAAATTTTTCCCATCGTATGAAGCCGTTTTGCTTTACCGTATAGATAGTTTTAAGGATAAACCGAAAGCCTTATTGGCCTTAGATGGTTTATCGCAGAAGATTTCGCAAATAGAGATGCGAAACATGAACGCTGCAGTGGAGGGTCAAGGGTTAACCTTTTCTAGTACCGCCCAGTCGTTTATCACCAAAGAGCAACTAGCTTCTGAGCCCCTTTCATTTATGAAGCAATTATTTGGCCCAGACTTTTTGCGTCTAAGTTACGAGCATTCACTATTGGTCTTTTTGTCATTGTTCATTGCAATGATGATTGGTATCCCGCTGGGAATTTTGACCTTCTTCAATCCCTCTGTAGGCAATCCAATGCTGTATGTATCTGGAGTTTTTCAAACGATCCCATCCCTTGCATTACTTGCATTCTTAATTACAATTTTTCAAACGATTGGACCGCTACCAGCAATCACTGCATTATCACTCTATGCCTTACTCCCAATTATTGAGAATACCAATACAGGCCTACTAACAGTGAACCCAGCATTACGTGAATCCGCCAGAGCCTTAGGGGCTAATAAATGGATCTGTTTGATAAAAATTGAGTTACCTGCAGCCATTCCCAGCATTGTTAGCGGTATCAAGATTGCTGCTATTACTGCAACGGGTACAGCCACAATCGCAGCATTTGTGGGAGCAGGGGGCTATGGTGAGAGGATAGCGCAAGGGTTGGCAACCAATAATACCCAGACGATGCTTGCTGGAGCAATACCAGCCGCAATTTTTGCTACTTTGTTACAAGTTCTTATCAGCCTCTATGCGCGCTTTGTGGCCCACTCTCGAGCATAATCATTGATTGATTCAATAATGTCCGATCATTGTCAGTATTTTCCCCATCCAGCAGCACAGCAGTTGCGAGAGAGGATTTATAGTGCAAGCATCCTGACCCGATCGATTATTGAAAATCTAGCCCCTGGAAAAGAGCTTGTTCCACAACTAGCAAATCTCAATCCACCGTATTGGGAGTTTGCTCACATTACTTGGGTTCATGAGTTTTGGGTACACCGCAAGGGCCGTCAAGAACATCCTTCTTTGTATAAGGATGCAGATGCCTTATTTAATTCATCTACGGTAGCGCATGCAGATCGCTGGAGTATTCCACCCGTATCACTCGAAAGTTTATTGCGGTATAACCGTGAGGTATGTAATAAAACAAGCGAGCTCCTCAGTAAACCCTTAAGTGATGAAGACGCCTACTTTATACAGTTAGTGATTCATCATTACGATATGCATAACGAAGCATTTGCCATTATGTGGCAGGCACTTGAATATCCCATGCCTTTTCAACCATACAGTGTTTCAACCAAAACAGTCTTCAATAAAGAGTTCATTGAGTTCTCAAAAACTGATATGACTTTGGGATCGCTTCCTCAGCAAGGGTTCATATTTGACAATGAGAAATGGCAACATCCTCTTACTGTAGAACCATTTGCGATATCAAGCTCAGCGGTTTCCAATGAACAATATCGTGAGTTTGTCTTAGCAAAGGATGACCAAGCGATGCCAAAACATTGGAAGTACGAGGCCGGGGTTTGGTATGAACGCTTTTTTGACCAATGGCGTGTGATGGATGATCAACAAGCTGTACGTCATATTCCTTATGAAGACGCCGTGGAATATGCCAGCCAACAGCATCTTCGCCTGCCTACAGAGGCTGAGCTCACCTTACTCATGGCAACAAACCGTAATGACTGGCAGGCATCGGACTTATGGGAATGGACCAGTAGTCAATTTTTACCCTTTGAAGGTTTTACACCAGACCCTTATGTCGATTACTCACAACCCTGGTTTGATGGCACATACCAAGTATTAAAGGGTTGGAGTCCATTTACAGTAGAACGCATGCGCCGTTTAGGATTTCGGAACTTCTATCAAACAAAGCGAAATGACATCTTTAGCGGCTTTCGGGTCTGCCGACTTTAAATGCTGTAAAAAAAGTTACAACCTGACTGCCTGACTATATCCAGTTAATTCTAGATAACCTCGGCCAATCACAACTTGGTTCTGACTCATTTCAATTGCACCCTCATAGTAAAACCCACCCGTACTAGCGCGAGCATCTACCTCCTGATCTTGCATCAGGGTTTTTAATTGAAACTCTTGATTACCCACCCGAATTAAAAAGCCACTTGGATAGTTTGCAAGCGATCGCGCTGAACTCCATTGGCCCACCGACTCCCAAATAGCATTTGAGTGACGCTCCAAAATCCGACCAGTTTGATCACGTCGATCCCACTCACTGAACAAAGCCTTGCCGGACTGATCACGTATCCGAAAGGCCATGATGCTTTCTCCATTAAGAAGATTTATCCCAATCCAATCCCAACCGACCGCACCTGGCATCAGTAAGCTACTCGACCATTCGTGATCAAACCAACCAATCCCAGAACGTTTAAGAAGAGAGCCCTGTTTGCCTTTTGATGATTTGTCTTTAATCTCAATTTGAGCTGTTACGTTCAGCTGAGGACGGCTGTAGTAATAACTAGCGAGCTCAGGACTAGGGCCTTTGGTAGAAAAACCTTGATTACCTCTTAAAACAGGCGTTTGTGAAGGAATAGCCTCTAAGCGAATCGTGAATGTATCTGCTGGAATATCAAATTGATAACGATCATTTTCAGTTCTCGCCATGGTCCAATTGGCTAATCGTAATTTTGTATCGGCAGTGTCAAATACAGCACCCGCAGTGCCAACTCGTCCTGCCACATCCGCATGACGTAATTGACCTTCTGCTGGAATGGCCAAGGCAGCATGCGCGAACAGTAGCTGGGTAGGTGCAAAACGACTTGGATTATCCGGTGAATGCTGAGTGCGACTACGAAAGAAAGTAATCTGAAAACCCATCGCATTTTCACCTGAGCCAAGCCAACCAGTGAGATACCACCATTCGGTTCTAAATTCTGGGTGTGCACCATGATCGCGTGGGAATACTAATTTTCTTGGACGAACGGGCGGATAGACGACTGACGAGGAATTTGCCCATTGAGAGACAGGTAGGGCACAAGATATTGCTAATGCCTGCATAAAATAACGGCGTTTAGGAAAGTGCATTACCATTCTGCCCGTAATGCGCTGATTAAATTCGCTGGGTTCAGAGTACGCTTTGAGGCCCATAATGCCGCTGCAATACCTAAGCCAAGCAAAGCAAGCATCAGCGTAATGAGAGCAAAGAAGGGCAAGCTTGTATCCATTGTCCAATGAAAGGATTGTGGGTTAACGCGATGAATCAATATCTGACTCATTATTAAACCTAAAAGAGTTCCCCAAATAACAGCCAAACTTAACAATAGGCCTGATTCTGAACTAATCCAAGCTATTCTTTGAGTAGATGATTGTCCTAAGTAGTACACCAAGGCATATTCTTTTTCACGGAGCAGGGCCTGACCTGCAAAACCTGTCGCTACTGCAAAAAGTGCCACCAGAAGGGCGGCGATCTCCAGAGCATACGTTAGAGCAAAACTACGATCAAAGATTGTCAACGATAGGGCTCGAAGATCACTGCGATTCATAAACTCTTGATCACGAAGCTGTGGAATGGCAGCTCGCAGCGTATTAAGGACTGTAGCTGGATCGGCTTGATTGACTAACCAAATGGCGATCCCTGAATACTGTTGATCACCACTCATTAGTTGGTATGTGCCAAGATCTATCACGAGCGCACCATGCTGTCGACCATAGTCCCGAAAAATGCCTGCAACCCATACCTTTTGGGAGCCCTGCTGTTCATTAAAAGCCGGCATTGTCTGAATCGTACCGGGACGCCAGTCATACAAATCAAGCATCGCTTCAGAGACATAAACCACCGGTAGGGATGACCGATCGGATAAAGCACTGAGTGGGTAGATCGGTCCAATGAGAGGAAGCGTTGGTGCTGACCGACCCTGCTGGATTGGTCTAGCGATTAAAGTTACCTCAGGTCGGTCAGATCGAAAAAGGATCTTACGCTGTACGTTCAGTTCATATCGATCAATACCTGGAACCTTCTCAAGAGTATTCAAAAGATCGGGGTTCTTCAGAAACTCATCGCCTAAATTTAGCTGTTTAAAGTTTGCGTATAAGTCTGCTGGCAATACTTGGTCAAGCCACTGGGTCATCGAATCTCGAAAACTAGCAACCATCACCACCATGGCCACGGTCAGGGCGAGAGCGGCAACAACACCCGCAATTAATCCCGCAGAACTTGCCGGAGCTTGCGCTAAGCGCCAGTTTGCAAATATGAGGGACGATGGTTGTTTTTGCCAATACGATAAACCATTTACAAGACTTGAAAAACAATGCTGAACTAACCATGGAATAAGTGCTAAGCCCGCAAATAATAAACATGCAATCGAAGCATATGCTGCTAGGGGAAGATCATTCATAGCAGGCATAAATGCCAGAACGAAGCTAGCAAGGCTAAAGACCAGAGCAATTCGGTAATGAACAACGGGTCGCACGACGCGTTCGATAGAGCCCGCTCTCAATTGTTCAGCGGGGTGTCTAGCCGTGGCAGCTTTTGCTGGAAAGTAAGCAGCTAATAAACCAACTGCAATCGCAAGGATCCAAAAGCCAAAAAGCGTTATAAAATCGATCTCAAGAGGTGGCGCTATGCCAGAGAAGTAACCTCCCCCTAAATCACCGCCTAAAATATTTAGCAAGACATAAGCAAGAGTAAGGCCCAAACCAATCCCCAATAGACCACCTATTGCAGCAACTCCAGCGGCCTGCGCAAGCACTAATGAAAATATCCACCGAGAGCTTGCGCCTAAGATACTGAGAAGTGCCAATTGGGATTGCTGTCGTAATACCGAAAAGCTAATGGTCGTAAAAACCAAAAATGCACCTGTAAAGAGGGCAACTAGCGCTAAGACATTTAAGTTAACACGATATGCGCGCGATAAATTTGAGACACGCCGATCTCGCTCTTGAGAACTGATTAAACGTAGGCCAAGATTTAATTTCTGGAGAGCATTAGCTACTTCCTCGACCCCCTTACCATCTTGAAGCTGGACATCCATGCGACTAATCTTCCCAAGGCCTCCTAAACGCCACTGGAGAGTGCCCAAATCCATAACAGCAATCGCTTGGCCAACTGCACCCGGCACAGTACCAGCAACCTTGAATCGAACAGCCTTACCTTCATAATCGAGTCCTATGAAGTCACCAACTGATAGCTGTAACTTTTGCATAGCAGCGGCTGATAAAAAGATCGCGTCTTCTGAAAAGAGTTGCTGCTGTTGATCTTCAGAAACAAACGGCATCAATGAGGGTGATACGCGACCCGCTTGAAAAATATCAATTCCGAGAACACGAATTTGTGCCGTATTGCGTTCTAAGACTGGGCTGATTGCGCGGATCCCAAGCTCAGTTTGATATGTAACAATTTGGTCATATAGCTGGTCTGAGAATTCACCGGTAGGCATGATGATTTGGGCAGAAGCCTGACCATTGACCAGATCTAAGGCACGGCTAAATTCACTGAGAGCCGAGCGATTGACGGTATGAATGGCGACTGCCAGTGCAATACCCAAAGCAACGGCAAGTCCCGCGATCAACCAGCGGCCTGGCTGAGCCTTAAAGGCAGATGATAGTAACCAATAAAACAGCATTAGTTCGTTAAAAACAAACGGCGATCTAAGCGCTCTGCGGCTTTATCTGAATGAGTCACCATTACTAAGGCAGCATGATGCTCACGGCAAGAACGGCACAAAAGTTCGAGAGCGAGATTAGCAGTTACTGGGTCTAGGTTACCCGTTGGTTCATCCGCCAGAACAATTTTAGGACGATGAATCAATGCCCGCGCGAGGGCAATTCGTTGTTGCTCGCCACCGGATAAAACTGCTGGAAATTGTTCATAGGATTCTGCCAGACCCAGTTCGTTTAAAAGAGCTTGTGCACGAGCTTTTGCTTGGTCAAGGGGAAGTCCAGCGATTAAACAGGGCACCATGACATTTTGTAAAGCATTGAGATGAGGCATTAAATGAAATGCCTGAAAAACGAAACCGAAAGCAGTACGGCGAAGATAGAGTTGCTCATTTGCCCCCATTATTTTGAGATCTTTACCTTCAAATAGGATGCGACCTTCATCGGGCTGATCGAGGCCTGCCAAGAGATTGAGCAGGGTGGATTTACCCACCCCAGAGGCACCCTGAAGCGCAAGTTGCTCGCCAGCAGCCAGGGAGATATTGAGGTCTCGAAATAGCCAGCGATCAGCGCTCACTCGCCGACCAAGCCTCTCAGCTTCAAGTAAGACCATCGTAAGACCCAATATAGAGAATGATTAACATGCTTCTATTGTTACATTCTCTTGCTTTTTATGGTGTCTGCCAATGATTGTGGAGGGCATACGTGTTTTTTGTTCCTACAAACACTCTTTTGACATAAACTTTGGGTCGCTGGTCTAGAAACTCTTGTGTATTGATACACTGTGTTATGAACCCTAAAGTCCTACAAGAGCTCACCATTGGTTTACAAGTAAAGCCAGCGCATATTGCCCCGAAGTTCTTTTATGACGAACTCGGCTCTAAGTTATTTGAAGCTATTACCTTGCTCGATGAGTATTATCCGACTCGCACCGAGGCGTACATCATGTCGCGCCATCTCGATGAGATATCAGCAGCAGTGGGGGATTGCGATGCTTTCGTTGACCTAGGCGCTGGGAACTGCGCTAAGGCAAGTACTTTATTTGAAAGTTTGCAGCCAAAACAATATTGGGCATTGGATATCTCAAAAACGTTCCTCGATGCGGCGATTGCTAACCTACAAAAACAATTTCCACAGATTGCCATGGTTGCCCAGGCATGCGATCTATCCCAAGCTATTCAGCTGCCTGACATCGCTGCACAGAAGAAGATATTTTTCTACCCAGGATCATCGATTGGTAATTTTGATCCCAAGGAAGCTCATTTATTCTTGCAAGGTATCGCTCAATTATTAAATGGTAGTGGTGGTCTTCTCATTGGGGTAGACCTTGTTAAGAATAGAGATGTATTACATCGCGCTTACAACGATTCACTGGGTATTACGGCGGCATTTAATTGCAATGTCTTGTTACACATTAACCGTTTAATCGGTACTAATTTTTGTTTAGAAGACTGGGAGCATGACGCCTTTTTTAATGAACAAGCATCCCGCATTGAGATGCATTTGCGAGCCAAGCGAGACGTCCAAGTCATTTGGGGTGGTCATTTGGCTGAGTTTAGTAAGGGTGAGACCATCCATACCGAAAATAGTTATAAATACACTCAGGCAGGTTTCCAAGATCTATTGAAGAAGGCCGGTTTTCAGAAAGTAGTCTCATGGACCGATCAAAACCAGCACTTTATGGTCTGTTTTGCTAGTTTTCGATAATTTCTTAATAAGCTTGTATCGGTCTAACTCATTTTGCATTGCATCAATCATTGCTCCAATCACCCTAGATAAAAACCTTGTGTAAGTTAATTTTTTACAGATTTTGGTGTAATAATTACTTTACTCAGCTTATGTGAGGTAAAAATGATGAACGACACAACTTTTATCACCCTATTTATACTTTTTGGCGCATGTTTTGGGTTTGTAACGTATTCACAGCGGCACTTGTTTAGCGAGGGTCCTCACAAGGCGAAGACCTCAGATGACAACCCATTTGAAAGTCGCATTTTTTGGGTCCCACTTTGCGCTTTACTCTGGCCAATCATGGTCGTCACCAGATTCCATAGCGCCTGGCTACTTCACAAACGGAAGAAGCAAGCTCAACATGCAGTCTTGCATTGATGTTTTAAATGGTTAACTAAGAGTTAGAACCAGAATAAAAAAAGCCCAAGGCCTAAAACCTTGGGCTTTTGCATTACAGTGGTCTATTACTTACACACTAACCGTATCCGCCACACTACTAAAGTCTTTGATCTTGTCAAAGTTCATGTAACGATAAACATCATCGGCTTTTGCATTAAGCGGTTGCACTTGTTCGAGGTACTCTGCCATGGTGGGGATTCTGCCAAGGAGGGCAGCAACCGCAGCGAGTTCTGCCGAAGCCAGATAAACACGCGTATCGATTCCTAATCGGTTCGGGAAGTTACGTGTCGATGTCGATACTGCAGAAGCACCTTTACGCATCTGCGCTTGATTACCCATGCACAAAGAACAACCTGGAGTTTCCATGCGAGCACCTGTTCTTCCAAGGATGCCGTAGTAACCTTCCTCGGTGAGGATCATCGCATCCATCTTCGTAGGTGGTGCAATCCACAAACGCGTTGGGATATCGGTCTTGCCTTCTAAGATCTTGCCAGCAGCACGGAAGTGACCAATATTGGTCATGCACGAACCAATGAACACCTCATCAATCTTGTCACCCTGTACTTCAGACAAGAACTTCACATCGTCTGGATCATTGGGGCAAGCCAAGATGGGCTCTTTGATCTCGTTCATGTCGATCTCAATGACCTCGTAATAATCGGCATCAGCATCAGCCTTGAGTAATTGTGGTTTAGCAATCCACGACTCCATCGCTTTAATACGACGGGTGAGGGTGCGCTTATCTTCATAGCCATTTGCAATCATCCACTTCATCAAGGTGATGTTAGAACGCATGTACTCGATGATGGGCTCTTTATTAAGATGCACAGTACAACCACCAGCAGAACGCTCAGCAGAGGCATCGGATAGCTCAAAGGCTTGCTCCACCTTGAGATCAGGTAATCCTTCAATCTCGAGGATGCGACCTGAGAACACATTCTTCTTACCTTTTTTCTCAACGGTGAGAAGGCCGCGCTTAATCGCATACAGTGGTATTGCATTGACTAAATCGCGCAAGGTGATACCTTGCTGCATCTTGCCCTTAAACCGAATCAATACTGACTCTGGCATATCTAAAGGCATCACACCAGTTGCGGCTGCAAAGGCAACGAGACCAGAGCCTGCCGGAAAGGAGATACCAATGGGGAAGCGCGTATGACTATCGCCACCTGTACCGCAGGTATCAGGAAGCAATAAACGATTTAACCAGCTGTGGATCACACCATCGCCTGGACGTAGAGCAACGCCACCACGATTGGTCATAAATGCTGGCAACTCATGGTGCGTACGGATATCAACGGGCTTGGGATAGGCTGAGGTATGGCAGAAGGATTGCATCACGAGATCTGCCGAGAACCCTAAACACGCAAGATCTTTCAACTCATCACGGGTCATCGGACCGGTGGTATCTTGTGAGCCGACCGTGGTCATGTGAGGCTCGCAATAGGTACCAGGACGAACACCTTGACCCTCTGGTAATCCACAGGCACGACCCACCATCTTCTGTGCCAAGCTAAAGCCCTTCTTATTATGAGGAGGACTAATGGGAACACGGAACTCGGTGGATGCAGGCAGACCTAAAGACGCACGTGCCTTCGCAGTTAGACCACGACCCACGATGAGTGGAATACGACCGCCTGCACGCACTTCATCCAAAATCACTGGGGATTTCAATGCGAACTCGGTAATCACCGCAGCGTTTTTATAAACCTTACCTTCGTAAGGGCGCAACTCAATCACATCGCCCATATTCATTTGATTAACATCGAGCTCGATTGGCAGAGCGCCAGCGTCTTCCATGGTATTAAAGAAGATCGGAGCAATCTTGCTCCCTAAACAAACACCACCAAAGCGCTTGTTGGGAACAAAGGGAATATCTTGGCCGGTCCACCACAAGACCGAGTTGGTCGCTGACTTGCGAGAAGAACCAGTACCCACTACATCACCCACATAGGCGATCTGATGACCTTTTTGCTTCAAGGCCTCAATTTGTTTCATGGGACCGCGAACACCGGCTTCATCAGGTTCAATGCCCGGACGGGGGTTCTTGAGCATGATGGTGGCATGCAGGGGAATATCGGGACGGCTCCATGCATCGGGGGCAGGTGATAGATCATCGGTATTGGTCTCACCAGTTACCTTGAAGACCGTGAGGGTCATGGATTCTGGGACGGCGGGGCGACTAGTAAACCATTCGGCATTGGCCCAACTTTGGATTACAGCCTTGGCATTTGCATTACCTTTGTGCGCTAAGTCATTGACATCATTAAAGTAATCAAACATCAATAAAGTCTTTTTCAATGCTTCAGTGGCGGTAGCGCCACATTCTTTGTCTTCTAAAAGCTCGACTAGGGGCTTAATGTTGTAACCGCCCAGCATCGTACCGAGTAACTCCGTGGCCTTGACCTTGGAGATCAATGGAGAAGCAAGTTTCCCTTTGGCAACAGAATCCAAAAACTCGGCCTTGGTCTTGGCCGCCTCATCAACACCGGCGGGTACTCGATAGCTAATGAGTTCTAAGAGATCTGCTTCTAAACCCTTGGGAGGATTAAGCAGTAATTTAAGGAGTTCAGTAGTTTGGTCTTTGGTAAGGGGAAGAGCGGGGATGCCTTGTGCGGCACGTTCAGCAACATGGGATTGATATGCGTCTAACATGGGTTTCCTGATCAGAAATGAGCCTAAAAGAGTAGGCTATATTGTAAAACTTTACTGACAGGCAATCCAGCCAAAATACCCCTAAACCAAGGGCATTTAGAGGATTTCTTCGTGCTTTAAGGCCCAAACGAGGGCAAGTACCCAACCAATTAGCGACCACCCCAAAAAGAGGTTTAGAGCAAAGATTGCCCCGGTATTTGCACGACCCCGATAGACGGCAACCGCTGTAGGAAACAGGTAAAAGAGGGTTAGCAGGGTAATTAGTAAGGCTGCAAGAAAGCGCATCCAATCATTCTACCTAGGGCAAGCCCGAATCAAGTTTTTTAGACAGATCCGCCGCTATCGCTATAATTGCGTATTACCAATAGACGTTAAGCGATGACCAAATACGTTTTTGTCACTGGTGGTGTAGTTTCTTCCCTTGGGAAAGGAATTGCAGCCGCCTCGCTTGCCGCGATTCTTGAATCCCGCGGCCTGAAAGTCACCCTCCTCAAATTAGACCCCTATATAAATGTAGACCCTGGAACCATGAGTCCGTTTCAGCATGGCGAGGTCTTTGTAACCGAAGACGGCGCCGAGACCGATCTCGATTTGGGTCATTACGAGCGCTTTGTGAGCGCCAAGATGCGCAAGAGCAATAACTTCACCACCGGTCAGATCTATGAGTCGGTGATTCGGAAGGAGCGCCGCGGTGAGTACCTCGGCAAGACCGTGCAAGTCATTCCGCACATCACCAATGAGATTCAGGCCTTTGTAGAGCGGGGTGCTAAAGCCAGTCATGATGGTAAAGCGGATGTTGCTATCTGTGAGATCGGTGGCACCGTCGGTGACATTGAGTCGCTCCCATTTCTAGAAGCTGCCCGCCAAATGAGTTTGCGTCTTCCAAAGGGCGACTGCGCCTTTGTGCATTTAACGCTCGTGCCATGGATACAAAGTGCGGGCGAGCTTAAAACGAAACCAACCCAACACTCGGTACAAAAGCTGCGCGAGATCGGTATCTTGCCCACCGTATTACTGTGCCGTGCAGATCGACGGATTCCAGCAGATGAGCGCGCCAAGATCTCACTGTTCTCGAATGTGCGTCAAGAAGCAGTAATCTCTGTGTGGGATGTTGATACGATTTATAAGATCCCCGAGATGTTGCAGGCACAGGGCAT
>OFQP01000093.1_pt1 | contig 15627 bp, 18 predicted proteins | sample 1542771 | NCBI WGS metagenome assembly OFQP01 (sample SAMN05442509, study PRJEB24371) | freshwater metagenome | isolation source: Freshwater Lake | place: Canada: Niagara | collected 2012-08-09 | reverse complement strand
AGAAAAAAAATAAAAGAATTTTAAAATAAAAATTATTTATTTCGTAAAGATTTTCTATACTCAGATGGCATTTGAAAATTCATTGACCAAATACCAAGTTTGTTTTCTTTTGCGTATTTTTCATCTTCAATAAAATCTTTAGAATATTGAGTGTATGCAACGGCATAACCCTATCTTACCATAAATCTGGATAAACTTTCTTTACCAATAAAACATTCCGCAACTAATCTTTGGTAACGATCTTTATCTTTTACGATACATTCAGGAATTTTATCTGCAATTTTATTTTTAAGAACGCTTTTTGCAATAACTCCACATTGAATTTTAGTATTATCTTTTTCACAAATTTGTTTTATTTCTGGAGCGTCAATACCAAAAAAACGGTACTTAAGTTTTCCTATATGAATAGTATCTCCATCAATTACTTGGATTTCTTTCTCACTAGCAATTAAAATGGATGATAAAAAAAAAGAAAATATAAAGAAATAAATAATTTTTTTCATGAAAAATTATTTAAAAAATTGCTATTTTTTTTCGTCGAATATTTTGAATTTGATCAAGAACTTTAATATTTAATTGATCTAGCTGTTTACTCTTAAGGTCTCTTAAATTTTGTACGGCCTCTAAAAATCTTTCTGACTCAGTACTTGTGATAAAATCTTTGGTTAAGGTTATAAATTTTTCAAGATAATTTTTTCTCTCAAAAGGACGTTTGCCGAAAGGATTAGCATCAGCAATTCCTAGTTCGTCTTCAATTTTAGTTCCATCTTTCATTTTAATAACAATTCTGCCTCCAAAACATTTTTTTTTTGGGTCTTTGTCGTGATATTTTTTAGTCCACTCTTTATCTTCAAAAGTTTTAATTTTCTTCCAAAGAGCTACTGTGCTTTCTTTTTTTGCTCTTTCTGGTTTATAAGAATCTTCATGATGCCACTTGCCATCTTCGAGAGCGACTGCAAAAATATACATGATAGAATGATCTAATGTTTCTCTGCTTGCATTAGGATCCATTTTTTGAGGATCGTTTGCACCTGTTCCAATTACATAATGAGTGTGATGGGAAGTATGAATTTCAATACTATCTATTTTAGAAATATCTTTAATTTTTGTTCTCATATCACGTGCTAAATCTATTAGGGCTTGCGCTTGATATTCTGCAGAATGTTCTTTGGTATATGTTTCAAGAATTACTTTTTTTGCCTCACCTTTTTCTGGCAAAGGAACAATATATTCAGCGTCAGGTCCTGATAAAATTCTAGCTATTACGCTATCTTCTCCTTCATAAATTGGATTAGGAGCTCTTTCTCCTCTCATGCAACGATCAACTGCTTCAATTGCAAGTTTTCCAGCATGCGCAGGAGCAAATGCTTTCCAGCTAGAAATATCTCCTTTTCTAGATTGTCTTGTTGAAATTGTTGTGTGCAAAGCTTGTTGTACGGCTTGATAAATAGTTTCAGTATCTAATTTTAAAAGAGATCCTAATCCAGCTGCAACACTAGGTCCTAAATGTGCAATGTGATCAATTTTATGTTCATGAAGACAAATTCCTTTAACTAAATTTACTTGAATTTCATAACCAGTTAAAATCCCTTTAATTAAATCTAAACCATTTGAATCTTTTTGTTGTGCCACAGCTAAAATGGGAGGAATATTATCTCCAGGATGACTGTAATCTGCTGCTAAAAAAGTGTCATGAAAATCTAATTCTCGAACTGCTGTACCATTTGCCCACGCAGCCCATTCACAATCAAATTTTTTAGATGAATCAATTCCAAAAACTGTTGCTCCGTTTACTCTTGGATGAGCCAATGCCATTTCTCTAGCAGTTGTAACTGGTTGTCTTGAAAAAGATGCTATAGCAACAGATGCATTATCAATAATTCTATTAATCACCATATCAGCTGCTTTTTCATCTATAGCTGAATTGTCACTTGCAACTTTAGCAATTCTATAAGCAAGCTGATCTTCTTTTGGTAAATTTACTTTTGATGGATAAACTTTAACTTTAAATTCTTTCAAGATAATTTCTTATAATATTCAAAATATAAAATAACAATATTTTTAATTAACTCTTTTTATACTTAAAATTTTATCTCCTACTTTTATATTGTTTTGTTCAAACCAACCTTGATTAACTTCAAGCGCAAGCACTATAGGTTGTCCTGAACAATGTTCTGTTAAAGATAAAGGCTGCATATTTGTTATTTTTACTATTGTGTTTGTTTTATTAATAAAAGCTATCGACAAAGGTATTTGTGTATCTTTCATCCAAAAACACGGACTGGATCCTTCTTCAAAAATAAATAACATGCCACTGTCTTTTCCTAAAGCTGGACGATTCATTAAACCCTCACTTTGCTCTTCATCTGTCTCTGCTATTTCGGCAATTAACTTTTTAGTCCCAATTTCAATTTGAACTTTTGAAAGTTGGGCAAAAGAGCTGTTTGTTAATAAAAAAGTAAGAATTAATAACTTTGCAATCTGTTTCATTATCTTTTTTGACTATTTCCTTTTGATAAAGAGACTGGATATTTTATAACATTTTTTTTTAATTTTGCGTAAAAGCTTTTCTCAATATCAATGTTCATTTTTTGCGAAATTCTTAATAAATAAAAGAATATATCGGCAATCTCATCTGCTACTTTTTCCTTATCTATTTTTTTTAAATCACTTTCTTTTAACCATTGAAAGATCTCTACAAGCTCCGAGGCTTCTACTGATAAAGCCATGGATAGATTTTTTGGGGAATGAAATTGATCCCAGTCTCTTTCTTTTACGAAGTTTTTAATTTTTTGATTAATTTTCTTTAAATCCATAACAAAATAGTTATTTAATTTAATTACATGTTTAAATTACATAAAAAATTACTCAAAACTACTCATTCTGTAGCTGAACTAAACTTATGCACTGCGCGGTTGATGGATAATGCTAAATTTCCTTGGCTCATTCTTATTCCAAAAAGAAAAAATGTTAGACAAATATTAGACTTAAATAAAAAAGATCAAATAAAACTTATGGAAGAAATTGATTATTGTAGCAAAGTTATGAAAAAAGCTTTTGGGGCTTTTAATTTAAATGTAGAAAAAATTGGAAATATTATCCCGCAATTACACATTCATATTATTGCAAGAAATAAAAAAGATACTTCGTGGCCTCTTTCAGTTTGGGTTGTAAAAGGAAAGCCTTATAAAAAATCTCATTTGAGTGAAACGATAAAGAAAATACAAAAACTTATTTAATATGCTGAGCTATAGGCACGGATATCACGCTGGAAATGCAGCTGATGTGCTAAAACATTTTATACTTCTTTATGTTTTAGATTATGTAAAAAAAAAAGATAAAAATTTTATCTTTATTGACTCTCATGCAGGTGCAGGAAAATATTCTATTTCTGATCCTTATATGCAAAAAAATAAAGAGTATCTTCAAGGTATTGAAAAAATATTTAAAATAAATAATGATGATATTTTTTTAAAAATTTATTTAGACTTAATAAAATCAATAAACTCTAATTCTGATCTTAAAATATATCCTGGCTCATGCTATCTTGCTGCTAAAAGTTTGAGAATAGATGATAAGCTTCATTTTCTTGAATTACATCCTACAGAATTTTTAAATCTTAAAAAAAACTTTGAGAATGATTCAAGAATAATTATTGAAAACGAAGATAGTTACAAAAGACTTAATAAATTATTACCTCCTAAAGAAAAACGTGCAGTAGTACTAATTGATCCATCGTATGAACTTAAAGATGAATATGAAAAAGTATCAAATATGTTATCGGATTGTTATAAAAAATTTCCTCTTGGTGTTTATATTGTTTGGTATCCTGTATTAAATAATAAAAAATCTGAATCATTTATTCTTAATATTTTAAAAGAAAATTATAAAAATCTCTCTCATATAGAAATTATTACAGACAGTTCTAATGATGGAATACAAGGCAGCGGTTTATTTATAATTAATTGTCCTTGGTCTATAGAAAAAGATATTAAAAAAAGTTTAGAGACTATTTTTGATTGTTTAAAAAAATCTAATGATCTTTCTAAATTACTATTTAAAAATAATATTAATTAAACAAATAAACTTGCTATTCCAAGAAATGCAAAAAAACCAACAACATCTGTAACAGTTGTTACAAAAACAGTTGCTGAAACTGCAGGGTCTATCTTCATTTTATTTAATGTTACTGGAATAGCAATTCCCGCTAGACCGGCTACTGTTAAATTTACAATCATGGCCGCGCCAATAAGAATGGATATTTTTAAATCATGAAACCAGAAATAAACAAAAACTCCTGTAATTACTGCAAATACTAGTCCGTTTAATAAACCAGTTACAACCTCTCTATTAATAATTTTCATCACATTTTTTGCATTCAATTGTTGTGAAGCTATTAATTGAATTGTTACTGTTAGTGTTTGTGTTGCAGCATTTCCTCCCATAGACGCAACAATTGGCATTAGGACGGCAAGGGCAATAACTTTTTGAATTGTATTTTCAAATATTCCAATAACAAATGAAGCCAAAACTGCAGTGAACAAGTTAATAAGTAACCACCAAAATCTATTTTTAGATGTTTCTACAGGATTATCGCTTATGTCTTCTGCAGCTCCGATACCCCCTAATCTTAAAGCATCCTCAACTGCTTCTTCTTTAACAATCGTTACAACGTCATCTCCTGTTATAACTCCGATTAATTTTTGTTCTTTATCAACAACTCCAGCTGAAACTAAATTATATTGAGTAAAAATATTACCAACTCTTTCTTTATCAAGATCTGCTGCAATGAAAGTTTTATTTTCTGCTACTAAATTTTTTACTTTCATATTTGGATCTGATCTTAAAATATTTGAAATAGATGCATTGCCGATTGGCTTTCCGTCTTTATCTACAACAAAAATTTCTAAAAACTGCTCAGGTAAATCTGTTGAGTCTCTTAAAAAATCCATAGTTTGACCAACTGTCCAATCTAAATCAATAGTTACAAACTCTCTCTGCATAATTCTTGCAGCAGAATCTTTTGGATATTTTAATCCTAATCTAAAAAAATTTTGATCTTTTTGAGGAAGATTATTTAAAATTTGATTTTGAAATTCTTCAGGAACATTTTCTATAATTTGAAAAGCATCATCTGATTCTAATTGTTTTATAATTGAAGAAATTATATCTGGAGAAAGCTGTTCTAATATTTCTTTTTGTAAAATATCAGATAATCCCAATACTACTTCAGGGTTTAAATCTGCAGATTTATGACTAAATAATTTTATTTGAACTTCATTAGGTAAAATTTTAATTAAATCAGCAACGTCTGCCGGATGGTATTTATCTAATAATTCGTGAACAAAAATAAAATTATTCTGCTTAACGCTTTCAGTTAAAGAATTAATTTGTTCTTCGGTAAAAACATGCCCTGTTCTGACTTTAGAAGTTTTGCTAGCTTCTTGGGGCATGAAAATCTCACATATAGGTTCAGCTACTACCTATAACGAATTTGATTAAAAAAAAAGCCTAATTTTAAAACTTAGTACTGTTTTTTTGATCTAGATTCTTTTGGAGCTGTGCTCTTTGCTTTTTTCTTTTCTTTTCTTGTATCGCGACTTTTTGCCATAATAAAAATAAACTACATTAAATATTAATTAATTCTATTGAATTAATTATCGACACCGATATAGCAATACAGGCTTAATTGTGGATGTTTTTTAATAATAAAAATAAAGAATTCTTAGGTATTGCATACATGATTTTATGTATGTTTTTCTTCTCTATTAATGATGCTTTTATAAAACATATTCTCTTTGTTTATAAAGACATCACTATACTTGGAGAAATAATCTTTATTAGAGGAATCTTCTCAACGGTTATTTTGGGTTTATATTTATATTATAAAAAAAAATTAAATTTTAAAGTTATTACCTCTAAACCTCTGCACCTTAGAGGATTGGTAGAATCTGTTGCTGCTATATTTTTCTTTTTAGGACTTATGTATCTTCCTTTTGGAGAATTATATTCTCTTATGAATTTAGCTCCGATTTTAATTACAGCTTCTGGAGCGTTTATTCTTGGAGAAAAAGTAGGATGGAGAAGATGGACAGCTGTAATTTGTGGATTTTTTGGTGTCCTTATTGTTATAGACCCAAATAATTTAAAATTTGGTTTTGCTTTTATTTATCCTCTTATCGCAGCAATTTTTATTACTCAACGAGATACTATTACTAGAAAATTTTTAAATGAATTTGATAGTTTGCAAATTGTTTTTATTACTTCATTTTCAGTTATGATATTTTTTGGTTTTGGAATGTTTCTAAACTACAAACCTATTAATTTAGAAATTTTTATATATATTTTTCTTTCAGCTTTTTTTGTAACTCTTGGATATTATTTTTCAGTTCTAACTATCAAGGCAGCAAATATTTCAACTACTTCTCCATTTCGTTATACAATCATAATCTTTGGCATAATTTTAGGTTACTTTATATTTAATGAAATCCCTTCTTTAAATATGATTCTTGGTTCGTTAATCATTATGGGCAGTGGTATATTTATTATTTTAAGACAAAAAAAAATTGGAATAATTAAATAATGGCAACACTAAATACGCTTGTTGATTTACTAAAATCAAAAGCAAAAAAAACTACTGAGGATGATGATTTATTAGAATTTGAAAAGGGAAAATATTTTTTTGGGATTGTTAAAAATGAAAATAAATATGAAGGGATTACTATTAGTAGAAAATTTGAAGCAAAGTATTCAAAAAGAATTGGCTTTAAGATTATAGATACAATTGATGAATATTCTGAGAAAAATCAGGCAAGAATTATGCGATATTTAGAGGATTAAAATAAAAGTATGTTAAGTTATTTTATCCTACAGTAGTAAATGTGATAAAATTATTTTAAATTAAATAAAAAATATGCCTTCATTTGATGTTGTAAGCAGAATTAACTATCAAGAATTTGATAATGCTCTTGCTAATTGTTTAAGAGAAATCGCAACTCGTTATGACTTTAAAGGTCTTAATATTTCAATTGAAAGAAAAGATAAAACAATCACAACCCTTGCGCCCGATAATTTAAAACTTAAGCAAGTAAATGAATTACTACAAACGCATCTTATTAGACGCAAAGTTGATCCAAGAGTAATTAATATAAAAAATTCAGAAACTGCAACCGGTGGAACCGTTAGGCAAATTAGCGAGTTAAAAGAAGGAATTGATCAGGAAAGTGCTAAAAAAATTATTACACAAATCAAAAGTTTAAAACTTAAAATCCAAGTAAAAATTCAAGGAGAAGAATTACGGGCAGATGGAAAAAAGAGAGATGATTTACAAGAAGCGATTGCTGCTATCAGAACCATTGATATTGGTCAGCCAATGGAATTTGTAAATTTTAGAGACTAGGCTTATTTCTTTTGATTAAAGACTTAATTTTTTTACTAAACTTAGGTTTCTTTTTAAAACTACGATCTTTTGAAGACTTTCCGCTATATCTTTTTGTCATTTTGCCACAGAGTAATATAATAATTTAAATAATAAAATTTTAAAATGAGATTTATAAATATTCTTTTATTAATATTATCTTTGTTTACTCTGCAAGTATCTGCTCAACACAAGGACACTAAGAACCATAATCATAAAAGTATTGAAGCTAAGAACCCTTATCCTTCAGTAGATATTAAAGTTATTAAAGATGCAAAGTCTGGTTACAATATTCAATTAGTTACTAAAAATTTTAAATTTACTCCTGAAAAAGTTAATAAAGAAAACGTGATGAATGAAGGACACGCGCATATCTATATTAATGGAAATAAAAATAGAGTTTATTCTGAATGGTATCATATAGAAGATGAAAAACTAACTCAGCCAATTAACCAAATCAGAGCCACATTAAATGCCAATGATCATTCTGAGTACACCGTAAATTCAAGACCGATTGAAGCCATTGGAGCTATCAAAAACGAAAATATTGGCAATTGGTATAATAATAAAAAATAATTACTTACAAGGCAGATTAGATTTTTTCCAACCCTCACCTGTTGAGGGATTACCTTCAAAACCATCTGAAATATTAATTAAGTTTTTATAACCTTGCTGTTGTAATAATTTTGCAGCAGCCATCGATCTAACTCCTGATCTGCAAATAACTAAAATATTATCTTTTTTAGAAACTTTTTTATCAAGAAATTCTTTAACAAAGTTTTCATTTTTTTGTCTATCAGGTCCTAATAAAATAGAGATAAATAATGTTTTAGAATTTAAAGATTCTGCATCAGGTTTTCCAACGCCGTTCCACTCTTCTTCTGTTCTAACATCAAGAACAACACTATTTGAATTATCATTCAAAAAATCTTTAATTTTTTCTGATGGGATATTAAATATTTCACTCATAAAACTATTTTATATTTCCAAATGATAACGTTTTTAATTCCAAATATTCTTCCATTCCATATTTTGCACCTTCTCTCCCGATGCCGGACTGTTTAATTCCTCCAAAAGGCATATAAGCACTTGCAAAAATTCCAGTATTAATTCCAATCATTCCTGCCTCAATAGCCTCTGCCACTCTCCAAATTCTTGCGATATCTTTTGAGAAAAAATATGCAGCAAGTCCAAACTCAGTATTATTTGCAAGATCAATTACTTCTTGCTCAGTTTTAAATTTGAAAAACGGTGCCACAGGACCAAACGTTTCTTCATTTGCAAGTTTCATATTGCCATTAACATTTGCAAGAACGGTTGCTTCATAAAATCTTCCACCAAGTACGTGACGCTTTCCTCCAAGTTCAACGGTCGCTCCTTTTGCAACAGCATCTTTTATATGCTCTTCCACTTTTGCAATCGCTGCATCATCAATTAAAGGGCCTAATTGAGTTTCGCCTTTTAAACCATCGCCCATTTTTAATTTTTTTATAACCTCAACAACTTTTTTGATAAAATTATCATAAATTTTTTCTTGAACATAAATTCGATTTGGAGAAACGCATACTTGTCCTGTATTTCTGAATTTTCCAAGCATAAGTCCTTCAACAGCAGCATCAATATCGCAATCATCAAATACAATAAATGGAGCATTGCCTCCAAGTTCTAAAGAAAGTTTTTTCACCGTATTTGCACTTTGTTGCATTAAAATTCTTCCAACTGCTGTGCTTCCAGTAAATGAAATTTTTCTAACTTTTGAATTTGAAGTAATTTCTTTACCAATCTCTTCAGGCTCGCCGGTTATTATATTTATAACTCCTTTTGGAAATCCTGCTTGTTCAGCAAGAACTACAAATGCAATTGCAGTAAGTGGTGTTTGCTCTGCAGGTTTAATTACAAAAGTACATCCAGCTGCAAGTCCTGGTGCGCATTTTCTTGTAATCATTGCTGCTGGAAAATTCCAAGGTGTAATTGCGGCGCAAACTCCTATGGGCTGTTTAAGAGTTATCATACGTTTATCTTTTATTGGATCTGGAAGAACGTCTCCGTAAACTCTTTTTGCTTCTTCAGCAAACCACTCTATAAAATTTGCAGCATAAATAATTTCACCTTTTGCCTCGCTCAAAGGTTTTCCTTGCTCAGCTGTCATGATCGTTGCTAGATCATCTTGATTATCAATAACTAACTCATACCATTTCTTTAAAATCTTAGATCTTTCATGAGCTGTAAATTTTGACCATGATTTAAATGCAAGCTCTGCTGCATCAATTGCATTTATAGTTTCTTTTTTTCCAAAATTTGGAACCTCTGCTATCAACTCTCCAGTTGCTGGATTTATAACTTTGATTTTTTTATCAGAACTAACCCATGCTCCATTCACGTAACACTTATTAATAAGTAAGTTCTTATTCTTTATATTCATGCTTAAGTATGTTTTTAGGCTTAAATTCAACGTTTTTTAATAATATATATAAACTAATTGAAACTCAAACCTTAGAATATTTTAACTTGTCAACGTTTCTGGTCTAGATAAACTGCATTACTTTTAAAATTAACAAAACAAGGAAAATAACTAAATGTTCAAAAAAATAACTAACTTACTTACTGCAATTTCTTTTTTTGCTGTAACTACGTTATTTGGTTTTTCTGCATCTGCACAACAAGCTCCAATTGTTATTAAATTGAGCCACGTGGTTGCTGAAAATACACCAAAAGGTCTTGCTTCTTTAAAATTTAAAGAACTTGCTGAAAAGAAACTTCCAGGAAAAGTACAAGTACAAGTATTTCCAAATTCACAATTATTTGGTGATGCAAAAGAATTGGAAGCTCTTTTACTTAATGATGTGCAAATGATAAATCCTTCGCTTTCAAAGTTTGATCGTTATACAAAAAAAATACAAGTTTTTGATCTACCGTTCATTTTTAAAGATGCAAAGGCTGCTGCAGATTTTCAAAAGTCTAAAGATGGCCAAGATTTACTTAAATCAATGGAAGACAAAGGTCTAATTGGTCTTGCGTATTGGCATAATGGTATGAAACATTTTTCTGCTAATAAAGAATTTAGAGTTCCTAATGATATCAAAGGTTTAAAATTCAGAATTCAAGCTTCTGATGTTTATGAGTCATTTATGAAAGCGCTAGGTGCAAATGGACAGAAAATGGCTTTTGCTGAAGTGTATCAAGCACTACAAACTGGAGTGGTAGACGCACAAGAAAATACTTACTCTAATATGTACTCTCAAAAATTCCATGAAGTTCAAAAAACAATCGTTGAAACAAATCATGGTATTTTAGATTACATGGTAGTTGTAAATGCTAAATGGTGGAATGGCTTACCCGCAGATATAAAAAAAGGTTTATCTGAAGCTCTTGCGGAAGCGACTGTTTACAACAATAAAATTGGACAAGAAAAAAATGATGAAGCAAAAAAATTGATCATGGATTCTGGAAAAGCCAAAGTTGTAAAATTAACTGATGCTCAATTAACTGAATGGAAAAAATCTGTTGCTCCAGTTTATGCGCAATTTGAAAAAGACATTGGTGTTGATTTAATAAAATCTGCCCAAAAGCATAGTCAAGCAGCTCAACCAAAAGCTGAAAAGCCCGCAACTAAAAAATAATAAGTTCTAATTTTACCCTGATGCATATATAAAATGCATCAGGGGGAATTCTAAATTTGAGTAAATTTTTTTCAAGATTTGAGGAATATTTTATTGCATTTTTAATGGCTGCAATGACAGTTGTTAATTTTGCAAATGTTTTTGTTAGATACGTATTAAAATCTAATTTACATTGGGCATTAGAATTTACAGTTATCTCATTTGCGTGGATAATATTTTTAGGAGCTGCGTGGGGAATTAAATCTGGGGCTCATATCGGAGTTGATACAGTTTTAAATCTTTTTTCTGATAAAAATAAAAGAATTATTTCAACTTTTGCAGCAATTCTATGTATTACCTACTGCATATTTATTCTTATTGGCAGCTATAATTACGTTCACAAAATATATTCTGTTGGCATTTTATCTCAAGATATCAAATGGTTGCCTCAATGGGTTCCGCGAATGGTAATGCCTGTAAGCTATGGTTTAATGATTTATAGATTTACAGAAGCATTATGGAAAATATTAAAGGGTCAGAAAGTTAACTTAGGTTTGGCTAATGAAGCAAAGGATGCCATTGAAACCTTCAATATACCTAATAAAAAATAAATGACATCCTGGTTTTTATTCTCTTCTCTTTTTGTATTTTTGTTCATGGGTATACCCATATCTATTTGTCTAGGTCTGGCGGGCATGTTTTCTCTTTATTTCTTTGGCAGTGAGTCATTAGCGTCTTTATCTTTAAAATTATTCGAAACATCAGAACATTATACTTTAATGGCAATTCCGTTCTTCATTTTAGGTGGAACAATTATGTCAACCGGCGGAGTTGCAAAAAGATTAATTAGATTTGCGGTTGCTTGCGTAGGTCATATTAAAGGAGGACTTGCCATTGCATCAGTTTTAGCTTGCACTTTTTTTGCTGCAGTTTCAGGATCATCTCCTGCAACAGTTGTTGCTGTTGGTACAATTATGATTGCGGGCATGGTTAATGCTGGTTATCCAAAAAAATTTGCAGCAGGTATATTATGTAATGCTGGAACACTTGGAATTTTAGTTCCTCCATCAATTGTAATGGTCGTATATTGTGCTGTTACAGAACAATCAGTTGGCAGAATATTTTTAGCTGGAATTGTGCCTGGCTTACTACTTTCGATTATGATGATGGTTGCAATATATATTTATGCAAGAATAAAAGGATTGCCCTCATTGCAAAAAGCAAGTTTTAAAGAAGTGCTTATAAGTGCTAAAGATGCAATTCCTGGTTTTTTTCTTTTAATCATTATAATGGGCGGAATTTATGGAGGAATTTTTACTCCAACAGAGGCTGCAGCAGTTGCTGCAATTTATGCGGTTCTAGTATCTCTGTTTATTTATAAAGATATAACCATTAATGATCTTCCAAGAGTGTTTGTTGACGCTTCAAAGACTACTGTGATGGTAATGTTTATTATCGCAAATGCAATTTTGTTTGCTCACGTTCTTACTACAGAAAGAATTCCTCAAGTAATATCTGAACAAATATTAAATGCAGGTCTATCTCCTATAATGTTTTTATTAATTGTGAACATAATTCTGATTATCGCAGGAGATTTCATGGAACCAACTGCAATTTTATTAATTTTAACACCTATATTTTTCCCCATTGCAATTAAGCTTGGAATAGATCCTATTCATTTAGGAATTATTATGGTTGTAAACATGGAGATCGGAATGGTGACCCCTCCTGTTGGTTTAAATTTATTTGTCACAAGCGGAATTACCGGAATGTCTATTGTAGAGGTATTAAAAGGCGCTCTTCCTTGGATGTCTATTTTAGTAGTGTTTCTTGGAATTATCACTTACTTTCCAAAAATCTCCACAGCGCTACCTGATTATTTAATGGGTCCACAGACTCCTGTAGTTCTTAAACAAAGATAATTAATTGAGTAATAAAGTTAAAATTTTAGGTGATAAAATAGCAGAAGCTAGATTTAAGAGAAAATTTTTACCAAAAATTTCAAAATCACTAATCAGTAATCCTAATATCGCAGCACAAATTTGCAGACACGCTGAAATGGAATTGTTATGGAATCCAATTGGTTTTAAAGCTGGAGCCACAAATAAAAGTATGTGGAAAAAATTAAAAGCAAAAAAACCTTTTTTTTCTTATTTATATGAAGAAAGCACATACAAAAATAAAGGTAAAATGCCTTTTCAAAGTAACCTAATAGGCGCTGAGCTTGAAGTTGCTTTTAAGATTAAAAATGAAGTTTTTAATTTTAATAAAAAAATTACTAAATCAAATGTTAGTAAATTTATTATAGGTATAGCGCCTGCAATAGAGGTTGTTGGATTTAGACAAAAATTAAAAGCAATTGATTGTCTTGGAAGAATGATTTCAGATTTTGGATTAAATGTTGGTTTTGTTACAGGAAAATTAACAAAATATAGTTTAAAGAAAATTACTTCTATCCCAACAGTTTTAACAAACAAAACTGGTAAAAAAGATTATCCTGGAAATACCAAAATTGTTCTAGGTAATCCAATTAATTCATTAATTTGGCTTCTTAATGAAATTAGAAAAAATAATATGATATTAAGTTTTGATTTCTGGGTAACAACAGGTTCATCAACTCCCATTATTCCTATTAAAAAAGGCGATCTCTTTTCTGGAAGCGTTAAAGGTCTTGGAAGTGTATCTTTAAAAATAAGTTAAATTACTTTTTAGTAATTACCATTTTTCGTGAAAGATAAATTAAAAGAATAATTGCAATTGAGAAAATAATTGTAAGAAAATCTAATGTTTCTCCAAGTAAATAAATTGAAAATGCAAAAGTAAAAAAAGGCATGAGCAATTGAACCTGACTTACGCGCACAGCACCCCCTATATCCAGTCCTTTATACCAAGCAAAGAAACCTATCCATTGTGAAAATATTGCAACATATAAAAATGCAAGCCATGAAATGACATTAATTTCAGTTTTTGGAAAATAATAAATCGCCAAAGTAAAATGAACTGGTAAAGCAAGAACAAGCGCCCATGAAATAACATCTGCAGAAACCATAATTTTGGTAAGTTTAGCTCCAAAATTATAGCCAATCGCTGCAACGATCACTGCAATGCAAAATAAAATGTCAGAATATGACAATTCTAATTTTTTATTTTCTTCATGACCGTGAATTAAAATATAAATAACAATCAATATACAGCCAATAAAAGCACACACCCAAAACCCCAATGATGCTTTTTGTTTAAAATAAAATGAAGCTAAAATTGCTGTAGCTAATGGTAAAAAAGCTAAAATTACTCCAGCATGTATTGATGTAGAATAAATTAAACCTAAAGAAAGAGATAATGGGAACACTACCGTTATACACAAAGCTATTATTGAAAAATTAAATAAATATTTTAATTTTGGTATTTTTTTTCTAAAAAATAACAAATAAAGAAGAGAAAGAATTCCAGCGAGAGCAGATCTACCAAAAGTAATAAATTCTGGAGAAAGCTGACTATTGCTATTTCCTAGTGCAATCTTAGTAGCTACTGGTGTAATAGAAAAAATAATTATACCAATAAGACCAAAAATAAAACCTTTGGTCTCATTGCTTAAACTTGAAAAAAAAATTTTCATTAAATATTAAAATTAACTAGCTTTTTTGAGATCTTGTCTTTCTCTTTCAAATAATAAGGCTAAACGATCAATCATATAATCAGATGCTTCAAAAACATTTTTTGGGTTAAACATTTTAGTTTCAGTAGAATCTATTTTATCCTCTAATGAAATATCATTAACTAAACGTTCTGATGCGTTTTCTCCTTTAATATAAAGTAAAAATAAATAGTCGTTATCAGGAGTGTCTTGGTTCTTTATAAAGCACTCACCATTCTCAGCAATATTATCAATAAAAGCTAACGGGGCTCTTTTTTTTGTTAAGTATCTTTTGTTAACTTGGAATACGATAGATTTCATATTTCTAGAATACTTTTCTAATCTATCAACGACTTGTTGTTTAATTTCATTTTCTCTCTTTTGTGCATCTAATATTGCTCTAGCCTCTTCTCTTGTTGTTCTGTGAGCTTCAAGTTCAAGTAATTTTGCTTCTCTTTTTTTAAGTTTAATCTCTTGTATTTTTTCTCTAAAAATTTTTAGACGATCTTCAATAGCTCTTATCTGGCTTCTTAATTGATATATTTTTTCTTTCTCTTGTCGTTTATGATCTTTGAGTTGTAAATTTAGTCTTCTTTCAAGTGCTTTTTGCTCAATAACAATTCTTTTTTCTAAAGCTTTTTGTTCTCTTTCTAAATTACGTAACTCTATTTGCTTTGATTTAAGTAATTGCTTATTAAACTGAAATTTCTGTTTTTTAAGCTCATTAATCTCACGTAAATTCTGTTTTTTTAATAATTCAAATTCACGTTTTTTTTGAATAGCCTGCTGTTTTAAAATCTTAATTTGTTTTTTATTTCTATTTTCTTTCCAAGAAATAATTCGATTTTGAAAATATGATTTTAAACCAAAAAAATTAGTAAACTGATCTTTAATATAGCTACTAAATTTATCTAAAATATTAGTTTTATATTTTGATATTTTTCTAATCTTTAACTTCTTTTTCCTAATTCTTATTT
>OFQP01000086.1_pt1 | contig 15895 bp, 14 predicted proteins | sample 1542771 | NCBI WGS metagenome assembly OFQP01 (sample SAMN05442509, study PRJEB24371) | freshwater metagenome | isolation source: Freshwater Lake | place: Canada: Niagara | collected 2012-08-09 | reverse complement strand
AAGTAATGATGTGCAATTAATGAAGCCAATTCCTGAGTTATCTGCTCGAATTGCTGCAGCCAACAAACATGGTGTTTTTGGCACCAAAATGCGATCTGTTATTAATCTTGCTAATGCCACAGGAATTGAGGCAGTAGTTTCCCAACAATTTGAAATAGGTAAAGAGATCATCGCCGGTGGCTTAATTCCAATTATTGAGCCTGAGGTAAATATCAAGAGTGAGCAAAAAGCACAGGCGGAAGAGATCTTAAAGACCTCTCTAATTAGCCATCTAAATAAGCTAAATGAGAATCAAACAGTAATGCTAAAGCTATCCCTACCAACTAAGCCAAATCTTTATCAGGATTTAGTAAACCACCCACGTGTACTTAAAGTAGTGGCTCTATCTGGTGGATATAGCAGGGATGACGCCAACAAAATGCTTGCTGAAAATAAAGGAGTAATCGCCTCATTTTCAAGAGCGCTAACTGAAGGTTTATCTGCCAAGCAAAGTGATGATCAATTTGATGCACTGTTGGATTCAACTATCCAATCCATCTTTGACGCTTCGGTAAATAAAAAGTAATCCCTCTAATGAAGCGTTACTCCGCTGAAAAAGATGGTGCTTGGGTCTCAGAATTCATCTCATCTCGCAGAACTACTAGAGATTTTCTTCCTACTCCCGTAGCTCAAGAGTTAATTGAGCAGATCTTAAAAGATTCCTTAACAGCGCCAAGTTGGTCAAATACCAGGCCATTTAAGGTTGCAGTTGCAACCGGTGAGGTTAGAGATCGAATTAGCAATGAGTTTTTATCCCGCTGGGACTCACTTTCTGCTGGAATGCGCGGTGGCATCTGGAGCAAAATTAAATTATTTATTAAACGCCATGGTCTGCCAACTAGTAATCGCATAATTCTTAAACCATACGCTGCTGAGTTAAAACCAAGAGCGCAACGTGTTGGCAAAGAGTTATATGGCTCACTCGGTGTGCAGCGGGGCGATAAGGCGGAGCGAGATCGACAATGGGGGAAAAATTATGAATTCTTTGGCGCACCAGTTGCAATGTTTGTCTATATCCACAAAAGTTTACATATCTATGCCGCAGCTGATGCAGGGTTAATGATGGAGAATTTAATGTTATCTGCCCATGCCCATGGTCTTGGCACATGTGCCCAAGGCGCAGTTGCATTTTGGGATGATGCGATCAGAGATGAGTTTGAGGTATCTAAGGATTACCGATTGTTATGTGGAATTGCCGTTGGTTACCCATCTGATGCGCCAGTAAATTCATTTCAAGCACACCGAATTGGATTAGATGAGTTACTTGCAAAGACTAAGCAGAAAAAGAATTAAGCACCCAATTCACATCCTTATTACTTGGAAAAACTGGGTAATGCTTCTTTATTATCACCCCATCTTTAATAATCAAGGTTAATCTCTTTAACAACTTCATTGAGTTTGCTTCAAAAAATGGTAAATTCAAAGCAGTAGCGAGTTCATAATTTGAGTCAGATAAAATCTCATAAGGAAGCTCCACTCGATCTTTTAGCTCTTTTTGATACTCACTGCTTTGCACACTCAATCCAAATAAATTATCAACATGTTTTTTTAACTCATTGTAATTATCGCGATAGGAACATGCCTGTGGAGTGCAGCCCCGAGCACCAGGAATATCATCCCAACCATCAGGTAGCGCTACCCCTGGAACACCAGTCATTGGATAGATAAATACAACGCTCGTTCCAGATAACTTCGATAAATCCACTTGTGATCCATCTGTTGCCTTAAGCATTACCGAAGCTATCTTCGTTCCAACTAAATGATCTGCTGCGCCATCATCTTGGGGAATGGGTAGATTATCAGGCATATCTAAATAACTACCTTGCGGTGTATTGCTCACAAAGCTCGCTTCTTTGAAAGAGATAGTAAATCTAAAATCAAGATAGAACCAAGAATGACTAAAACTGCGCCAAATAATTGAATTAAGGAGATGGCTTCATTTAAATAAAAAGCACCGATTAGAACAGCAACTACAGTTACTAGGAACTCAACAGAGATTGATTTAGTGGGCCCGATTTTTGCAACAAGTGAGAAGTAAATGACATAACAAAATGCGCTGCAGAAAACAGCCAGGCTGACCATATATAGCCAATCCATCGGTACTAACCCTGCCTTTATCGGAACAAATAGCAGGATGGGTGAAGTAAATAAACCACCGAAGAAAAATGCTCCGATTACCTGCTCCCAATTACCAGCTGCTGACATTTTGAGCTTTGAGTAATTACTTCCAAATGCGGCACTAATACATCCAATTACGCAGACAAAAAATCCTAAAAAGAATTGATCACCAAGCTGCCCGCTTGGAAAGCCAACTAAAAAGATGATCCCAATAAAGCCTAAAACCAATCCAATAAAACCAAAGCCATCAATACTTTCAATCTTCATCAACCGGCCAATAGCTGAGGAGAACAATGGGATAGCTCCAACTAAAATAGCAGTTAAGGCCGTACCAATTCGAGGCACGGCAAGTGATAATCCAATTAACTGTAATGAAACTGAGGTAAAACCTAATATTGCAAAATGTTTTATTCCAATTGAAAAATCTAGTTTTCTCCTGATGATCAGCGCAATTAGGACAACACTGCCACTAGCAATAAAGGATCTAACACTAATTGCTGCTGCCCAATCAAATGCTTCAACTACCCTAAGTAGTAATAGAAAGGAGATTCCCCAAAGAAGTGAGAGTATTGAGAATTTGGTAGTGATCTCAGCCTTCATTTGATAAGGCTAGCGCACCTATCCTTTTAGATTAGGTGGAGCCAAACGATATTCAACCGGAGTCTTACTAAATGTAATTGGATTGGCGACAGATTTGACCCCATCCACCTCAACAACTGATTTAAGTCCTAAAGATTGAGCTAGATCAAATGCCTCTTTAATGTTGTTAATCGCTCCTGCTGGAATATTCACTTTTCCTAAGATGTTAATCCAATGATCAGCTGTGTTTGTTGCAAACACTGCTGAAAGTTTGTTGTGTAATTCACTTCGATTTTCAACTCGTAATTGATTAGTTGCAAACCGTTTATCAGCAATTAAATCCGATGAGATAACGCCAGCAAACTTAATAAATTGTGGATCATTACCAACAGCTACGATAAATTTCTTATCCTTTGCATCAAATACTTGGTATGGCGCAATTGATGGATGAGCATTTCCCATTGCTTTTGGAATTATGCCAGCTGAGATATAGGCAGATGCTTGATTAACTAACGCCGATAAAGTTGATGAAAGTAAATTTAATTCAACCTTCTGCCCAATACCCTGTTCATCCCTTGCGCGAAGTGCTGCCAAAATTCCAACAACGGCATGTAATCCAGTAATCACATCAACTAGAGCAACTCCAACCTTGGATGGATTATTTTCATCACTTCCAGTAATACTCATTAATCCACTCATCCCCTGCAATAGCAGGTCATAGCCAGGAAGGGATGCAGCCTTTTCGGAAGTTCCAAATCCTGAAATTGAGCAGTAAATTAATTTTGGATTATTTCCAATCAACTTCGAGTAGCCAAGGTTGTACTTCTCCATGCCACCTGGTCCAAAGTTTTCAACCACAACATCACAAGAAGCGATCAAATCAATTGCCGCTTTTTGATCTGATTCTTTAGTTAAATCCAACTCCAAACCCTCTTTGTTGCGATTGACCGATAAAAAGTATGTTGAATTTCCATCCTTATCAAATGGTGGTCCCCAACCTCTGGTGTCATCGCCAACTACAGGCCGTTCCACTTTAATTACCTGGGCGCCAAGATCTGCAAGTAACATCGTTGCATAAGGACCAGCTAATACTCTTGAAAAATCTGCGATCTTTATTCCAGCTAAGGGCGGTTTCATTTTTTACCTAGCCAATCAGAAAATACATTCAGCAGTTGGTCAACATCAGATTTAGTGATTATCAATGGTGGTTTTATTTTAAGTACATTGTTATCCGGTCCATCGCAAGAAAGTAATACTCCCTTACTTAACGCAAACTCCATTAAATCAGCGACTTCACTTGTTGCTGGTATTTTTTTATCTCGCATCATCTCAACACCGATAAATAGGCCACTTCCCCGCACATCAGCAATAATCGAATGATCTCTTGCTAATGAGTTAACCCCATCTCTTAAGTACTGCCCCATATTTTTTGCATTTAACTGCAATTTTTGATCGTAAATGACCTCAAGAACTGCTTGACCAATTGCAGCACTTACTGGGTTTCCACCAAATGTATTGAAGTACTCCATGCCATTGTTAAATGATGCTGCTACCTCAGGTGTTGTAACCACCGCTGCTAATGGATGGCCATTACCAAGTGGTTTACCAAGAGTGACAATATCTGGCACCACATCATGTAATTCAAAACCCCAAAACTTATCGCCAACTCGGCCCATGCCAATTTGAACCTCATCGCTAACGCATAAGCCACCGGATGCTCGCACCATTTTGAAAGCAGCTGCTAAATAGCCTGGAGGTAGAACTATTTGACCGGCGGTACTAACAATTGACTCAGCAAAAAACGCTGAGATTGGTTGCTTTAAGGAGGAGATACTTTTCTTTAAATTGCTTAAGTATTTTTCAGTTGCACCTTTACCTGTGTACTTGCCGCGGAATAGATCAGGTAACTCAGCAACTGCAACATGTGAAGGTGCACCTTCCCCGCCTTTGCCCAAGAACTTGTAAGGACTTATCTCCACTACTGATTGAGTGTGGCCGTGGTATCCATGGCGAAGTGCTACGACGCCTTTTGATTTTGTGTGCGCCCTAGCCAATCGAATTGCTAAATCATTTGCTTCACTTCCACTATTAACAAAGAAAATAACGGAGAGTGGATCTGGCATGGTGCTGGTAATAGCTTTGCCATACTCAACGACGCTTTGATGTAGATATCTAGTATTGGTATTTAACAGTGACATTTGTGAGGCTGCAGCAGCAACTACTCGTGGATGGCCGTGACCTACATGCGCAACATTATTAACTAGATCTAAGTAACTTTTACCCTTTTCATCAAATAGGTGAGCACCTGATCCAGAGACAATATTGATTGGGTTTTTAAAGTTAAGTGAAAGATTTTGTGAAATAACAACCCGTCGATCACTTCTAATGCTTGCTGGTGAAATTTTTGCATGAGCGTCAGTACCGCTTTCAATTCCTAAAATTAGATTTGGATTCAGAGAAATACCACGCCAAAGTGCTATTTCATCCCTTGGCGCAACTCCATATATATCAATTCCCATGCCACAAAGATCTGTTAGTAACTGGAAGTGTGTATGAGGAGGCCAGCCAACATTTTCTTCCTCTTTACCCATGCGACCAACTAGTTCGCCAGCCTTAATCTCCTTACCAATTTTCCAATCAGGCATCGAATCAATTGAAAGATGTCCATATAAAGTCCAGAAAGGAATCCCTTTATCTGTCTTGTGTCGCAAAATAACAACTGGGCCATAATCAAGATGTGTTGAATTGTTGTTAAATATTTCAATCACACCATCTAATGGCGCATAAATTGGTGTGCCAGCCGGCATCCCAACATCAACGCCTAAGTGAAATGTTCTTGCACTAGCAGCAGCTGGATTAAAGGCTTCGCCTTGATAAACATTTCTATTCTCACAGTAGTAACCAATAGTTACATCTGCCCCATTCTTAGCCATTAAATCTTCAATCGCCTTTGTGGAGCGAGGAATCTCTGGGTTATCAAATGACCAATTGATGTAAACGCGCTTTAAATCAGAGAAGGATTTCTCCAATAGATTGGCAGGCTTTACCGTTAATAAGTAATCTCTAATCGGCTTTGCATTTGGATTTGCCTCAAGCCCAATAGCATTTCGTAAACGGAAAAGAGCAAAATTGGTATCAAATTTATCTAGAGCATCTAAACATTTAGGGACATCGTTTTGAGAAATTGATAGGTAATCATTATCTGGATTAACACCTCTTTGAAGGGCTGCATTTGCCACACTTGAAGCTAATCGCACCTTAACTAGTTCAATCAATATTGCTATTTCATCTAAAGACAACGGATAAACGCTGTGATATCCACGAATAAATTGAGATATCTGCTTTACCGGATCATCAGATTTCAATCCTACATATGCCGCAGCAACAGCAGCGCCAACGACTTTAGGGGCATAGATCATGTCGCCGAAATCAATTAAAACTAATTTCTCGCCATTTTCAATTATGTTGTAATCATTTCCATCATTATGAATGACCTGCATTGGCATTTTCTTGAGTTTTGGCAAAATATTCTTTTTATAGTTGCTTAACGTTGCTTCAACTACCTTTCTGGAATTTGAATCTGAGATTTTTGAACTCCAAGAAAGCAATGATTCTGCTTGCAACATATTCCAAATGAAAGGATTGTTAAGTGATTTTCGCTCTTCTTTACTAATCTTTAATTGATTTAGGTTTTTATCAACCGTGGCAATTAGACGACCTAACTGCTCGATTTCCTCACCAGAATGCGCAGTCTTAGCACCCCAAGCTGAACCTTCATGGAAGGTAAGCACTCTGGCGGCTGAACCTTTACTTGGATTGATCAACAACTTCTTGCTCTTTGTTGGCACTACAAATGGAGATGTGGTTAATCTCTTTTCTTCTAAGAATTTTAGAACCTTATTTTGCAAATTTAATCTGATTTTCAAGGTGGAATCCACTTTTGGATAGATTTTTAGAATGCAATTTACTTTGCCAGAAATCTTAAAATTTATGTCTCGCTCACTGGGCAAAGATGAAATTTCTCCATCTATACCCCAGTTTTTCTTGAGCAGGGATTTAGCCTCATCACTGCGCACTTAAATCCCCCGTCTCATTCTAAAATTTACCGTTCGCAAGAATAAATTCAGCCAGAGCTGCGTCCTGAATACCAAGTCCGACCGAGAAATAATAGATAACTTGTTCCTTGTTTTCTCTGCCGGAAAATTTTTGAGCATAAACGCCACCAATAGATTGCGCCTGATCCCAATTGCGCTTGGTGTTTGCCAGTGTTTTAACCACTGAGCCAGATTGTTCTGCGATTGTCTTTGCATCATCACCAAAAACCTTATCAGCCTTAGATAGTGCATCAACTGATACCTCAAGTCGATTGGGCGCAAATGAGCCAATAGAAATGCAGGTGGAACCAGAATTTAACGCAGAATTAATCACTGGATCTTGGGAGTTTGTACAGATAAAAATTAAGTCACAACCATAAGCGGCTTCAATATCCTGTGTCAGATCAATACCTGATTCACCAGTTTTAACATATTTATCAATGCCAATTATCTGCTCAGGCTTGAATATGTGCTTTGCTGCTAACGCATGAGCGGTTCCCTGATGACCCATTCCAATTACTGCGATTTTTTTAACTGGATTTGCTAATTCTTTTGCTGCTGCCATGCTCGCACATACTGTTCGCCACTTGGTTACCGCTTCACCATCTAAAAAAAGTTTAATGCTTCCAGTGATTGCATCAATTACAGAGACCGTAGTTTGTACTACGGAAATATCTCTACCTGCATTGCTCGGCACAACTGTTCCAAACTTAACAATTGTTGGACCATCTTTTGAGGCTCGAGCAATATAAGAAAATTGAGCATTTTCTCCCTGCGACAAAATAGCTCTTGGTCCCATTTCTGCTTCATTTAAGTAAAAGTTCTTGAAGACTTGGCGTTGATTTTCAACTATTTTTTCATAAGAACACAAGGCGTTTATCTGCTCAGCCGAAACAAAAGGAGTTTGTGCAAGTGCCATAACCCCTAGTGTAGATAAGATTGCCTACAATAACGACATGGAAAAGGTCACATCCTCCTCTTACTCAATAAAACAGATCAAATCTCCATCGGAGGTAAGTTTTGAAGTAAGAAAATCCTTAGTAGATCTATTGAAAGACTCAGTAGCCAATAATTACTCTGTTGGTTTTATGCAAGATTCAACCGAGGCAGATTTTGAAAAATTCTGGCTAGAGGAGATCGCTACATGCGATTCCGAAAACGGATTGTTTCTGGCAATCGCTGGCGATCAAGTTTTAGGATCAGTAATTATCACAAGAGAGCTGCGGGCTAATGGCAGACATCGAGCTGAATTGCGTAAATTGTTGGTTCATTCCAAAGCGCAAAAGATGGGTATCGGGACCGCTCTTGAAAGATTGGCAACCAACTACGCAAAAGAAATTGGTTTAAATCTTTTGTACTTGGATTCAGCAACCACCTACCTAATTGATGGAGTGTATGAAAAATGGGGCTGGAAAAAGAGTGGTGAAATTCCTAACTTTGCAAAAAATCCCGATGGCGCCCTAGTTTCAACATGGTTTTTCTATAAATTATTAAGTTAAAAGAGATAAACTACTCTCATGCGATCTGGATTTATGTTCTTTTGGGCGATATTAGTCTCTGCCTACATGGTTATTTCCTACCGCAATAAAGTCAGAGCTGATAAGAATTTAACCAAGGTAAATTGGGAAACTTATAAACTTAAATTGAGCATGAGTTGGTGGACTGGATTTTTATGGGCTTCAGTGATTTTTACTATCTACTACTTAATCATCTCAGCAGGCTTAACTAAATAATCTGCTACTTCTCACTCCACCTTGGACTTGTACTTTTTGGTGGATAAATTGGATCTTGAATCAAAACAATTCCAGGCGCACTACTTACGGAGCGCTTGGCTAACACCTCTGATAACTGCGCAAGGTTGGTTTGAATAAATTCGATACCAAATGATTGAGCTAAAACCTGCCAATCGGGATTAAAGAGATTTACCCCGCGCTCTGGATGTTTCATAACTTGTTGATCAAAGCGCAACATTCCATAACCACCATCATCATGTAGCAAAATAGTTAGCGGAAATTGTTCCTGAGCCACAGTTGCTAATTCACCCAAACCAAATGCAATTCCCCCGTCACCACAAACGACTAAAGTTGCAAAGCCTGCTGCAGATGGACCAAGGCTTGCTGGTAAGCCAAAACCTAATGTTCCCCAGCCAACCGGGTAAGAGATTTGGCGCGCACGTTTTGCTTGTAAGTAAACACCTGTCCAATACCCTGAGATTGCCATGTCGCAAACAATGTAATTCTCACTTGGCCAACTCTTTTCAATCGCACTAACCAAGGCCATTCCTGCTTTTCCTTTATCACTTGCTGCAATTCGTTTACGTGCTTGGGATGAAATCTCAGTCACATCTGCCCAACTACTCCTTGCGGGTAATGATTTAAGCGCTGTGATCACTGATGAGATATCTGATGTCTGAAGTACTACATCGGCTGAAATATTACGTAATGCAATCTTTGGGTTGGCATCAACTAAAAGGATCTTTTTTGGGAACTTAATGCTCCAATTTTTTGTATTCATTCCATCTAGTTGTGAACCAAATATCAGTAAAGCTTCGCAATCTGCTAATAACTGCTCTGCTTCAATCTCATGAATTGGGATGTTTAGATAGTTTTTACTCAAGCCACCCACACCGCGTCCTGCAAAGGAGGTAAAGATCGGTGCGCTTAAATGATCAGCCAGAGCTGCTATTTCACCACTGGAATTAGTTGCGCCCCCACCCGCCCAAATTCCAATTTTATTAACACCGGAAAGCAAATCCTTAGCCAGATCCAAATCTATTTTTCTATTTTTCTCTTGCGCAATGTAGGCAACTACTTTTTCACTTAAATCTGGTATTACTTGAGTGAACTCTTGATTTAAGACATCAGATGGCACTCCGATGTAACCAACACCAGAAGGTGCTACAGATAGAAACTTTAGAAAGTCCACAACTGTTGCCACAGCTTCTTCAGCTGATTTGCAACTTTTTGCCAGAACTAAATCTTCATTTCCAATCTTTACTCGCTTAGCCAATGGAGTGAAAAGAGCGCTTTGATCATCCATTTCATGCAAAATTCCCCTAGCGCCATCAGCAGATCGATTTTTAATCGGTGCTTCGGAAGAGATTAATAAAAGATGTGAACCCGATATTGCAGCCTCGCCAAATGCACCTAAGGTATTTGCAGCCCCTGGTCCAGTTGTAGTTATCGCAACAGATAATTTTCCAGTTGCTCTTGCTAATCCATCGGCGGCATACACACAGCTTTGCTCGTGGCGCACGCTAACTATTTCAGGACGATCTTTAGATAAAGCGTTCCAAAAACCAAGATTGTGGACACCGGGTATGCCAAAAGCTTTTTTTACGCCTTCATTCGCCAATAAATCTAAAATTACTGCGGCAACGGTCCGTGTTGAGCCTTCCATGTTCAAACCATATCGGCATTTTCCAATTTTGCTTATCTAGGAGAGAATGCCCCTATGTTCACATCAACTAATCCATCAGATACCAATGAAGTAATCGCAACAGTTCCAGAGGCCACTGCAGCTGAAATTCTTACAGTTCTTCGCACTGCAAAAAATGCGCAAAAGGGTTGGGCAAAACTTCCAGCCCCAACTCGTGGTCGAATCATTGCAAACGTTGGTCGATTAGTTGAGAGTAATAAAGAAGCGTTAGCTAAATTGATTACCAAAGAAATGGGTAAGGTTTATAGCGAAGCATTAGGTGAGGTTCAAGAGGTAGTTGATACCTGTGATTTCTTCCTTGGTGAAGGCCGTCGTTTGTACGGACAAACTGTGCCAAGTGAGATGCAGAATAAGAATCTATTTACATTCCGAATGCCAGTTGGCAATGTATTTGTAATTACGGCCGGAAATTTCCCAACCGCAGTTCCATCTTGGTACATCGTCCCAGCTTTGTTATGCGGCAACTCAGTGGTTTGGAAGCCATCTGAATTTACTCCAGCTGTAGCAAATGCTTTGACTGCAATTTTCCATGCCGGCGGAGTTCCAAAAGATATTTTGACGACAGTTGTGGCAGATGGTGCTCAAACATTTGCAGCTCTAGAGTCTGGCTTAAAAGAGGGCGTAATTAATAAGGTGGGATTCACTGGATCTACTGAAGTTGGTAGAAAGATTGGCGCAAAAGCTGGTGAGTACATTCAAAGTGCTTGCTTAGAGCTCGGTGGCAAGAATCCGATGGTTGTTATGCAAGATGCCAATATTGATCTAGCTCTCGATGGTGCATTATTTGCCGGCTTTGGTACTGCAGGTCAGCGCTGTACTTCCCTAGGCACACTTTGGATTCATGAATCAATTTATGACAGCGTCCTGGCAAAATTTGTAGCACTAGTTGAAAATGCTGCTGTTGGTGATCCATTTAAGGATGTTTTGTTTGGGCCGATGATTAGTCAAAAATACTTAGATAACCATTTATCTCACCTGAAGATGGTGCAAAGTCATCATAAAGTTCTTGGATCTACTTCTACTGGACGTATTACAGCTGCCAATCCACGCAAGGGATTTGTTGGCGATCCAGATAAAGGCGTCTTTGCTCATCCAGTGATTGTTGCTGGGATTACTAAGAATGATGAGCTTTACTCAACTGAAACTTTTGGGCCACTTGTAACTGTTGGAAAATTCTCAACACTAGATGAGGCGATCGATCTTGCTAATGGTCACGGCTATGGCCTTTCCTCTGCGATCTACACAAATGATCCACAAAATGTGTGGCGATTTAGAGAAGGAATCTCTGCTGGCATGGTTTCAATAAATAATTCAACCTCTGGCGCTGAGGCACATCTGCCATTTGGTGGTAACGGATTAAGCGGTAATGGATCACGTCAAAGTGGTATTTGGGTACTTGATCAGTTCACTAGATGGCAATCTATGAATTGGGATTGGTCAAATAAATTACAGAAAGCACAAATGGATCTAATTGAAATAAAGCATGATCCAAACTTCGTTCTAAAGATCTAATAATGGCTCTACCTGACCAAGTAGATGTAGTAATTGTTGGTGGCGGTGTTATGGGCGCCTCTGCAGCTTTTCATTTAGCAGAAGCAGGAGTTTCAGTTCTACTTTGTGAGAAGAATGAGTTAGCAAGCGGGTCAACTTCAAAAGCTGCCGGTGGCGTGAGGGCAAACTTCTCAGATGAATTCAATGTTGCCCTCGGTGCTAGGTCTTTAGATCTCTTTGCTGATTTTAAATCTCGACCAGGATATGAGATTGATCTACACCGTTCAGGTTATTTATTCGCTTTGACCAAACAAGAAGATGTTGATCTGTTTGAAAGATCTACCAAGATTCACAATCAATTTAATGTTGAATCAAGAATGCTTACCCCAGGTGAAGCTGGAAAAATCTCACCTTTATTAAATACATCTGATGTATTAGCAGCCTCATTTACCCCAAATGATGGTCACTGCACCCCAGAATCTGTAGTACTTGGATATGCAGGTGGAGCTAAAAAACTTGGAGCAACAGTTTTAACAAATACTGAAGTAACTGGAATTAAATTACAAGGGGATGAAATAACAGCAGTAACTACCTCAGCTGGTGAGGTAAGAACTAGCACGGTTATAAATTGTGCAGGAGCATGGTCACCACAGATAGGTGCAATGGTTGGATTGGATTTACCAGTCACACCATATAAGCGTGAGTTGGTAATAACTGAAGCATTAGGTGAAACATTTGCTGACCTACCTGCAAATATGCCGATGACAATCGATTATTCGACCTCTTTATATTGGCATCGCGAAGGCAAAGGTTTGTTAATGGGTTTTTCTGATAAATCTACGGAATCTGGTTTTGATTTAAAAAGAGATCCTCAATTCCTAGAAAAATTAGGGGCAATCGCTGCTACCCGTGCACCAAGACTTATGGATCTTGGAATTGGTAAGGGTTGGGCTGGCCTTTATGAAGTTACTCCTGATCACAACGCCATTTTGGGTGAGTTTAAAAAGGTTTCAAGATTTTTTTATGCAACTGGCTTTAGTGGCCATGGGTTTTTGCAAGGACCAGCGATTGGTGAAATTTTGCGAGATCTCTATCTAGGCAAGGAAGCATTTGTAAAGATTGCTCAATTAAGTGCAGAGCGATTCCTCACCGCTGGTCAGTTGCGACCTGAATACAACATTGTTTAATGATGAGATTTATCACCAAACACGGACTAATTCTGATTAAAACTTCCAACTTAAGAAATGCAGTAGGTACAATTTCGCTATGAATAAGCCAGCTGCCTCCCCGATTCATCCACTTGTATTAATGCAGGTTGAGTCACGCCTGAGCGAAGAACAGAAAGCAATTCAAACTGTTGTTAGAGAATTTGCAGCAAAAGAATTAAAACCAAATATCGCAACCTGGTATGAAGATGGACAACTGCCGGCCCGTGATTTGGCTAAAGCACTTGGTGGAATTGGTGTGCTTGGCATGCATTTACAGAATTACGGTTGTGCCGGAACTGATGCAATGTCTTATGGACTAGCTTGTCTTGAATTAGAAGCGGTTGATTCTGGACTTAGATCTTTAGTTTCCGTCCAAGGTTCACTTGCAATGTTTGCTATTTATAAATTTGGTAGTGAAGCCCAAAAGCAAGAGTGGTTGCCAAAGATGGCAAAAGGTGAAGCGATTGGTTGCTTTGGTCTTACCGAAGCTGATCATGGTTCTAATCCTTCTGGTATGGCTACCTTTGCGAAAAAAGATGGATCTGACTGGGTAATAAATGGTTCAAAAATGTGGATTACAAATGGCAGTGTTGCTGATGTAGCAATCATCTGGGCACAAACCGATGAAGGCATTAGAGGATTCTGTGTGCCAACTAAAACTGCTGGCCTAGTAGTTAACCCAATTAAACATAAACTCTCTCTGAGAGCATCCATAACCTCTGAATTAGTTTTCAACGACATGCGAGTTCCAGATTCTTACCGTCTACCAGAAGCAACAAGTTTGCGTGCTCCACTTCTATGCTTGGCAGAAGCTAGATACGGAATTATTTTTGGCACAGTTGGCGCAGCTCGTGACTGCTTTGAAGTTTCTCTTGCTTATGCCAGCACCCGTGAACAATTTGACGGTCCGATTTCTAAGCACCAACTTACTCAAGCCAAATTCGCTGATATGGCTACCAAAATTACAACTTCAATGCTCCTTGCATACCATCTAGCTGATCTAAAGGATGCTGACAAAATCAAACCAGAACAGATCAGCATGGGTAAATTTCATAATGTAAATGCCGCACTTGAAATTGCAAGAAGTGCCCGCTCAATTCTTGGCGGTGCTGGGATCACTTCTGAGTATTCAATTTTTAGACACATGAGCAATCTAGAGACTGTTCTAACCTACGAAGGAACCCATGAGATTCATATGCTGGTGCTTGGTCAAGCTTTAACTGGTATTGCAGCCTTTAGATAAATCTTAAACCACTAGAACTTTTTGCATTAAATCAATCCTTCTATTTTCTTTATTCAGACTCTCTAAATACTCATATCCGCGCTTTGCATAAAAATCTCGCTCACCTTCAGTCCAAAGATAAATCAACTTAATTCCGTAACCAATTGCCTTAGCTTCAACTAGTTTTAAAACTATCTCCCCCACTCCTTGGCCACGTAAATCTTCGCGAACGATAAAAGCAGCAACCCAGGGTTTATACATTCTGAATTCTTCTAGATCATCAAAATCACATAAGGCAATGGATGCAACAACCTCTGATTTTCCATCAAGTTCTCTAATAGCCATAAAAAGTAACTCTTGATTAGTACCGTTGTGATCCCAGGATTCATAGTTGGCAGATTTAGATCTTTGATAAAAATCATGCCAATCTTGAGCTGAAAATTCAGATTTGCCTTCTCCCCACAGTTTTAAACTCCAGCTCAGTGGCTGATTAGCGAAATCTAAAGCTTGTGAGATTGGTAGGAGTTTTATTTCAGATTGCATCAAGAGTTAAGTAAGTTTAAAGCTTGGTTGATGATTTCTTCGCGATAACTTTGCACCAACGAGATATGTCCATGGCCTGGTACAAAATTTAATTTTGCAGTTGGAATGTGTTTAGCAAGCCAATTACTATGTTCGCGAGGGACCATAAAATCATCATCACCTTGCCAGACAAGTACTGGCTTATCTATTTTATTTAGTTCAAATCCAAAAGATTGCACAAATGCTAGATCATCATCTTGCCAACCGTAGTAACCCATAGATAAGGCTCTGCGGTAAACAGCTGCGTCTTCATCTGCCACCTTTGGTGTTAAAGCTTTCTTATCTGCATCCCCTATTAGTCCACCAAATGAGGATATTAAGTCTGCTCCCGTGACAGTTTTAAAAGCAGGTGAATTCTTAATCATCCAATTTTCGATCTCAGTTTCACCAGCTAAGGCTGCTCCAAACTCTTCATGATTTTCTGGCCCCATACCTGCAAGAAAATTTAAATCATCATTTCCCCACTCACCCACGCCAGCTAAGGTAATTGCGCCAACATTTTTTGGGTGTCTGGTCATATTTAATGCATGAGGTCCGCCGCCTGACCAACCAATTGAAACAAATTTTTCGATACCAAAATGATCAAGTAACTCGGAGTTATTATCAATATCAGATGCAACATTACGCCCACGACGTCTACTGCTTAAACCGTAACCAGGTCTACTAGCAGCAATTGCTCTAACTGTTGATAGCCCCGATACCCAGGAGGACCAGACTGTGCAGTCACCTGGCGTACCATGATGAAAAAGAATTGCTGATTTACTTTCTACATTATTGGCCAGGTAATCGTAATCTCTGCCATCTTTTAATTTAAAAATTGAGTTAGCCAATTAATTCACCACACATTTTGTCAAAAGCCTGAGTATGGGCATCAACATCTGCAGCAGTTGTATCTGGTGAAATCAATGCCATGTTATGAAATGGTGTAATCAAAAATCCATCATTTAGCATTCTTAAATGGATGTACTGTTCCAATTCAAAATCACCAGCGTCAGCTGCTTCTCTACCGGTTTTCGGTGATTTAGCGCTAAACATGTACTCCGCCCTTGCCCCTAATCGATTAACACTCCAGGGAAGTTTATATTTTTCAATTACTTTTTCAACACCATCGGCCCACCTAGTAC
>OFQP01000085.1_pt1 | contig 15946 bp, 16 predicted proteins | sample 1542771 | NCBI WGS metagenome assembly OFQP01 (sample SAMN05442509, study PRJEB24371) | freshwater metagenome | isolation source: Freshwater Lake | place: Canada: Niagara | collected 2012-08-09 | reverse complement strand
GAACATTACCCAAGCGATTGAGGATCACTTTCGGAAGGTCAAGAAAGGGTTGCGCTCTGGGGTGAAGCATTAAGAACTACTTGTCTGTTTCTTTGCTATTTTGTTTTGATAACTTCTTATCTAAATCAGCGAGTTCGTTCTTGTTTAAGCGGTCCAACTCTTCCCTAACGTTAGGGTTCTTAAGCATGCGGATGACCATTTCTTGATGCGTCATTAGTGTTGGATTAGTGTTCATACTAGTATTGTGATGCAAACCCAACCACTTGATCAAGATACTGCGGGTACTCGGTGATTCCGTGATCACTGCCCTCGATGATGAGATGCTTTGCACCAGGGTAATGTTCCACCATCTCATGCCAGTCGAGTAGCTCATCGCCCTTCGCTGCTAATAAGAAGTAGCGCTCTGCATTGGTAATCTCTTCAACCTGTTGCTCTTTGAGTTGCTCGACATACTCTGCTCGCCAATCAAAGGGCTCGTCACTATCGTATGCAGTTAGCTGTCCCACATAGGGGGCTAACTCACGCGCTGCGCGCACAGCGGGGTTCAGCATGATGGCTTTAGCGTGGGGGTATTGCTCTGCAAGGTAGGTGGCATAGAAGCCACCCAAGGATGAACCAATGATGCACAGATCTTTTGCCTTAGTCTCTGCAATTTTTTGCTTGACCATCGTCATTGCTGCTTGGGGGGATGGTGGTAGCTGGGGGCAATACCATTCGATGGCTTGACCATCTTTAACGAGAGAGGCAATCGCCTCTCCTGTTAGTTGTGCTTTAGAAGAATTTGGGGACGACCTAAACCCGTGAAGATAAACAATCAAGAGTTTAGGTGTGGGCATTACTTATGGAGCCTTTTGTCCGATCTCAAAGTTAGCAAGCTTCTCAAGGGCCTTCACCATAGCGGAGTGATCCCAGGCCTTGCCACCATGCGCTGCACAGGAGTTAAACAACTCTTGCGCAGTTGCAGTGTTTGGCAGTGATACACCTAAGGCCTTAGCGCTACTCAGTGCTAAGTTCAGATCCTTCTGGTGTAACTCAATCCGAAATCCAGGATTAAAGGTGCGATTGACCATGCGTTCGCCATGCACTTCCAAGATCTTGGAGCTTGCAAAGCCGCCCATGAGTGCTTGACGAACTTTGGCAGGATCGGCACCGGCTTTGGCTGCAAATAAGAGAGCCTCACCCACTGCTTCAATGTTGAGAGCCACGATGATCTGATTGGCTACTTTGGCGGTCTGCCCTGCTCCATTGCCACCAACGAGATTAATGTTCTTGCCCATGAGCTCAAAGAGGGGCTTCACTTTATTGAATACGCCCTCATCGGCACCCACCATAATCGAGAGCGTGGCGTTTTGTGCACCCACTTGTCCACCCGATACAGGAGCGTCAACATAATCACAGCCTAAATCATTTATCTTCTTGGCAAACTCTTTGGTGGTAATTGGTGAGATCGAGCTCATGTCAATGACGGTCTTGCCTTTGCTAATGCCAGACGAAATGCCGTTCTCACCAAAGAGAACTTTCTCGACATCCGGAGTATCAGGAACCATCGTGAAAATGATGTCGGCCTGTTTGGCAACATCAGCAGCGGTCTTGCAAGCAACAGCACCGGCTTTGATTAAATCTTCGGGGACTTGGCTGCGGGTGGTGACAAAGACCTGATGCCCGCCTTTTAATAAATGACCAGCCATGGGTGAACCCATAATGCCTAAACCAATAAAGCCTAACTTTTGTGCGCTCATATCAATACCTTCTGCTTAGAAATAATAGAAATTACCTTGGGTGGACCAAGGCTTAAACGGATTTCAGCCAGCCTAAACCAGCATCGGTCGTTGTTGCCGGTTTGTACTCGCAACCGATCCAACCGGAGTAACCGATTTTGTCGATGAACTTAAATAAGAACGCGTAATTGATTTCTCCAGTACCCGGTTCATTACGACCTGGGTTGTCGGCTAATTGCATATGGCCAATGCGTGCGAGGTGCTTTTGCATCGTGTTGGCAAGCTCACCTTCCATCCGTTGCGCATGGTAAATGTCGTATTGCAAGAATGCATTATCAGCACCGACTTCATCCAAGATCGCAATACCTTGAGCAGTGGTCGACAGGAAGAAGCCAGGGATGTCATAGGTGTTGATGGGCTCAATTAATAATTTGAGTCCATTTTTTTTAAACTCTGCTGCCGTGTATTTAAGGTTTGCCACAAAGGCGTCGTGCAAGACTTTGCGGTCTGCTCCAGCAGGTGCTTTACCAGCTAAGCAGTTCAGTTGTGGCACACCCAAGGCTTTGGCGTACTCGATTGCTTTCGCAACACCTGCTCTGTACTCGTCAACCCGATCTGGTAAACAGGCAATGCCACGCTCACCGCCATCCCAATCACCTGCAGGGATGTTATGCAACACCAGCGCCAAACCATTGCTATCTAATTTAGCTTTGATATCGGCTGCCGAGAATGCATAGGGATAGAGGAACTCGACTGCTTTAAAGCCTGCCGCCCCTGCTTTATCAAAACGCTCCATGAATGGAACTTCGTTGTACAACATGGAGAGATTGGCGGCAAACTTGGGCATTCCAGTTCCTTTATGGGTTGATTGAGTTAGGGTTATTCTAAAAGACCGGCGGTCACCAATCCCTCAGTACCCGCTGGGTGACGGCAATCAATATCCTCAAACTCATTGATATTGTTGATCTCGGTACCCATAGCAATGTTGGTGACCTTCTCGAGGATGATCTCAACTACCACTGGAACCCGGAACTCTTTTGCCATCTTCTGTGCTTCGATCAATGCTTCTTGGATCTTGGCAGGGTTGATTACACGTAAGGATTTGCAGCCTAAGCCTTCAACGACTTTGGCGTGGTCTACGCCATAGCCCTTGAGGTTCTCATCGTGAACATTGATGTTATCAAAAGCCAACTGTACGCAATAGTCCATATCAAAGCCACGCTGTGCTTGACGGATCAAACCGAGGTAGCTGTTGTTGACCAAGACCATCACGAGCGGTAAATGGAACTGAGCACCTACTGCCAACTCTTCAATCAAGAACTGGAAGTCGTAATCACCAGAAAGACCAACCACGGTTCGGGTTGGGTCTGCAGCGAGTACGCCTAATGCGGCTGGTACTGTCCAACCTAATGGGCCTGCTTGTCCGCAGTTAATCCACTGACGGGCACCATACACATGCAAGAACTGACCGCCTGCGATCTGTGAGAGACCAATGGTGGATACATAAATGGTGTCGCGCTTGAACACTTCGTTCATCTCTTGATACACGCGCTGTGGCTTGATCGGTACATTATCAAAATTAGTTTTACGTAACATCAAACGCTTGCGCTCTTGGCAACGCTCAACCCAGTCGCTGTAGTTCTTTAACTTGCCTTTGGCTTTCCACTCTTTCGCTACTTCTACAAATAGCTCAAGCGCTGCCTTTGCATCCGATACGATGCCGTAGTCAGGATTAAACACGCGACCAATTTGGGTTGGCTCCACATCAACGTGCACAAACTTACGACCCTTGGTATACACCTCCAAAGAACCCGTATGACGGTTTGCCCAGCGATTACCAATACCAAGAACAAAGTCGCTAGCCAACATGGTAGCGTTGCCATAACGGTGCGAGGTTTGTAGGCCAACCATACCGGCCATTAAGGGATGATCATCCGGAATCGTGCCCCAGCCCATTAGGGTTGGGATCACTGGAATGTTAGTGAGTTCAGCAAACTCCACCAAGAGATCTGCTGCATCGGCATTGATCACACCACCACCTGAAACGATCAAGGGCTTCTCGGCAGCCATCAACATCTCCATGGCTTTCTCGATCTGCTTCTTGTTCGCAAATGGTTTATAGACTGGCAATGGCTCATAGGTATCGATATCAAACTCGATCTCGGCTAACTGCACATCAATAGGCAAGTCAATCAAGACCGGGCCAGGACGGCCAGAGCGCATCACATGGAATGCTTGTTGGAATACGCGGGGCACTAAACCTGGCTCACGCACCGTGACCGACATCTTGGTCACTGGCTTGGCAATGCTCTCGATATCGACGGCTTGGAAGTCTTCTTTATAGAGGCGTGCACGGGGTGCTTGACCAGTGATGCACAAAATAGGAATGGAGTCGGCGATGGCGGAGTACAAACCAGTAATCATGTCCGTGCCAGCGGGGCCTGATGTGCCGATACACACACCAATATTGCCAGCTTTAGCACGCGTATAGCCTTCGGCCATATGCGATGCGCCTTCAACGTGGCGAGCTAAGATGTGAGTGATTGATTGGCGCTCACGCAATTGCGCATAAAGTGGATTAATTGCTGCACCGGGTACGCCAAATGCTGTGGTGATGCCTTCTTTTTCCATTACCAAAACTGCTGCCATTGCGGCTTTCATGAGTGCCATCATTGCCTCCTTTTGAATAAGATGTCGCTATCATCCTCACAATTAGATATTCTGAGAAGATAGATACCCCTATATCACCTATTCCATTTAGGAATATATAGTCATTTTTCCTTTATAATGATTGGCTTATGGATCGCATTCAAGGAATTTCTCTTTTTATTCGGGTAGTTGAGACGGGTTCTTTCAGTAAAGCCGCAAGCAGTTTAGGCATTACACAGCCTACCGCTACCAAGCATGTGGCCGCTCTTGAAAAGCGCCTAGGCTCCCTATTGCTCCATCGCAGCACGCGGGGAGTAACCCCAACGGAGATTGGCAAGATCTATTACGAGAAGTGCAAAACCATCCTGCATGAGCTGGAAGATGCCGAAAATATCGCCGGTCTCTTGCAATCCGAGGTACAGGGTAAATTGATGATTAGTAGCTCGGTAGCCTTTGGGCGTCGGGTCTTAACACCGCTGGTCTTGCAGTTCATGGGGCAGCACCCGCAATTACAGGTCAGCCTGAACCTGGACGATCGCTATATCAATCTGGTGGAAGAAGGTGTCGATTTGGCGATTCGGATGGGTCGACTCTCTGACTCATCCTTAGGCGCTCGGTTCTTGGGTCTCAACCCTTGGGTGGTCGTGGCAACCCCCGAGTATCTCGAGAAAAACGGTACTCCCTCAATCCCCAGCGATCTGAGTCAGCACATCGCTCTGATCTATAGCTCGGTTCAGGGTGATCACCGTTGGCAATTTACAGGGCGTGATGGCTCTAATAAGTCGATTCAGGTAAGCGGCCCGCTGTATTCCAATAATTTATCGACCTTGCTTGCTGCCACCCGCAATCACTTGGGTATTGCCGCCCTGCCTTGGTATGTTGCCTACAGCTCGGTGCAAAGTCGGCATCTCAAACCACTCTTGGCCGATTGGAGTTTGCCAGCGCAAGAGATCCATGCGGTGTTCTCATCCCCGCGCTTGGTACCCACCAAGGTCAGCATGTTGATCGATTGGCTAGCGGGTCAGTTTCGGGGAAATTGGTGGACTCAAGAAATCGGGTCATAATCATTACCTTGCTCACCCGAATCTCACTATCATGCGTATCGCTAAAGCCCCCCGTTTATTAATCATTAGCTGTTTTACAGTGAGCGTTTTAGCATCTCCTCAATTGGGATCTGCGCAGACCAAACCGGCGATGGTCGATCCTGCCAAAGCACCGATTGCTGCTACCGGTATTGATGAGGTGTATCAATTGGTTGATGCGGTGGTCACCAAGGTTGATAGCAAAACACGCTCCGTAACCTTAAAAGATAAAGACGGCACCCTCACCAATTTTGTAGCGGGCCCTGAAATTAAGAACTTTCCTCAAATTAAGGTGGGCGATCGTTTAACCGTTACCCATGAGCTAGCCGTTGCAATTGAACTCGTGAAGGTCAATAACCAAGGTGTGCGCAGCGAGGTGCAAACCAGCACCCAGACCTCTGCAGCATTGGGTAGTAAGCCTGCTTCGGTGATCTCCAACACCACCATCATTATTGCGAGTGTGGTGTCGGTGGATCGTCGAAAGATGACCGTGTCGGTAAAAGGCTCTAGGGGCAAGACCGATACCTATCGAGTGAAGAGCGCAGCTCTCTTAAAAGATATTGCTGTGAACGATGAGGTCAAGATTACGCTTTACGATGCAATGGCCGCTTCTTTTACTGCCCCCGCTAGCACCCCCAAGAAATAATCCCCAACCTTCTTATTTAGTAGAACTTTTATATATGGAAACCTTAATGGCTGAACAAATCGGCGCGCGTTCTTTAGTCCATGCTTTTGAGAAAGCTGGTATCACTACGCTCTTTACCCTTTCGGGGAATCACATCATGCCCATCTTTGATGCGGTGATTGATGCGCCGATTGAGTTAATCCACACACGGCATGAGGCTGCAACGGTTCACATGGCCGATGCGTATGCGCGCCTGACTAAGAAAGTAGGTGTTGCAATGGTGACCGGCGGTCCTGGGCATGCTAATGCGGTGTCTGCCCTGTACACCACAGCAATGGCTGAGGCCCCTGTTGTTTTACTCTCGGGTCATGCGCCTCTCAATCAATTAGGCAAAGGCGCCTTTCAAGAAATGGCGCAAGCCGATATTGCAGCACCTTTGTGCAAAGCGTCTTGGACCTGCGCCGGCCCTGAGTACCTCCAGGCAGATTTTTTACGTGCTTGTGCCATTGCGCAAGCAGGACGTCCTGGCCCCGTTCATTTAAGTCTGCCATCCGATGCTCTGGAAGGTAAAGTGACGCAGGCTTCTGCAAGTCCGAGCCCATCAGCCCCACAATTACCCGCCCCTCAATTACTCTCTGCAGAGCATGCCAAGAGCATCATCGCGCAATTGCATGCTGCCAAGAAGCCTCTGGTCTTAGTTGGTCCGCGCGGTTGTCATCGCTACCCTGCTCTTTTGCAAGAACTGAGTCAGTCATCGGGTGTTCCGGTGATTGCAACGGAGAGCCCACGCGGTATTGGCGATCCTAGCTTAGGGGCCTTTGCTGAGGTCTTAGCGCAAAGCGATTGCGTTTTACTCTTGGATAAGAAACTCGATTTCACTTTGAAGTTTGGTAGTTCACCCAGTTTTATGAGCGATGCCAAATTGATGCAGGTCGATGCTGAAGCAGCTGAGCTTGTGCGTTCCAAGAATGCTCTAGGTACTCGCTTGGTCTTAGCTGCTCAAGCTGATTTAGAACCATCGGTTCATGCTTTAGTGAATGCCACGAAGAGCGCCAGTAGCAAAGTACACGATGCTACTTGGTTGTCGTGGGCAAAAGAAGCAATTGCCTATCGTCCTGCTGCGTGGGCCACTGCTGTATCGTCTACTCCCAATCATGCGCACCCAGGTCGCTCAATGCTCGCCTTGCAAGCCATTTTAGATTCTCATCCAGACTCAGTATTGGTAGCTGATGGTGGTGAGATTGGGCAATGGGCACAAGCGTGTTTGCATGCTCCTAATCGCATTATTAATGGCACAGCAGGTTCTATTGGGGCTGCTCTTCCATTTGCAACGGCTGCCGCGTATACCAAACCAGGTGTTCCGGTGGTCGCAGTGATGGGTGATGGTACCTTTGGTTTTCATTCTTCGGAGTTGGATACCGCAGTTCGTTACCGCTTGCCATTTATTGGGGTGGTTGGTAACGATGCCTGTTGGAATGCCGAGTACCAGATCCAAGTTCGTGAGTATGGCAAAGAGCGTGCCAAGGGTTGTGAGTTACTCCCCTCGCGCTATGACCAAGTGGCGATTGCATTTGGAGGTGCAGGTGCAATGGTGACCGATGCCGAACAGGTCTTGCCAGCTGCTAAGGCTCTTTTATCTCAGGGCTTACCGTCTATTCTGAACATCTTGATTGAGGGTTTACCAGCTCCTAGTTTGAAGCGGGTTTAGCCCCTCTGTCATCCTATTGGCCTATCTGGCGTTTTAAGTATATGAGCATCCTTTACCACCTTCGCTTTATTCAGTCCTTTGTGACTGTGCTGGTATCGGCTTGTTTGCTAGTTGCCTGTACTAGCACTAGCCGTCCTGGAGTAGTTGGCGTTGAGCGTTCTCAGTTCATGATGATCTCGGCTGCGCAAATCGAGCGTATCTCGGCGAGTAGTTTTGAGCAGCAGGCTAAGGCCGCTCAGAAGAAGAATGTTCTGATTACGAGCGGTCCTCAATATGAGCGTCTCAAGACCATCGCTAATCGTTTAATCCCGCAGACCGCTGTCTTTCGAGATGACACGCATTCTTGGAATTGGGGCCTGCAGTTAATTGATTCTCCGCTGGTAAATGCCACCTGTGCACCAGGTGGGCGTATTACATTTTATAGCGGCATTATTAATAAGCTAAACCTTACCGATGACGAAATTGCTGCCATCATGGGGCATGAAATTGCCCATGCCGTGCGTGAGCATGGTCGTGAGCGAGTATCGCAAGCAATGGCACAAAATGTTATTGCGAATGTTGCCTTAGCAGCAGCAGGCGCTGGCTCTGCACAATCAATTGATGCAGCTAATCAGATCATGCAATATGTTTTGGTCTTACCCAACTCGCGTCAGAATGAGAAAGAAGCGGATGCGATTGGTTTAGAGATTGCTGCCCGAGGCGGCTATGACCCAAGGGCTGCAATTACTTTGTGGGAGAAGATGAGTAAAGAGAGTAAAGGGAAGAACCCTCCCGAGTTTTTATCGACCCATCCCTCCAATGAGAATCGCATTAAAGAGCTCGCAGCTCTCATGCCTCGAGTGATGCCTTTGTATGAGGCGGCTAAGAGGCCTTAATCGAAGAGCAAAAAAATGGGTTACCGAAGTAACCCGAAATTTGGAGACATGATTTTCTAATTACTTGCGTTATATATGTTTTCGCTTTTCAACCATTCCTAAGAACTTCTCATACTCTTTCTCATCCACAGAATAGCTGTGATCATCATCGGGGAATGATCCAGATTTCACTTCCGTGATGTATTCCTTGATCCCTTTAACAGCTACCTCTGTTAAGTTCGCGTAGCGTTTTGTGAACTTGGGTTTGAAATCAGAGAAGACCCCGAGGAGGTCATGGCATAGAAGGATTTGGCCATCGGTACCCACCCCAGCTCCAATGCCGATGGTCGGAATCTCAAGCTGTTTCGAGATGACCGTTGCAATCTTTGCAGGCACTGCTTCAAACTCCAACATAAAGCAACCGGCATCCTGAATAGCAAAAGCATCCTCTAGGATCTTCATAGCGGCATCCGCTGTTCTTCCTTGTATCCGAAAGCCACCAAAGACTGCAACGGTGTGTGGTGTCATACCAATATGGGATGCTGTTGGTATGCCAGCATCTACCAGCGCTTTCAAGATATGCGCCTGTGATTTGCCACCCTGTGGTTTAACAGCATCCGATCCTGCCTCTTGCATAAAGCGCGTTGCATTCTGTAAGGCACGATCAACCGTGTTGTAACTTTGATACGGCATACACCCTAAGACAAAGGTATTGGGGGCGCCGCGACGAATCGACGTGGCATGCATTACCATCATATCCATCGTAGCCGGAATCGTATTACTATGGCCATGGGCAATCATTGCCAAGCTATCTCCCACTACTGCAACGTCTACCCCAGCAGCTTCTGCCCATTTTGCCGATGTGTAGTCTGGTACAGACATATAGACCATTTTCTCGCCGGTCTTCTTAGACTCGAGGATGTCTTGAAGATTACGTTTCTTTTTCTCGGGCGCTGTTGCGGCACTTGTATTCAATGTTATCTCCTATTAATTCGTTACATCATGGTATTTTCTGCATCCTCTTTTTGCTGCAAGGAGAAGATGGAGGAATATCCGCCCGACCAATCGGGTGGGATTAGGCACGGTACTGGATCATGATGGGCAAATTGCGCGCGTTTACCGCTGAGTATGGCCTGATCATGTTTTGGTTTAAGTGGGTTCACGGTATATGGAAATGCATCGGCCGAGGTTAAGGTGTATAGCAAGAGTGGTCGACCTTGGTCGGACTGATTGGCTGGGGAGCCATGTACCGTGCGGCAATTATGTAATGTCAGTGATCCGGCCGGTCCTGTTAGGTAAACAGCTTTCTCGATATGTATGTTTCTGACATCATCATCAGACAGACAACCGACCCACTTTCCGTGATCATCGTATTGACTCAACATCGGTTCTAGCAAATGGCTTTTCGGAATGACCCCCAGTGGCCCCTGATCCATGCCGCAATCATATAAATAGGTACCAATGGTTAGTGGGGAGTAATTGGTATGAGGCCAAAAAGAAATGTCGTAATGCCATTTGACTTCTTCCCCGCCCTTTTGCCACTTAAAGTTCAATTTGGAGTGATGAAACTTAACATCGGGCCCCACTAAGTCAGCAACAGCATCGAGCATCGGTGATTTACTCACATACTCCCAAAAAACAGGATGATGCTCGGTGGGGTTTGATACTCTGCGTAAACGTGGTTGCGCGGCAGTATGATCGGGTTCAAGGTCAAAAATAGTATCAGATTTACTAACATTTTTACTCTCCTCAACCAGTTCATTGGTCGCATCGCGCAACTTCTTTAACCACTCATCACCAATAAATCGCTCGAGCAGAATATATCCGTTCGTGAAGTAATCCTCACGCTGCTGTTGACTTAAAACACGCGCAGGAATCTTGAGTATTTGTTCTGGGGTCATCAGCGTCTCCTTAACGGAAGTTCAACATAACGCTTGGCAGATAGGTAACCAAGGTTGGGAAAAGAATCACGATCACCAAAGTTAAGCATTGCAAAGAGATAAATGGCACCACTCCTCGATACATGTGTTTGATGGTGATCTCTGGAGGCGCAACTGCTCTTAAATAGAAGATCGCCGGGGCCATCGGTGGGGTTAGGTAGGATGTTTGGATCATGATCAAGAACAAAATACAGAACCAAACCGGATCAAACCCTGCGGCTATGATTAAGGGCGTAAAGAGCGGAACAAAGATGAGGACAATTGAGATCCAGTCTAAGAAGAACCCGGCAATAAAGATAATTAGCATCATTAGACCCAATAAGACCCAGGGGCTAAGTTGCATTTGATTGATTAATGTATTGGCCGTATTAATTCCACCGCCGCCAATAAAGACTCCAGTAAATAAAGAGCCGGCTAGTAAAACTGCCATGATCATGGCAGTGATCAATACGGTTTTACGTAGTGCGTCGTACAAACCTTTCCAGGTAAAGTTTTTGTAAAGAACAGTCAGTAATACGGAAGAGATTGCTCCAATGGCTGCGGCTTCTGTGGGAGACGCTAAGCCAAATAGGATGGATCCTAAAACTGCAGCAATCATCAATAAGGGTGGCACAAGATTTTTTGTGGAAATCAAAACCTTCTCCATAAAACTCGGGTCACCTGGCTCTGGAGGAATGCGTGGCCCGAACTCTGGCTTGATTAGACATAAAGTGAAGATGTATACCAAGTACAAGCTGGCCATAATCAGACCAGGAAATACCATCCCATAAAGCAAATCGCCAACGGAGACGCTTGCCAGTGGACCCATCACAACGGCTACGACAGAGGGTGGAATAATAGTTCCCAATGAGCCACCCGCACAAATCGTGCCCGATATCATGGCCTTATCGTATTTATAGCGCAGCATGATTGGGATCGTTAACAATCCAACCACAGACTCCGTAGCACCGATCACACCACTCGACGCTGCAAAAATAATGCACATAATGACGGTCGCTAGGGCTAAGCCACCCGGTAGGCGTCGTGTCCAAATGTGAATAGCTTCAAATAATTTATCAGCAATTCCGGATTTCTCGAGGATAGCTCCCATAAATACAAACAGTGGAATGGCTGCAAAGACAAAGTTGGAAGAGATATCCTCAATTTTTTCAATGAACTGAAAAATGACGCGATCACCAAATATATGTAGCCCAAAGAGTACGGCTGTAATCATCATGGCAAAAGCAACTTGAATGCCCAAAAACATGAGCACGAATGCTACGGGTAGCATGAAAAAAGGAATAATGTCGATCATGCTTTGGCAGCCTTATATTTTTCGAGCGATTTCATAAACTCGGCATAGACTTGTAATGCTAGTAATGTAAATGCGATCAAGAAGACAACTCGAAACGGCCAAACTACCATATTCATTGCCGATTGACCACTTCGTTCATTTTTAATGAATCCAGAAATTAAATAAGCAGTTAATCCATAGCTTAGCCACATCATTAAAGGCAAAATTACGGAGTAAGAGCAAAGATCAATCAATGCCCTAGTCTTCGCACTCATATCCTGACTAAAAATATCAATCCGAATAAATTGTCCTTGCTGAAGGGTATATGCCATACCTAATAAAAAATGGGTTCCGGTTAGCATGTAACCTACTTCATAGGCCCAAATTGTGGGTGCATCAAAAAGATAGCGCGCTAGTACCTCGTAGGTCGTGGTCAAAATTAATGGCACGAGTGTCAATGCAGCAATAATTCCTATATTCGTTGTTATTCGTTCAATCCGATTAATAAGTGGGCTCATATCTCTTTTTTCTTATTGGTCAAGTTATTAAAAAGGGGTCTAATAAATTAGACCCCTAGTACACTACTTCTTAGCAGGTGGCGGAGCAGCGCTAACTGTTCTAGTTTTCACAGTTCTCCAACCTGAAGCGCCCTCCCACAACTTATCGAGTTGTTGTTGGCTTTCAAGGACTGATGCAAAGAATGGATACTTATTTTCTTTGGCAGTCTTAGTGGCCCACTCCAATCCCATTTTGCGGGCTGCATATTGAAGTTCTGGAGACAATTCAATAATGGTATTGCCCGCTTTTCGATAGAACTCAAGCGCTTTGGCATCTTCCTGACCAACGGTTAGCCAACTTTCAAGAGTGGTTAACTTAGCAACCATTTCGATCAGCTTCTTATCAGCTTCGGATAGCTTAGACCAGACGCCCTTATTAATTACCAATTCGAATGGCGCACAGGGCTGATGAATTCCAGGGTAAATCACAAACTTAGCCACTTTGTGGAAACCCATGGGAATATTTTCATAAAGCGTACCCCACTCAACGGCATCAATTGCACCACGTTCAAGCATGGGATAAATATCAGCAGCAGGTGTTGTTACTGGTGCAGCGCCTAACTCTTTGGACATCTCAAGCCAAGCCCCAGCGGTTCGTATTTTTAATCCCTTCAGGTCGTTTAAGGTTCGAACGGGCTTGCGGGAATGTAAAAATGCTTCTGCAGTCCGAATGAATAAAGGCATGGAAATAATTTCATCGGTTTGATCACGGTATTTTCTTTGCATATCCGTACCGCCTGCTACGTATAACCAGTGCAACATCCGTTCAGAGTCAAATGAGCCAGCGTAACCTCCAAATAAAACGGTCGTCGGATCTTTACCCCAATCCCAACCCATCCAGGTATGACCAAGGTCAGCAATACCATTTTTTACAGTCTCTGGAACTTTCAAAGCGTTACCTAATGCGCCACCCGGAAAAATTTGAATTTTGAAGCGCCCGCCGCTGTATAGCTCTAATTTGTCGGCAAATGCTTTTGTTCCAATATCTGTCAATGGTCCACCACCCCAGCCGGTAGCCATTTTCCAGTTGTAGGTAGCTCCTTGCGCTTGTACTGTCAGTGGAAATGACATTACAGCAGCAGCAGCACCACCCGTTTTTAAAAATTCGCGTTTCTTCATCATCCGTCTCCTTTTATGAACAACTAAGTTTTACTGATTTACTGCAATGCTCTTTCCTTACTTCTTTTTTGCTACTTTCTTACTGCTTTAATCTGCGCTCGTAAACGTCTTGCGGGTCAAATTCTCTACACAATCAATCAAATCATCCAAGGCCTGACCGGTCTCTACTTCATTGCCTTTTGCAATCGCAGATGCTAATGCACCATGCAAATTAGCCATTTCTGTTACGCTAGAAAATTGATGAAAATGTCCAAACCAAAAACGCCGTGACATGCCATGAAGGGGTGACATTGCCGCGGCAGCGAACTCATTACGTGCCGCTAAGATGGTTAAATCATTGAGTTCTTTATCGGCCTTTCGGAACAAAGTTTCGTCTTTTTCTTTAGCGGCTTTGCGAAAATCCTTTGCAAGGCGCTCAAGCTCCTTGCGCTCTTCTGGGCTTGCTCGTTTGGCTGCCTTTTTACAAATCAGGCGCTCTAGCTCACGGCGAGTTTCTAGGACACGTAATTGCTTTTGCGTATTAAGATCGGATATAAAGATTCCGCGTTTGGGAATAATGCTTACTAAATGCTCACGGCTAAGACGCTGAATAGCTTCTCGAATGGGGGTGCGCCCTATTCCTAAAAATGCAGATAGTTGTGCTTCCGATACGGGGGTCTCGGGTGCTAGCTGCATGGTCACAATCATTTCTTCAATTTGGCTATAGGCCTGATCGGAGAGTGAGGCTTCTTCAGCGCTAATTACTAAGGCGAGGTTAGATGTTTTACCGTTTGGCATCATGCAAACTGTGTAGGTGCTTCCGCTCGATCAAACATGCCATAGTCGCGTAATACCCCAAACCAGTGAATATCGATTGCCTCTGTAGCGCTCAGACCCAGTAGATCTGGATGGGGCAATGTATGGGCAGGAAACTCACACACCGATAAACCGCGCTTTGGATCCAATACGCCTTGATACGATTTGACTGCTTGCTCTCGTAATACGCCTTCCTGTAATGACTTTTGTATTGCCTCATAGTCGCCAATCAGAAGCATGACTAACTCTCGGGAGTGAGTTGCATCAAGAGGTGCGCTAAGCCCTTCTTTTGCCTTGGCTGCAGAAACCCGTAAGCGGTAATCAGCAAAAACCTCATGTCGTCCACATACTTGTGCGCCATTATGATCAGGCTGGCAACGCCATTGCGCCAAAGATTCTTCGTCTTTCCAGCAAGAGAACGATAAGTACCAATCTGGCTTTTGAAGATTAGCAAAACGCTCTACTGATAAGAACCCAGGATTTTGTTGCACAATTGGTTTTAATTGGGCCGCCATCTCAAAATACTGATCAACATGCCCAGGTTTTGGGAGCACATCAAAGAGTACGGCTTGGGTCATGGCGATATCCTAGGACTGAAGCGCTTTTTGTTCTTGTTGATCGAGGATGGGCCCCTCGAGGGTTACCTTCTCGTCCTGAACTCGCCCATTCTGAAACTTTTCAATGATGGGTTTGAGCTTGGGATCAATATGCTCTTGGCTAAAACCGTTCAGAAGCGTTCCAATCAAACTACGCTTTAGGTCGGTCGTGCCCATCATCCAATCCGCGATCGGGAATGTGAGGTTCATGTTCTTGTGCATCATGATGCCAAGATTATGGTGTGCCGCGTGATGGCGACGAATCGTATTAATGAATGGCATATTACGCACGAACCAGTTCTCTTTCACATGGCAGCAATAATGAAAGGTCTCATAGAGGATGTAATGACCTACCATGGTCATGAACAAGATGTAACCCACATTAGGGGTAAAGATTTGGGCTGCTATATAGCCAAAGATGGTGCCTGATACAGCTAGAACCGTTAATACTCGCCATGGAAAGAACACAATCCGGTGCTCTTTGACGGTATCAATGGTGTAATCAGTGTCTGTAAAGTATTGATGATGTTGACGCGTATGGCGATCATAGATAGCTCGCAGTGCAAAGACATCAATTTGGCGATGCATCACATATTTGTGCATGCCCCATTCCACAAAGTTACCGGCAATGGCTACGGGGAGAATGGTTAGCCATGCCCATGTGGGATTGTCGAGTTGTGATGCACAGTAATAAATTGCAGCAATTCCTGCGCTATACATCACCCCAATATGGAATAAGCCGTTATAAAAAGGACTAATTTGATTGACATAGGCCTCACGAAACTTCTTTTGCCGTTCCGTCATCACCATGGGTCTAGAAAAGGTGCTCACCGTATTCTCCTTGTATAGCGTGTGCCTGTGATATATATTACTAACATATTAGATGAATGCTAGTCGGTTTAGGAAGTGTTTACACTAGGAATAACCCTTAAAGGAGTCTTAATGCCAAGCGATATTGAAATAGCCCAACAAGCCACGATGAAGCGTATTGCGCAGGTTGCCAAAGAAAAATTAGGCATTACGGATGAGC
>OFQP01000084.1_pt1 | contig 16067 bp, 14 predicted proteins | sample 1542771 | NCBI WGS metagenome assembly OFQP01 (sample SAMN05442509, study PRJEB24371) | freshwater metagenome | isolation source: Freshwater Lake | place: Canada: Niagara | collected 2012-08-09 | reverse complement strand
GTTTAGTAGTAACCATTGGTTGCTTAGCGCCATGAACATCTAACATCGCATCAACTGTGTTGGCCCAAGAGAATTTTTCAGCTTGCTCGCGCGCAACTTTGCGTAGTCTGCCTTTATTTAGTAATTGCTTAATTGCTTTTGCAAACTCTGCGCCATTATCACTTGCAACAGCTCCAGCAGGTCTTATTGAATTAATATTTAAAATTTCACCAACCGCACTTGATTTTGATGCAACAACTGGTGTGCCACTGGCGAGTGATTCAAGGGCTGATAAGCAAAATGTTTCTAGTGGGCCGGGTGCGATAGCAATATCTGCGGCGGCTAAGTAGCCTGCCACTTTTTCGCGGCTAGCCACATAACCTAACATCTCAATAGGTAGCCCTAAACTTTGTTTTCTAATCTTGTTCCAAAGTGGTCCACCACCAACAATAATTAATCGCACGTTAACACCAGCTTTTACTAACTCACTAACTGCCTGCACACTTCTGGCCGGCTCTTTTTCTGGTGACATTCGCCCGCAATGAACTAGTAGGTACTCAGCACCCTTTAGTAACTCTTTACGTAATTTGTGGTCACGATTTTCCGGTTTAAAACCTTGAAGATCAACACCAAGTGCAACCTTGCGCAGGTTAGTAGTTTTTATCCGCACAAACTCTGCAGCGGCAAATTCAGTAGTAGCAATTACGGTGTCAAAGCTTGCTGCTAATTTGCGGTTATGCCAATTAACAAATTTATTTCTAAATGAGACAGGTATTAATGGTGCATACTTTTTTACTAGGCCATTTAAGGTTTCATGGGAGAAAACTAATGAGGCCACTTTATGTTGCTTTGCCCATCTGCCGACCTTAAGTAAGGTAAAGCGATCTGAAACCTCAATACGATCTGGGTTTAAAAACTCTAAAAGATTTAACAATTGCTTATTACTTCGAATGATCTGATACCCACCACTTGCTGGCAAGGTGAAGCTAGGTAGAGTTATTTTTAAACCAAAAGGTGTTTGCTCTTTAATATACCTAGGTCCAGGGACGATATAGATAAATTCATGGCCATACTTTAAGTAACCACGGCCTAACTCGTGCAGGGTAGTTTTAATTCCACCTGAGCTTGGGCCATAAAAATTAGCTACATGGACAATTCTCATGCCACACCGATTTCTGATAACCCTGAAATTTTTCTTTGATCAATTACTGCTTGATAATGTCCTTTAAGTTCTTCATTAATTCGATTCCAAGTTCGCATACTTACGCTATCTCTGGCTGCAATTCTCATCTGCTTACGATCAGTTCTGGCGTGATGAAGATTTACAGTTTGATTTAACTTAATTGGATCAGCAATATCAATTACGTATCCAGTTCGCCCATGGGCTACCAAATCTGCTGGTCCACCAGTTAAGGGAACAATTGCTGGAATTCCAGAGGAGAGCGCTTCTTGAACTGCTTGGCAAAAAGTTTCATTTGGTCCTGGGTGAATAAACAAATCAAAGCTGGCATATATTTGCGCAAGCTCTTCTCCTGCTTTAAATCCTAAGAAAATTGCTTCAGGTAATTGCTGTTCAAGTTTATTTCGGTGCGGGCCATCTCCAACAATTACTAATTTAATATTTGGATTACTTTGCAGCACTTTAAGATCTGCTACTCGCTTTTCTTGGGCAAGGCGGCCAACAAAGCCAACAATAATTTTATCTGATTCACCATTTTTCCAAGTGGCCCTTAATGTTTGACATCTTTTGCTTGGATTAAATAATTCAGTATTAACCCCGCGCCTCCATAAATAGACCTCAGGGACTTTGGCTAAATGAAGATCAAGGCAAGCAGCGGTGGAAGGAGCAAGGGTTCGATCTGTTTGTGAGTGAATTTTATACAAAATCTTTTGCAATGAGTGTTGGGCAATTCCAAAGCCATATTGCTTGGCAAATCCACCAAGATCAGTTTGATAAATAGAAATCGTTGGAATATTTAACTGCTTAGCAACTTTGTTAGCGTATGAACCAAGGGCAAATGGTGAAGCAAGATGAATTACATCGGGTGCAAAACCATCTAATAGATGCTTTATTCGTTTTTGCGGTAAACCCATCGGCATTCCGGTGGGTAAAAAGTTTTGAGCATTTATAACTGGCACAGTTTTAACTGGGTGCCCAGCATAGGAAGTTGGAGTTTGCGCAGCGGCGGGTGCTATTACTAAAGCTTGATCACCAGAGTTTGAAAGTTGTTCAAGGATGCGAAGTACAGAGTTTGTTACCCCATTGATGTTAGGTAAGAAAGACTCTGTGACAATCGCTACTCTCATATGAGTAGGGTGCGTAATTTAGAAAGCCTAAAGGAGCCCTTGAGGTTAAGTGTTGGTAAAGAGTAGGTTAAGCCTTATACCGCCGAGTAATATATGAGCATGAAAATCGCGATCTGCATCAAGCAAGTACCTGATTCTTGGGCTGAGAAAAAAATGGCTGCTGGTGTATTAGATCGCGCAAATGTTGATGCAGTTTTAAATGATTTAGATGAATACGCCGTTGAAGAAGGACTTCGAATCGTTGAAGCAAACTCACCAACTAAAGAAGCTGGTGAAGGCAGTGGTCACAGTATTACTTTAATTTCAATGGGACCTGAGCGAGCAACGGAGGCAATTAGAAAAGCGCTTTCAATGGGGGCTGATGATGCAATTCTTATTAGCGATGCCGCCCTGGCAGGTTCTGACGCACTTTCCACCTCATTAGTTTTAGCTGAGGTAATTAAAAAAGGAAATTATGATTTAGTAATTTGTGGAACAGAGAGCACAGATGCTCGAATGAGTGTGGTGCCGGCGATGATTGCAGAGCGGCTAACTTGGGCGCAATTAACCTTTGCAGGCAAAGTTAAGGTTGATCCAGCAGGAGCTAGTGTTGAAATTGAGCGAGTAACTGAGTTTGGTAATCAAGTAATGAATGCAAAATTTCCAGTAGTACTTTCGGTAGTTGAAAAGATTAATGAGCCAAGGTATCCATCATTTAAAGGAATCATGGCGGCAAAGAAGAAAGTAATTACCACTATGTCACTCTCCGATACTGGATTAGCAGCAACTGCAGTTGGTGCATCTGCGGCATGGAGTGCGGTTAAAGATGCACTACCAAGGCCAGCTAGAGGAGCCGGCGTTAAGTTAACTGATGAGGGTAGTGGCGGAGAAAAACTATTTGATTTCCTAGTTGAGAAGAGACTGGCATGAGTAGCGTAATATTTTTAGTAGATCACTCTGCTGGCAAAGTTGCTAAGGCAACTGCTGAGTTAGCCACCTTTGCTAAATCAATTGGTGAATCTGTTGCGGTAGTTTTTGCATCTAATCCTGCTGAGATCATTACTCAATTAAGTACTTTTCCAATTGATAAGGTGATTACGGTAAGTGGTGATTGGGATAAGAATGGACCTGCAGTGATTGCAGATGGCCTTGCTCAAATTATTGCAAGTAAGAAACCAAGTGCGGTATTAATTACTTCCTCTGCCTCAGGTAAAGAGATTGCCGGACGTGTTGCAGTAAAGACTGGTTCAGGCATTATTACTGATGCTATTGGAGTAGATAAGGATTTAATTACTACTCAATCTGTATTTGGTGGCTCAACAACTGTTCATGCCAGTGTTACAACTGGTACACCAATTATCACTTTACGTGCTAACTCAATTGAGCCAGTAGCAACTACATCTTCTGCAGTTGCAGAAGAGTTTGCAATAACACTCTCTGATTCATCAAAACTTGCAACTATTACAAGTGCAACACCGGTTGTTAAAGGTGGGCGTCCTGATTTAACTGAAGCATCTGTTGTTGTTTCTGGTGGTCGTGGCACAAATGGAGATTTCAAACCAGTTGAAGCATTAGCTGATGCACTAGGCGCAGCAGTTGGAGCATCCCGTGCTGCAACTGATGCAGGTTGGTATCCACACTCACATCAAGTAGGACAGACTGGTAAAACTGTTTCACCACAACTTTATGTTGCCGCCGGAATTTCAGGTGCTATTCAACACCGCGCTGGTATGCAAACTTCTAAGACAATTGTGGCGATTAATAAAGATCCAGAGGCACCTATTCTTGAGATCGCAGATTTTGCTGTAATTGGTGATCTCTTTAATGTTTTGCCACAGGCAACTGAAAAAATCATCGCTCGTAAAGGGTAATTCTGCCGGTATCAGGGGCAACCTTTAGACTTAGCAAGTGAGTATCTACTTTGATCATGCTGCCACCACACCAATGGTGGAGTCATCAATGCTTGCCTTAAATAAGCAAATAAAAAAACTTGGTAATGCCTCATCCCTGCACTCTGCCGGAAGATCAGTTAGAAAAGATTTAGAGACAGCGCGGGAGGAGTTAGCGGACGCAGTTGGCTGTGATGCTAGTGAGATTATCTTTACTGCAACTGGCACTGAGGCAAATAATTTGGCGATTAAAGGTTTATTTTGGAAAGGTGCTAAAGCTAATAAGAAAGTAATTATTACCTCAACCTTTGAGCATCATGCAGTAATGGATCCAATCGTTTGGCTTACCGAGCATGAAGGTGCTCAAGTTGTTGGTATCAGTGTTGATCGTAAAGGTTTTATTGATTTAGCAGAGTTAGAAGAGGCGATTGAGAAATACCATGATGAAATTTCATTTATCTCGATCATGCACTCCAATAATGAGGTTGGTACCTTGCAAGATATTGCCCAAGTTGTGAAGATGGCTAGAGATATTCCAGTTCACTCAGATTGCGTGCAAAGCTTTGGCAAGGTTGATCTTTCCTTTAAAAAATTAGGCTTAACGGCGGCAACAATTAGCGCCCATAAAATTGGCGGACCATTAGGTGTTGCAGCATTAATATTAAAAAAAGGATTAGATATTGAGCCAATTCTTCATGGGGGTGGGCAAGAGCGAGATATTAGAAGTGGCACATTTAATACCCCAGGTATTACCGCCTTTGCAGCAGCTGCAACTGATGCAATTGAAAACAGGAAAGAGCGAGAATTAAAAGTTAGAGAGTTAAAAAAAGAGCTAATTCAAACAATTAAGAAAAATGTTTCAGATATTGTCGTAAATGCTGATCAAGAGAAATCACTTCCTGGGATTTTATCTATTACCTTTCCTAAGACAGATTCAGAAGGACTACTTCTTTTATTAGACGCCGAAGGTATTGCCTGCTCAACCGGATCTGCTTGTAGTGCTGGTGTGCAGCGGCCAAGTCATGTTCTACTTGCAATGGGATTAAGTGAGGATGAGACCACATCGACTTTAAGGTTCTCACTCAGTTACACAAACACAATAAATGAGATTGCAAGACTTGGATCAGTTATTTCATCCGTTGTGGCTAGATCAAAGAGTGCGTCAGGGAAAAAATGAAAAAATTAAAAGTAATAGCAGCAATGAGCGGCGGGGTTGATTCTGCTGTGGCAGCAGCACGCGCAGTAGATGCAGGGCATGAGGTTGTTGGTGTTCACTTAGCGTTATCTTCTAATCCACAAAAGTATCGCTCAGGTGCTCGTGGTTGCTGCACAATTGAAGATTCACATGACGCGCGAAGAGCAGCTGATGTAATTGGTATTCCTTTTTATATCTGGGATATGGCCGAAGAATTTCATAAGGGAGTAGTTGAAAACTTTTTATCTGAGTATCAATCAGGTAGAACTCCTAATCCATGTCTTAGATGTAATGAGAAGATTAAGTTTGAAGCAGTACTAGATAGAGCTAAGGCACTTGGCTTTGATGGAGTAGTAACTGGTCACTACGCAATTACTAAAGAGAGTGCTGCTGGAAAAACTTTACACAGAGCAGCCGATCCTGAAAAAGATCAGTCATATGTACTTGCAGTACTTAGAACTGATCAAATAGAGGGCGCAATATTTCCACTAGGAGATACAGTTAAAACAGATACTCGCATCGAGGCAAAAGAGCGCGGTTTATTTGTTGCTAACAAACCAGATTCACATGACATCTGCTTTGTCCCATCAGGTGATAATGCAGGTTGGCTACGTGAGCGATTAGGTTCTGAAACAGGTGACATTGTTGATCAAGCGGGCACCAAACTTGGTGAACATAAAGGTGCTTACACATACACAATCGGACAACGCCGCGGACTTAATCTAACTGTGCCAGATAAATCTGGTGAACCAAGATATGTATTAAAGATTGAGCCAAAGAGCAACACAGTTGTTGTAGGAACTCATGAAGAGTTAGCAATTAACATAATTATTGCAACCCCTCCTACCTGGTGTGGACCTGCGCCAGAGTTAAATAAAGAATTACGTGGGTTTGCTCAAGTGCGCGCCCATGGCGCACCACTTGCTACAAATTATAAATTTGATGGTACTAACTTGATTGCTAATTTGGATGAACCAGTATTTGGACTTGCCACCGGTCAAGCATTAGTTATTTATGATAATGATCGTGTAGTTGGCTCTGCCACAATATGTGAAACAATTTAAAATGAGTGCGCAAATCCGGCATAAAATTCAGGAATTATCAGAGGATATTAGAGATCATCAATTTAAATACTATGTTTTAGATGCACCAACTATTACCGATGCTGCCTTTGATAAGTTATGGAATCAGTTATTAGCACTTGAAAGTGAGTATCCACAATATAAATTAGAGAGCTCACCAACTCTTGAAGTTGGCGGCGGTTTTGCTACCGCTTTTACTCAACATGATCATATTCAAAAGATGATGAGTTTAGATAACGTATTTGATAGTGATGAGTTAACAACCTGGTTTGAGCGAATCGAAAAAGCTGGGGTTAAAAATACCTGGTTATGTGAAGTTAAAGTGGATGGCCTTGCCATCAATTTACTTTATGAAAATGGCAGATTAACTAGGGCCCTTACTCGTGGTAACGGGGTAACTGGTGAGGATGTAACACTAAATATTAAAACAATTAAATCAATTCCAACTGAGTTAACTGGTAAAGATATTCCAGCCCTTCTTGAAGTTAGGGGAGAGGTTTTCTTTCCACTTAAATCCTTTGATGAATTAAATGATTCATTAGAGGAGGCTGGTAAGCCAAGATTTGCTAATCCAAGGAATGCTGCTGCTGGCTCACTTAGACAAAAAGATCCAAAGGTCACAGCCAGTAGGCCACTAGATGTTGTAGTTCATGGCATTGGCGCTGTAACTGGTGTTAATTTTAATTTGCAGTCAAATGCTTATGAATTATTAAAAGGCTGGGGACTTCCAACAAGTAGTAGATATAAAGTGGTTGCAAATCGCAAAGAGGTATTAACTTTCATTGATGAGTATGAGAAAAATCGCCACAATGTTGAGCATGAAATTGATGGCGTAGTAATTAAAGTAAATGAGCTAGATGTGCAAAATACTTTAGGTTTCACCTCTCGCGCTCCAAAGTGGGCGATTGCTTATAAGTATCCACCTGAGGAAGTCAGTACAAAATTATTAGATATAAAGGTAAGTGTTGGTAGAACAGGACGGGTAACACCATTTGCTTACATGCAGCCAGTTAAAGTTGCAGGCTCTACCGTTACTAATGCCACACTACATAACGCCCAAGAAATTATCCGCAAAGGAATTTTAATTGGCGATACGGTATTAATTAGAAAAGCAGGAGATGTAATTCCGGAAGTTTTAGCACCAGTAATTGAAAAGCGTGATGGCTCAGAAAAAGCTTTTGTGATGCCAAGTAAATGCCCAAACTGTGGCAGCAAGTTAAGAGCAATGAGTGAGGGCGATGTTGATATTCGCTGCCCTAACTCGCAAAGTTGTCCAGCCCAAGTCGTTGAGCGTTTGTTTTATATTGGCTCACGCTCTGCATTAGATATTGATGTCTTAGGTTATGAAGCAGCTACTGCGTTATTAGCCGATAAGTTAGTAACTGATGAGGGTGATTTATTTGCGCTAACACTTAAAGATTTAGGTAAGTCAGATTTCTTTACTAAAAAAGATGGCTCCCGTAGCGTAATTGCTGATCGATTTATCACCGGATTAGAGCTTGCAAAGACAAGACCGCTATGGCGGATTTTAGTTGCACTTTCTATTAGGCATATCGGACCAACTAGCGCACAAGCACTTGCTAACAAGTTTGGTTCAATCACAAATATTCAAAAGGCTAGTGCGCAGGAATTAGCAGACATTGATGGTGTTGGCGGTGTAATTGCTGATGCAATAGTTGAATGGTTTGATATTGATTGGCATAAGCAAATCATTAAGAAGTGGGAAAAAGCTGGTGTCTCCTTAGTTGATGCGCCAAAGGCCAAGATAAAACAAACGCTAGCTGGCCTAACGATTGTTGTGACTGGGTCTCTTAATGACTTTAAACGAGATGAAATTACTGAGGCGATTACTTCTCGAGGTGGGAAAGCATCTGCTTCTGTATCAAGTAAGACTGATTTTGTTGTGGCAGGTGAGGCGGCCGGCTCTAAGTTAGAAAAAGCACAAGAGCTTGGAATTACTATATTAGATGAGGCAGGATTTAAAGTATTACTTGAGAAGGGGATAAACTAACACTATGAATTTACTTGAGGAGACCACACGGGAATTACCAGCCTCACCTTTAGCTTTTGGTCTTATTGCATTTGGAATTTTATCTTTACTTCTTTATTTAACCCTTCGAATTGATCGAGATTAATTATTTCTGCAGTAAATAAAGAGTTTGCAATATTTGGCGGAACCTTTGATCCAATTCACTTAGGACACATTCACCTTATAAAAGAGGTTTCTAGTAGATTTGAAAAGGTTTTAGTAATTCCATCAAGGACGCCATGGCTTAAGGAGAATCAACCAGTAGCAACAGCTGAGCAGAGATTTCAAATGGCAGATCTAGCTGTAACAGCTATGGGCCTTAGCCCACAAGTTGAGGTTCTACCTTTAGAGACGAGAAGAGAAGGAAATAGTTACACCATAGATACGGTTGAAGAGTTAACTAAAATGTATCCAGGCAATAATTTCACATTAGTTTTAGGATCAGATGCGGCAAATAATCTAAGTAAATGGCATAGATCTGAAGAATTACTTAAGAAGATTTCAGTTTTAGTTGTTAAAAGGCCAGGGGCGAAACCTAGTGATTACGATGAGATTTCAATTAAAGCATTAGACATATCATCAACTAAGGTTAGGGCGGCAATTGCAAAGCGCGAAAATGTCAGTAATTTACTTCCCGCAAAGGTAGTTACATTTATTAGAGAGTTTGGGTTATATGGCAGTCGGTAAGCGAACAATTGAGTTAACCAAGATCGCCGCTGCAGCTCTCGCCGATAAATTAGGGGAAGAGATCATTGCTATTGATCTTTCTGAGCAATTAGTTTTAAACCAAGTCTTCTTACTTGCCACCGGAAATAATGAACCTCAACTACAAGCATTAGCGGAAGAGGTTATGAAAAAGTTGGCTGAAGTTGGTGAGAAACCAGTGCGTAAAGAGGGAAGTGGATCATGGATTCTCCTTGATTACTCCGACTTAGTAGTTCATATTCAAAGTGTTGAGCTTCGTAATTACTACATGCTTGATCGACTTTGGAATGATTGCCCTAAGATTGAACTAGATCTAGCAAAGGCGCAAAGATAATGACAAACTCAGAATCACCAATCAGAGTTGTACTTTGGCGTCATGGCCAAACTGATTGGAATGTTGCAAATCGTTTTCAAGGTCACTCAGATATTCCATTAAATAAGGTAGGCCAATATCAGGCGGCTGAGGCCGCTAAAGTTTTAGCAGCGCTTCGGCCTGATCGAATAATTTCAAGTGATCTAATTCGTGCGCAGCAAACAGCGGCACCACTTGCGCAATTAACTGATATTAAAGTTGAAATTAATCCAGGAATTCGGGAAACAGATGGCGGTCTATGGGAAGGCAAACTTGCATCAGAGAATCGAGCATCTCATGGTGAATTATTTACTAGTTGGTATGAAGGCGGAGATGAGCCAGCAGGTGTTACTGGTGAGAGGCGAAGTGATGTTGCAAAGCGAGCTGTATCAGTAATTGAAAAAGAAACTGAAAATTTTTCTGGCACAATTATTTTTGTTACCCATGGTGGCACAGTACGAAGTGTTTTAGGCTCAATTCTTAAATTACCAATTCCGCAATGGGGTGTAATTGGTGGATTATCAAATGCATGTTGGTCAGTTTTGGAATTAACTAAACATCACACTGGCAGTAAATGGTATTTAGCAGAACATAATGCTGGCTCACTACCTGAGCCTGTCTTTGGAGATGATGCGGTTAATTAGATAAGGTTGGCTCTCGTTTGAAATAGCGGGGCTGTGGCGCAGCTGGTAGCGCACTTGCATGGCATGCAAGGGGTCAGGGGTTCAAATCCCCTCAGCTCCACTTAAAAACTATTTAAAATTAAGGAGCATCGGTGTCAAATGCAATAGCAATTCCAGATAACTGGACTGCCACTGATATCCCAGATTTAACTGGAAAAAGATTTCTAATAACAGGTGCAACTTCAGGTATTGGCTTAGCTGCTGCATCTGAGTTAGCAAGGCGAAATGCGCAGGTAGTAATAACTGCGCGAAGTGTTGAAAAAGCTCGCGAAGCCATTAAAAAGATAGGCCCAGGATTAGTTGATTATTTATTGATGGATTTAACTGATTTAGATTCAGTAAGAAAAGCAGCGGCTAGAGTAGATAGAGCATTTGATGTTGTAGTTTTAAATGCTGGCGTAATGGCTACTCCATTTATGAAAACAACAGATGGTTTTGAGCTTCAGATGGGCACAAATCACTTAGGTCATTTTGCTTTTGCTGGACTAATTAAAAATCAAATTAAAGATCGACTAGTTGTAGTCTCAAGCTTTGCCCATAAAATGGGAAATTTTGGTGATAACAGTATTGATAGCATTAAAAATATGTGTCTTGGAATTGGTAAGTATCAAAAATGGCCAGTTTATGGTTCAACTAAATTAGCCAATCTTTTATTTGTTGCAGAACTTGAGCGGCTTAGAATTACAAATAAGTGGTCATTTATTCCTATTGCAGTCCACCCTGGTTACTCAGATACCAATTTGCAAGCAGTTGCTTCACAGATGCGTGGTGCTGCGATGGAAGAAAAAGTAACAATGGCAATTAATAAGGTATTAGCCCAGCCTGCAAAGCAAGGGGCGCTACCAACTCTGGCCGCCTGTGTTTACCCAGGGTTAATTGGCGCTAGTTTTATTGGACCAAATGGATTTCTTGAGATGCGCGGAACTCCAAAGCTAACTCGGGCTAGGGCGCTTGCTTATGATCAAGTATTAGCGAAGAATTTATGGACGGTAAGTGAAGAATTAACCAAAGTTAGTTGGACCTAAATTATGGCGCAGGCATATGACTTTAAGGGCGTTCAAGATAAGTGGCTACCGATTTGGGACAAACTAGAACCATTTAAATCAGGTAAGTCAGATGATGCTCGTCCTAAAAAATATATCTTAGATATGTTCCCTTATCCATCAGGTGATTTACATATGGGCCATGCTGAGGCATATGCATTAGGTGATGTCATAGCAAGGTATTGGATTCAAAAAGGTTTTAACGTAATGCATCCAATTGGTTGGGACGCATTTGGTTTACCAGCAGAAAATGCTGCAATTAAACGAGATGCTGATCCAAGAGCTTGGACTTATGAAAATATAGATGTGCAAAAAGCATCCATGCGCAGATACGCCTGCTCATTTGATTGGGATCGCGTTCTTCACACATGTGATCCTGAGTATTACAAATGGAATCAATGGTTATTTCTTCAGATGTTTGAAAAGGGTTTGGCCTATCGCAAAGATTCAGCAGTTAATTGGTGTCCTGATTGCCAAACTGTATTAGCAAATGAACAGGTAGTTGCAGGTCTATGTGAGAGATGCGATAGCGCGGTAACAAAGAAGAAGCTTAATCAATGGTATTTAAAGATTACTGATTACGCAGATCGCTTACTTGATGACATGGAGCAGCTAGAAGGTGCTTGGCCTGAAAAAGTATTGCTTATGCAAAGAAACTGGATTGGTAGATCAACTGGTGCGCAGGTGGAGTTCGCAGTTGATGAAATGGATCAAAAAATAACTGTTTACACCACAAGGCCTGACACTTTATATGGCGCAACCTTTATGGTCGTTGCTGCAGATTCTGAGTTAGCAGCAAAATTAGTAGCAGGAACACCAGTTGAGACTGAGTTTAAAAAGTATTTAGAAACTGTTAAGGCAGCCAGTGATATTGACCGCCTTGCTACTGATCGAGTGAAAACTGGCGTATTTTTAAATCGCTATGCAATTAATCCAGTAAATAACGAGAAGATTCAAATCTGGGCATCAGATTATGTATTAGCTGATTATGGAACTGGCGCCATTATGGCTGTTCCAGCACATGATCAAAGAGATTTAGATTTTGCTAAAGCGATGAAGCTACCAGTTCGGGTGGTAATTAACACTGGCCAAGAGGATCCAAATACTTCAGGCATTGCAACATCAGGAGATGGTGAAGTTATTAACTCTGGATCAATCACAGGACTTAGTAAAGATGAAGCGATTGCAAAGATTATTAAAGAAATTGAGAGTAAAAAGATTGGCAAAGCAACTAAAAATTATCGACTACGTGATTGGTTAATCTCTCGTCAACGTTTTTGGGGAACACCAATTCCAATTGTGCACTGCGATAAGTGCGGCCTAGTACCTGTACCGCAGAATCAACTGCCGGTGGCATTACCGGATGCAAAGGGATTAGATCTAAAACCAAAGGGATCATCTCCACTAGGAGCAGCATCTGATTGGGTAAATGTTAAATGTCCAAAATGTAATGCTCCTGCTAAGCGAGATGCGGACACGATGGATACATTCATGGATTCATCTTGGTACTTCCTTCGTTACACATCAGTTAATAATCATGATGTTGCATTTGATCAAAAAGCGGTAGAGACCTGGCTCCCAGTTGATCAATATGTTGGTGGAGTAACTCATGCAATCTTGCACCTTTTATATTCCCGCTTTTTCACAAAAGTATTACATGATCTTGGCATGCTCTCATTTACTGAACCATTTACTAGGTTATTAAATCAAGGCATGGTCTTAAAAGATGGCTCAGCGATGAGTAAGAGCCGGGGAAATTTAGTTAAGTTATCTGATGAGTTAGATAAGCATGGCGTGGACGCAATCAGAGTTTCTTTAGTATTTGCTGGCCCACCTGAAGATGACATTGATTGGTCAGATGTTTCACCCACTGGTTCATTAAAGTTTTTAAATCGTGCTTGGCGAATTAGCCAAGATGTAACTAGTAATCCTGGAATAGATTTTAAAAAGGGCGATCTTGAACTCAGAAAAGTAACTCATAAAGCGATTGCAGATATTGAATTAGCAGTTGAATCATTTAGATTTAATGTTGTAATTGCCAGAATTATGGAGTTAGTAAATGCCACAAGAAAAGTAATTGATTCAGGTGCTGGCCCAAGTGATGCAGCAGTGCGCGAGGCAGCAGAGGCAATTGCAATATCTCTATCGCTAGTTGCTCCATATACAGCTGAGGAAATGTGGGAGTACCTTGGTCATAAACCAGCAATCGCTAATGCTGGTTGGCCAGTCGTAGATAAATCATTACTTGGCGCAGATAATGTAATTGCAATCTTGCAAGTAAATGGCAAGATTAAAGATCGTATTGAGGTCTCACCTAATATCTCTCAGGATGAGTTAGAAAAGCTTGCAACAGATAATTCTCAGATTAAAGCTGCCTTAATAGGTGCGCAGGTTAAAAAAGTGATCACAGTTACACCAAAGCTCGTAAATTTTGTAATCTAAGAAGTGTAAAATTTACCCATGCGCCTAACTTTAATTATCACTCTACTTCTTGCACTTACTCCTTCTGCTAATGCTGCAAATACTGGAGGTGGATCCGCCCCGGCCCCAGCTCCAGTTGTAGCGCCAACACCGACTCCAACACCAACTACAGCTGCGCCAACTCCAACCCCAGCAGCTGTTAAGACGGTAAATGATGAGTTAGCTAAGGTAACGGTTCTTCTTAATGCAAAGAATTTCAAACAGGCACTTGCAGATCTAAAGGTAATTGATTCTGAATTTAAAGATAATGCTGATGTTAATAACCTACTTGGGTACAGTTCTAGAAAACTGAAGCAATACAAGCCAGCTGATACATACTATAAAAAAGCACTAAAGATAAACCCTAATCATCTTGGCGCCCTTGAGTATCAAGGCGAGTTATTTGTATTAACCAATAAGGTATCTGCTGCAAAAAAGAATCTAGCAAAATTAGAAAAACTTTGTGGATTAAAGTGTGGTGAGTACTTGGATCTAAAGAAAGCTATTGGCAAGAGATAATTTGGTAGCTCTTCTTAAAGCGTCACATTTTGGCCCAACACTTGCAGTCACCACAGTTTCATTCCTACTTGCCGCCTCACTTTGGTGGGAAGGTCCAGCATTTGTAATTGCTTTTGGAGTATTTCTTGGTCAATTACTAGTTGGCTTTACCAATGATCTAGTTGATTACCCAGATGATCTAAAACATAATCGATTATCTAAACCACTAGTTAGTGGTGAACTTACGACAACTAAACTACGCAGAGCTATAAAAGTTGTCATACCTTTCACTATTTTGTTTAATATCTTTGGCCCACTTGGTATTAAGGGTGGGCTGATTTATTTATTTGGCGTTGGTATGGGAGTTAGCTATAACTTTTACTTTAAATCCACACTACTCTCACCACTTCCATACGCTCTTGCCTTTGCTGCCTTAGTTTCATCCATAATAGTTTCAACAGATCGCACGCCACCGCTTTGGTTTATCACCGCAGCAGCATCCCTTGGTGTTGCTGCCCACTTTGCTAATGTGCTTAAGGATATTGATCAAGATTTAGCATCAAAAATTAAAGGCTTACCTCAGCGGATTGGTAAGAAGGGCTCAAGAATAATAACTAGCCTCTTACTAGTTACAGCTACATTAATTCTTCATAACGCTAATCCAAATATGCCACTACTTATAGTTGGACTAGTTTTTGCAATTATCACCTCATTTGCGCCTAATAAGATCATCTTTAAATCACTAATGATCACAGCGGTAGTTGATGTAATCATGTTTATAAATGCCACTGATCAAACTCTCGGTAGTTTTACAGTATAAATACTTGCTTTAAGTAAGTATTACTAAGAGTATTACTGCATGAGACGGATAGTTGTATTAGCTCTATTACTGACAGCTCTGCCACTTTCAAATACTGCCCAGGCTGATCAAGATGCTCTGACGGTTTTAAATTCTCTTGAGGTTAAGGGCAGAGCAGCAAAGACTGGTTATGCCAGATCCCAATTTCCCCACTGGTCAGATCCAGACCGAAATGGCTGTGATGCTAGAAATGACACCCTAAAACGCGACTTAACTCAGATTAGCTTTAAAAGCGGAACTCGTGATTGCAAAGTATTAACTGGTCAATTATTAGATCCATTTAGTGGCAAGGTAATTACATTTAGTAGTACAAAATCAAATATTGATATTGATCATGTGGTGGCCCTATCTAATGCTTGGCAAACAGGGGCGGCCTACTTTGATAAAACAAAGCGACAACAGATTGCAAATGATCCACTTAATTTATTAGCAGTTGATTTCTCATTAAATCGCCAAAAAGGTGATGGTGATGCTGCAACCTGGCTACCACCACTTAAGAGTTATAGGTGTGATTATGTTGGCAGACAAATTGCAGTTAAAGCGAAGTATGGCCTTTGGGTAACACAGCCAGAAAAGGGCGCAATTATTAAGTTGCTAGAAATGTGTGAAGGACAGAAGCTTCCTAATTAAATCTCGCCCTTTTCTAAACCTGCTAATACCTTAGCTGCACGCTTTCTAACCTCTGGCATATCTTTAAGTCTGCCGATTCCAAATAATTGCTGACTCATTCGGTGATTGCCTTTAAACTCTTCTAAATTTCTATCTAGAAAGTCCCAATATAAAGTTGTAAATGGGCAGGCATTCTCACCAACTCTAAGCTTTGGATCATAAAAACAACCTTTGCAGTAATTACTCATCTTTGAGATATACGCGCCACCTGCTGCATATGGCTTTGTCATCATCACGCCATTATCTGCGTGCACACCCATTCCAATTACATTTGGCACCATCACCCAATCACTAGCATCAATAAATACCTGCCTCATCCACTGCAGAAATTGCTGCGG
>OFQP01000079.1_pt1 | contig 16804 bp, 14 predicted proteins | sample 1542771 | NCBI WGS metagenome assembly OFQP01 (sample SAMN05442509, study PRJEB24371) | freshwater metagenome | isolation source: Freshwater Lake | place: Canada: Niagara | collected 2012-08-09 | reverse complement strand
GTAATGATGAAATTATCATCAAGATAAAGCCTGCTCCACCGACACCACCGCTGGTTTTTATCCAAAACCGCTCACTTTGAAAGTTAAGCGCCCAGCCAATTAAAAACCTGCCTACTGCTAAGCCAAATATGTAAATTAGGTAACACAAGGTAGCAACTGAGGCGCCCATACCTAGTTCTTCTTTACCAAATAATGTAGCCCAATCAGCAATAGCGAACTCCATAATTGATGCACAAAAGAAGCCGATCGCAATAAACCAATCAATCTTAAATTTAAGTTGTTTTATTGAGGTTAATTGATATGCATCATCACTTTCTGTAGATACTGGAAAGGTTGGAGTTAGTTTGGTAATCACATATTGCGTAAGGGAAAAGACAGTAATCATTAAAACTGTAATGTGCCAAGCAACGGTGATATGAGTTGAGATAGCAAAGGCAATAGCTGCCGTACTCATTGCGCCAAATCCCCAAGCGCCATGTAGTTTAGGAATAATTATTCGCCCTACTTCATCTTGCCTGTGAAGTGTGTGGCCAGTGGATGCAATGTGATAAAGAGAAATACCAGCACCTGCTGCGATATTTACAAATAAAAACACAATTGGTGACTGTGTGTGCACAAGAGTAATAAAGGAGAGCGCCACAATAGTTGAGCCAATTTGTAGCGCCTTCTTTGCGCCAATTCTGTGAACTATTTGGCCACCAATTAATAACATAATAATTGATCCAATTGAGGCGCTACTAAGTAGGGTACCAAAGGTGCCATTGTTAATATTTAAGTTAGCTTTTAGATCTGGCGTTCTAGGGGCCAGTGACATAATTGATACGCCAAATAAAAAGAAAATAGCGCTTAAATGAAGGTTTTCTTTTAAGGTGTACTCACTCTTTTCAAAGTTTTTCAAAACAACACACTTGCTAATTCACTACGTGCTTTAACTAACCTTGGATCAGTTGGATCTACTAGGTTAAAGAGAGCTATTAGATGCGCCTTAGCTTTATCTGCCTCACCATCTTTTTTTAATTTAATCACTGCGAGTAACCTATCAAATGCACCGCTTAAGTCCCCGGAGGCAACTTGGATATCAGCGCACATTAACTGAGAATTTAGATCATCATCTTTTGCATTTTTAAGAGTTAATACTGGATCAAGGCCATCGATTCGAAGCATTAAATTAACTTGAGCTAAGCCAACTATTGCTACCTTCTCATTTGGTTTTCTTTTAAGCCAGGCTTCATATGAAATCTTCGCTGCTTTAAAATCACCTTTTTCCATTGCAGCATATGCTGCCTCCTCCTCTGCCTCCATGGCAATTTCAGTTGGGCCATCCGGTGCGCTACCAACTCCTTTTTGAGCAGCGAGCTCTAGTAATTTATTTATTACTAACCGCACTTGATCGGCCGGTGGTACTGATTCAAAAAGCGGTAATAGCTGCTCTGCAATAATTGCAATTGCAACTGGTACTGATTTTATTTGCAGCGCTTGGGCAACTTGCGGCTGGGAATCAACATCTACTGTGCCAAGGATCCAAGCATCTTTATCTGCGCTTACTAATTTGCCTAGTGTTTCTAAAATTTCCTTTGATTGCGCACTCCTTGTAGACCAAGCAAGTAATACCACTACCTTTTCTTTAGATTTACTAACGAACTCTGTTACTAGATTCTCTTGCGTAACTGGGATACCAACAGTTGGTAATTGATCTGCGGTTGGCTTTTTTAAGGATGAAAGATCAAAGGCGTTACCAAAGTTAGCGCCCCCTGGCATTGGTTTATTAAAACTCATCTAGAGATCACTACTCCTGAATCCATTCGGTAAGGTAAAACCTTCTCAATATAATCTTGAGTGGCAAAATCTAGCCCAACATCTCTGCCTAATTTCTCACCCAGATACCAACGATTCTCAAGAACTTCATGAAATAGCTGAGCTGGCTCAACTCTGCCCTTTAAATTATCCGGCACCTGATTAACCACTCGCTTAAATACATCACTTAGCCACTGCTTAACTACAACTGAGTGAGGGATGGAAGGTGCAAACTCACGTGCTTTATATCGATCATATGAGGCAAGTAATCGCTTTGCTTGTAGCTCCTCAGTTTGTAGCCCCATTAACTCCTCAAGTCGGTTAGCGTGATAACGAGCTGCTACTAATTTTGGTTGAAACTTAATAAATCCTTTATCCCCTGTTGTACTTACCTCAACCTCTTCAACTGCAAAACCTAAATCTTGCAAGGAACGCATTGCTCGCTCAACCGCTTGCCGATCTTGCGCGTCTAGTATTTGTGGCTCTTTAAGTATCTTCCACAATCTTTTATATCTTCTAATAACACCATCGGATGCCCGGATTGGATTTATATCCTCTGATAAAACCCCTGCTGTTGCTAAATCTTCTAGCTCTGCTGCCACATTAAAGTGGGCAAGCTCTAAATCATGCTCACGCTGGCCATCACTTAAAGATTTTTGAAACTCACCAGTTTCAGCGTCCACTAGATAGGCAGCGTAATCATTAGCATCTCTTCTAAATAATGTATTAGAAAGTGAACAATCTCCCCACCAAAATCCAAGTAGGTGAAGTCTTACTAAAAGTAATGCTAGAGCGTTTGCCATATTTAAAATCTCAGTTGGTGTTACCTCACCACTTAGTATCACTCGGTATGGCAGTGAATACGGTAGGTACTTTGTGACTAAGGCAGATGGTAATTCATTGCCTTGCCCATCAACTCTGCCCTCAATTACTGCAACTGGTTCAACACATGGCGCTGTTCTTTGATTTAAATCTCTAAGTAATGTGTACTCACGATTTGCAAACTCAGGCACTGTCTCTTTAACTGCAAAGATCTCACTATTGCTTTTATTTGGATTAGATCTAATTAACCTAACAACGTGGCGAGAGATACCGCGCATGCCGGTGAGCACCTCATCCTCAGGCCAGTTCTCAAGGCTTTGATCCCAAGGCAGGTTAGCTAAGGTGGCTATTTCCTCACCTAAACCCTTAATTCTTAGTCCGCTCACCCCAGTATTCTCCCTTATTTAACTACTTAGCCACTAATCAAGTCATATAAGAGAGTTAAAAGAAGGTTAAAATTCTTCTTATGGCCAGATTTAGTAAACCAAAAATTGGTGTGAAATTTCCAGCACTTCGCAGGGGAAAGAAAAAAGTGGCAACTGATGTTGATTACGGCAAGGCCGGTAATCCAGTAAGTACTAGTAATCCTTTCTACTTCGGCTTTATGGTCACAGCTGGAGCATTAATAGCCTTTACCTTGCTGCAAGCACTTGCATCAGCGAGCGCCGTATTTATTTTAATTATCATCTCACTGTTTCTAGCAGCTGGTTTAAACCCAGCAGTTCTCTTTTTCCAAAACCGTGGCTTAAAACGAGGAGCCTCTGTTGGCGCAGTAATGGGCTTAGTACTTTTATTTGTAGCAGCTTTTATTGCAATCGCTGCCCCGCCGTTAATTGATCAAGGTAATCAATTAGTTAATAACGCACCACAGTTAGTTAAGGATTTAAACAATAACGCCTTTATTAATGATCTAAACAATAGGTATGGCGTGATTGACTCTTTGCAAACCAGGGTTGATTCAGTAATTAAAGATGGGCAGTTTGCTATCACAGCCTTTGGTGGCGTAATTGGAGTTGGTAAAGCAGTTGTCTCAGGCTTGGTCTCTACCTTTACGATTTTAGTTCTAACCCTTTACTTTCTAGCAGCTCTTCCGCAGGTTGTGCAGATTAGCTTAAGGTTTGTGCCCGCTACGCGCCGTGATCGGGTATCAAAATTAAGTAATGCAATTATTGCCAGAGTTGGCTCCTTCGTTGGTGGGCAAGGAATAATTGCAATCCTGGCAGCTTTATTTATTTTAATTATGGGCTTAATAATTGGTATGCCATACACCGCACCCCTTGCAATGGTGGTGCTAGTTTGTGGTTTTATCCCACTAGTTGGCCACTTTATTGGAATGAGTATTGTTACTTTAGTTTCATTAACAAAATCACCAACAACTGCTTTAGTAGCACTGGGTAGTTATATTATTTATGTTCAGATTGAAAATTATGTGATCACGCCAAAGATAATGCGAAAGTCCCTGGCTATTCCAGGACTTGTCACAATTATCGCAGCCCTTTTAGGAACATCTCTACTTGGTTTAATTGGCGGCTTACTTGCAGTGCCAATTGCAGCCGCAGTCCTTCTTATAATCGATGAGGTTGTTTTTCCAAGAGCTGACCAGTCTTAAACCTCGGTCGGCAGCGGTAATCTGCTTGGCGCAATTATCTTTACAATCTCACTTAACACTAAGGCCACCATTGGCTCACCCACCCAAAGATGTTTAGCATCTTTAACATCAATCTGCTTAAGATTTGAAATACCGGCAAATCTTTTCTTGGCAGCCTCCGGTGTTAAATACTCATCTAGTTCAGGGATTAATGCGGTAATTGGCCGGCCATCATTTGCCCAGAAATCTAAGTCTTCCTGCGTTGTTGATAACATCGGAGGGCTTAAAAGAATTAACTCTTTTATTCTTTTATCTCTGCCATATTGAAGAGCAAGCTCTGTGCCAAAAGACCAACCAATTAGATATAGATCTTTTACATTTAACTCATCAAAGCAGTAATTAATTGCAGCTAATACATCTAGTTCTTCACTCTTACCTGAGTCATACTCACCATCACTTGTTCCCGCTTCACTTGACGTGCCCCTTGTGTTAAATCTAATTATTTGAAGACCTGCCATGGCAGGTAATCTGTTTGCTGCCTTTTTATATATGTGTGAATCCATCATGCCCCCACCTGAAGGATTTGGGTGAAGCATTAGAAGTGAGCCGGTTATCTCACCAATTGGGGTGGCAACCTCACCAATTAGATTAAGCCCATCGCTAGTTCTTATGGTTATTAGGCTGCGATTAGCTGGCAGCACCGTTGAAGGGCGGATTAACTCTGGCATGAAAAGAGTTTACTCTTACCCTATGAGCACAGATGCCACCTTTGAAAAGTTTGATCCAGCAACTGGTGAGGTAATTACAACGTACAAGAACTTTTCACAAGCTGAAGTTTTTGCAGCCGTTGATGCTGCCGGGCTTGCCGCAATTAGATGGAATGAGTTTGGCTTTACTGCACGCAAGCGAGTTTTGCTTAAGTGGGCCTCATATATAACAAATAATCAAAAAGAGATTGCTAATTTAGTAGCAACTGAGTGCGGTAAACCAATTGGGGATGCATCTCTTGAAGTATCAATTGCTGTTGATCATATTGCTTGGGCAGCAAAGCATGCACAGCAGATAATGAGCAGGCAAGTTAGACCATCTGGATTATTAATGTTTAATATGAAGGCGCAGGTGCAAAGATCACCCCTTGGTGTTGTGGGAGTAATTGGTCCGTGGAATTATCCAATCTTTACCCCAATGGGCTCTATTGCATACGCACTAGCTGCAGCCAATGCAGTTGTATTTAAACCATCAGAGTTCACACCCGGTGTTGGTAAGTGGCTAGCTGATTCATTTGCGCAAATCGCACCTTTTGAAAATATTTTAACTACCGTAACCGGATTACCCGATACAGGTAAGGCGCTTACTCAATCTAAAGTTAATAAGGTCTCATTTACCGGTTCAACTAGAACTGCTAAAAAAGTTGCAGCCTCCTGTGCTGAGCAAATGATTCCGGTAGTACTTGAGTGTGGCGGAAAAGATCCAGTAATTGTTGCCCATGATGCTGATATAAAACTTGCTGCTGAATACGCCCTCTGGTCTGCGATGGCAAATGCTGGCCAATCATGTATTGGAGCAGAGCGAGTTTATGTTGTTGAATCAGTGGCTGATGAATTTATCGAAACTATTGTTGATATGGCAAAAAAGATTAAGCCTGGGCAAAGTTATGGCCCTGCCACAATGCCATCACAACTTAAGGTAATTCAATCTCATCTAGATGATGCTAAAGCAAAAGGTGCTAAGTTTTTATTAGGTGGGCCAGACTCTGTTAAGGGCGCTTTTGTTGAGCCAGTCATTATGGTTGATGTGCCAGAGGATTCAACAGCTATGACACAGGAAACCTTTGGACCAACTCTTGCAATAAATAAGGTTATGAATACCGATGAAGCGATCAAGTTATCTAATGCAAGTAGTTATGGCTTAGCAGCGGCAGTATTTTCAAAGCGGGAGGGTGAGAAGATTGCAGCAAAGCTTGCCTGCGGAATGGTTTCAATTAACTCAGTATTTTTATTTGCAGCAATTGCTGCTGTGCCATTTGGTGGGGTTAAAGATTCTGGCTACGGACGTATCCATGGGGCTGAAGGCTTACTTGAATACACCTATGCAAGATCTGTTGTTAAAACTCGATTTAAGATTCCACTTAGATTTACTACCTTTAAGCGAACTAAATTATCTGAAAAAATACTTACTTTGTTGATTAAAAAACTATACGGCAGAAGAAAGTAAATTATAAAACTTTAATAAGCCGTTCAAATGCCTGATTAATAATTTCTTCACTTGTACCAAAGTTAAACCTTACAAAATTTGAATGCTTAGGTCCATATAAAATTCCAGCGTTGAGTGCTAACTTACCTCGTTCTAAAATTTGAGCAGCCGGATCACTACCTAGCCCTAAAGAGCTAACATCAAACCACGCTAGATAACCAAAATCAGGGATACGATATTTAATGGTAGGTATTTTGGTATCAATTAATTTTTTAACTAAATTTCTATTCTCATCAAGAGTAATTAACACGCCATCTAACCACTCCTCAGAATCACTATATGCTGAAGTAGAGGCAACTGCTCCAAATAAAGATGCCCGCCAGGTTACTGCTGGTGGCATAGTATTTATCTTCTCTTTTAATTTAATTGATTCAGTAATGATTAACGCACACTTTAATCCAGCAAAATTAAAAGACTTACTTGCGCTAGTAATTATTATTCCAACCTCTTTTGCATCATCACTTACTGATAAGAAAGGGAAAAACTCTTTTTTGTTAAAGGTTAATGGGCCATGAATCTCATCACTTAAAATAATGACGCCATACTTTTTAGCAAGTGTTGCCATTGTTTCTAACTCTGATCGAGTATAGATAATTCCAACTGGATTATGTGGGTGACATAAAATATGTAGTTTTACACCTTTTGCATACTCACGCTCGATCGCCTCTAAATCTAATTTATAATTTAGCCCATCCTCAGATAGTGGTACATCAACTAGCTCTGCGTGAACTTCAGTGATCCATTTCCAGATATTTTCATATACAGGTGAGTTAAGCATTACCTTATCGCCAGCTTTAATAAGAGTGCGCATTACTTCAACAATTCCAACACCAACATCTGTTGCCATTCTTATCTGGCTTGTATCAGGTTGCCAGTTCCAACGGCTTTTAGAAAATTTAGCAAATGCTTCAAATAACTCAGGAAATTCTCCTAAGTAACCAGTGTCTGATCTATCGAGCATGTCTTGCAGGCCAGCTTTTACAGCAGGTGCCATTGGAAAATCCATCTCGGCAACTGGCAGAGGCAAAACATCATTTGGATAGTGTCGCCACTTTGAACTTTTTCGCTTACGTAATTCATCAAGTGCTAATGCGCGTACTGCCTTAGTCATAGTTGCTAGTATGCCACTAAAGCAAACATATGATAAATATTTTTAGTAAGTAGCCCGACCACCTGAGATATCAAAGGTAAAGCCAGTAGTAAATGAGCATGCTTTTGATCCCATAAAAGCAATAATTTCTGCCACCTCACTTGGCTCACCAAGGCGTCCGGCTGGAATCTTTGAAATCATATAATCCAAAGTTTCCTTTGCGGTATTAACATTAATTGGAGTTGCAATTACTGCAGGTGCTAATGAATTAATAGTAATTCCATCTGTTGCAACCTCTTTTGCCACACCTTTAACAAAACCAATTAAGCCAGCCTTTGCAGTGTTATACGGCGCCATCTTTGGATTACCTTCTTTACCAGCTATTGATGCCACCTGCACAATTCGGCCATACTTTTGTTTTTTCATTACCGGTAGTACTGCTTGAGTCAGCCAGATCGCACCAAATAGATTTACCGTAATAACTTTTTGGTAATCATCCCAGCTAATGTCCTCTACAAATTTTCCAGTTGGACCTGGATAGCCTGCGCAATTAATTAGCGCATCAATTCTTTGGTGCTTATTCACAACTGATTTAATTAAATCATTAATTCCATTTTGATTTGAGATATCTAGCAGCGCACTCTGAGCTTGGTGACCAGATTTTGTAATTAAGTTAACAGTTTCATCTAGGCCTGCCTGATTTAAATCAACACAAATTACGTTAGCACCGCGGGATGCAATTAATTCTGCGCTAGATCTGCCAATTCCGCTAGCGGAACCAGTAACAATTACCACCTGGTGGGCGTAAGAAGTCTGCTCAAAACCGCTGTTGTTACTCATTATTATCCGATTATACTTGCCACCTCTTATATATAAAAGTGATTTGAATGGAGCATCATGGCAGCTTGGCCAAGCACGCGTGATCCAAAAGGGCCAATGAAGCGCTCAATTGGGATATTAAATAAACAAAAAATTACTCATCAAGATGCCGATGCTTTGCCAGAATCTGCTAAACGATTCGCCGATGGCGCGCGGTATAAAATTGAGATTCCATCTGTTGAGGGCCCAGCTGCTTTTAAAACCGTAATTGATGAATCTAAGAAACATAAACTAATTATTCATCGAATCTCCCAAGGCTCTGGAATTATGATGCAAACTGATGCTGAGATTAAAGAGATGGTGGCGATAGGTAAGAAGGCAAAGATTGAGGTTTGTTTATTTGTAGGACCACGGGCGTCTTGGGATATTGGTAAACAGGTATCAGCTACTGCTGGCGTAATCGCTTCACCAACACTTCGTGGGGCTGATCAACTTAGATTTGCGTTAGAAGATGTAATACATGCAGTGAATTTAGGACTACGAAGTGTTTTAGTTGGAGATATCGGATTACTAAAAGTACTTGGCCAAGCTAAAGTAAAGGGAGATTTGCCAAAGGATTTAATACTAAAAACCTCAGTTGCAATGGTCTGTAATAATCCAGCAACTGCTGCCGTGCTTGAGGATCTTGGTGCATCTACTCTTAACCTTGCAACAGATCTATCTTTGCAGCAGATTGCATCCATTAGATCACAAGTTGATATTCCAGTTGATGTCTATGTTGAAGGACCAGATGATTTTGGTGGCGCGGTTAGACATTATGAAACTCCAGATTTAGTAAGAGTGGCTGCCCCAATATATTTAAAGTTCACAATCAGAAACTCACCTGGGCTATATCCATCAGGAGCACATATTCAAGGATTAGTTGAATCCACTGCAAAAGAACGAGTACGCAGGGCCGCTCTAAGTAAAGCTATATTAGATAGGTATGGTTTTAAAAAGTAATATGGCAAATCCTACTGCGCTTAAATTACTAATATTTGGTGGCAATGGCGTCCTAGGTACTGCAATAGCTAATAAGTTTAAAGCCGAAGGATATGAAGTAACTTTTGGTGTTCGAAAAGTTACTAATTCTGCAGATCAATTCCAACTACCCCTAACCGATGAACCAGTGCCAGAGCTGCTAAAGGGTCAATTATTTGATTCAGTTGTATTTGCCCAAGGTGCTAATAACAATGACTCAGTTATTAACTATTCAAGTGATGATTTAAATCGATTATTTGAGGCAAATGTTACTTTTATAAGCCAGACAACAAAGGCTTTAATATTACATAATCTAGTTAAGCATAAAGGGAAAATGGTAATTTTAAGTTCATTTTGGGAGCAAGTAACTAGGCAAGAGAAAATGTCATACACCATCACAAAAGCAGCAGTTGGTGGCTTAGTTAGATCAATGGCAGTTGATCTAGGAAATGCAAAAGGTATTTTGGTAAATGGCTTACTACCAGGCGTAGTTGATTCACCAATGGCAAGAGGATTACTTAAGCCTGAGCAGATTGAAAATGTTCAAGGTCAGACTCCAGGTAAGAAGATGGTTACACCGAGTGATGTAGCAAATGCCACCTATTTACTTGGCTGCGAAGATAACACTGCAATCTCTGGTCAATCTTTATTTGTTGATTACGGATTTGCTATTGCAAGAATTCTCTAGGTATTACCAAAGTGAGTGTTGTATTACTTGATCAAGATAGCGTTGTTGATTACCTAATTAGTAAAGAAGTTATTTCAGCCTCTGATAGCGCCCAAGTTGAGGTTTTAACTGGTGGTGTTTCTAATGTGGTACTGGCAATTACAACTGCCACAAAAAAACTAGTACTAAAGCAAGCACTAGCCGAGCTTGCAGTTAGTGAAAAATGGGAGGCAGATCAACGGCGGGCAATTGTTGAAGCAAATGCAATTGAGCTGTTTAATCAATTAAGCCCAGCGCAAGTGCCGAAGCTAGTCTTCTTAGATCCAGAGCGATTTATCTTAGTTTTAGAACGAGTACCTACCGGCAGTACAGTTTGGAAATCTGATTTATTAGCTGGAATTATAAATCCAGAAGTTGGGCGCTTGCTTGGAAATACTTTAGCCACCTGGCATAACTATGGTGAGGTAACACCAGCGGCAAAAATTAAATTTATGGAGGACTCATTATTTGAACAACTTCGAATTGATCCATTTTATCGGTTTGTGGCAGATAAGAATCCACAGATTCAAGTTGCGATAAGAAAGTTAATTAATGAACTCGAAGGTGATAAGACCACAATTGTGCATGGAGATTTTTCACCAAAAAATATTATGGTGTCTATGAATGATCAGGTTTACATTTTAGATTTTGAAGTTACCCATGTCGGTAATCCAGTCTTTGATCTAGCTTTTTTAATTGCCCATTTGCTGTGTAAATTTTTTAGAGCAGAAGATCACTTACAGGTGAAATTACTTACCAACACCGCAAGTGCCTTTGTTAAGGAGTATGAAAAACTGCGGCCAATCTCAGCTTCAGTTACAAAACATGCCGCTCTAGTTGCTCTTGCTCGGGTGGAGGGTAAATCACCAGTAAATTATCTAAATGATGGAGCGAAAGAGAAATTACAAAGACATACTAAGAAATTGCTGTCTAGTAATGATGTCATCTCAGTTGAGCAATTATTTGAAATTAGGGCTAAATGAAAATTAATAAGGTAATTGGATATCAGGTTTTAGATTCAAGAGGTCGTCCAACAGTTGCTGCTGCGATCTCTTTAACTGATGGCTCAACTCATACCGCCAGAGTTCCATCTGGTGCTTCAACTGGCATACATGAGGCAAAAGAATTACGAGATAAGGGTGGTGAGTTTGAGGAAAAGTTTTACGCGGGACTATCTGTACAGCAAGTGGTTAAAAATATTAATGAAAAGATTGCGCCAAGATTAATTGAAGAACAAATTGATCTAAATGTAGTAGATGCGCATTTACTTGAATTAGATCCAAGTGTTGATCACTCAAGCCTTGGTGCTAATGCCACACTTGCCGTTTCCGTTGCCGCAGCGATTGCAGATGCTCATTCACAAAATAAATCACTTGCTAGATTTTTTAATTCAGATGGACCATTACTAATTCCAATGCCTATGGTAAATATTTTATCTGGCGGTGCTCATGCAAATCGAAGTATGGATATTCAAGATTTACTAATTATTCCAGTTGGAGCAAAAACCTTTACCGAGGCCCTTTCTTGGATTGTGGCAGTTAGAGAGGCGGCAGCACATCTTGGAAAAGTGGCGGGCCATTCCACAAATCTAATCGCAGATGAGGGTGGGATATCAATCCCATTTAAATCAGTGGATGAAGCATGTGAGTTTGTAATAAGTGCAATTGAGAAAGTTGGTCTTGTTGTGGGAGATCAAGTGGGCTTAGCTTTGGATATTGCTTCTACTCAATTTTTTGATAGCGGAAAATATAACTTAGCAAATATTGATAAAAGCTACACATCTGAAGAGTTTGTTAAATACATCAACAATTTAGTCTCTAATCAACCAATCATTTCAATTGAAGATCCATTTGCAGAAGATGATTGGTCTGCTTGGCAACAGTTTATGACCATTGCTCCTAAAAAACTGCAGGTTTTAGGAGATGATCTACTAACTACAAATCTTGATCGATTAAATAAAGCAATAGATCAAAAAAGTGCTAATGCAATCTTGATTAAAGCTAATCAAAATGGCTTGGTTACATCAACTTTAAATGTATTAAAGCAGGCTAGGGCTAATAACTTTAATACGGTGGTCTCAGCTCGTTCTGGTGAAAATGAGGACTCTTGGCTTTCTGACTTAGCAACTGGTTGGAGTGCAGGTCAGATTAAGGTTGGTTCAACCCATGGCTCAGAACGAAATGCTAAGTGGAATAGGTTGCTTGAGTTTGAAGCGGTTGAAAAAACTAAGTTTCTAAACCCGTTTAATTAATGTGAATGGCGTGGCACATAATCGCCACTGCCACCAACTAAGAAATCTAGATCAGCGCCAAGATGAGCTTGTTGCACATGATCGATATACATCTTGCTCCAACCGCGCTCAGCTTTTGGCTTTGGCGCAACCCAAGCAGCTTTACGCTTTGCTAATTCATCAGCAGAAATAAGTAAATTTAATTTACGATTTGGTACATCTAACTCAATCTCATCACCGTCTTGCACAAAAGCAAGTGGCCCACCTGCAGTTGATTCTGGGGAAACATGTAATACAACTGTTCCATAAGCAGTGCCACTCATTCTGGCATCAGAGATTCGAACCATATCCGTTACACCTTGTTCTAACATCTTCTTTGGCATTGGTAAATTTCCAACCTCAGGAAATCCTGGATAACCCTTTGGACCTGAATTTTTTAAAACCAAAATAGTATCTGCAGTTACTGGAAGATCTGGATCATCTGCAACCTTTAGATACTCTTCAATTTCATTAAACACTAATGCTTTTCCTTTATGAGTTAATAATTTTGGTGAAGCAGCTGAGACTTTAATAATTGCACCATCTGGGGCAAGGGAACCACGAACTACAACAATGCCGCCGCCAGCTGCTTGGAAAGGTTTATTTGCTGGCGTGATTACCTCTTTATTCCAATTCTCAGCGCCTTCAATATTCTCTTTAACAGTTTTACCAGTGACAGTTATGTGATCGGTGTGAATTAAGTTTGAGATTTCCTTCATTACAGTTGGCACACCACCTGCATCAAAGAACTCCTCCATTAAGAACTTTCCACTCGGCATCATGTTGGCAATTACCGGAACATCTTTACCTAATTTATCAAAGTCATCTAAAGAAAGTGGCACGCCAACTCGGCCGGCAATGGCTAGTAAGTGCACAACAGCATTTGTTGAGCCACCAATTGCAGCTAAGATTTTTATGGCATTTTCAAATGCTTTACGATTTAAAATCTTAGAAAGCTTTAGATCCTCTTCAACCATTTTTACAATTCTGCGCCCAGATAGATGAGCTAATGTGAATTTACGTGAATCAACCGCTGGAATTGCAGCAGCTCCTGGAAGTTGCACACCTAGTGCTTCAGTAACACATGCCATAGTTGATGCAGTTCCCATGGTCATACATGAACCTTGGCTACGAGCAGAACATGATTCCATCGCCATAAACTCTTCAAAACTTATCTTGCCACTTCTAACTTGCTCGCTATATTTCCAAACTAATGTGCCAGAACCAACTGCTTCACCATGGTAGCGACCATTAAGCATTGGTCCGCCTGTGATCATTAATGCTGGAAGATCCACACTAGCTGCTCCCATTAATAATCCAGGAGGTGTCTTATCGCAATTACCTAGTAACACAACGCCATCTAATGGGTGAGATCTAATTAATTCCTCAACCTCCATTGCAAGCATATTGCGATATAACATCGTGGTTGGTCGCTGCAAAGATTCACTAAGTGACATCGCTGGGAATTCAAGTGGAAAGCCACCTGCTTCCCATACTCCGCGCTTAACCGCTTCAGCTACATCATTTAAAGATCCATTACATGGATTTAATTCAGACCATGTATTAGCAATACCGATAACGGGCCGGCCATCAAAAACATCTGGAGCATAACCTTGATTGCGAAGACGCTCGCGGTGGATATAACCACCCTTATCTTTTAATCCAAACCAGTATTGGCTGCGGCGATTAAACTTCTCTTCGCTCATACCCACCAATCCTGATCCTTATTACTCTCAAATAATGAGAAAAATTCTGTGTTAAGGTTTTCATATTCTAGTTCATTAGAGCAAAAACTTCATCTCTACAGAAAAGAAGGAAAAATGAGAATCGCACGCTTAGGTCAGTTATATAAGGAAAAGCCTGCAGTAATTATCTCAGATACCGAGGCAGTCTTTGTTGATGATCTAATCTCCGATTTTAATCGTGTTGAGTTAGAAAATGGCGCAATTGCTAAATTACAAAAAGCAGATTTAAGTAGCCGGAGCAAGGTAGCGATTGCTGATTATCGAATTGGTTCCCCGGTTGCTAGGCCAACAAAAGTTATTTGCGTTGGCTTAAATTATGCAAAGCATGCCTTTGAATCATTTATGGAACCACCAGCTGAACCAGTTATTTTTATGAAAGCTCCAGATACAGTTGTTGGACCAAATGATGACATTGTTATTCCACCAAACTCATTAAAAACAGATTATGAGGTTGAGTTGTGTGTAGTAATTGGAAAAAATGCTCTCTACCTTAAATCAGAGGAAGAGGCTGCCGATCACATCCTTGGTTACACAATCTCTCAAGATGTGTCTGAGCGTCACTGGCAAGTTGAGCGAAGTGGGCAATGGGTTAAAGGAAAATCATTTCCAACATTTAATCCAATGGGTCCATGGATTGTTACGGCAGATGAGTTTACAAAAAATAAATTATCTCCAAGTAATCTATCTTTAAGTTGCACAATTGATGGCGAGGTAAGGCAAAACTCTAGAACTGATGATTTGATCTTTGGAATAAATCACTGTATTTGGTATATCTCACAATTTATGGAGTTAAAAGCTGGTGATGTGGTTAATACCGGAACTCCAGAAGGTGTTGGTATGGGATTTAAACCACCGAAATTCCTAAAAGGTGGCGAAAGTATTGTTACTGCAATTGAAGGAATCGGTACCATCAAAAATAAGGTAGTTAATTACAAGTAATTAGCTAATTATTTTATTACTTCGCACGCCATTAATAACTCTTTCAATGCCATATGGGTTTGAATTTTGTAGCTCTGCCGGTAATTGATTATCTGGAAAATTTTGATAAACCACTGGCCTAACAAAGCGATAAAGCGCATCTAATCCAACAGAGGTTGTGTGGCTAGAAGATGCTGGCCATTGCCCACCATGATTTTGCGCAGCGGTTACTGAAACAGCGGTTGGAAAACCATTCCAAATTACACGCCCAGCTAATTGGCTTAATTTATTTACTAATTCCTTAACATTCTCATTGGCTCCTGCATGTAAAGCAGCGGTTAGTTGACCAGCCATAGCATTTGCAACAGTAAGAAATTGATCATATGCGACTCTGATAATTACTGAAGTTGGACCAAAGTGCTCTTCAAGTAAATCATCGTAATTATTCACATCAGCCCAATTAACTACAAAAATAGTTGGGGTAACGCCATATCCGTCAGGGTTATTCGTTCCAGCAATACTCTTTAACCCTTTTGATTTAGTAAAAGATGAAACTGCGTCAGTAAATCTGCTAGCTATCCCTTTATTTAATAGAGGCGCAACTTTTTGTGTGGCTACATAACTTTCTACTTGAGAAATAAACTTATCCCCTGTTGCATCATCTGGAATTACTAAAATTCCAGGTTTTGTACAAAATTGACCAGAGCCAAGTAAGGCAGAATCTATTGCGGCTTTAGCCAACTCATCAGCTTTTTCAGAAAGAGCAGTTGGTGTAAAGAAAACTGGATTTAAAGAGCCCATCTCGGCATAAACTGGAATAGGAACTTTTCGCTCTTGTGATAATTTAATTAGTAACTTACCAACCATGCCAGAGCCAGTAAATCCAATTGCAGTAATCTCGGGTGCTTTTGCTAACCAATGTGTAATCTCAGGATTTAATCCCTGCACAATTGAAAATAACTCTTTTGGTAATCCTTGTGATGTTATTCCTTTAATCACTGCTTCATAAACTAATTGACTTGTATTTGGATGAGATGGATGGGCTTTAACTATTACTGGACAACCTGCCGCAAGTGCTGATGCAGTATCACCACCAGCTACTGAAAATGCTAATGGAAAATTAGAGGCAGCAAATACAGCAACTACACCTAATGGTTGCTGCACTTTGCGAAGATCAGGCCGGGCTACTGGTAAGAAATTCGGATCTGCTAAATCAATAATTGGTAATAAATGCCCACCTGTTTTAACAAGTGCGGCAAATGCTCTAAGTTGTATGACAGTTCGCATCACTTCACCAGTTAACCGAGGGAGCGGTAACGCGGTCTCTAAATTTGCTACTTCAGCTAATTTTTCTTTTTGCTCTTCAATTGCATCAGCAATCGCATTTAATAATGCAGCACGCTGGCTTGGATTAGTAGCTACTAGTTTTGCTTTCACGCTATCAGCAGCTTTTATTGCTGCACTGGTTTGGATTAAATCCCACTCAGTGATTTCATCTCCAACTGGTTTAGCAGTTACAGGATTTTGGGCTGTGAAAGTCTTACTCATTTTCTAACTATAACTAAAAGTGTGAAAATAAAATATTTATCTAACAAAAATCTCAATATTTAGGGGCATTTCGAGTTCGCTCAACCTTTGGCTTTCTCATATTTCGCTTACTCCAACAGATGTTATGCCAATGCCTGCGCATTTCAGAATCATGCTCAAGCCAGGCAACGGTGTGTGGGGTCGCCATTGGAATCATCTGATCACATCCGGGGCAGCGATATGGTTTATTTGA
>OFQP01000076.1_pt1 | contig 16956 bp, 19 predicted proteins | sample 1542771 | NCBI WGS metagenome assembly OFQP01 (sample SAMN05442509, study PRJEB24371) | freshwater metagenome | isolation source: Freshwater Lake | place: Canada: Niagara | collected 2012-08-09 | reverse complement strand
GCGACCACCGAGATCTACACTATCCTCTTCGTCGGCAGCGTCAGATGTGTATAAGAGACAGCTTTTACACTTAGAGATATATTAAAGAATATAACAATTATAAAAAAAAATTTTTATTCAATATTATTAATGTCCTTCACTAGTATTAGCGTATTTAATTCTGTCGTTTATTATTCTTTAAATTTTACACAAGTGCTTAATGGAGCCTTAATGATTTCAATAATACCGGGATTAATTGTTTTTATTTCTTTTATTTTCAAGACTGAAAAAATAAATTTTAGTCAGATTATAGGTCTCATATTATCGATAACAGGAGTTGCAACAATTGTTACACGATTGGATTTTAGTAAACTAATTAATCTTGATCTTAATAAAGGTGATCTTTGGTTGTTAGTTGCAATGTTATCATGGGCCATTTATTCAACAATGCTTAGAACTCATAAAACAGGATTAAAATATTTAAGTTTTATGACAGCAATTGTTTCTATTGGTTTAATTTTTTTATTTCCACAATTTTTATTTGAAATTTATAACCATCAGATTATTAGATTTAATATTCCAGTTTTTTTAATCACATCTTACGTTGTTTTTTTTGCGGGACTTGGGTCTTATATTTTATGGAATAAGGCTGTTGTTATTGTTGGCCCTAATAAAGCTGGGATTTTTTTACATCTAATGCCAGTATTTAGTTCTTTTATGGCAATATTTTTATTAAATGAAAAATTAATGAATTTTCATATTATTGGAGCCATAATAATTATTATAGGTATTTATCTTTCTTCAAAAAAATCATTATCATGATGAAAGTTGCAATTTTAGATGATTATCAGAATGTTTCGTTAATTCTTGGTAACTTTGAAAAGTTAAAAAAAGATTTTTTGTTTCAAGTATTTAATCAGCCATTTGAAAATGAAGATAGCACAATAGAACAATTAAAAGACTTCGAAGTTCTTTTAGTGATGAGGGAACGCACTCCAATTACTAAAAAAATTATTTCAAATTTAAAAAATTTAAAACTTATTATTACAAGTGGAATGCGAAATAAATCTATAGATTTTTTAACCGCTAAAGAGAAAAAGATTTTAGTTTGTGGCACAGATTCAGGCTCTAACTCAACAGCAGAATTGACATGGGCTTTAATTTTGGGACTTGCAAGGAATTTAAGAGAAGAATCAGAAAATATGTATCAAGGTTACTGGCAAACAACATTGGGACATGAACTAAAAGGTAAAACTTTAGGTATTATAGGTCTTGGAAAAATAGGAGCTCAAGTTTCAAAAGTTGCTTTAGCATTTGGAATGAATGTTGTTGCCTGGAGTGAAAATCTTAAACTTTCTATAGCAAAAGATAATCAAGTATTAGCTGTAACTAAAGAAGAGTTATTAGAAAAATCTGATTTTATTACAATTCATACAGTTTTAAGCGATAGAACAAAAAATTTGATTACAAAAAAGGATTTAGAGTTAATGAAAGAAACTGCTTTTTTGATCAATACTTCAAGAGGGCTCATAGTAAATGAATTTGATTTAGTTGAGGCATTGGAGAAAAATATCATAGCAGGAGCCGGTCTTGATGTTTACGACATCGAACCTTTGCCTGAAAATCATAAATTAAGATTTTTGCCCAATGCACTTTTATTGCCCCATTTAGGCTATGTAACTAAAGAAAATTACGAGATTTTCTATTCTCAGATGTTTGAAAATTTAGAAGCATTTAAAGAAGGAAAGCCTATCAGAGTTATTCAAATGCTAAATTAGAAATTACCCTAACTTTTGTAAAATTGGAAAGAATTCAATTAAATAAAAACCGATTGTCTGAAGTTTTCCAGTAACAATTAAAATACCAGTTATTAACAATATAATTCCAGAAAATTTTTTTATTTTATTTAGATAAGATTTACTTTTCTTTGAAACGATTAAAAATTTTTTAATAATTAGACTAGAGACCACAAAAGGAATTGCAAGACCTAGTGAATAAACGCCTAATAATAATACTCCTTTGTATATGGAGTTTTCCATTGAAGCGTATGCTAGAATTGAACCAAGAATTGGACCAATGCAGGGAGTCCAGCCAAATCCAAATCCTATCCCAACAAGAAACGGAAAGAACAGATTATTAGAATATTTTATATTATAACTACCAAAATTTTTATTGAAAAAATTAATTTGTATTAATTCTAATAAATAAATACCAAAAAAAATTATTACTATTCCAGAAATAATTGATAAAATTTGAGAGTTATGCAGTAAGAAACTTCCAATAAAAGTAGCTGTTGCTCCAAGAGAAATAAAAACTAAAGAAAAGCCTAAAGAAAAAAATAAAGATTTTTGTAATATAAATTTTTTAGATTTTAGATCTAGATCATTAAGTGTGGTTCCACATATAAATGAAACATAACCTGGAATTAAAGGGAGCACACATGGAGATATAAAACTTATAATGCCAGCAAAGAAAGCTATAGAAAGCGATACAATCATTAAGCTTTTTACTCGAGACCTAGTAATTTATCTAACTTTTTTTCTTGGTCTAATTTATGAATTTTATCACAATCACCAATGTGAATATTGTCAGCAAATATTTGAGGAACAGACCTTGCGCCATTTGCCATAGCAGACATTTTTTCTCTCAAAGTTTCATCATTAGACACGTTGATCTCAGTGAATTTAATTTTTTTTTTATTTAATAATGATTTTGCTTTTACGCAAAAGGGACAATAATTTGTTGTGTATATTTCTATTTTTTTCATAAAAAAGTGGGGCGTTCTGTTACCCGGTGCCCCGGACCGTGCTTATCTAATTAATAAATTAATTAGGCAGCGAGAGCAAATTGTTCATTTGCGTTTATATTTTAGTCCTTTGCGGTGGTACTATACCGGACGAAAGAAAAGCCTTTAGACATTAGTCGATTCTATTTCACCCCCATAAGTTGAAATTGGTGGAGGTGCAGGGTACCGCCCCCTGGTCCTCAATGTTTATTACGAATCTCGTTTATCGTCATAGTTGGAAAACCAACATTAATAATATAAGACTTTGAATCGCTAAATTAAAGATATATTTAAAATCTAAGCTTTTCTAAGACAATGGAACTAACTTCTGAACAAAAAAAAGAAATTCAAGAACAGCAATCACAAAGCAATTCTACAAAAAGAGTAACTTCTCCTGAACTTGAAAAGGTTCTTTATGAAGCAATTCCAGTTCTAGATCATGGATTTATAAGAGTCATAGATTACATGGGTGATGATAGTTCAATTGTTCAATCTGCCAGAGTTTCTTATGGAAAAGGAACTAAGAAAGTCTCAACAGATGAAGGTTTGATAAGATATTTAATGAGGCATTGGCATAGCACTCCATTTGAAATGTGCGAGATCAAGTATCACGTAAAGCTTCCAATTTTTATAGCAAGACAGTGGATTAGACACAGAACAGCCAATGTAAATGAGTACTCAGCAAGATACTCTATATTAGATAAAGAGTTTTACATTCCAGCAAAAGAGCAATTATCGGCGCAGGCAACTAATAATCGACAAGGTCGAGGTGATTTGATTACGGGCCAACAAGCCGATGAAGTTCTTAAAATTTTAAAAGATGATGCGGTAAGAACTTATGACAATTATGAAAAAATGTTGAATGAAAGATTTGATGGAACAATTATTGATGAAAAAAAATCTGGTCTAGCAAGAGAACTTGCAAGAATGAATTTAACATTAAATTCATATACTCAGTGGTATTGGAAAACTGATCTTTTAAATCTCATGAATTTTTTATTTTTAAGAGGAGATAGCCATGCACAGTATGAAATTAGAGTTTATGCAGAGAAAATGTTAGAAACAGTTAAAAAATGGGTTCCAATCACTCATGCAGCATTTTTAGATTATAGAGTTGGAGCTGCTCATTTATCATCAAAAGGATTAAAAATTGTAAAATCAATGATTAATGGAAATAAAATTAGTTATGAAGATTCTGGACTTAGTAAAAGAGAGTGGAATGAATTGATGGAAGTAATAGATAAAAAAAATCTTATAGTTAATTAATTTTTTTTGTAATTTTATTTGCAATTTCTAAGAACAGTTTTGAAACTTCATGATCTTTAAATTGATCTACAAAAGGCGTTCCTTCATCTGAGTTTTTTCTAAGATTAATATTAATTGGTATTTGTCCTAAAAGTTCAATATTAAATTTACTTGCTATATTTTTTCCACCATCTTTTCCAAATATAAAATGTTCAACACCATCATCCGATGTAAAGCTTGTCATGTTTTCAATAATGCCTAATATTTTAACATTAGTTCTTTTAAACATTTCAATTCCTCTTTTTACATCAATGATTGCAATATCTTGAGGAGTTGTGACGATGATGGCGCCGTCGATATCTATTTCTTGAGAAAAAGTTAAAAGAGCATCTCCAGTACCAGGAGGCATATCAATAATTAAAAAATCAACATTATCCCATAAAACTTTATTAGTGAAAGTTTTTATGGTGCTAGCAACCATTGGACCTCTCCAAATCATAGGAGTATCCTCCGACACCATAAATCCTATGGACATGCATTGAATGTCAAATTTTTTAATTGGAATTAAATTTACACCATCTTCACTTTTTGGTTTTTCTGAAATACCTATCATTTTAGGAAGTGAAGGACCGTAAATATCAGCATCTAAAATACCAACGTTATATTTTAAATTGTTGATTTTCCAACACCACCTTTGCCACTTGAAATAGCAATAACTTTTTTTACTCCATTTATTTTATTTTTTTTAAATTGAGTTTTAGGAGAAATTTGATCCATAAAATTCTTGCTAAGATTTGCTTCTTTTTCAGTCATTTTGGCGCATTGTAATTTTCTTTTAAATAACCATTTATACCTATATTAATAAGCCAATTTTTTAAAATAATATGTCATTAATTGAGACTAAAAATACTAAAGATATCTTAAATAAAGAATCTCCTTGGGGCGCTCCTAATAAGAACAATAAGCAGCCTGGTTCTAATAATCCTGATGACATGGAAGATTTAGCAAAAAAATTTCAAGATGGTTTAAAAAATATGTTTGGTGGATCTTCAAAAACTCCAGATGTAAAAAAACCAATTACTCTTTTTATAATCGGAGCAATTGCTGTTTGGGCTTTAAGTGGATTTTATAGAGTTGATGCAGACGAACAAGGAGTTGTTTTGAGATTTGGAAAATATACTAACATGACTCAACCAGGATTAAATTATCATCTACCGTTCCCAATTGAGTCTGTGATGACACCAAAAGTTTCTAGGGTAAATAGAATTGATGTTGGTTTTAGATCGTCAAATGAGGGAAGCAGAGGGACAATTGGGGATATTAAAGAAGAAAGCGCAATGTTAACTGGAGATGAAAATATAGTTGATATTAATTATTCTGTTTTTTGGGTGATAAAAGATGCAAGTAAGTATCTGTTTAATATTCAAGATCCAATTGGAACAATTAAAGTTGTTGCTGAAACTGCAATGCGAGAAGTTATTGCCAGAAAAAAAATTCAAACAATTTTAACGCAAGGTAGAGCAGAAATAGAAATTGAAGTTCAAAAAATAATGCAACAAATTTTAGACTCTTATAATAGTGGAGTTGATATTACCCAAGTACAAGCACAAAAATCAGATCCACCAGCACAAGTAATTGACTCTTTTAGAGATGTTCAGGCAGCAAAAGCAGATAAAGAGCGAGCGCAAAATGAAGCTGAAGCTTACGCAAACGATGTAATTCCAAGAGCGAGAGGAGAAGCTGCTAAAATTGTTCAAGAAGCAGAAGGTTATAAAAAAGAAGTAGTCGCTCAAGCAGAAGGAGAGGCTAGTCGATTTATTGCTATATATAATGAGTATGCCAAAGCAAAAACTGTCACACAAGAAAGAATGTATCTTGAAACTATGGAAAAAGTTTTGTCAGGTGTTAACAAAATTATAATTGATAAGCAGTCAGGCTCAGGTGTTGTACCTTACTTGTCTTTACCAGAATTAAAAAAGAATACTGATGCTCAGTCAAAAAAAAGCGAGGTTAAAAACTAATGTCTGAAAAAATATTAAAAATTTCAATTTTTGTAGCTGTGCTAACTGGTTTACTAATTTATTCAACATTCTTTATTGTAAAAGAAACTCATCAGGCAATTGTTTTACAATTAGGAGAACCAAAAAAAGTTTATAAAGATGCGGGCTTATATTTTAAAATTCCTTTAATTCAAAATGTTCATTTCCTTGATAAAAGAGTAATAGATATAGATGCTCCAGCGGAAGAGGTTATAGCCTTAGATCAAAAAAGAATAATTGTTGATGCTTATGCAAAATTTATAATTAACGATCCATTAAAATTTTATATCTCAGTAGGAAATGAGAGAATTGCTCAATCAAGATTAGCATCAATTATTAACGCTAAAATAAGAGGTGTTTTAGGTAAGGAAAACCTAGTTAATTTGATTTCAACCAATAGAAACAAACTTATGAGTCAAATTACTAAAGATGTAGCTGAAGAGGCTAAAGACTTTGGTATTGATGTTATTGATGTGCGTATTAAAAGAGCAGATCTGCCATCTGCTAATAGTGAGGCAATTTTTAAAAGAATGCAAACTGAGCGAACTCGAGAAGCAAAAGAGTTTAGAGCGCAGGGCTTTGAGGTTGGGCAAACGATTAAATCTATAGCTGATAAAGAAGTTGCTATCATATTAGCTGATGCAAGAAAAACCGCTCAAATTACAAGGGGAGAAGGGGATGGTCTTAGAAACAAAATATTTGCAGAAGCATTCGGACGAGACCCAGAATTTTTCAGTTTTTATAGAGCAATGCAGTCTTATGAAAAATCTTTGATTAGTGGCAGCGAAACATCTTTAGTCTTGTCACCTGATAGCGAATTTTTTAGATATTTTGGCGAGTCTGGCCTTAAAAAAGTTTTAAAAAAATAACTTAATGCTTGAGATTTTAACAGCAGTTGGTTTATTGCTGTTTATTGAAGGTCTTCTCTATGCATTATTTCCAAGTGGCATGAAGAGTATGCTAAATTCTATGAAAGATTTATCAGAACAAAAATTAAGAGTTGGAGGACTTATTTTTGCTATAATAGGTTTTATAATAATAGCTTATATAAAAAAATTTCAATGAAAAATTTTAAAAAATTTTTATTAATTATATTTTGTAATTTTTTATTAATTACAAATTTAAATTCAAAAGAAGTTCCAGATTCATTTGCAGATTTAGTTGAAAAATTAATACCATCTGTTGTAAATATTTCTGCAACACGAGTTATAGAAACAAGATCTCAAAATCCATTTCCATTTCAATTTCCACCAGGACATCCATTTGAAGATTTATTTAAAGATTTTGATAGAGGTGGAAGCCCACAAAAAAGAAAATCACAGGCTCTGGGCTCAGGTTTTATAATTGATAAAGCGGGCATTATAATTACTAATAATCATGTCATACAAAGCGCTGAGGGAATCTTCGTAAAGTTAACAAATGGAAAAGAATATGAAGCAAAAGTTTTAGGAACAGATCCAACGAGTGATATCGCTGTCATTAAAATAACAACTAAAGATAATTTAAAAGCAGTATCGTTTGGAGATTCTGATAGGGCAAGAGTTGGGGATTGGGTAGTTGCAATCGGAAACCCTTTTGGATTAGGCGGAACAGTTACTGCTGGAATTATTTCGGCGCGAAATAGAGATATAAGCCTTGGCAGATATGATGATTTTATTCAAACAGATGCTGCTATAAATGTTGGAAATTCAGGGGGGCCTCTATTTAATTTAAAAGGAGAAGTTGTTGGAATAAATAGTGCAATCTTGTCTAACTCTGGCGGATCAGTTGGAATAGGCTTTGCCATCCCATCTAATCTTGCAAAAAATGTAATTGATCAAATAATTAATACTGGAGAAATTAAGAGGGGATATATTGGAGTCAGAATACAGGAGGTTACAAAAGAGATAGCAGACAGTCTTGGACTAAAAAATCCTGAAGGGGCTTTAATTTCTAGCGCTGCTACTGATGGGCCTGCAAATAAAGCAGGCATTCAAGCAGGAGACGTAATACTTGAGTTTAATAATATTAAAGTTGAAAACTACAGAAGACTTCAAAAAATTGTAGCAGAGACACCAATTGGAAAAAATGTTGATGTCAAAATATGGAGAAATAAACAAATAATTATAAAAAATATAAAAGTTGCAAGACTTGAAGAAACAGTTGAAGGCAGAAGAGAAAACAATAAGCAGGTAACGCCAACTTCAGCATTTATTAAAGAACTTGGTATTAAAATTAGAAATATTACTAGCGAAGACATTGAAAAAAGACCGATTCTAAAAGATAAAAAAGGTGTTTTCATTTTAGAAATAAAAGGGGATGGTCCACTTGCATTACTACCTATTCAAGAGGGTGAAGTGATTACTGCAGTTGGTAATGCTCCTGTTGTAGATATAAAAAATTTTGAAGATCAGTTTAAAAAGGAAATTAGGAAAAATACAAATTCTATTTTATTGACAATTTTTGATAGCAATAATCAAAGTAAATTTATTGGTGTAAAAATTAAATAATTTTTACCAATGCAAAAAATTATTCTTATCGCAGGGCCTACCGGTTCTGGTAAATCTGAAATTGCCATAAGACTTGCTAAAAAAATAAATGGCGAAATTATTAATGCTGATAGCATGCAAGTTTATAAGGAAATAAAAATTCTATCAGCTAGACCAGAAAAAATTTATAATATTACACATTATCTTTATGGTAATATTTCTGTAAAACAAAATTTTTCAGCTGGTGAATGGCTAAAAAAAGTTAAATTAAATTTAAATAAAATCTTAAATAAAAAAAAAATACCGGTTTTTGTTGGCGGAACAGGTTTATATTTTAAATTATTAACCGAGGGTATTTCTGATATTCCAAAAATTCCAGATTCTATAAGAGCAAAAGCAAGAAGATTAAACAAGAAATTAGGAAATGATAAATTTTACAATTTGCTTATAAAATTAGATCCTTTAGTTGAGAATAATATAAAACAAAATGATACACACAGGCTAATCAGAGCCTATGAAGTTATAGTTTTTACAAAAAAATCTTTAATTGAGTGGCAAAAAACTAATAAAAATGACTTTAGTAATTATCGATTTATAAAAATATATATTAACCCTGAAAATAATTTTTTACATAAGTTGCTTAGATTACGTCTTAAAAAAATGTTCGAACTTAATGCAGTCGATGAAGTTAAAAAGTTTTATAAACTAAAAGTAGATAAAACTTTACCGGCTAATAAAATTTTAGGATTAGAGGAGATTAAAAAATATCTGGATAAAAAAATTTCTATCGAGAAAGCTTTTGAAGAAACTTTTATAAGAACAAGAAGATATGTAAAAAGACAAAGAACCTGGTTTAGAGGGCATATGAAAGACTGGATTAGTATTTTTCACCCTAATTTTGATATTTTAACAAAAAAAATTGTAAAATTAGTTACTTCATCTTGACCGTTAAATTAACTAGTTTAGATTGATTTTCTCGAGAAAATTTATGTCACAAATAACTGGAGCAGAAATCGTATTCAAAGCTTTTGCCGATCATGGCGTTGAATATATTTTTGGATATCCAGGAGGGGCTATCCTTCCTTTGTATGACGAATTAAGAAATCATAAAAAAATTAAACACATTCTTGTTAGACACGAACAAGGAGCAGGACATGCAGCAGAAGGTTATGCAAGATCATCAGGAAAACCAGGAGTTGTTTTAGTTACTTCAGGTCCAGGAGCAACAAATATGGTAACAGCGTTAACAGATGCCTACATGGACTCAATCCCTTTAGTTTGTGTTACCGGTCAAGTACCAACTCATCTAATAGGAACAGACGCTTTTCAAGAATGTGACACGACAGGTATTACAAGACCGTGCACAAAACATAATTGGTTAGTAAAAAATATAAAAGATCTTCCAATTATTATGCATAAAGCATTTCACATCGCAACTAGCGGTCGACCAGGACCAGTTCTTGTTGATATTCCAAAAGATATTCAATTTCAGAAAACAGAATATGTAAAAAAGGAAGATGTAATACAAAAAATTAATAAGGTTGTAACTGAAGTTGAAACTTCAGAATTAGATAAGATTGTTGATTTAATTTATAAATCAAAAAAACCAATTATTTATTCTGGAGGTGGAGTTGTAAATTCTGGAGACAAAGCTTCAGCGCTCCTTCAAGATTTAGTTCGTATGACCGGTTTTCCTATTACCTCAACATTACAAGGACTAGGAGCTTTTCCAGGAGACGATCATCAATTTCTTGGAATGTTAGGGATGCACGGAACATATGAAGCAAACAATGCCATGCATGATTGTGATTTGATGATAAATATTGGAGCCCGTTTTGATGATCGTATCACAGGAAAAATAGATAAATTTTCACCGGAATCTAAAAAAATTCATATTGATATTGATCCATCATCTATAAATAAAATTATAAAAGTTGATCATGCAGTTGTTGGTGATGTTGAAAATGTTTTAAATAAACTAATTGCAGTTTTTAAGAAAAAATATCCCAATTTTAAAAATTCTAATAAAGAAAATATTAGTGAATGGTGGAAGCAAATTAATAAATGGAGAGAAAAAAAATGTTTGTCATTTGTTCAAGGAAAAAAAACTATTAAACCGCAATATGCAATTGAGAGATTATATGAGCTAACAAAAGATCAAGATACTTTTATTACAACTGAAGTTGGTCAACATCAAATGTGGGCAGCTCAATATTATAAATTTAATAAACCAAAAAGATGGATGACTTCAGGTGGTCTTGGAACAATGGGCTTTGGTCTACCAGCTGCAATTGGAGTTCAATTAGCAAATCCTGGAAAGTTAGTTGTTGATGTTGCTGGTGAAGCTTCGATATTGATGAATATTCAAGAATTGTCTACTGCAGTTCAATATAGACTTCCTGTTAAAATATTTATTATAAACAATCAGTACATGGGAATGGTTAGACAGTGGCAAGAATTGCTTCATGAAAAAAATTATGCAGAAAGCTATACAGAGGCATTACCAGATTTTGTTAAACTAGCAGAAGCTTATGGTGCCGTAGGAATTAGAGCATCAACTCCTGACGAGTTAGACTCAAAGATTAAACAAATGATTAAATCAGACAAACCAGTGCTTTTTGATTGTGTTGTAGACAGAGTTGAAAATTGTTTTCCGATGATACCCTCAGGAAAAGGACATAATGAAATGATTTTAAGTCCAGAAGATGAAAAAGAAACTAAAATTTCAAAAGAAGGAAAAACCTTGGTATGAAAAAATCATTATCAGCATATTCAGAAGCTACTACAAAAGAGGAGTTAGAAAGACATATTATGGTTGTTTGGGTTGATAACGAAGCTGGAGTGTTGGCAAGAGTTTCAGGTCTTTTTTCAGGACGAGGTTATAATATTGAATCATTAACCGTTGCCCAAGTGGACGAAGAAAAAAATATATCAAGAATTACTATTGTAACTAATGGAACAAATTCAGTTATAGAGCAAATCAAAGCTCAGTTATTAAAACTTATTCCAGTTTATAAAGTTGCCTCATTTCCTGTTGACGATAAGTCTATTTTTAGAGAGCTGGCTTTAATTAAAGTGATAGCTGAGAAAAAAAATCTTGAAAAAGCTAAAGAAATTTGTAATTCTTATAAGGCGCAATATCTTGATACAACAAGCACTTCTTTTATTGTAGAATTTCATTCAACAAGACGAGAAATAGATAGTTTTATTAAAGAATTAAAACCTTACGGAATAGCAAGTGTTGCACGAACAGGCCCTTTAGCAATGGCAAAAGGAGCTGAGATAACAGAAGCAAACAAAGGAAAAGTTATATGAAAATTTTATACGAAAAAGATGCTAATCAAGATTTAATTAAAAATAAAAAAGTTGCAATTTTCGGCTTTGGTAGTCAAGGGCATGCTCATGCTTTAAATTTAAAAGACAGCGGCGTTAAAGAACTTGTTGTTGCTTTAAGAGAAGATTCTCCTAGTCGTAAAAAAGTTGAAGCTAGCGGATTAAAAGTTATGTCTTTATCAGATGCCGCAGAGTGGGCAGATGTTGCGATGATTTTAACGCCAGATGAATTACAATCTCAAATTTACAAAAATCATATTGAACAAAGAATGAGACAGGGAACAACCTTAGCTTTTGCTCATGGATTAAATATTCATTTTGATCTTATAAGCGCAAGAAAAGATCTAGATGTTTTTATGATTGCTCCAAAGGGACCTGGGCATTTAGTTAGAAGCGAATTTCAAAGAGGTGGTGGAGTTCCATGCTTAATGGCGGTTCATCAAGATGGATCAGGAAAAGCAAGAGATCTTGCCTTGTCATATGCGAGTGCTATCGGCGGAGGAAAATCTGGAATAATTGAAACAACATTTAGAGAAGAATGCGAAACAGATTTATTTGGAGAACAAGCTGTTTTGTGTGGAGGCTTAGTTGAATTAATTAAAAAAGGTTATGAAACATTAGTTGAGGCTGGATACACACCTGAGATGGCTTATTTTGAATGTTTACATGAAGTAAAATTGATTGTTGATTTAATTTATGAAGGTGGAATTGCTAATATGAATTATTCAATTTCAAATACAGCTGAATATGGAGAGTATATTTCAGGACCAAAAATTATTGATGATAAAACTAAAGATAGAATGAAAGAAGTTTTAAAAGATATTCAGTCTGGAAAATTTACTAAACTTTGGATGGATGAAAATAAAATTGGTCAAAAAAACTTTTTAAGAATGAGAAAAGAATTGTCTGAGCACCCAATAGAAAAAGTTGGCGAAAAACTCAGAGCCATGATGCCTTGGATTGGCAAAAATAAGCTCGTAGATAAGAGCAAAAATTAAGATTGTTTAATAAAATTAAGCTTTCTTAATAGTTTAAAAATCGACTAAATATTGAAAAACATTTATCTGTAGATTTTTAATTTTAGCTAAATTAAGTTTAGAAAATATGGCAAAAAGTAATAATCAAATCATCATTTTTGACACCACATTAAGAGATGGAGAGCAGTCACCAGGAGCTTCAATGAGTCTTGAAGAAAAGATTCAAATTGCACGAGCATTCGAGGATTTAGGAGTAGATGTTATGGAAGCTGGATTTCCAGCTGCTTCTAACGGTGATTTTGAAGCCGTATCAGAAATCGCAAAAATTTTAAAAAAAACCATTCCTTGCGGATTAGCAAGAGCAGTTAAAGCAGATATTGAAAGATGCAAAGACGCATTAAAACACGCAAAACGTTTTAGAATTCATACATTTCTTTCAACATCTGCTTTACATATGAAGCACAAATTAAAAAAAACTCCAAAAGAAGTTTTAGAATTAATTAAAGATAGCGTTTCTTTAGCCAGAAGATTTACAGATGATGTTGAATGGTCGCCAGAAGATGGCACTAGAACTACACCAGATTTTTTATGCAAAACTGTGGAACTTGCAATCAAATGCGGAGCTAGAACAATTAATATTCCAGACACTGTTGGTTATACGATTCCAGATGAATATTATAAAACAATTAAATTATTATTTGATAAAGTTCCAAATATAGACAAGGCAATTGTTTCAACTCATTGTCATAATGATCTTGGACTTGCAGTTGCAAATTCTTTAGCCGGAGTAAAAGCCGGAGCGAGACAAATTGAATGCACTATTAATGGTATTGGTGAAAGAGCAGGAAATGCTGCTTTAGAAGAGATTGTAATGGCAATGAAAACACGAAGTGATTTGATGCCTTATAAAACAAATATTAATACTAAAAGAATTAGTAGCTGCTCAAAATTAGTTGCAAATGTAACTGGCTTTCCAGTTCAATTCAATAAAGCAATTGTTGGAAAAAATGCTTTTGCGCATGAGTCAGGAATTCATCAAGATGGGATGTTAAAAAATAAAAAAACTTATGAAATTATGACTCCAGAAAGCGTTGGAGTTACAAAATCTTCTTTAGTTATGGGAAAACATTCTGGAAGAAATGCATTCAAAGATAAAGCCTCCGAATTAGGCTACCCAGATTTAACGGATGAATTAATAAATAATGCTTTTACAAAATTTAAAGATTTAGCTGATAAGAAAAAACATGTTTTTGATGAAGATATTATTGCATTAATTGATGATGATTTAATGAAACATAATAATGCCATTAGTTTATCCTCATTAGAAGTTATTGCTGGAACTAAAGGACCACAAAAAGCAAAAATTGAACTTATGATTTATGATGAGATTAAAAAAGCAGAGTCAGAAGGAGATGGACCTGTGGATGCGATATTTAAAGCAATAAAAAAAATCTACCCTCATAATGTTAATCTTCAGCTTTACCAAGTGCAAGCAGTGACAGAAGGAACTGATGCGCAGGCGACAGTTAGTGTAAGAATTGAAGAAAAAGGTAAGATTTCAGTAGGTCAGGCTGCAGACACGGATACTCTTGTTGCTTCGGCAAAAGCGTATATAAATGCACTAAATAAATTAATTATTAAGAGAAAAAGAACTGCGCCAAGCCCAGACTTGAGTGCCTCTGCTTAATTAAGAAAGAAAAAAATGTTTGATAAATTATTTGGATTTTGGTCGACAGATATGGCGATTGATTTAGGAACAGCAAACACTTTAGTTTATGTTCGTGGAAAAGGAATTGTATTGAATGAACCATCTGTTGTTGCGGTGATATCTCGAAATGGAAGAAATGAAGTTTTGGCTGTTGGTGAAGAAGCAAAACAAATGTTAGGGCGTACACCTGGAAATATTACAGCGATTAGACCTATGAAAGATGGAGTAATTGCAGATTTTATAGTCACAGAAGAAATGATTAAACACTTTATTAGAAAAATTCATAAACGAAATGCTTTTGCAAACCCTAGAATTATTATTTGTGTTCCAACTGGATCGACACCAGTTGAAAGAAGAGCCATTCAAGAAGCTGGTTATGCAGCTGGAGCAAGAAAAGTACAACTTATAGAAGAACCAGTGGCAGCAGCTATTGGAGCAGGACTTCCTATTTCAGAACCCCAAGCATCCATGATCGTCGATATTGGTGGAGGAACTACTGAAATTGCAATTATGTCATTAGGCGGAATTGTTTACTCTCATTCTTTAAGAGTTGCTGGTGATGCAATGGATAATGCAATTGTTACTTTTATGAAGAAAAAATTTAATTTATTAATTGGAGATTCGACAGCAGAGAGAATTAAAAAAGAAATTGGATCTGCAATTCCAACAGGCTCTGAAAAAACTTTTTTAATGAAAGGAAGAGATATTAGAACTGGAACTCCGAAAGAAGTTATTTTAACAGAAAAAGATACTGCTGAGGCTTTAGAAGGAGTGGTTAATCAAATTGTTAATGCTGTTAAACATGCTTTAGAAAATACTCCACCAGAATTATCATCAGATTTAGTTGATTCTGGAATGGTATTAGCAGGTGGCGGTGCATATTTAAAAAATCTAGATAAACTTATTAAAAAAGAAACAGGATTACCGGTTACTATCGCAGAGGATGCGTTGTCATGTGTTGCAATTGGAACTGGTAAGGCCTTAGAGCAAGAAGGAATATTTTCTTCTATGCTAACTTCATATTAAAAAGTTATATTAATCTAATATGAGTCAAAATCGGCTTGCAAGAAGCACAACTCCAGGCGTTTCAGCACTTCAAAAAACTATCAGCAAAAAATTTCTTCTTCCTACTTATATTATAATTTCTTTTTTATTCTTACTTTCAGAAAAAAGTGATTTTAAGGCTATAAGATTTTTAAAAGCGTTAATTAACGATGGAATTACTTATAGTATCTATGTAGTTAATGCTCCAGTTAAGCTTGTTACTAACCTTGGTAGTTCAGCCAGACAATACTTTAATTTTAATATTATTTTAGAGAATAAAAAACTCAAAGATGAAGTCGAACAATTAAATGCAGAAAAAAGAGAATTGCAATTTTTCAAAAATGAAAATGATAATTTAAAAAGAGTTTTAGGAATTAAGAATAGAGATGACTACGTATCTGTTTATGCAAAAATAATTCATGAAGATACAAATGAATTTGCTAAAAATTTAATTTTAACAATTGGATCTAATGAGGGCGTTCAATTAGGACAGGCGATTGTACGAAATAATGTTTATCTTGGAAAAATTTCAGAAGTCAATTTGTTCAGCTCAAAGGCTATGGTGATCACAGATCTTAACAGTAGAGTTCCTGTGGTTATTCCGTCAAGAGGAGTTAATGCTATTTTAAAAGGCAATGGTCTTGGAGGAGCGCAATTACTTTTTCTTCCACAAAATGCTGTTTTTGAAAATAATGATCAAATCTATACCTCTGGTTCAGATGGGATTATTAAGGAAGGTCTATATGTTGGAAAAATAGTTACCGATAATAAAAAAGATATTAAAAAAAGAAAATATTCAGTTGATCTTGGTTTTAAAGAGCATCAGTTAAATTATGTTTCAGTTTTGAAGGTTAAAAAATAATGAACTCTTATATAGAAAAAATTAAATTTTATTCAGCGCATATTATTTTTACGCTTATTTGCATTAATGATAGCATTTTTATAAATACTTGGATTGCGCCAGGGCCAATTATAAATATTAAATATATATTAGTTTTTTACTTTTCTTTTTTTGATAAAGGACGTTTTTCAATTACTTTTCTATTTTTTATAGGATTAATTTTTGACTCACTACAAGGAATGCCTTTTGGAATGACACCAATTTGTTTTATTCTTTTAAGCAAGTTAGCTTCATATTTAAAGCAAAGAAGAACGCAGACAAATTTTCAAAATGAATTCATAGCTTTTGCTATATCATTATTGGTCACACAAATTATATCGGTTATTATCATAAGTTATTTTTCTCAGGCACCTTTTGCACATTTATTATTAGCCATTAATATTATTGTAAGTCTTATTTTTTATCCAGTTATAAGAACTTTGCTTAAAGTATTATATTATTATTAGTTTTATAATGTCTGATTTTACTAAATTACAA
>OFQP01000074.1_pt1 | contig 17040 bp, 15 predicted proteins | sample 1542771 | NCBI WGS metagenome assembly OFQP01 (sample SAMN05442509, study PRJEB24371) | freshwater metagenome | isolation source: Freshwater Lake | place: Canada: Niagara | collected 2012-08-09 | reverse complement strand
GCGCTGAATAAGAATCAAGTCGGTTGGCATAGAGCCGACTAATTCCCCTTTTTCGTTGATCTTTAGAATGCGGGTCATAAACTGCATCTTGCCATTAGGACCACTCAAGACCGCAATATGGTCATTGCCCAATAATTCGGCGGCACTGCCACCATGCAACTTGAGCACTAAACCATGGGCAGGATTAATACGTAGGATCTCCACGGGTACGCCGGCGACTTCGCCTCCGAGCGGAAATAATCCCCCAAAGGGATTGCGCTCTGATTCTCGCTCAATCGTCTTGCCAACAAAACGGGCTTCGATCTTCCAATTTGGATCGATGATGCTGGGAGTCTCGGGTGGGCTAATCGTAAATTTCATTGGTTTCTTTGCGTAATCCAGGCCTCTATTATGAACACACTAGGCCTTTGATGATTTCCATAGCGGATCCCTCAGGAATCTCCCGCTCTTTTAGATCAAATCCAGAGTCAGTTTGCAAAACAGGTTTACCCAGCGCATTTGCTTGGCCATATTTAATCAACGCTAAGGTCGAAAACCGATTTTTACGGCAGTCAAATAAAACGTTTCGGCGAGTTGAGAGCACGGTCAATACTGTCTGGCTCGGATCTTGATAAAAATTGGTTAGAACCCAAACCTTTTTCCAGTCTGGGGGTAAATTTTTGATTGAACTTTGGTACATATAAATACTATGACTTTTAGTATCCAAAACGGGCTTAAGGTCAGCCATCATTGGTTGGGCTTGGGCTATCCCCGCCCACACCAATAGGCCACATACGAACTGAGCGATCACCAAGCCTGCTGGGGCAAGATGAAAGCCTTGAGCACTAGCTTGATAATTTCTTGAGGAAATATGGTTTTTTTTGGTTAACATACAATAGTCATGATCAGCCACTCAGGTACCGCAATTCGATAAGGCAATTCGGTATGGCGCCCGGATGGCATTTAGCTTAAAGGAATTATAAGTTCATCCCCATGAAACCCGAACATTTTTCCAGGCACGAGCAATACCTGCATACGGCCAAACTGATTGAATCTGCTCATCGCTCCTATCTGGAGGCTTTGCGCGCGATCGAGGAGGAAAAGGACGAGGCCCTGATTTACTCGCATGTGAAAAAGGCAAATACGGCGATTGAATCTGCTTTTCCTGAAAAATTTAATCCCCCAGCTCGACCCATCTCCATCAAAACCGATGATGAAAAGAAGAGTAAAAACCTCATCCTCATTCTGGCTGTTGCTCTTGGTGTTATAGGTATCTTGCTATTTTTGACCCTCTTTGGGCCAACCGGTGACATGACCAAATCCTGGAATGTCGACGATGTTCAAAAGAACACGGTCTATCCTAAGTCCCAGTAAATAAAGAGAACTTAGCTAAATACTGGCTAACTAAGCTTTGGCCGCAGGAGGATCTTCTACCGGCTTGCTTTGTGGATCCTGATTGACCGAGGCACCCACCCCTGGGAGACTAGCTTCAGCACTTACTTTGATTGCCATTTCGGCGCCATTAAGCGCTAAAGGAGGCGCCTCGGAGCAGTTTTTGATCCAATACCGCGCTGCAGCCACGCTGGTTGTATAAAACCGAATTTTGCTCTCCCGCATCACCGTATAAAAACGTTGGCTGCGAATGCGTGATTCTGAAATGAAATGGGTTGCCATAATGTTTACCTGTTGTGCCCTGGTAAGTATAGATAACGGCTATATCCTGACCGAATGTTAGTTAATTGGCAAACTTCTTTTAAAAAATTAATAAAAACAATGGGTTACAATAAAAATGGAGCAATAGGAGTTTACTAATGATTAATTATAAAAGTTAGTAAACATTCACTTAATTAGTCATTTGAGCGTTTTGGTCATGCCCCTTGAGAAATGAACCTAATTTGCAGATTAATGACTAAGTAATTGATTTACCTTCCAATAATTTTGTAGAATCAGATCATTCTTACAAATTGCCTTAAAAGGAAAAAAAATGGCTGACAACATCAAACCAGGCTCTCTCTACGTAGGCGAGGGTGTCATTATCAAAGGCACTTTTGATGTTCCAGACATGGCAGCAATTGCTGGTCTTGTAGAGGGCGAACTAACCACCAAACAAGTCATGGTGGATTCCTCTGGGGTGATTAACGGTAAGGTGAATGCCGAGACCGTTGAGGTTCGCGGTGAAATCACACAAGGACTCTCCGTCACCGATCATTTAACGGTGTATGCAACAGGCAAGATTACCGGCACGATCGAGTATGCACAGATTAGTGTTGAAAAAGGCGCTCACTTAACAGGCGATCTTAAGGTCATTAGCAAGCCCTCGTATTAAGTGTTTGGGATTGCAATGTGCTCAATTGCTCCCTCATACCTCTGAAAGATACCTCACCCGAAGTAGGTCTTGCAATCATTCCTCCTTTTTGGGCATTGATGTCGTAATGTCCATCCGCTTTCTTCTAGAATAAATCCATGAAGATCGCCCTGAAAACCCAGTTTGGCCAGCATCTTGCGCTCACCCCGCAGCTGCAGCGATCGATCCAACTGCTTCAAATCTCCTCTGCAGAACTCGAAGAAGAGCTCGCCAAGGCTGCAGAAGAAAATCCGATGCTGGAATACTCTCCGCCGGATCAATTAAAAGACGATGCAGAGCCCACTGAAAAAATAGACATGATTCAGGCCAATTGGGCATCGAGCGCCCCATCGCGCGATGACGACGAAGATTGGGATACGCGGCATGAACAACAAGCCCAAGTGAAATCTCTTCTCAATGATCTAGAGGAGCAGATTCAGTCATTACATATCGAAGCGCACGTCAAACAATTGGTGATTTATCTAGCTGGCTGCCTCGATGACCGCGGTTATTTACCCGAGACTCTAGAAGACTTGGCTAGCGAGATTCATTTAGAGCTAAAGATCACAAAAGCAATGGCCTTGACGCAACTAAAAGCTGCGCTGACAGAGCTTCAAACATTAGATCCGGCTGGCATTGGCGCACATTCTCTCGCTGAGTGTCTTTGCCTACAAATACAACGGCAAATGCAGTTTGATACTGACAACTCAGAAAAATTACAGCTGGCACTGAACTTAGCCCAGCACCACCTTAGTAAGATTGCGCAAAAAGATTGGGGCAAATTACGGCAGATCTTTAAACAACCCGAAGCCAAAATCATGGAAGCAGTAGCTCATATCAAAACGCTGCAACACAATCCGGGTGAACAATTTGATGCCAATATTGAGCAATGGATTAGTCCTGATGTATTTATTAAGCTTAATCCTAAGGGTAAGTGGGTGGTGCACTCCAATCAAGCGATCAAGCCTCGCCTGACACTCAATCAAGAATACAGTCGCATTCTGAAAGAAAATAATGCGAAGAAAAATAATTTAGCTCTTCATCAAAAAATGCTAGAAGCCCGTTGGCTCATTAAGAACATTGAGCAGCGTGAGGAAACAATTCTGAAGGTTGCTGAGGCCATCGTCGAGCGCCAACAAAATTTCTTTCACCAAGGCAATATTGCCATGAGACCACTTGTCCTACGAGAAATAGCGGCTGCCATTGGTATGCATGAATCTACCATCTCACGCGTCACGAATAACAAATATCTAGCCTGTCCCGCTGGCATCTTTGAATTCAAGTATTTTTTTAGTGCACAACTCAGTTCTGAAAAGGGTCAAGCGGTATCAGCCACTGCAGTTCAATCCCTGATTAAGCAGATTATCTTAGACGAGGCTCCTAAAAAACCAATTTCTGATAATCAGATCACTAATTTACTGGCTAGTCAGGGGTTTGTGGTTGCCCGCAGAACAGTTGCCAAATACCGTGAGCTTTTACGCATACCCCCGGCACATCTGCGCAAGAATTGAAGAAAGCTTTAAAGCCAGTAGAATGAGCTTTTCTGACCACACTAAGCATAATCACGCCCCTCAAGACGATGCCTAAGCTAACACCCTCAAAGATTAACAAAAAGATCCTGATAGTAATTTCTGCGGTCTTACTGCTAATCCTTTCCGTTGGTGGATTTTTTTATTACCAGCAACTTACTTATGAAAAAGAGCTTGCCGAGATTGAGGCGAATAAGCTTGAAAACATAATTATAAAAGCGCGTGTGTATCGTGAGAAAAATCCGCTTGATAACCATTACGTTAAATTAACTAGTAATCATTACAACCGAATCCAAGTGAATGTGCATGATGGCAAGTTTCGGACCTATGTAACGGCAGAGATTGTTCTTAAAGTTCAGAATAGCTCGGTTGCGAGCTCAGTAAAAAGTATATTACCGCTCATCGAACACAAAACTAATACCCTGCTTTCTTCTATTCCTGCCCAAGACTTACGTTCAGCGTTTGGAAGAAATGCGTTTACGCAGCAGGTCTTGCTCTTTGCCAACGACCTTCTAGACCCTGAATTAACGACCTTGTATAAAAACCAATTTAATCCAACGATAAGCAAATCGAGTGATGATGCTCAAATAGCCTCCCTACCTTTTGAGATTACGACGGACGATTTACCGATTCAGGCAATACTCTTTGAGGCTTTCATGATCAGCCGGTAAGGCTTGATTAAACAGGAGGGCCAAACAGCCCTACTCCAATACTTCCCACTTACCCGCTAATTTCTTATGATAGGGCTCGTGATAACGAAGTAAAACAATATCGCCTGCAATCGCATCGACATTGATGATGCGTTTACATACCGAGGTGATGACATCGCGGTTCCAGGCGCGATCAGGTTTTTCAAGCCATGCATTGATTCCTTTTTCGACCTTTATAAAATGGTCCATCGCGCCAATCATTAGGGTGATATCGGCTGCATAGCTTAATAAAATACGTGCCCTGTTTTTATCCTTCGCAAGAGGAATTTCAATCACGATGTATGGCAATGCAAATGCCAACGCACGATGCTTACGTACATTTCTGAAATAAACTTGTTTGGTGATTGCCCAAGCCTCATTAGAGTCAATCAAGGAGCTGGGGAAAGTCCATTTCTTGGACCAAAAGAACATGCATTGCGACTCCTGGAGTTCTTTGATAATTGTTTTGGGGATCGCTTTATTCATACCGTGTTCAAATTAAACCATCATCGGGTGGTTTATCCCACCAAAGTGATTCGGCAAGGATTAAAAATTAGATTTATTAAAAAGGGTAAATTTGCTATTTGCTATTATTACCCAATCTAGCTTCAAATACGTGCTAAAACCAAGCAACATCCTTAGATCGAGGTCAATCGTATGGAATTCGTAAAATTGTTAAAAGCAGGTTCCATTATTAGCGGAATTAATTGGGCTATTTATTTGATTCATGAATGGGTCAACTTTGCTAAAAATAATCCCCCTGACGCTCTTGCTGAGGGAGATCCCCTATTTTTGGGTCTGATCGCACAATCGATTGCCAGTCTTGGATTAATAGGTTTTGGCGCCTTTTATAAAGGGGCTAGCTCTAATACCAATACCGAGGCCAATCCGGTTCGCACCAAACCCCATTTAACAGCCCCGCCAACCAACTTTAGTCGCCCGAATGAAAACACGATACTAAACCGTACCGAACCTGTAGTAACGCCTTCACAAGCTAGCTCTCCCGCCCCAACAGCTCCAGTCTCAACCGTATCAACCACCACTCCGCCGCCTTTTTCTGCTCCACCCCCTGCTGCACATATTGCAAAACCCATTGCAGTAGAGAAATCGAATGTTGCTCGACGTCCAGCACCAAAATCGGCAGACACAAATCATCGTCTCATTGCGCTTGTTTTGGTAGTCATAGGATTAGTTGGTGCGGCTATTTATTACGTCAAGCAAAATCAACAGGAAACAATCGAACCCACCATCAAACCTCAAGCCAATGAAGAAAGTAGCAGTCCTGCTGTTGTGGTTGCTAAACCGCCCTTAGTGGCTTCAGAGCCTCTTAATAAACGGTGGCTTGGGAAATGGGTTGATGGCAATACACAAATCCAGATCACTGAAAACTCTTTCATGATCACTAATTTAGAAACAAAAACCGAATTGCCCTTCAAATGGCTTGGTAGCGAACCATCCGAGAACCCTATGGAGCCGATTTTTTATTACAGCAAGACAGTGAGTAAAGCCGCTCTACTCAGTAACTTTGAAAAATATACTAGTAGCCTTGCTAATCCAAATGAGGATCAAAAGAATCAAATTGAGCAAACTAAGAAGACTTTGGATGACCTAAGCGATGGTTCATACCGCATCATTCGCTTAAAAATGAGTTGGAGTTCTGGCATTTATCGATCCTATCTTTTTGATAAAAATAGTATCTTTAAAGCAGACTTTGAGTCTGAAGAATTGCTCAGCGGGATAACGCGATACAAAAAAATGAATTAACTAAACAAACTGTGCATTTAGTTCGAAGCTGTAAAAGTAATCTTAAATGCTGCGCCAGTATCTTGCTGACTAGCATATTGAATACGACCTCCATGGCGTGTCACGATGTAATTGCATAACCACAAGCCTAAGCCCATGCCCTCACGCTTAGTACTAGTAAATAAGTCAAATAAGCCACTTTGCTGATCAAGCGCTACGCCTTGGCCGTTATCCTCAAACCGGATTTCAGTAATATCCCCTTTTTGTATACCAACGATACGAATAATTTTTGTGGGCATCTGCAGACTATCTAAGGCCTGTATTGAATTATTAAATAGATTGATAAATAACTGCTGCCCCTCTCCATAACTCATGGGTATTTTTAGATTATTTTCTATCTCAAGCTCTACCTGAATACCTTTCTGATTGAGGTTGGATTTAGACAGAAGTAATACACTATTTATAACCTCGATTACAGAATTAGAATCAGAAATTGCAGCATATTTTTCTGTAAAGATCGCTTTTAGAGTTTGAATAATCCGAGCTGCTCGCATATTATCTTTAGCAATATCTTTGGCAATCCGCGTAATCAACTCACGATCCAAGTTCTCGTCTTGTAATTTCCTCTGCAAAAACTCACTATTAATCTGAATAGCACCTAAAGGCTGATTAATTTCGTGCGCAATCGAGGCTGATAGAGCGCCTGTGGAACTTGTTTTATTTGCTCTTAATAATGAGGCAATCAGAGTTTCACGCTCTGCTAGTACTTTTTTAAAGGCCTCATTTTCTGTTTCGGTTTTACTATTATCAAATGCTATACGCTCTGACCAATACCCCCAAATAGCAATAAAGGAAATAGTGTTCATTAGGATCTGGCCCAAAGTAAAAAGGACAAGTAAAAGAGGTAACTCATCCATGGAGCGAATGGGATTGTCAGCACTTAGCAAGACAATTAATCTGGGCAACAGAAAGAAAGCCTCACCAATAGCTGCATACTGAAAATAGCGTAATTGTTGCAGTTTCAGCTTTTGATTGATTAAGAATGCTTCCCGAATTTGCCAAGCGAACACTACAGCATATACAGAGATCGCAAAAACTGTTCGAGTCTCAAAGCTGGTGAAGAGTCTTAGATATTCAAAAATTAGTCCGTACACGATGATTGATATGAAAAGAGGCCATCGGAGCTGACGGGACAGCGCCCTACTTAGGGAATAAAAGAAAGCTCCCTGAAAAATTGCCGCTGCATAAAAAAATGTATTGGCAATTGTAAATATCCCTGGTGATTTCTGAACATCGGCAGTCAATAAAATACCAATGGCAAATAACAAAAGTCCGCTAACGTTAACAACAAGAGCGGCTAGCCAGTAGGTATTAGGTTTGGAGGGACTCTTAGGGCCGATGTAATGCGAAATGCCAATTAACAAGCCAAGTTGTATCGCTGCAAAGATAAAGAAATAGACCGATAGAAGAAGCTTCATGCGCCAATCGTACCCGATTTAAATCATGAAGGATTAGATCGTATGATGCGATGTCTCGATGGTGAATTTAACTCTATCTTGGTAGCAAGGTCCAAAGTAGCTAGAGGAATCCAGCTTTATCGTTGGCGGAGAGGGTGGGATTCGAACCCACGGTAGGCTTGCACCTACGCCTGATTTCGAGTCAGGTACATTCGACCACTCTGCCACCTCTCCACTCGATTGAAACGATTATAGCGATCGAATCACCTCTAAGCCGCCCATATAGGGCTGTAGCGCCTTGGGGATCTTGATGCTGCCATCTGCTTGTTGGAAGTTTTCCAAAATAGCGACGCCAGTTCTACCAACAGCAAGCCCTGAACCATTTAGGGTGTGCAAGAGCTCTGGCTTATTCTGTCCAACTTTATAGCGGGCTTGCATACGTCTGGCTTGGAAATCACCCATATTGGAACAGGAGCTGATCTCTCGATAGGCATTTTGCGAGGGGATCCAAACTTCAAGGTCATAGGTTTTGGCACTACCAAATCCCATGTCACCGGTGCACAAGAGCATTCTGCGATAGGGTAGCTCAAGAAGCTCCAAGATTTTCTCGGCGTGAGCGGTCAACTCTTCTAGTGCTTGCATCGAGTTCTCGGGTTTACTGATTTGTACTAACTCCACCTTATCAAACTGATGTTGCCGGATCATGCCCCGTACATCACGCCCATAACTGCCTGCCTCAGAACGAAAACAAGGAGTGTGCGCCACGTATTTCAGGGGGAGGTGGTCTGCATTGATAATTTCATTGCGCACCAGATTGGTAACTGGCACTTCGGCTGTAGGAATAAGGTAGAAGTTCTCGATACGCTCACCACCATCATCGGGGTGCTCACCACCCATCTTCCTTGGGACCTTAAAAAGATCCGCCTCAAACTTTGGTAACTGCCCTGTGCCACGCATGGAGTCTGCGTTAACAATATAGGGTGCATAGATCTCTTGATAGCCGTGCTGGACAGTATGTATATCCAACATAAACTGTGCCAAAGCACGATGCAATTTAGCAGCATTCCCTTTGAGAACCACAAAGCGCGCCCCACTAATTTTAGTAGCAGAGTCAAAATCGAGGCCAATTGGGGTTCCTAAATCAACGTGATCCTTCGGTGTGAATTCAAAGTGCGTTGGCTTACCCCACACTTTAATTTCTTTGTTCTCATCCGCGGTTTTGCCCGCCGGAACGCTGTCATCAGGAAGGTTTGGGATACCCAGGAGAAAGTCCTGAATTTGCACTTGTAAGGCATTTAAGCGTGTTGCGCTTCCTTCTAACTCTTTGTTGACCCCGATTGATTCAGCTAACTCGGCATCCGCATTTTCACCTTTACCTTTTTTCATGCCAATGGCTTTGGCAAGTTGGTTACGCTTAGCCTGCAACTCTTCTGTACGCCCTTGCAACTCCTTACGTTCGGTCTCGAGTTGTATAAATAAAGCAGTATCAAGCTCAAACTTACGCGTTGCTAAGCGGGTTTTGACACTCTCTAAGTCCTTACGTAACAGTTGGGGATCCAGCATGGCATTCCTTTTGGTCTAAACCATTAGTTTAGTCGCAAGACCTCTGCCCCTGGTGGGGCTTTGAACTGAAAACGGCTCGGCTCAATCTTGGGGTTGATTTGCATCTGATTAAAAACTACCAGGACAACACTACCAAAGCCATCGGTTAACTCCAAGGCTTTTGGTAAACCTGCAGCCATCCCAATGGCAATCTTGGTATAAGGTAAATCACCCTGTCCAGGTTTTACCTTGGGCTGAAGATTCACCCACTGTAGATCGGTTTTACTTCCTCCATCCTCAAGCTCAAATTGTGCATCAAGCGCACTTTCACCAAACAAAATAGCAGCCGGCGATGCTGCCAAGGCCTGATTGGCAGAGCGTATCGTGAGCTGATTGAGATCCTTATCCCACATCAAGAGCTGTTTGCCATCAGCAATTAGTTTTTGCTCATAGGGCTTTTGCGTGTCCCAAACGAACTTACCGGGTCGCTGAAAAATAAATTGACCCGAGGTCTGACGGACTAATTTGGGTTTGTCTTGTGGCTCATTCGGTTTTGGGGAGCGCATCTGCTGCTGCGCAAACTCGCCTTGCGCGGATTGCACGGTCTTCACAAATTGGCGCAATTGCTCCACGCCATTAGGGCGGCTATCTTGAGAGAAGGTGACCGAACTAAATGCGCTCAGGCAGAAAACAAGGAAATAGTTAATAAACTTCACAGAAAATATGCGGGCAAGAATACGTGTTGATTAATCAGAAACTACTCAGTGGGGCGCGATACCAAAATCTCACGATTACCATTACCGCCCATCTTCGAGACTAGGCCAGCTTTCTCCATATCCTCAAGTAAGCGAGCTGCACGGTTATAACCAATCCGTAAATGACGTTGCACGAGTGAGATTGAAGCACGTTTATTTTCCAAGACGATAGCGACTGCCTGATCATACAGCGCATCAGCTTCACCGCTACCATTGCCGCCGCCATTGAGAGCGTCCATGGTGGACTCGTCCGCACCCTCTAGAACACCGTCAATATAGTTTGCCTCGCCCTTTTCTTTAAGCCATGCCACTACACGATGGACTTCATCATCAGAAACAAAAGCACCATGCACCCGAATCGGCAAGCCAGTACCTGGTGGCATATACAACATATCACCCATTCCTAATAAAGCTTCGGCACCTTGCTGATCCAAAATAGTGCGACTATCGATCTTGCTGCTCACCTGAAACGAGATACGCGTTGGGATATTGGCCTTAATGAGGCCAGTAATTACATCCACACTGGGGCGTTGTGTTGCGAGTACTAAATGAATACCAGCTGCGCGCGCTTTTTGGGCAATCCGCGCAATCAGCTCTTCAATCTTCTTACCCGAGACCATCATTAGGTCAGCCAGCTCATCAATGATCACCACAATGACTGGTGCTTTATAAATGGGTTCTGGGTCTTCAGGCGTCAGGCTAAATGGGTTGGTGAGTTTTTCACCTTTGGCTTCGGCATCCATAATCTTTTTATTAAAACCAGCTAAGTTACGCACCCCAAACTTGCTCATCAGTTTGTAGCGCCGCTCCATCTCATTGACTGCCCAATTGAGTGCGTTATAGGCCTGCTTCATGTCGGTCACTACGGGACACAATAAATGCGGCACCTTCTCATAGACTGACATCTCCAGCATCTTCGGATCAATCATGATGAGACGTACCTCATCAGGCTTAGCCTTAAAAAGGATCGACAAGATCATGGCATTGATCCCCACTGACTTGCCGGCACCAGTTGTACCGGCGACTAAGCAGTGCGGCATCTTCGCTAAATCTGCCACCGTAGGGCTACCTGAAATATCTTTCCCTAAGGCCAGCGTGAGAAGTGAGTGATTGTCGTTATAGACCTGCGAACTTAAGATCTCTGAAAGATAAACCGACTGACGACTTGGGTTTGGCAACTCCAAGGCCATACACGTTTTACCAGGAATAGTTTCAACAACCCGCAAACTCACCACACCGAGTGAGCGTGATAAATCGCGCGAGAGGTTAACAATCTGACTGCCTTTCACGCCCACTGCGGGCTCGATCTCGTAGCGGGTCACAACGGGACCTGGATAGGCTGCAATGACTTTGGCTTGCACACCAAAGTCGTCGAGCTTGCGCTCAATCAAACGTGAGGTGAACTCTAAGGTCTCGGCTGAAATGGTTTCTTTTACCTCTGGTACAGGATCCAATAAAGAGAGTGGTGGTAACTCAGAATCAGGGATCTCGACAAAGAGAGGTTGCTGCTTCTCGCGCTCTACGCGCTCGCTCTTCACGATCTTGAGGGGTTGATTGAAGATTTGTACTTTTGGCGCAATCTCCTCACGAATACGCACTTCTTCCACGTGCTCTACCCGCTCAACGGCTGCCTGCTCACCAATTTTGAGGTCTTCTTGCTTCTCGCGTTTCTCCCGCAAACGCCGAATCCCTAACTCAATATAGCGGCCCACTTGCTCTGAGAGGCTTAACCACGAGAAATGCAAAAAGAGAGATAAGCCTACAGCCAAACCAAATAACAAAATGAGCGTAGAACCTGTAAAGCCAAAGGCCATTTGCAACGGGTCACCAATTACTTCACCCAAAATACCCCCAGGAGGCCTTGGAAGCTCCCATTGCAATGAATGTAAACGGATCGACTCTAGCCCCATGCTACAAGTTAACGTTAAACCAAATCCTAGCCAGCGGGTCCAAACGGATTCTGGTTTGATACTGGGATCTGGGGGTAATGGCACACTCCACAACTCACGCCATTGCGTGACAACGCGCCGGGCAAATAAAATCACCCACCAAAAGGCCGAGACCCCAAAGATATAGAACATTAAGTCAGCAGCCCAAGCTCCCATTCGCCCCCCAATATTTTTGGGGGTCTCAAAACTTGCGTGCGACCAAGCGGGATCCGATTTGGTGTAAGTTATCAAGACTGCAAAGAGTCCTAGGCAAATTGCGAGTAAAAGCAACCACCGCACCTCGGCTAATAAACGCGCCATCTTTCCGGTCCCACCCTGAGGGGGTAAGGTATTTTTGGTTTGTGGGTAGGAGCTACGAGCCATGTTTTTTAGATTGTAAACAAGGTGTGGCGATAGAACTCTATAATTTACCTATGACTTCTACTACTAAACACTCCAAAGTTTTAATTCTGGGCTCAGGCCCTGCTGGCTATACCGCTGCCGTGTATGCTGCCCGTGCCAACCTGAAACCCACCCTCATTACTGGTCTGGCCCAAGGCGGTCAGTTAATGACCACAACCGATGTTGAGAACTGGCCAGCAGACCCCAATGGAGTTCAAGGCCCCGAACTCATGGAGCGGTTTCTAAAGCATGCTGAGCATTTCAATACCGAGATTATTTTTGATCATATTCATACAGCTGCACTCACCGAGAAACCCATTCGCCTGGTTGGCGACTCAGGCACGTACACGTGCGACGCGTTAATTATCTCCACGGGTGCCTCTGCGCAATATTTAGGCTTACCGAGCGAAGAGGCTTTTATGGGTCGGGGTGTATCCGGTTGTGCGACCTGTGATGGCTTTTTCTACAAAGGTCAAGATGTCTGCGTTGTTGGTGGTGGTAACACGGCGGTAGAAGAAGCGCTCTATCTCACCGGTATTGCGAAGACAGTCACCGTCATTCATCGTCGAGATAAATTTAGAGCAGAGCCCATCTTGAATGATCGCTTAATGGCTAAAGTTGCTGAGGGAAAAGTAATCCTTAAGCTCCACTCAACCCTAGATGAGGTCTTGGGTGATGAAAAGGGTGTGACCGGGGTGCGTATTAAAAAGCAAGATGGCTCCAAAGAAGATATTGCGGTCTCCGGCGCATTCATTGCAATTGGCCATAAACCCAATACTGATTTATTTACAGGTCAGCTCGATATGAGCAATGGGTACATCAAAACGTATTCCGGTCTTGAGGGCAATGCAACTGCCACCAACATTCCTGGGGTCTTTGCTGCCGGAGATGTACAAGATCATATCTATCGCCAAGCAATTACCAGCGCTGGGACAGGATGCATGGCGGCTCTGGATGCTCAGCGCTATTTAGAGGCATTGGAATAGTAAAAAGCGACTGACCCAATAAAAAACGCCCAGCGCTGCTGGGCGTTTTGCCATCCGGGAACTTCGTTATCGCATCACGGGCAACAGAGGCACGATGAGAAGCGCCACGATGTTAATGATTTTGATCAGCGGGTTCACTGCAGGTCCTGCGGTGTCTTTGTATGGATCGCCGACGGTATCGCCGGTCACTGCGGCTTTATGAGCCTCAGATCCTTTACCGCCATGATTACCTTCCTCAATGTACTTCTTGGCATTGTCCCAAGCACCGCCACCGGTACACATTGAGATCGCCACAAAGAGTCCGGTAATGATGGTGCCCATCAGTAAACCGCCGAGAGCTGCGGGTCCTAAGAACAAGCCGACCAAGATTGGAACAACCACTGGCAAGAGCGATGGGATGATCATCTCTTTAATTGCCGCCGAGGTAAGCATATCAACTGCCTTGCCGTATTCTGGTTTTGCAGTCCCTTCCATAATGCCGGGGATTTCTCTAAATTGGCGACGCACTTCTTCTACCACTGCGCCCGCACAACGTCCAACTGCCTCCATGGCCATCGCACCGAACAAATAAGGAATCAAGCCGCCAATAAACAGGCCAATGATGACCATATGGTTGGAGAGATCGAATGTTACCTGTTGGCCAATTTTCTCTAAGGCATGGGTGTAGTCCGCAAAGAGCACTAAGGACGCGAGGCCGGCTGAACCAATCGCGTAGCCTTTGGTCACCGCCTTGGTGGTATTACCCACCGCATCTAATGGATCCGTAATATCGCGTACCGAGTCTGGCATGCCAGCCATCTCGGCAATACCGCCAGCATTATCAGTGATCGGGCCGTATGCATCAAGCGCCACCACAATGCCCGCTAACGAGAGCATGGCGGTCGCAGCAATCGCAATGCCATATAAACCAGCTAAGTAATAGGATGCGTAGATTGCAATACAGACGAAGATGACTGGATACGCAGTTGAACGCATCGATACACCTAAGCCTGCAATGATATTAGTGCCGTGACCCTTGGTAGAGGCTTCGGCAATATGCTTGACGGGCTTGTAATCTGTGCCGGTGTAGTACTCGGTGATCCAAACTAAACCTGCGGTTAAGAGTAAGCCAACAATAGAGGAAGCAAACAAACGCCACTGGCTTCCTTGGATGCCAAGGGCATCATCTGGAACAATTAAATTGGTTGCAAAGTAAAAGCCAATTAAAGAGATCACCCCAGAAATAATCAGCCCCTTATAGAGGGCAGGCATGACGTTTTTCATACCTGGGGATGCTTTTACAAAAGAACAGCCGATGATAGAAGCAATAATCGAGATGCCGCCCAATACGAGCGGATAAATGACTGCGGCCACTGGTGCGCCCACGACCATCAAAGCACCCAAGACCATCGTTGCAATTAATGTCACCGCATAGGTCTCGAACAGGTCTGCTGCCATACCGGCGCAATCGCCAACGTTGTCACCAACGTTATCCGCAATCACGGCTGGATTGCGAGGATCATCCTCTGGAATACCAGCTTCGACCTTACCAACGAGGTCGGCACCAACGTCCGCCCCTTTAGTAAAAATACCACCGCCTAGACGCGCAAAAATCGAGATCAATGAAGAACCAAACGCTAAACCGATTAAGGGGTGTAAGACGTCTGACAAATCTTGGCCGTTATCCATCGACACCAAGAGCATGAAGAAAAGCCCAACTCCCAAGAGCCCAAGCCCAACCACTAGCATGCCAGTAATCGCACCGCCTTTAAAGGCGACGTTTAGGGCTTCATTCATGCCAACCGTTGCGGCTTGTGCGGTTCGAACGTTGGCACGTACCGAGACGTTCATACCAATAAAACCGCAAGCGCCGGATAGTACGGCGCCAATGACAAAGCCAACAGCCGTGGCGAGATCCAGAAAGATCGCAATCAGAATGGTTAAAACCACCCCAACGATCGCTATAGTTTTATATTGCCGTGACAGGTAAGCGGCTGCACCTTGTTGAATTGCCTCAGCAATCTCCATCATTTTGGCGTTGCCAGTATCTTGCTTAAGGATCCAGGTTCGCATCACAAACCCGTAGATCACTGCCAGTACCCCACAGATCAATGCAAAGTACAACCCATATGTGACATTAATCATGCTGCATAACTCCCTTAATGAAATTCATCTTGTACTACTATTTAGGCCAAATCATAGTCCAAGGCTGAAAGCCTTAAAATAGGACTTCATTTAGCCCTCAAAGTATCCAACAGATTTTGATCTTTCCTGCTTTGCTAAGATCAGGGTTATTACTGAGCAGGCTGGTTTATTTGATTTAATTTGGAGTATGTATGAGTCTTGACAATGTCACCCCCGGTAAAAAGGTTCCTGAGAACTTTAACGTCATTATTGAAATCCCGATGAATGCCGACCCCATCAAATACGAGGTCGATAAAGAAACGGGGGCAATCTTTGTGGATCGCTTTATGGGTACAGCCATGCACTATCCCTGTAACTATGGCTATATCCCCAAAACCATTGCTGGCGATGGTGACCCCGTCGATGTTTTGGTCATTACACCCTTTCCTCTAATCCCCGGAGTGGTGGTTAGTTGTCGCGCCCTTGGCGTTTTACAAATGCAAGATGAGGCAGGTGATGATGCCAAACTATTAGCCGTCCCGGAAGATCGCATCCTCTCGATCTACAGCCACTGGGAAAGCTCCGACGATATCAATCAGATGCGTCTTCATCAGATCCAGCACTTCTTTGAACATTACAAAGACCTTGAACAAGGTAAATGGGTCAAGATCAAAGGATGGGGCTCGATTGCCGATGCCCAACAAGAGATCCTTGATGGAATTACGCGCTATCAGAAAGAAAAACAATAACGATGTTCAGTAACCCCGTGCTAAGGTAATCCAGGTGAGCAATCCGATCCGCGTTGCTTTAGCACAAATCAACCCTCTCTTGGGTGATTGCATCGGCAATGCGGAGCAAATTTATCAAGCAGCACACGCTGCACATACCCAAGGTGCATCCCTCGTATTAACCCCTGAGCTAGTGCTCACCGGCTACCCGCCTGAAGATCTTCTTTTGCGCCCTGCCTTCATTGCTGATACGCAGAAGGTCCTAGATCATTTGTGTCAACGTTTAGCCGTGTTTGAGGGGCTAGCAGTCGTGGTGGGTCATCCGAGCCAAGATCCTGTGGGATTGCACAATACAGCCTCGGTATTACAAGATGGCAAAGTGATTGCACGTTATTACAAACAGGTTTTACCAAATAATGAAGTGTTTGATGAAAAACGCTACTTTGTATCCGGCAACACATCCTGTGTATTTAGCCATCACGGTCTAAAGCTGGGGCTCTTGCTCTGTGAAGATATATGGCATGCAGAGCCGGCGGCGAATGCGAGAGCGAATGGGGCAGAACTTTTACTGGTTATGAATGCCTCGCCCTATCATCTTGAAAAAGACAATACCCGTTTAGCTGTTCTCAAAGAACGCGCCCAAGCTACTGGTGTGGCAGTCGTCTATCTCAATATGGTTGGCGGTCAAGATGAACTGGTGTTTGATGGCGGCTCTTGTGCTCTGAACTCCAAAGGTGAATTAGTGATGGCCATGCCCCATTTTAAAGAGGCGCTTACTGTTCTATCAATCCAAGATGGTCAACCCTTGCACGGTGAAATCACTCCACCTTTAGCTCTTGAAGCTCAGGTCTACTC
>OFQP01000065.1_pt1 | contig 18094 bp, 20 predicted proteins | sample 1542771 | NCBI WGS metagenome assembly OFQP01 (sample SAMN05442509, study PRJEB24371) | freshwater metagenome | isolation source: Freshwater Lake | place: Canada: Niagara | collected 2012-08-09 | reverse complement strand
GCATTAGATTTGATAAAACACCTAATGGTAACTTTAACGGATTAGCTATTGCTCCAAACCTCCCTAGTACATTTACTCTCGAGATTACTATGAGAGAAATTATCACGTTAAACCGTGCTTCTTTATATGCGGGGACTTTTTAATGTATTCTTTAGAGGAATTTAATAATCAAGCAGAATCAATCAATAAAAGCACAAACCCATCCCAAAAGATCTTTGAAATCATAAATGCGCAGTTAACTCAAATACTAGGTGGGTCAGAACGTAGGCTTAAGTATGCAAAAGTAGCGCCAACAGTAATTCTATTAACTGGTTTGCAAGGAGCAGGAAAAACTTCACTTGCTGGAAAACTAGCCAATTACTTAAAGCTGCAAGGAAATACACCTCTATTAGTCGCAGCAGATTTACAAAGACCTAATGCAGTTAATCAACTTCAAGTTGTAGGTGAATCAACTAAAATCCCAGTCTTTGCACCAGAACCTGGTAACGGTGTTGGCGATCCCATTTCAGTTGCTAAAGCTGGAGTCAAATTTGCAAAAGAGAAGTTACATAATTTTGTAATCATTGATACGGCTGGAAGAACTGGCGTTGATCAAGAGTTGATGAATCAAGTCACCAATATCCGTGATGCTGTTACACCTGATGAAATTTTCTTTGTAGTTGATGCCATGACTGGTCAAGACGCAGCGGTAACAGCGAAAGCTTTTGCCGATGGTGTCGGCTTTGATGCAGTGGTTTTAACCAAATTAGATGGTGATGCAAGAGGTGGCGCAGCACTTTCAATTGTTGAAATTACTGGCAAACCAATTATTTTTGCATCAACTGGTGAAAAAATTGCTGATTTTGATCTCTTTTATCCAGATCGTATGGCTTCCAGAATTTTGGGAATGGGGGACGTTGCCTCTTTAGCTGAGCAAGCTAAACGATCAATGCCGGAGGAAACTTCAAAAAAGCTAGAGGATAAATTCATTAAGGGTGAGGATTTTACTTTTGAGGACTTCCTATCTCAGCTAGAAGCAATGAAAAATATGGGAAGCATGAGTAAATTAATGGGATTACTTCCGGGAGCTGCTGGCATGAAGAAGCAGATAGAAAACTTTGATGAGTCAGAATTGGTAAGAACTAGAGCAATTATTCAATCAATGACTCCAATGGAGCGAAATGATCCAAAGGTGTTAAATGGCTCTAGAAGATCAAGAATTGCAGTCGGAAGTGGCCGAGCAGTTTCAGAGATCAACTCTTTAGTTGAAAGATTTACTCAAGCTCAAAAAATGATGAAGCAAATGCGTGGCGGCAACATGCCAGCCGGATTACCAAATATTGGATCGATGCCAAAACCACAACAATCAAATAACATCCCAAAGAAGAAATCTCGATCTGGAAATCCCGCTAAGCGGGCGCTGGAAGAGGGTATTTAGGCCAATTTGGGTTTATCCCATCATGCTGGCAAGATTAGCCTTCTGCTAACGGGACCCTCTAACCCATAGCAATATTTATCCGCAAGGTTAGATCTGGATGTAAACGCCCCCGCTGTTTACGAAAGAAAAAGCCGAATAATTTTCTATAGGGAGTTTTGTGTCAGTAAAGATTAAGTTAATGCGTCTTGGAAAGATCCGCACACCACATTTTCGTATTGTGATTGCAGATTCTCGTTCAGCTAGAAATTCAAAAGCAATTGAAGAGATTGGCCGCTACTCACCAGCGTCTGAGCCATCTCTAATTGAAGTTAACTCAGAGCGGGTTCAATACTGGTTAGGCGTTGGTGCACAACCAACTGAGGCAGTAACTGCGCTTCTTAAAATTACTGGTGATTACCAGAAAGCTCATGGCTTGCCAGGTAGCGAGGGATCTCTTAAACCACAGCCTGTAAAAATTGATAAGCGAGTTGCTTATGAAGCAGCTGTTAAAGAAGCAATGAATGAGCCAGCCGATGGCGCAACAACCTTAAAGAAGAAAGCCGCAGAGAAATTGGCAGCAAAGGCTGCTCCAGTAGTTGAGGAAGCACCTGTTGCACAAGAGGCTCCAGCTGCAGAAGAAGCTCCTGTTGCACAAGAGGCACCAGTCGTTGAAGAAGCAGCACCAGTTACAGAAGCACCAGCTGAAGTTGTTGCCGAGGCGGTTGCTGAAGAAACTCCACAAGCTTAAGCAAAGTAAAACTTATGCCTAAGAAGGGTTCGTTCCTTCGCGAACTACCTGTCATTGTTGTTTCTGCCTTAATTGTTTCAATTCTGGTCAAAACCTTTTTGCTGCATTTTTTCTATATTCCTTCAGGATCAATGGAAAACACACTTCAAGTAGGGGATCGAATTGCAGTCAATAAATTCGGAGCCCTGTTTAGCGAAATTAAACGAGGTGAAGTTGTTGTATTTGGTGATCCTGATAAGTGGTTAGGTCAGGTTTCAGAAGCTACCGATCCAAAGCCAATTGCAATGATTAAATCTGGCTTGATTGCTGTTGGCGTACTACCTGATCCGGCAAAACAATACTTAATCAAACGAGTAGTCGGTGTAGGCGGTGACAACGTAACTTGCTGTGATTCTGCAGGAAAATTACAAGTTAATGGTGTGGCAATTACCGAGCCATATATTTATGCGGGCGATAAGCCAAGTGATACTAAGTTTAACGTTGATGTTCCTGCAGGCTTTATTTGGGTAATGGGGGATCATCGATCTGCAAGTACTGATTCAAGGTATCAACCAGACAGCGCCAATAATGGATTGGTGCCACTAAGTAAAGTAGTAGGTCGAGCCACCTTCATAATCTGGCCGTTTGGAAATATTGCAATACTTGAAAAGGGTGAAGATTTAAAAAAGATTCCAGTAAAAGCAAAATCTTAGTTTAATGATTGAGCAAACTCTGCTTAAAGCTGGACTTAAAAACATAGCAGGAGTTGATGAAGCAGGTCGTGGACCATGTGCTGGCCCATTAGTTGTTGCAGCGGTAATTTTAAAGGACCCACTTTCACCAGCACTTAGTGAAGTCAAAGACTCAAAAGAGCTTACTGAGTCAAAGCGAGAACAACTATTTGATGTAGTGATTAACAATTCAATTGCTTATTCAATAATTGAAATCACCCCACAAGAGATTGATCAACTTGGGCTTCATAAGTGCAATATTGAAGGTATGCGTCGCGCGGTAAATGGTTTAAAGATCTCGCCAGAGTATGTATTAACTGATGGGTATGCCATTCCCGGGCTTACCACCCCAAATCTTTCTGTTTGGAAAGGTGATCAGGTAGCAATATCCATTAGTGCTGCGTCAATCTTGGCAAAGGTATATCGAGATCGAATCATGATTAATCTGGATAAAACCTATCCAAATTATGGTTTAGCAAGTCACAAAGGGTATATAACAGCAATACATACAGAAGCTATCAAAAAGTTCGGAGTGCTACCCATACATAGAAAATCATTTGCAAACATTGCAGCACTTCTTAATTAACAACAATCCACAATAGAGATTTATACCCCTTATCAGTTATAGAACTTTGCTAAATTTGCAAAGTGTTAGATGAGAAAACAGCAAAATTAATCTTATTCTCCGCAGTTGATCCAGTTGATACTTTCTGGCAAGGGCAGGTTTTAAGTGCAGGAGCAGTTAATACCTACCAAAAAATTATAAAGGGCTCTGCGTATCTGAAGATTTCAGATTTTCCACAGATTAAAATGAGGGTCTTAAAGGCTAATGTGCAAACTCTTAAATCTGAGATCATTGCTGCAAAGGCTGAGTTTATAACTAGCGAGGATATAGATTGGCCAGCTTCCTGCCAAGATCTTGCAGCACCGCCAATTGGATTAGTAATTAAAGGTGATCGCAAATTAATTGCTCAGCTTAGCAATTCAATTTCAATCGTCGGAAGTCGAAAACCAACAGCTTATGGTTTGAATGTTGCAGATAAATTAGCTAGTGATGCCTGTCAACAACAAATTGTGGTGATAAGTGGTGGCGCCTATGGAATAGATACCGCAGCACACAAAGCAGCGATAAATGCTGGTGGTAAAACCATCGCAGTTTTAGCTGGTGGATTCAATAATCTATACCCCTTTGAAAATCGGGAGCTATTTTCACAAATTACCAAAGCGGGATTGTTAATTTCAGAGGTTATGCCAAGTATTAAAACTATGCCAGCTCGATTTTTGAATCGGAATCGTTTAATTGCAGCGTTATCAATGGCCACTGTAGTAGTTGAAGCAGAGTTTGTAAGTGGTTCCATAAGAACTGCTCGCGATGCTGCTGAGATATTTAGACCAGTTTTTGCGATCCCAGGCCAGATATCATCAAAGTTAAGCGATGGCTGTCACCGACTTATTGCCGAGCGAATCGCTGATATTGCAACTAGTTTGGATGAAATACTAGAAGTGATAAAACCCTTGCAATTGCGATAGCCAAAAGGTGAGAGAATAGGAGCAATGGAAAACTTCAAAGCTGGTTTTGTGGCAATTGTCGGTCGCCCGAATACTGGAAAATCTACTCTGGTAAATGCTTTGGTTGGAACAAAGATAGTTATTACTTCTCACCATCCAAATACCACCAGAAATCCAATTCGAGGAATAATAAATCGCGAAACATACCAAATGATTGTGGTTGATACTCCTGGAATGCATAAACCAAAAACTGCACTTGGTACGAGATTAAACTCGATGGTAAATGAAAATATGCAATCAAATGATGCGGTACTTCTTTGCTTGCCAGCAGATGAGGAAATAGGAGCTGGTGATGAGTACATTGCCAAGCAGATTAAAGGAAATCAGAAAGTTTTCTTAGTTGTAACAAAAGTTGATAAAATCTCAAAATCAGATTTAGCAATTAGATTGATGGCTGTAAATGAGTTTGCGCTTAGATTAAATCTGCAAGATGCCGAGATAATCCCAGTATCAGCAAAGAATCTAGATCAAACCGAACTATTACTTGAATTACTTTCTGAGCACTTACCGGATTCGCCCGCGCTTTATCCAACCGATATCAATACTGATCAAGCACAGGAGTTGATGTTTGCTGATTTGATTAGAGAAGCGGCAATTGAAGAGCTCTATGAAGAGTTGCCACACTCGTTTATGGTCACTATTGAAGAGATGGGTGAGCGAGATGATGGAAAGATATTTGATATTAGTGCCACATTGCATGTAGAGCGCGATAGTCAAAAGGGAATAATTATTGGGCCACAAGGAAGTAAGTTAAAAGCCATTGGCAGCTTAGCTCGAAAATCAATTGAGAATTTAGTTGGTATGCAGGTTTTCCTACAAATTCATGTGAAGGTTTCAAAAGAGTGGCAGAAAGATCCAAAACTATTAGCTAAATTAGGATTTACTGACGCACTTTCCGACTAGCAAAGTAAGAGCCAAGTAAAACCAATGGCAATCCAAGCATAATTCCAAGTGTTAAAGGTTCTCCCAATAACATTACTCCAAGCAATACCGCAACCGCTGTGTTTAAGTATGTAATAAGTGAAGCCCTTGGTGGACCAACTTCGGCAAGTAATTTAAAGAATAAAATAAAGGCAATCGCTGTGCAGAAAACCCCAAGGGCAGCAACTGATGCAATCGCTTCAACTGAAGGTGTTTTAGTTGGCCAATTGGTTATGGCAAATGGGAAGTAAAAAATAGTAGTAATTATCATTGCCCAGGCATTAAGAGCAATTGCAGGAACTGATGGTATTTTTCGATTGATCATATTGACTGCATAGGCGTAACCAATTGCAGCCAGAATTACCATGCCAATTGACTTAATATCCTGACGTCCACTGATTGATTCAATTCCAACAACTGCCACAACTCCGATAAAACCGATCAGTAATCCAAATAATCTAGATTTGTGCCAGACAGTGTGATCACCATTTAAAGAGGCAAAAATTGCCGCCCAAATCGGCACTGTTGCAACTAGGAGTCCAGCTAAGCCTGAGGAGATTTTCTGTTCAGCATTAGTAATCAAATACCAAGGACCAATTAACTCTGCCACGGTATAGATAAGAACTATGTGCCAGTACTTTCTTGGGATGTAAATAGTTTTTTTGGACAATGCAAGTGGCAGTAAAACCATTGCTCCAATAAGGACTCGAAAGAAAATTATTGTAGAAGGTGAGATCTCTTCAACTGCTACTTTGATGAAAAGATATGGCGTTCCCCAAAGAAAGCCCACCAGGGCAAATCTGCTCCAGCCAACCTTTGTCAATTAATTACGCCTTCCTAGAATTGCATTTATTTCTTTCGCAATCTCTGAGTATAGTGATTCAGCATCATCTGTTACTCCACTTAAATTAAAGAAGCCGTGAATTTGACCAGCAAACTCCTTATATATTGCCGGAACTGAATCCTTTATCAATTTTTGGTAGTAGTTTTTAACATCATCAGTTAGTGGATCAAACTCAGCTGCAATCAAGATCGCAGGTGCAACACCACGAAGGGATTTAGCTTTTGCTGGTACTGCGTATGGATCCTCCTGGTCCTCAATTTTTGATAGGTACTGATCCCAAAACCATTTCATTGCTTGCGTTGTTAAGCCATAACCTTGTGAGTAATTTGTGGCTGATGGGTAATTCATCTGGTAATCGTTACATGGATAGATTAAAAGCTGAAAGGCAAGTGAGATTAATTGTTCATTAAATGCTTTAAGGGCAACTGATGAAGCTAGATTGCCACCAGCACTATCACCGCCAACACCAATTGCGGCTAGATCTATTCCTAGTTCTGCTGAATTTTCAATAACCCATTTAAGAGTTGCATAGCAATCATCAAGAGGTGCTGGGTAGGAATGTTCAGGGGCCTTTTGATAATCAACTGCAATAATTACAAAGTTTCCATTTTTAGCAATTTTTCGAAGAGCTGGTTCATAAATATCTAAGAAGTTTAAAACCCATCCGCCACCATGAAAAAATACCAATGCCGGCAAGTTATTTTCTTCACTCGGCCGATAGATCCGAATAGGAAGATTTGATGTTGGCCCATTAATACTTCGGTGATCCACTGAATGTATCTGCAGTAATGGTTGCTTTAATGCGATATGAAGTTTGGTGTTTTCTCTTATCTGAGCAAGTGGTGCTTGCCAGACTTGTGGCAGGCCACTTGCTGCACGCTCTGTGAGGTAGGCAGAGATCTCGGGTTTAAGTCCCATTGCGGCAGAGTAGACTTAGCCATCAACGTTGACCAACTCTTATAACTATTTCAAGGCTGGAGTTTTTACAAAGATGCGTATCGGTGTTTTAACAGGTGGCGGAGATTGCCCAGGCTTAAATGCTGTAATTCGAGCAGTAGTGCGCAAGGGCGTTAAAGAGTATGGCTATGAATTTATTGGATTTAAAGATGGTTGGCGTGGGCCACTTGAGGGCTTAACAATGAAGTTAGATGTCCCAGCCACCCGTGGAATATTGCCAAGAGGTGGAACGATTCTAGGTTCCTCACGAACAAACCCATTTAAGATTGAAAACGGTGTTGAGAAGATAAAAGAGAATTTAGCAAAAATGAATGTGGATGCTTTGATTGCAATTGGCGGCGAGGACACATTAGGAGTTGCGACCAAACTTGATTCACTTGGCGTAAAGGTAATTGGTGTACCAAAGACAATTGATAATGATTTAAACAATACTGATTACACATTTGGATTTGATACTGCAGTTAATATCGCAGTAGAGGCGATTGATCGATTACATACCACCGCAGAATCACATCACCGAGCTTTAATTGTTGAGGTAATGGGAAGGCACGCTGGCTGGATTGCCCTGCACTCAGGATTAGCAGGTGGTGCATCTTGTATTTTGATCCCAGAGGTTAAGTTTTCACTAGATCAGGTATGTAAATGGGTGGAATCTAGATTTGAGCAGAGTTATTCACCAATTATTGTTATTGCAGAAGGTGCAATTCCACAAGATGGAGATTTGATTACCAAAGATAAAACTTTGGACTCCTTTGGCCATGTGAAGTTATCTGGCATAGGTGAGTGGCTGGCTAATCAGATAGAAGAAAAGACTGGCAAAGAGGCTCGCACCTCAGTATTAGGACATATTCAAAGAGGTGGTACCCCAACTGCATTTGATCGAGTTCTAGCAACTAGATTTGGTTTACATGCAATCACAGCTGTTCATGATGGGGATTGGGGCAAGATGGTTGCCCTACATGGCACCAAAATTGAAAGAGTGCCATTGGCCTCAGCGACAGAGAAGTTAAAGACTGTTGATCTTGGCCTATATAAAGAAGCGGAGATCTTCTTCGGTTAATCGATGTTGGCTTAATTAGCCACATCCTTAACTAAAGATTGCATACCATTACCTAATGAACGCTAACTCGATATTTACCCCAGGCCTTGTGGCAGCCCAGCAACCAACCTGGCCGGATGCGGCAGCGGTAGCGGCGGCAGTCAGTGAGGTAGAGAGCTTTCCACCACTAGTTTTTGCTGGTGAATGTGACAATTTAAAGAAGCGAATTGGCGAAGCTGCACTAGGTAATGCTTTCTGGCTTCAAGGTGGTGATTGCGCTGAAACATTTGTGGCTGCAACTGCTGATTCAATTAGAAATCGAATTAAGACAATTTTGCAGATGGCAGCAGTGCTTCAGTACTTCTCTTCCCTTCCTGTGGTTAAGGTGGGCCGAATGGCAGGCCAGTTTGCTAAGCCACGCAGTAATGACAACGAAACTCGGGATGGTCAAACTCTGCCTGCTTATCGCGGGGATGCAGTTAATGATCTTGAGTTCACTAAAGAGGCAAGAACTCCAGATCCAAAGCGATTAGTTCGGGTATATAACACCTCTTCTGCAACACTAAATTTAGTACGCGCTTTCACGCAAGGAGGATTTGCCGATCTGCGCCAGGTGCATAGTTGGAATAAGGGATTTGCAGCTGATGCAAGATTTAGCGCTCGCTATGAGGAAATGGCAAATGAGATTGGTAGAGCGATTCAGTTTATGCAATCAGCAGGTGTTGATCCAGAATCATTTAAATCTGTTGATTTCTACTCAAGCCATGAGGCTTTAATTCTTGAATATGAAAAGGCACTTACTCGAATCGATTCAAGAACGAATAATCCTTATGATGTATCTGCACATTTTGTTTGGATAGGAGAGCGCACTCGTCAATTAGATGGTGCTCATATGGATTTTGCCTCAAAAATTCACAATCCAATTGGTGTAAAGCTTGGTCCAAAAAGTACTCCTGAAGAGGCTTTGGCTATTATTAAAAAGCTAAATCCTGATAATGAACCAGGACGTCTAACATTTATTACCAGAATGGGTGCTGGAGTAATTAGAGAAAAACTCCCAGCGCTGATTGATGCAGTTACGAAATCTGGCGCCATAGTTCTTTGGGTGTGCGACCCAATGCATGGCAACACGTATGAAGCACCAAGTGGGTATAAAACTAGAAAATTTGATGATGTTATAGATGAGGTTAAAGGATTTTTTGAGGTTCATAAGAAGTTAGGAACTCATCCTGGTGGCATACATATTGAGTTAACTGGCGATGATGTAACTGAGTGCGTTGGCGGTGGGGAAGCGATTAGTCACGAAGATTTATCTTCAAGATATGAAAGTGCTTGTGATCCAAGACTAAATCACACCCAATCTCTTGAACTGGCCTTTTTGGTTGCAGAGATGCTTCGAGATCGAAGAAAGTAACACTTTTCTAATCTGTAATTCTCAGTTAAAGTCGGTGGATGCTTCACAGCGCCACCCATAAAACTCCAATTGGAGATCTAAGTATTATCGTTGAGGAACATGTTTTACTTGCGGCAGGCTTTAAATCTTTAGATAATTTGATAGATCGATTATCACCAATTGATGCTGATAAAGAGATCAAACTTATTGGAAAGATCCCAGTCATTTCTGAATTGATTTCAGATTACTTTGATGGGAATTTAAACGCATTTAATCCAATTAAAGTAAGGCAACCAGGCGCAAAATTTTCGCAAGAAGTTTGGAAAGCTATGAGGAAAATTCCAGCTGGGAAAACTCTTTCCTATGCAGAACTAGCAAAGCGAGCAGGATCAGCTGATGCAATTAGAGCAGCAGGCACTGCTTGTGGCAACAATTTAATTGCACCAATAATTCCATGCCATCGAATAATTAAAAGTGGGGGAGCGTTGGGAAATTATGGTTACGGTATAAAGATTAAAGAATGGTTACTTACGCACGAGGGCGCTTTTTAATATCTCTGGTAGGACTTGATTTACTATGCTGATATCTGAATCATCTAGATCCAGGTGAGTTACAAGTCTTAAGTACTTTGGACCTAATGGACCAGTTAGTACGCCTTTTTCTTTAAGCTGAGCGGCTAACTCCTGTGCTGTGATATTCAAGCTAGTTAGATCCAGACCCACAATATTTGTATCTACTAGCTCTGGTGTGATTACAGCAGGTGCAATTTTTGATACTTGTTCGGCGATTGATTTGGCTCGCAGATGATCATTTTTTAGGTACTTAATATTGTTATCTAAGGCATAGTGGCCAGCAGCTGCAATCAGGCCGACCTGCCGCATTCCGCCACCGTAGCGTTTGCGCCACTGTCTTGCCTTAGCAATTCTCTCCTTTGAAGAGATCATTAGTGAACCAATTGGAGCCCCAAGTCCTTTTGATAGGCAAACACTTAAGGTATCAAAATATTTTCCGTACTCTTTTAAATCTACTCCAGTTGCAACATGCGCGTTCCAGATTCTTGCACCATCTAGATGCATTGAAATTCCTAGTTTTTGAGTTTCTTGGCGTAGTTTCTTTATCTCATTAATTGGTTGCACAGTGCCACCACCAAAATTATGAGTATTCTCAATAGCAATTGCGGTAGTTGATACTAGATAAGGCCCAGAGTCAGGTCGTGCAATGTTTAATACATCCTCAGCTTTAAATAGGCCGCGCTCTGCCAACCATGTCCTCGTAGTAATTCCACTAAAAACAGCACCTGCTCCTAGCTCTGCTCTAACAATGTGTGAATTTGTCTCAGTCAATAACTCTTCACCGGGTGCAACTAACATGCGGATAGCTAGTTGATTTGCTAAAGAACCAGTTGGGCAAAAAAGAGCGGCTTCATGGCCAAATAAATCTGCAATTCGTTCTTCAAGTGAATTTACAGTTGGATCTTCACCATAAACATCATCACCAACCTCAGCAGAAACCATAAACTTTCGCATTTCATCTGAAGGTTTAGTTAAGGTGTCTGACCTAAGATCAACTATTTTATTTGCCACTGTTATTTACTCCTGAATTTGTGTGTTTTGAATCAGACCAAATTACCAGTGCCATGGCTATCAATACTAGAGTTCCACCAGAAATTATTCGTAAAGTTATTGGGTCATTATCAAAGTAGAGTCCAAAAAATAGTGCGAACGGAGTTTCCATAGCTAGCAATACTCCAGCAACAGTTGCGCTCATAACTGATTGAGCCTTGACTTGGATGAGAAATCCCAAAAATGTTGCAAAAAATGCGGTGTAGAGAACTGCCGACCAAACTGCATTATCTGGTGGCATTTGAAAGCCATCTTTTAAGGAGAGTACAAAGAAAATTACTGCAGAAACTAATATTTGTATCAAAGTTAATGCGTAGGTATTTTCTCCATCACTCCATTCACCTAAGGCGACAATTTGTCCGGCGAAGAGTAAAGCAGAGATTAAAACCAAGATTTCTCCTATGCCGACAGAGATACCGTTGAATGAAATAAAGTAAAGACCAATAGTGGCAACAAACACTGCTAGCCATTGCATCTTAAAAATCTCTCGCTTTAGTAATAGCCAAGAAATAAGCGGAGTAAAGACTAGGTAAAGACCTGTTATAAACCCGGTATTAGAAACTGTTGTCTGGGTTAGCCCAAATGTTTGGAATATGAATCCACTGCAAAGAAGCAATCCAATCAAAATTGCCCGTTTAACAAATTTACGATCTAACCCCGATAAGGATTTTGGTTTGTATATAAACATAAAAGCAGCTGCCAGAATAAATCTACTTGCTAGGAAGGAGTAGACATCCTGTCGAACCAGAGAATCCTTCATAACTAAGAAAGCACCACCCCAAACCGCAGTGGTGGCAAGAAGTCCTAGGTAGAGAAGTACTTTAATTTTCATCTATTTATCTCGCATCTTTTTTAGCATGGCAACCTCACTGCCATGTTCTGGTTCAGCCCCTGGTGTTTCTAAGATTAATGGCGCATTTAAAACTGCTGGATGAGCCAATAACTCTATGAATGGTTTACTGCCAATTTCACCTTTACCAATATTTTGATGACGATCTTTTAGGTTGCCACAGATATCCATGGAGTCATTTGCGTGAATTAATTGAATTCGCTCCAAGCCTGCAATCTTTACTAACAAATCCATAGTTTCAGTCATGCCTCCGGGTTTTTTGATGTCATGGCCAGCAGCAAAGACGTGGCAGGTATCAAGACATACGCCAACCTTCGGGTGCCATTCCAGGGCTTCAAAATACTTAGTAAGGTCATCTAATTTCTTTACTAAAGACTGGCCTTGGCCTGCAGTTGGCTCAAGTAGCAGCCATGGGTCGTCATCTTTTAAGTTATTAAGGATTGGCATCACACCTTCATGAATTTGCTGCCAAGCTTTATCAATATGAGATTCATCAACAGCAGAGCCGGTATGAACAACTACTCCTTTGGCACCAATGTCTTTTCCTCGCTTAAGTGAGTATGCAGTTGCTGCCAATGAATTTTCATAAGTTGAAACTGTGGGTGAACCTAAATTAATTAAGAATGAAGCATGCACATAAGCTTCAATATTGTGTTCAGCCGTCTTGGCCTTAAAAGCCTCATCCATTGTTGGGTTAGGAGCTGAGGTTGCCCATGTTCTTGGACTTGACGCAAAAACTTGAATTGCTTCAGCTTTAATCGTTAATGCATATTCAATTGAACGTGTGGCCATGCCTCCAGAAGTTGGAACATGCGCTCCGATTTTTGGAAGTGATTTAACTTTAGCCATCAGGGGAGCCTACCTGAGAGGTAGCTAATTTTATCTATCTAAGAGTGAGCGTAATTACAGCGCCTTGTTTAACTTTTGTACCAATTGCTGGTGAAATGTTATTTACCTTTCCAGCACCCTTTATTACAACTTTAAGTCCTAAATTCTCGATATCTAAGCTAGCGTCGTTTCTATTTTTACCTAAAACGTTTGGCACAAAGACAAACTCTGGTCCCTTAGAAACAACTACTGCAATTTTGCTCCCCAATTCAATTGAATCAGATTTATCAGGAGTTTGAGAGATCACCTGTCCTTTGAAAATGCTGTCGCTAAATTTGTATGTAACATCCACATCAAAACCTTGATCAGTTAACTCTGAAAGCGCCTCATCTCCACCTTTACCCACAAAAGATATGAGAGATTTTTTCTCGATTCCTTTACTAACTTCAATATTCACAATTGATTTACGTTTTACTGCCTCACCATTTTTGGGGTCAGATCGGACTACAAATCCTGAAGCTAATTGCATATCAAATACTTCATTGATATCACCTACCGTTAAACCAAGTTCAGATAGTTTTTGAGAAGCAATATCAGGTGTTAATCCTTTAAGATCTGGAATTTGAATCCGCTCTTGACCTTTGGAAATTACTAAACCAACTGTGCCAGCAGGAGAAACCTTTCCACCGCCACCAGGTTTTGATGAAATTACCTTTCCTTTCTCAATATCTTCACTAAACACCTCTTCGGCAACTTCAGTTTCAAGTCCTAATTTTGAAAGCGTTGATTTAGCTTCAGATTGAGTGAGACCAACTAATGAAGGTACAGAGATTTTTCCTACGCCTAGGAATGTATAGCCACCAAAAATCAATCCAGCAAAAAGCAAGAGAGCGATTATTCGATTACGCCTTACTCTTCTAGAAACCTTGCGTTTTTTAGTTCTCACTGAATCCTCTGGCTTAGAAACATTAATAGGCTTTGTAGAGATTAATTGAGAAGTTTTTTCTTTCAAGCCTCCAAAGGCAGAACCTACGGAAACTTTCTTACGTTTACTAATTTTAGGCACTAACGGTGGCAAATCAAGTTCCAAACTTAATTGTCTGCGTTTTGGATCTAGTTTTGCTTGGATATCGCGCACTTTATTAAGTAATTCCTCAGCATCTTTTGGTCTGTGATCAGGATTTGGTGCGGTTGCGTCAAATACTAGATCTGCAATTGCCTCAGGAATATTGCTATTTATCTCGTTAATTTTTGGAATACGGTCATTGACATGGCGATATGCAATTTGAATTGGTGTTTCACCATCGTATGGTTTCTTACCAATTAACATCTCAAACAAAACAATGCCGATTGCGTAAATATCACTACGGGCATCAGCTACACCTCGCTGAACCTGCTCTGGGGATAAATATGAGACGCTGCCAAGCACAACGCTTGATTCAGCAGTCATGGTTTGGGCCATGGAGGTATTTCGAGCCAAACCAAAGTCAGCAACTTTTATTCGACCATCTTTTGAAATCAAAATGTTCTCAGGCTTAATATCTCGATGGATAATTCCAATCTTATGTGCTGCCGCAAGGGCGCTAAGAACTGGATTGATTATTTGAATAGTTTGTTCAGTATTAAGCACGCCATTTTCGTTTAGGAAATCTCTAAGGGTTGTGCCCTCAACTAACTCCATTACGAGAAATACTGCAGGTGGACCGCCTTCATTCCAACCTTGATCTTGAATCGAAACTATATTTGGGTGAGATAGTGCCGCAGTTGCCTTTGCCTCTTTAATGAATCTTGAAACAAATGCTTCATCATTAGCTAGATGGGCATGCATGATTTTTACCGCAACTGGCCGATCAAGCCGAGTGTCTATGCCGGCATAAATTGTTGCCATTCCACCAGCAGCCAAACGCCGTTGAAGCAGATAGCGATTATCAATCAGTTCACCAGTTAGATCAGACACAACGAAAGTTTAGAGAGAAAGTTTGAAGTTTATAGATTAAGGCACGCCAGATATCGTGTAATCCGCAGCTTTATCGGTTAATTCAGCAGAGAAATGTTTATTTTGGTCCTTTAAGAAATTTAACATTTCTGTTTTAACCTTCTCACCATCTCGAGCAATCACCCGTTTAAAACCAGACTCAGGATCAATTTCCACCCAAATGATTCTCGAAAGTGTTTTACGAAAAGCACTCTGCCCTGCCCCTACACCCTCAAGTAACAAAGTTTGAGTGGGGGAAATCCTTATAGTTTCATCAAAAACTCCTTGATGCCAATTAAATTTTCTATAAATAACTTCATGGCCCTTTAAAAATGGATTAAGGATTTCATCGCAAACTCGTCTAATTAAGTCCTGTGATAGCGGATCCTTCCAGCCACTATATAAATCATCCATATGTACTACTTGGCTACCCGGTAAATCTAATTGCAATTGAGAAGCTAAAGTAGTTTTGCCTGACCCAGCAACACCATCGATTGCAAATACACGTGGGGAAGTGGTTTCAATTTTCCTAAGGTTATTAAGTAACTCTTGATAGTTAATCAATTTTGAATTTTTCAGACTCTCGGTACCAGCGCACCCAACCCCAAATCGCAATACCTGTGAAGAGTAAGTATAAGAAGCCTGTTAGATACAAATCACCTTTAAAGTATTGATAGGTATAGGCAAGATCAACAATTACCCATAATGGCCAGGCTTCAAATCTTTGCCAAACCATAAGCAATTGCGCAATAACACTTCCTACAAATCCAAAAGATTCAATGGCAGAGGATGTCGCCCCAATATTTATTAATAACGGCCAGATAGCAAGGGATGAAACAATTAAAATTGCGACTAATGAGATTCGCTCTTTAGTTTTTGATTTTCTAGGTTTGACTCCTTTTGGTCCCCAACCAAACCAACCCCAGATCCCGCCAGCTATAAAGATAAATTGAAGCGCAGCACTTGCGTAATATTGAGATTGAAAAAATACGATTGCGTAAAGAAAAGAGCTAACTCCCCACCAAGGCCATGTTATGCGAGGACCCAGCACGCCAAGGACTACACCTGTTAGCGAGGTACTAAAAGCAAAAAATTCTAGAATAGACATAATGAACCCCTTTCCAATTCGCATTACCGAACTGGTCAACCGGTCGGCCTGAATTTCAAGCCCTCTCAGCTAAATTTCTTAGCTCCCGTGTTATTTATCTTAGCCTAAAAGAAAGTTGTCTATAGTTAGCAAGTGTTGAAATTCGGTTACATGGCGATGATTCTATTCACAATCATTGGTTCCTTTTGGCTTGAAGTTGTCTTAAAAATAGGGGTCTTAAGGCGCTTAAAAAGATTAGTGCTAAGTATTTTGCCTGTTTCACTATTTTTCTTAGCCTGGGATGCTTATGCAATTGCCCAGGGACATTGGTATTTTGATAAGAAGCAAATACTAGGAATTTTTGGACCATTTGATATTCCTTTAGAAGAGTTTCTATTTTTTACATTTATTCCAATTGCAGCTGTCATGACAATTGAAGCTGTTCGAACTGTGAAGAAGCACTGGCTTGTGGGGGATGAGTAATGGTTTACACCGACATTGCCGTTCTGGCATTTTTGTTCTCAATAGTTTTCGATCTGTTTATTATTAAGGCGAAGTTAATACGGCGGGCAGTATTTTGGACGAGCTATGCAATTATTTTGCCATTTCAGCTAATAACCAACTGGTGGCTTACATCAAGGAACATAGTTATGTATAGCCCAGAGGCAATTACTGGAATTCGTATCGCCTCTGCTCCGGCTGAAGATCTACTTTTTGGATTTGCCCTAATTCTATGTGTTATGAATATGTGGATATTTTGGGGCAGAAAAGGCATGCAGAAAAAATAATTATTTTTTAAATTTTGCTCGCAAGTATGCAGGTCCGGCAACTTTTAATCTACGTAAAGTAGATGTCTTTGCTCTTTTAGAAAATATTTTATAGTCAATTTTTTCTACCTCATCAACGATTCCACAATAGAGCTCACTTGCTGCCAAAATACATTCACGGCTTCCTGGGGTTAGCAACTTAATTCCAGAGTCGGACTCCTCTTGCAGCTTCCTAACTCTGAGGATTTGCTCCTTAAGTGCATTCCTTATTTGAGGTGTCAGCACTTTGTCTTCCAACATAGATCGTGTAACGCCATAGGCCTGTAATTCAGAAACTGGTAGATAAACTCGTCCTCTGTCTAAGTCTTCACCAACATCTCTAATAAAATTTGCAAGTTGAAAAGCAACACCTAATTTTTCAGCTGCAATTTTGGCTTCATTTAAATCTGAAGGGGAAACTGTTCCCAATACATGAACCATTTGCAAGCCAATTACTGCAGCAGACCCATAAACGTACTCATAAAGATCTTCATATGTTTGATATTCAGTAATAGTTAAGTCCATTTTCATTGAGTGCAAAAAAGCCTCAAAATAGGAAATGGGAATGTTAAATTTCAAAGCAGTATCAACTAACGCAGCCGCTATTGGATCCTGACTGCTGCCAGCTCGAAGATCGAGCAACACTTGATCGCCCCACGAAATTAGTGCAGCAGCTTTTTCCTCATCTGTGAGTGTTGAATTTAGATCATCAACTATTTCATCTGCATATCTAGCAAAGCCATAAAGTGCGTGAACAAATGGTCGCTTTTCTTTTGGTAGTAACAAGGTGGCAAGATAGTAAGTTTTTCCGTGCAGGGAATTTAGTCTTTTACATTCAGTGTATGAAGCTCGAAGCCTAGGATCTGTTATCCCAGCTGCGGTTAATTCATCCATTTATTATTTAACTGGCCCAACAATTCTTTCAGCAGCTAATCTGCCTGAGATTAATACCATTGGAACACCAACTCCTGGTTGAGTGCTAGAACCTGCAAACACAATATTTTCATATCCCTTAGCAAGATTTCTAGGACGAAACGGTCCAGTTTGGAAAAATGTATGAGCGCTAGCAAATGGTGCTCCTTGCTCCATTCCTTGGCTTTGCCAATCCAGGGGAGTTGTCAGCTGTTCAACTTCAATTCCTTCACCAAATCCTGTGTAGCCACGAGCCTCTAAAGCTCGAATCATTTCATCTCGGTATTTGGGCGCAGTTACTTTCCAATCAATCTTGGCACTTAAATTTGGGGTTGGAAATAAAACATAATAGGAAGATTTACCAGCTGGCGCTAAATCAGGATCATCTTTTGAAGGAACTGTAACTAAAATACTTGGATCACTCATAAGTGTTTTCT
>OFQP01000063.1_pt1 | contig 18293 bp, 18 predicted proteins | sample 1542771 | NCBI WGS metagenome assembly OFQP01 (sample SAMN05442509, study PRJEB24371) | freshwater metagenome | isolation source: Freshwater Lake | place: Canada: Niagara | collected 2012-08-09 | reverse complement strand
ATTCCCAGTCATTAAAAACTGGGATTAAAATTTTATAAGTTTTCATTTATTTAGAAAATAAAACATACATCATGATTGTCTATTTTTTTATATACAATATTTTTAACATTTATGTTTTTTCGATTACATAAACTTGGACCAATATCTTTTGCGATAATAATTGCTGGCTTTTTATAAAAATTATTATTTTCTTCCAAAAAAACTTTTGGTCTATTACTTAATTGATAAGATAAATTTCCAGCATACCATTCTGAAAAACCAACATTAGATATCTCGTCTTTTGAAATAGTTTTCCATTCTTTTTCAATTTGTAATGCTATTTTTTTTCCTTCATAACCCGTTCTTGTGTCATTATATATTGATCTTAACGAATATAGTGTTGGTGATGCGATTAAAAATATTATTAATAAAATATTGAAACTTTTTAATTTTTTTAAATTTATTTGGTCTTGATATAAAAATATAAAAAAAATACCAATCAAAGAATAAAACGGAATCATCCACATTGTTCTTATTCTAGAACCAGTAATCACTGAGGTTATTAAAATTAAAAAAAATGGAAGCAGAAATGAAAATAATAAAAAAATAAATTTTTCATTATTTAAAGGTAGTTTAATTTTAATTTTTTTTATTAATAAATAAATTAATAAGAGAAATGGTAATAAGACCGTAATTTGACTTATTATAAATTTAAATGGATTTAATAAATGGTTGTAATTACTAGCTTCATTTAATCCTCCACGCTTAAGAGCATAATAAATGGTAGTAAAATCATTTTGAATTAACCATTGAAAATGAGGAGCTGTTATTAAGAAAAAAGTTAATAAAGCATATAAAAAATTAAAATTATTATTTTTCTTCTTGGACGAAATAAAAATTAAATAAAAAAAAAGAGATATTAATAAATAGGCAAAGATATATTTTGTTAAAAAACCAAGAGCAGCGAAGGTGCCTAAAAAAATCCAGTCAATAATTTTATTATTTTTTATAGATTTAAAAAAAAAATATACCGTCCCAATCCATAAAGGGATTTGGCAGATATTTACGTTAAATTGTGGTGTCTCAAATGTGTAAAAAGCAATACCTTCTATTACTAGAATGGATAAAACAATTTGAGATTTATTTTTTAAAAAAAATGAAGATAGTTTCCATAAAAATATAAAAGAAATAACAATAAATACTTGGCTTAATAAATAATAAATCCAATCTTTATTTCCAAAAATTTTAAATAGCAGACCTGGTATCCAAGCGCTTAAAGGTGGATGCTTATTGTAACCTAAGTCAAAATCTTGTCCCCACGCTAATGCTTCAATTACATCTAAGGGTAAATTTTTATTAGATAAGTAGGGTACGATGGTCCAAACAATTAAGTGATAAAGACATAATAGATAAAAAATATTTTTTTCTTTACCTGGTTGCATCATTAATGATGATTTAATTGATTCAATGCAACTTGACACTATAAAAAAGGAACTTATATTCCCCCATCTTAATGGTTACAAAATTACCAAAAAACTACACACCAAGTGCTAAAGAAAAGTACATGTGTGCAAAACATAAAGAATATTTCAGAAGAGTCTTGGAAGAGTCGAAGAAAGAACTAGCTCTTCAAAATGATAAAATACTTTTTAATGAGTTAGATGATAATGATACTTCTGCCGATGTTGTTGACCAAGCAACCTCTCAAACAGGTAGAGCTATTGAGATGAGAACAGTTAATAGGAATAAAAAACTTATTTCTAAAATAGATAAGGCTCTTAAAAAAATTAAAGATGATACTTACGGTTATTGCGAAGAGACAGGTGAACAAATAGGTTTAAAGAGATTAATAGCTAGACCGATAGCAACCTTGACTGTTGAGGCCCAAGAACGACATGAGAGAGAAGAAAAAATTTTCGCCGAAAGTTAAGAAGCTAAAGGAATTTTTTCTCCTAAATTTTCAGGATCATAACCTTTTACAACAGCAGGTCTTTTAGAAATTTCTTCATACCATCTAGATAAATTCTTATATTTTTTAATTCCAATCTCATGCCATTCATGACGACATAACCATGGAAAGGTTGCAATATCAGCAATTGTATACTCGTCACATGCTAAATATTTATTTTTACTAAGTTGCATATCTAAATATTCATAAATTTTCTTTGCAAGTTCTGAAAATCTATTTTCAGCATATTCGCTTTTGCCTTTATTAAATTTATAAAAATAATGAAGTTGACCTAGCATAGGACCAACGAAACTTACTTGAACCATTAACCATTCATTAATATTTTTCTCATATTTTTGAGGATAAAATTTAAAATTATTTTTTTTAGCCAGATAAATTAATATAGCCCCTGATTCAAACACAGTTTCCTGATCATCAATTATAGCTGGAATTTTATTTAAAGGACTAATCTTTAAAAAGTTTTCTGAGAATTGTTCGTTTTTAGTAATGTCGATTCTTGTTATTTTATATTTTAATTCTAGCTCTTCTAAAAGAATAGAAATTTTTCTACCATTAGGTGTCGGGTAATAAAACAACTCAATCATATAAGCTATTTGTTTTATTTAAATAGTTTATATAAGTACATATGAAAAAAATTTTGTATTTTTATAGCGTTGCATCTCCATTTGCTTATCTTGGAAATAAAAGGTTAATAGAAATTTCAAAGAAATATTCAGTAGAAATAATTGAAAAACCAATTGATTTAGTGGGAAAAGTTTTTGTTGCGACTGGAGGAGTTCCAGTGCCGCAAAGACATATCTCAAGACAAAATTATAGACTATTAGAATTAAAAAGGTGGGGTGAATTTTTGAATATTAAAATTAATCAAAAACCAAAATTTTTTCCACCAAAAGATCCTCATACACCAGCATTATTTTGTATAGCAAGTATTGATATGGGAATAAAAATAGAATTTGGCATGAAAGTTTTAGAACAATTATGGGCACAAGAAAATGATATTTCTAATTTAGAAACACTAAAACTTATAGCAAATGATTTAAAAATTAATTTTGAAGATTTAAATAAATTAGCAATGTCAGATAAAATTAAAAATATTTATGAGGCTAATACACAAGAAGCTATTAACATGAACATATTTGGAGTTCCAACTTATATTTACAATAATGAAATGTTTTGGGGTCAAGATAGACTAGAGTTATTAGAGTATTCTTTAAAAAAAAATTAAAACTCTTTTTGATGAAGGAAAGTTTAATCAATAAACTTAATAAATTAAAAAATTATTTTCTAATAAAAGAAAATTTAAATAAAAATTTCAAAAATATTTATCTTAAGATTGCAGAGCTAATTTTTTTAAAAAAAACTTCATTAAGAAAACCTTTGATTATTGGATTGGCTGGAGGACAAGGATCAGGAAAAACAACATTCGCTCAGTTTTTAAAATTAATTTTAGAGAGCAAGTATAATTTAAGAACTGTCTCAGTTTCTATTGATGATATTTATAAAACTAAAAAAGAAAGAATTAAAATATCAAAAGAAATAAATAAACTATTTCTTACTAGGGGGGTTCCAGGCACTCATGATGTTAATTTTTTAACTAAATTCTTTAAAGTTCTAAAAGATAATACACTTAATAAATCTTATTTAATTCCAAAATTTGATAAATCCATAGACGACAGATTGCCAAAAAATAAGTGGCATTATGTAGAAAAAAAATTAGATGTATTTATATTAGAAGGATGGTGTGTAGGGGCTAGACCTGAAGAAAATAATCGTAAATTGAAAAAAACTATTAATCTATTAGAGTCTTACGAGGATAAAAATTGCAAATGGAGGTTTGCGGTTAATCAACAATTAAAGAATGATTATAAAAAATTATTTTCATTTATTGATTTAATGATTTATTTAAAAGTACCAAATTTTAATAAAGTTTTAACTTGGAGAGGCTTGCAGGAGAAAAAATTAGCTTATTCTAGAAAAAATATATCTAAAAATAAAAATAAAATAATGTCAGAAAGTGAAATTAAAAGATTTATAATGTTTTATGAGAGAATAACTAAAAAGATGCTCATAGATATGCCTAAATTTGCTGATATAGTTGTGCCAATAAGTTCAAATCATCAACCTAAAAAAATTATACTAAATAGATGAGAATCTTAAAAAAATTTTATTTTTTGATTTTTTTTATAAGCACGAGTGCTTATGCAGTTGAAAATATTAATAAATCTTTAATTGCTGCGTACTTAAATAATCCAAAACTTAACGCTGAAAGGGAAAGAACTAAAGCTGTTGATGAGAATTTAGTTCAAGCTTTTAGTGCGTTTAAACCAACGGTTACTATCTCTGCTTATAAAAGTGATACAGATAGTTCTAAAATAACAAATTCAACGGGTTCTTCTTCGCCTTCAACTAATGCTCAGACAACTGCAAAATCAATTACTATTGAACAAAAAATATTTAATTTTGATGATATGTATAATTATCAAAAAGAAAAAAGTTCCGTTGAAATAGCCAGATATACTTTAAAAAAAGTAGAACAAGATGTTCTTCTAGAAGCAGTCGAGGCTTATACGGGAACACTTCTTGCTCAAAAGAAAGTTGTTTTTAGCAAAGAAAATTTAGACTTATCTGAAAAACAAGTTGAATTAGACAAAAGTAGATTGGAGCGAGGAATAATTACAATTTCTGACTTGGCACAATCAGAAAGTTCATTGGCGGCTGCACAATCTAATTTATTAAATGCTGAAAATGAACTGCTGATTACTAAAAAGAATTTTAAAAATGTTGTAGGTTACGATCCTGTAGATTTAGAAGAAATAAATAATTTAAATTTAACTTTACCTAAATCTTTAGAAGAAACTTCAGCATTTGCACAAAAAGAAAATCCTATTTTAAAGATTTCGGAATTCTCCCTTAAAAAAGCTGAGGATGAACATAAAATAGCTATAGCTGAACTTTCTCCAACGTTTAGTTTGTCGTTGGACATAACTGATTATGATGGCTACAGTTCAAGTATAGACAAAACAAAACAATCAGTTGCAAAAGCGCAAGCTTCAATTCCTCTTTATCAAGGAGGAAAGCAGACTTCATTAATTATACAAAAGAGATCTTTATTAGATAGCGCAGAATTAGATCTACAAACTTCTAAAAATATTGTGGATAGAGATTCTTATTCTGCATGGTCTAATTTTAAACTTGCTATAAGTAATTTTGAATTAACAAAGTTAAGAGTAAAAGCATCCGAAATTGCATACGAAGGTATTATTCAAGAGTATGAAGCTGGATCAAGATCAACATTGGATGTCATTACATCAAGATCCACATTGCTTGAATCAAGAGTAAATAATGCAATTACTGATAAGGATAGAATTGTTTCTCAATTTAAACTTTTATCTTCAATAGGTAGTCTCACAGCAAAAAATTTAGCTTTAGAGACAAAACTATATGATCCTAATGATTATCCAAATAAGAGCTGGATAAGACATATTTTTTAGTAAAAAATACATATATTTCAAATACTTATAAATATAATTGTATAAAAGAACAAAATGTGTACATTTGTTTTATTGAGTCGTTAAACAATAAAATAAATTAAAAAGGAACAAAATGACTAAAAACACACTTAAAATAGTAAATACTGAGAAGACGGAAGACAAAAAAGAAAAACAAAAAGCATTAGACGCAGCCATAAGTCAAATAGATCAAAATTACGGAAAAGGTTCTGTAATGAGACTGGGTCAATCTAGAGTTCTTGATATAGAATCTATATCAACAGGATCATTAGGATTAGACCTCGCGCTAGGAATTGGAGGTCTTCCAAAAAGTAGAATTGTAGAAATTTATGGACCAGAATCATCTGGAAAAACTACTTTATCATTACAGGTTATTGCTGAGGCCCAAAAAAAAGGTGGAATTTGTGCATTCATTGATGCGGAGCATGCTCTTGACCCAGTTTATGCAAAAAAATTAGGCGTTAATACTACTGAATTATTAATTTCTCAACCCGATACAGGTGAACAGGCACTTGAGATTGCTGACACTTTAGTTAGATCGGGATCTATTTCTGTCCTAGTTGTAGATTCTGTTGCTGCTTTAACACCAAGAGCAGAGCTAGAAGGAGAGATGGGAGATCATCATATGGGCTTACAAGCTCGATTAATGAGTCAGGCTCTAAGAAAGTTGACAGGTTCAGTTTCCAAAACAAACACTATGATTATTTTTATTAATCAAATAAGAATGAAAATAGGAGTTATGTTTGGTAGCCCAGAGACAACTGCTGGAGGAAACGCTCTTAAATTTTATTCGTCTGTAAGATTAGATATTAGAAGAATAGGAGCAATTAAAGATAAAGAAGAGATAATTGGTAACCAAACACGAGTTAAGGTTGTAAAAAATAAAGTTGCCCCTCCATTTAAAGTAGTTGAGTTTGATATTATGTACGGCGAAGGAATTAGCAAACTGGGAGAAGTTGTTGATTTAGCAGCAAAAGCAAACATTATAGAAAAAGCTGGAGCATGGTATTCCTATAAAGGTGAAAAAGTAGGACAAGGTAGAGAAAATGTTAAGCAATACCTCAAGCTAAATCCAAAGATTGCAGCTGAGATTGAAATGGCAGTTAGAGCTAATGCCAAACTAATTTCAGAAAAACTAAGTGATCATTCAGAGAATATTTCTGAAGAAAAAGAAGACAATAAAGAAGATAATAAAAAAGATAATTAAACTTAGTAAATTTTAACTTAAATATTCCTAATACGTTAATTAAAGGCGCTTTTAAAAAGGCGCCTTTAGCATTCTAGACATATATATAAAAAGTTGTATCTATAAGTAGATGGGTACAAAAACACTTACAGAATGCAGAAGCACTTTTAAAAATTTTTTTGCAAAAAATTCTCATCAGATTGTAGATTCTAGTCCTTTAGTTCCACAAAACGATCCAACATTAATGTTTACCAACTCAGGAATGGTTCAGTTTAAAAATGTTTTTACAGGTTTAGAAAAACTTCCTTTTAAGAGAGCAACAACTTCTCAAAAATGCGTTAGAGCTGGAGGGAAACATAACGACTTAGAAAATGTAGGTTACACTCCGCGACATCATACTTTTTTTGAGATGCTTGGAAATTTTTCATTTGGTGATTATTTTAAAGAATCCGCAATTAAATTTGCTTGGGAATTAATTACTAAAGACTATGGAATTTCTAAAGAAAAGCTAACAGTAACGGTTTTTCACGAAGATGATGAGGCATTTAATTTATGGAAAAAAATTGCAGGTCTGCACGATAGTCGAATTATAAGAATTAAAACAAATGATAATTTTTGGTCAATGGGAGATACCGGCCCATGTGGTCCTTGTTCTGAAATTTTTTATGATCATGGAGAGCACCTAAAAGGAGGGCTTCCTGGTTCTGTAGATCAAGATGGAAATAGATTTGTTGAAATTTGGAATCTTGTATTTATGCAATTTGAACAAATTTCAAAAGATAAAAGAGTTAATTTACCAAAACCTTCGGTGGATACAGGAATGGGGCTAGAGAGGATCGCTGCAGTATTGCAGGGTACTCATGATAATTATCAAATAGATTTATTTAAAAACATAATTAAGTCAGCAGAAAATTATATTAATATAAAAGTTTCAGATAAAAATATACCCAGCTACAGAGTTATTGCTGATCACTTAAGAGCAACAGCATTTTTAATAGCAGATGGAGTTCTACCTTCAAATGAAGGAAGAGGATACGTTCTAAGAAGAATTATGCGAAGAGCTATGCGTCATGCATTTACTTTGGGTTCAGATTTGCCAGTTCTTTATAAAGTTCTTCCAACTCTTATCTCAGAAATGAGCTCTGAATATCCAGAACTGAAAAGAGCAGATTCTTTAATTTCTGAAAATTTAAAGTTAGAGGAAGAAAGATTTTCTATAATGCTTAGAAATGGGATGAAAATATTAAATACAGAAATTGTTAATATAAAAAATAATAAACTTTCAGGAGAATTAGCTTTTAAATTATATGACACGTATGGATTTCCTTTAGATCTTACTCAGGATTTTTTAAAAGATAAAAAGATATCCGTAGATGAAGATCAATTTAATGTTTTAATGTTAGAAAGTAAAAAAATTGCAAGAGCCTCATGGAAAGGTTCTGGTTCAGATCAAACTTCAAAAATATGGTTTGAACTTAAGGAAAAGTGCGGTCCTACGGAATTTTTAGGTTACAATTCAGAAACTTCGCAAGGAGTTATTTTATCAATAGTTAATATTGATAAAGAAATTGATAGTTCAAATAAAAATTTAGATTTAGCTCTTATCTTAAATCAAACTATATTTTATGGAGAGTCGGGAGGTCAGGTCGGAGATACAGGTTATATTTCTAATAATAATTTTAAATTTGAAGTAACAGATACAAAAAAAATGTTTGGCGATCTTTATATCCACTATGGAAAACTTATTTCAGGTGAGATTAAAAAAGGCGACCAGGCAGATCTTAAGATTGATTCAGTTAAAAGACAGAATATTAGGGCCAATCATTCCGCAACACATTTACTTCATGAATCATTAAGAAGAACACTTGGAAAGCATGTTTCTCAAAAAGGAGCATACGTTGGTCCAGATAGATTAAGATTCGATTTTAGTCATAACAAACCAATAACCAATGAAGAAATGATCAAGATTAATGATTGTGTTAATAAAATTATTGAACAAAAATCTGATGTTCAAACTAGACTTATGACTCCAAAAGCTGCGGTGGCTGAAGGAGCTTTGGCATTATTTGGTGAAAAATACGGAGAAGAGGTAAGAGTTTTAACAATGGGTACTGATGGTAATAAAGTTTTTTCCATAGAATTGTGTGGTGGAACACATGTTAAAAATACATATGAAATTGGAAGATTTTCAGTTGTGAGTCAGTCTTCTGTTGCAGCAGGAGTAAGAAGAGTTGAGGCTTTAAGAGATACTCAATTAGCAGAGTACTTAAAAAATAGAGCAAATGAAAAAGATGAAATCAATCAAAGCAAAATAGCTCAAATCAATGAATTAGAAAAAAAAATAAAAAATTTAGGAGGCAATATTAATGAAATTAAAGAAGAAGATATTTCAGCAAGAACTATAGTTTTAAAAAAAACTTTAGAGGATTTAGAAGTTAAAAATATATTATTAGATAAAAGCAAAAATATAATCAAAGATATTAATCACAATAAAATAAGCATTAGATTTCAAAGATTATTAGATTATCCTGTAAAAAGAATTCAAAATTTTATTGAAGAACAAAAAAAACAATCAATTAAACAAATTATTATTTTATATTCTGTAAATGATGGAAAAGTTACGGTAGCAGTTGGAGTAACTAATGATTTAATTAATGAATATGATGCCTCAAAATTAGCTAAAGAAATAGGAGTAATTTTAGGTGGGAAAGGTGGAGGTGGAAAAAAAGATTTTGCCCAAGCAAGCGGAGGTTCTGACGCCTCAAAAATAGAGAGTTCTTTTGAAGAAATTTTAAAAAAAATTAATTAATTTAATTCTTTTTTCAGATTAGAATTTATAGTTTCTAAAAATTCAGTTGTAGTTTGATATTTTGCATCTTTATTAATTAGAATAGCCAGATCTTTTGTCATGTATCCTTTTTCTACACTCGCAACGCAAACTTTTTCTAAAGTATTAGAAAATTTTATTAATTCATTATTACCGTCTAATTTACCTCTATGCGCGAGTCCCCTTGTCCATGCAAAAATAGAAGCTATAGGATTTGTAGATGTTTGTTTGCCTTTTTGATGTTCTCTATAATGTCTAGTTACAGTTCCATGAGCAGCTTCAGCCTCAACAGTTTTTCCATCAGGAGTCATTAATACACTCGTCATTAAACCTAAAGATCCAAAGCCCTGCGCTACAGTGTCTGATTGAACATCACCATCATAGTTTTTGCAAGCCCAAACATATTTGCCACTCCATTTCATAGCACATGCAACCATGTCATCTATTAATCTATGTTCATAAGTAATTCCGAGCTCACTAAATTTTGATTTAAATTCTTTTTCATAAACTTCTTGGAACAAATCTTTAAATCTCCCATCATATGCTTTTAGAATTGTATTTTTTGTAGATAGATAAACTGGCCATTTTCTTAAAATCCCATAATTTAAACATGCTCTTGCAAAGTCTTTGATTGAATCGTCCAAGTTATACATAGCGAGCGCAACACCTGGGCCCGTAAAATTAAATACTTCATGTTCGATTGTTTGTTTACTATCCTCTGATACCCACTGAACTTTAAGTTTACCTTTTCCTGGTACTTTAAAATCTGTTGCTTTGTATTGATCTCCAAAAGAATGTCTTCCAATCACTATAGGATCTGTCCAGGAAGGAACTAATTTTGGAATATTTTTACAAATAATAGGCTCTCTAAATATAGTTCCGCCTAATATATTTCTGATAGTTCCATTTGGAGATTTCCACATTTTTTTAAGCTTAAATTCCTTTACTCTTTCTTCATCAGGAGTAATTGTTGCGCACTTAACACCAACACCATATTTTTTAATTGCGTTAGCAGAATCAATTGTTATTTGATCGTCAGTTTTATCTCTACTTTCCATGCCTAAATCAAAATATTTAAGATCTATATCAAGGTAGGGAAGTATTAGTTTTTGTTTAATAAAATCCCAAATAATTCTCGTCATTTCGTCACCGTCAAGCTCAACGACAGGATTTTTGACTTTTATTTTTGACATAGTATTTTTTGATATTAATAAAAAATATTTTTATATAGTATGTTTTTAACTAATTAAATAATTATGTTAGATATTATTTTTCCACCGTTGCATAGAGAGGGTTATAGAATGCTAGCAATAGCAGTAATAATTACTATGCTCTTAATTCTAATTAATAAAATTTTAGGCGTTATTGGTTTTGTTTTGACAGTCTGGGTTTATTATTTTTTTAGAGACCCAGAAAGATATCCTATTAACGATGATGCTTTTTTAGTTAGTCCAGCTGACGGTGTTGTAAGTTTAATCGTAAATGTTAGAGGCCCAAAAGAACTTAATATGGAAAATAAAGAATTTCAAAGAGTCAGTGTATTCATGAATGTTTTTAATTGTCATGTTAACAGAGTTCCAGTTACTGGAAAAATAGATGAAATATTTTATAAGCCAGGAAAATTTATTGATGCATCTTTAGATAAAGCTAGTGAAGACAATGAAAGAAATTTAATTAAATATTCTAATAACACAGGAAAAACTTTTGCAATTGTACAGATAGCAGGCTTAGTTGCACGAAGAATTGTTTGCGAAGTTAAAGAAGGCCAGAATTTAAATCAGGGCGATAGAATTGGAATTATAAGATTTGGTAGTAGAGTTGATCTTTATTTTGATAATGATTATAAACTTTTAGCAAAACAAGGACAGACTGTAGTTGCGGGAGAAAGTTTACTAGCCAAAATTTAGATAATATATTTTTTTAAATGATCCATCCAAGATATGTAATTCCAAGTATTATAAGTATTCTAGGTTTGTGCGTTGGAATTAGTTCAATTAAGTTTGCTCTTAATTCTCAATTTGATTATGCAGTTATAGCAATCACTATCGCTTCAATCATTGATACAATTGACGGAAAGATTGCACGATTAATAAAAGGAACTTCAAAATTTGGTGCCGAATTAGATTCATTAATTGATTTTATAAATTTTGGAGTAGCGCCAGCAATTACAGTTTATATATGGATTTTAAAAGATTTAGGAAATGTTGGTTGGTTATTAGTTTTATTTCATTCAGTTGCATGTTGTTTAAGGTTGGCAAGATTTAATTTAGGATCAAAAATAATTAATGAAAAATGGAGAGAGAATTTCTTTACCGGAGTTCCATCGCCTGCAGGAGCAGGAATATTACTTTTACCATTAATTTTATCGTTAAGTGATTTATCGTCTAATTATGATTATAAAAAACTAGCTATAATTTTTATAATAAGCTCAACATTTTTAATGATTAGCAAAATTCCAACCTATTCACTAAAAGGAATTAAAGTAAGTAGACCATTCTTGATATTTTTATTGTTATTAATTGCTGTATATTTTGGCTTTTTAATTAATTATCCATTCAATACTCTTTTAGCCACAGGATGTTTTTATTTGTCTTTAATACCAATCAGTTTTGTTCATTTTAAAAATATTAAAAAACGATCTTCAAAAGCTACTGACAGCTTAATTTCTGAAGATTTTATATGAAAAATAGAGCGATAGTATCTCTAGCAGACTCAAAATATTTTGAACTTTTAAATGAGTTAATAGATTCAATTTTAAGTTTTAAAGAAAGCGAAAGTATTTCAATTTGTATTTTAGATGCTGGACTTCAGTCCGATCAAATTAAAATTTTAGAAAGAAAAGTACACAAAATTGTTAAAGCAAAATGGGATATTGAAGTTCCAGATTATAAAATTAAAGGAAGAGAGTGGCTTAAAAGCCAAGTATCAAGAGCGTTTTTACCAGAATATTTTCCAGGATTTAAAAAATACCTTTGGATTGATGCCGATGCATGGGTTAATGATTGGTCAGCTGTTGAACTTTATTTTAAGGGCAGTGATAATCAAAATTTATCTATATCTTCTTCAGCAGATCGAGCTTACGGGAGAGTTTTAAGAGCTGATTGGATATTTAGCAACATAGCTTTTATAAGATCACAAAACTATAAGCATGCTAAAAGTTCTGGGTTTTCAAATCAAGTATCAAGAGAAGTTGCTCTTAAACCACATTTAAATATCGGTGTATTTTGTTTAGAAAATGACGCTCCTCATTGGCTAGTTTGGCAAAAAAATTTAAGACAAGCTTTAAAAAAAGGAAGAATCTTTGGTTCAGAACAGATAGCAATGAACATAACAGTTTACTGTGATCAAATGAAAGTTCAAATATTACCCACTTATTGTAATTGGTTTTTAATTGAAAATATTAAATTTGATGAAAGCAAAAATACTTATGTAGAGCCATATCTCCCCCATCATAAGATAGGAATTATTCATTTAGCTGGAAAAAAATATGACGAATACAGATTTAATAAAAATAAATTATTGGATGTCATGTCATTAAATAATAATTGGATTAAAAAGAACATTAGATTTGTAAAGTAATTTTGAAAAAATTTAAAAATAAAAATTTAACAGCAAGTTCTAAAAATTGGATTGCAAGACAATTCAGCGATCCGTATACTAAATTAGCAAAGCAAAAAGGGTATAGATCTAGATCAGCCTTTAAACTTATAGAAATTAATAAAAAATTTAAATTTCTAAAGAATAATTTAAATATTCTAGATTTGGGTAGTGCACCAGGTGGATGGTCTCAAGTTTGCTCGGAGATTAACAAAAATGGTAAAAATTTATCTATAGATATTTTAGATATGGATAAAATTGATAATATCTTTTTTTATAAGAAAGATTTCAATGAGCTAGATTTTTTAGATTTTGTTAATAATTTTTTTGCTCTAAATAAAGTTGATATCGTATTATCTGATATGGCTGTTAACACAACAGGAAATAAAGATTTAGATGCGATGAAAACTAATTCTATAGCGTTAGATGTTGTTAATTTATCTAAAGTTATCCTGAAACCAAAATCCTCTTTATTAGTAAAAATTTTTAGCGGAAAAGATGAAAATATCTTAATAAAAAATGCTAAAGATTCCTTTAAAATTATTGAAAGAATTAAACCAGATTCCAGCAGAAAAGAATCTAGGGAAATGTATTTATTATGTAGAGATTTAAAAACTATTTGACTTTAGGTTTTTATTATAATAAATTTATACATGGAAATTCCCGAAGCTTTAACTTTTGATGATGTCTTGCTTGAGCCAAGGCATTCTTCTGTTTTACCTAAAGAGACTATAGTTTCTACTCAGCTTTCATCATCTATAACACTTGGAATACCTCTTATTGCATCTGCAATGGATACTGTGTCAGAATATAAATTAGCTATAGCTATGGCTCAATCGGGCGGTATGGCGTGTATTCATAAAAATATGAGTGCAGAAGAACAGGCCAATCAAATTAAATTAGTAAAAAGATTTGAATCGGGAATGGTCATTGATCCTATTACGATTGATGATGAAGCCTCTTTATTTGAGGCAACTGAATTAATGAAAAACCATAAGATATCAGGAATCTTAGTTGTTAATAAAAATCTTAAATTAGTTGGAATTTTAACTAATCGAGACGTTAGATTTGTGACTGATAAAAAAATTAAAGTTAAGGATTTAATGACTAAAAAGCTTATTACAGCAAAGGTTGGAACATCATTAACAGAAGCAAAAAAAATATTATTTAAAAACAAGATAGAGAAATTAATTATCGTAGATAATAATTTTAAATGCAAAGGTTTGGTTACCGTAAAAGATATTCAAAAATCTCAGATTTACCCAGAAGCAGCCAAAGATAAAAAAGGATCATTAGTAGTTGCCGCGGCCATTGGAACTGGTCCTGAAAGTTTTCAGAGAGCAGAGCAGCTAGCAGAAGCTGGGGCAGATGTAATTATTTTGGATACAGCACACGGACATTCAGCTTCCGTATTAAAAACATTAGAGAAGATCAAAAAAAATATAAAGATAACAATAATAGCTGGAAATATAGCTACAGCTGAAGGAGCAAAAGCATTAGTTGATTATGGAGCTGATGCAGTAAAAGTTGGTATAGGACCAGGATCAATTTGCACTACAAGAATTGTTGCTGGAGTAGGAGTTCCTCAATTTACAGCAATATATAATGTTGCAAAATCAATAAAAAATAAAAAAATTAAAATTATAGCAGATGGTGGAATAAGATATTCTGGTGATATTGCCAAAGCAATAGGAGCAGGAGCGGACGCGGTAATGATAGGATCGTTATTTGCGGGAACAGAAGAAAGTCCGGGAGATGTTTTTTATTACCAAGGTAGAAGTTATAAATCATATAGAGGCATGGGTTCTATAGGAGCTATGTCTAGAGGATCCGCTGATAGATATTTTCAAGAAGAAATTAACGATTCGTTAAAATTAGTTCCAGAGGGAATTGAAGGAAGAGTTCCCTATAAAGGACCAGTGCGCGCAGTTATTCATCAACTTATTGGAGGATTAAAAGCATCAATGGGTTATGTGGGAGCAAAAAATATTTCAGAATTAAAGAAAAAAGCGAAGTTTGTTAAAATTACAAATTCAGGATTAAAAGAAAGCCATGTACACGATATACAGATTACAAAGCAGTCACCAAATTATCCGTTTGAAAGTTAATTATGAAAAAATATTTTAAATATCTTTTATTAATATTTTTTTACTCCTTAGCCTTAAAAAGTTACGCTGCAAATCCTGATTATTTTAATCAAGGCATTAAGTTTTTTAATCAAAATGATTATAAAGAAGCAAAATATTATTTCGAAAAAGACATTGTATTTAACACCAAGAATGAGAAATCATATTTACATTTGTCAAAAATATCAGCGATTAATAAAGATAATAATCAACAAAAAAATTATTTAGAGACAGTTTTGGTTTTAAATCCAAAAAATGAAGAGGCTCTATATTTAAAAATTTTACTAAATATTGAGGAGGGTGATTTTAAGAAGGCTCAAGAAAGTAATTTAGTTTTTTCAAAAGTATGCAAAGAATTATGTTCAAAAAAAAATGATTTATCGAAAATGATCATAATCGATAAGAAGTAATGAAAGATATTTCTTATACAGATAAAATAGTCATAATAGATTTTGGATCTCAAACTACACAACTTATTGCACGAAGAATTAGAGAATTGGGTGTTTATTGTGAGATTATAAGTTGTTACGAAACTAAAGAGCTAAGAAATATATCTAGTTTAAAAGGAATTATTTTATCAGGAGGACCTTTATCAATAACTAAAACTTCATACTTGGGAATTCCAAAACAAATATTAAACTTTAATAAGCCTATCCTTGGTATTTGTTATGGACATCAATTGTTAGCAAAAGAATTTGGAGGTGTAGTTAAAAATTATAAAAAGAGTGAATTTGGAAGATGCGATATTTCTAGTAATAAATCATCAATTTTAACCAAAAATTTCTTCAATAAAGAAAAAAAAACACAGGTATGGATGAACCATACTGATGTAGTAATAAAAATACCTAAAGGATTTCAAGGAGTAGCTTCAAGTAATGATTATAAATACACAATTATACAAAATCTAAGTAAAAAAATATTTGGAGTTCAATTTCATCCAGAAGTAGTTCATACGACCAATGGAAATATTTTATTTAAGAATTTTTTATTTAATATTTGCAAATTAAAAAAGAATTGGAATTCAAAAAATCAAATAAATTATTTAATAAAAAATATAAAATCTCAAGTTGGGGATGAGAATATCTTGTGTGCCTTGTCGGGAGGCGTTGATAGCAGTGTTCTGGCTGCATTATTATATAAAGCAATTGGAAAAAAATTGCATTGTTTTTTCATAAATACAGGACTGTTAAGAAAAAATGAAGAAATAGAAGTCATTAATGTTTTTAGAAAAAATTATAAAGTAAAATTAAATTATATTAATGCATCCTCAATTTTTTTAAATGCTTTAAAAAATGTTACTGATCCTGAAACGAAGAGAAAAATTATTGGTAAAATATTTATAAAAATTTTTGAAAGAGAATCTAAGAAATTTAAAAAAATTAAATATTTAGCACAAGGAACTTTATACCCAGATGTTATTGAAAGCCAAAGCCATCATGGAGGACCTTCCTCAGTAATAAAATCGCACCATAACGTTGGAGGCTTACCAAAGAAAATGAAATTTAAATTAGTAGAACCATTTAGGGAGTTGTTTAAAGATGAGGTAAGAAAAATAGGACTTAGCCTTAAATTATCTAAAGAGATCGTTTTTAGACATCCTTTTCCAGGTCCTGGTTTAGCTATTAGAATTCCCGGAAAAGTTGATAAGATCAAAGTTAAAATTTTACAAGAAGCAGATATTATTTTCATTAATGAGTTAAAAAAAAGAAATCTTTATAAAAAAATTTGGCAAGCTTTTACTGTTTTATTACCTGTCAAAACAGTGGGTGTTATGGGCGACTCTAAAACATATGAATTTGTATGTTCATTAAGAGCTGTTACATCTCAAGATGGAATGACAGCTGATTTTTTTAATTTTAAAAATAAAGATTTATCTGAAATTTCTAATAAAATTATTAATAATGTAAAAGGTATTAATAGAGTTGTTTATGATATTACTTCAAAACCTCCAGCAACTATAGAGTGGGAATAATTTTTATGAAGAAAAAATTATTAATAAATAATATTAAATTAAAAAAATTTAAAAAACCGCTAGTTTGCTTAACCGCTTACACTACACCAATGGCTGAAATTTTAGACAAATATTGCGATGTAATTCTAGTTGGAGATTCGTTAGGTATGGTATTGCACGGAATGAAATCCACAAGAGAAGTAACATTAGACATGATGATTATGCATGGAAAAGCGGTACGGAGAGGTGTTAATAAAAGTTTATTGGTGGTTGATATGCCAATTGGAACATATGAAAAAACTCCCAAGATAGCTTTAAAAAATGCAACCAAAATTTTGAAAGAAACAAATTGTGACGCAGTTAAAGTTGAAGGGGGAATGAAGCTTTATAAAACTATTAAATATTTAGTCGATAATAATATACCAGTTATGGGGCACGTAGGATTGTTGCCGCAAAGTGTAAAAAAAAAATCGGATTATAGAGTTAAAGGAAAAGATTATTTAAGCTTTAATCAGATTATAAAAGATTCTATTTCTATAGAAAAAGCAGGAGCCTTTTCAGTGGTTGTAGAATGCGTTGTTAAAGATTTGGCAGATAAGATTAGTCAAAGAATAAAAATTCCAACAATAGGAATAGGTGCTTCAAATAAATGTGATGGACAAATTTTAGTTACAGAAGATCTTTTGGGATTTTCAGAAAAGCCTCCTAAGTTTGTTAAAATGTATGATAATTTCAAGGAAAGAACTGAGATTTGTGTAAAAAAATTTGTAAAAGATTTAAAAAATAATAATTTTCCAAATATCAAAAATATGTATCGAGTTTTATGAATCAAATTTTCAACGAAATAGAAGACGATTTAAAACAAGATAAATTTATTAATTTTTTAAAAAAATATAAATTTATAATTATAATTTTTATTATTATTTTTTTTTCCTACAGTTGTAAAATAATAATTGTAATTATAAAAAGTGAAATAAGAGCAAGTAGGGAATTCTTGGATAGGACCAATAGTAAAAGTTTGAATAGGACAAGAGAGAGAGCGGCCTGTGAAGGAGATTGGGCTGATCCGCACATCGTATGTTCCTCTATTGAAATCAAAGCTAATCTCTGGTAAGACGACGCTTTGGTTCAAAATCAATCCTCTAGATC